>Ga0164241_10005100_pt1 | contig 12438 bp, 8 predicted proteins | sample OricomyardsoilBY_FD_108780 | JGI IMG/M metagenome (GOLD analysis project Ga0164241, IMG submission 108780) | Backyard soil microbial communities from Emeryville, California, USA - Original compost - Back yard soil (BY) | ecosystem: Environmental > Terrestrial > Soil > Unclassified | place: USA...
CCACCGGCGAGCGCGGAGCCGACAGCTACCCCGACGGATGAGGATCGCGTCGCGAAGGTCGGGGCGACGCAATGGTTCGAGTACAGCGACGGGATGAAAGTGCAGGTGACCAGCCTCAAGCGGTTCCGGATCAGCCAGTACGCCGCCGGCGGCAAGCCCGGTGACGTCGGCGTCATCGCAACGGTCACGCTTCAGAACGGCTCCACGAACACCTTCGATACGGGTCTCGTCGACGTGAAGCTCGCCAGCGGACCGAACGGGGATCAGGCGGAGTCGGTCTTCGACACGGACCAGAACCTGGGCGGTGGGTTCGAGGGATCGATCCTGCCCGGCAAGAAGAAGACAGCCCGGTACGGATTCGCGATCCCGAAGGCGAATGTGTCCTCGACGCTGCAGCTCGAGGTGGCCCCTGGCTGGGACTACGAGGGCAGCCACTTCGAAGGCAAGTTGTCAAGCTGACCGAAGACCAGAAGACCGGCTCTGTGGAGGGAGAGAGCCGGTCTTCTGCCTGCGCGAGCGGATCGTGCTGTCGCGCGACCATCACAGGACGTGCACGAGCGTCGACGGCGAACCTAGTAGTGCCAGTAGTAGCGGGTGTTGGCGTTCCAGGTGACGGGGACGGTTGTGCGGTTGGTGAAGGCCATGCCTTTGCCGCGGGCGATCTCGAGGGTGCGGGAGAGCTGGAGCGAGTACGGGTGGTTGTTGTCGTCCCACCACTGCTCGAACTGGGTGATGCACGTCTGGCCGGTGAAATACGGGTTGGAGCACGGGTGCGGTGGGAGCCACTTCTGCAGGTGGCGGAAGTTGACCGTGGTGGAGCCGTTCGGCGGCTCGATCGTGCCGGATGCGTCCAGGCAGTACCCGGTCGCGGGGATGGTCCACTTCGCATAGTGCTGGCGGCCATCGGCTGACGGGATCGCCTGCATGTTGTTGCAGCTGGCGTCGCCGATCTTCTCGGACGTGACGCGCTGGACCTGGGTGAGCGGGCGACCGGCGCCGTCGTTGTAGCCGTCGAGGAGAACCCACTCGCCGTCGTGGATGAAGTGCTCGGCGGACTTCGGCGGCCAGGTCCTGGGGTCACCCCAGGAGATGTCCGATTCTGTGGCGCTCTGCGGACTCCACGTCCACTGACCCGCAGCAGCCTGACCGGCCCAGTACTGTCCGGCGGACCTCTCGAACATCAGCGAGTACTGGCCGTAGTTCTCAGCCGTCGTGCTCGCATCAGAGCTACGCGAGGAGACGACTGCGATGGCACCAGCCACGAGGGCGGCCGCAGTGGTCACGACGGCAATTTTCTTCAGCACAGAGTGCGAGATTAATGCCGGATGGGTTCAGGTTCGGGTCCTGGTACGGGTCACCGGAGGCGGTCTAGGCTCACGGTCACGAGCCCAACCTAGGGGGATGGGCCGGACCAGAGGAGCTGTCATGCCGGATCCTGTCACCCACACGATCGACGTCCCCGGAGCCACGCTGACGTACGACGTCCGCGGTGATCTGACCGATCGCGAGCAGCCGGTGCTGCTGGTCATCGGTTCGCCGATGGGGGCGAGTGGTTTCCCGACCCTGGCGTCACACTTCGCCGACCGGACGGTCGTCACCTACGACCCGCGCGGGGTGGAGCGGAGCGTTCGCAGCGATGGCACCGGCGAGCTCACCCCCGACGACCACGCCGGCGATCTGATCGCGCTGATCGAGACGCTCGATGTCGGCCCGGTCGACCTCTTCGCGAGCAGCGGCGGCGCGGTGAACTCCCTGGCCCTGGCCGCCAAGCGCCCCGACCTGCTCCACACCCTCGTCGCGCACGAGCCGCCGCTCGCCGGGATCGTGCCGGACAGCGAGGCGGCCCTAGCCGCGTGCGAGGACATCTACCAGACGTATCAGCGCGACGGCATGGGCGCGGGGATGGCGAAGTTCATCGCAATCGTCAGCTACGACGGCGAGATCCCCACCGACTACACCCAGCAGCCGGCGCCTGACCCGGCCATGTTCGGGCTTCCCACCGAGGACGACGGTTCCCGCAACGACGCCCTCCTGGGTCAGAACATCCGCGGCTGCACGTCGTACCATCCAGACTTCGATGCGCTCGAGAAGGCCAAGGACCGGATGGTCGTCGGCGTCGGCGAGGAGTCGTCCAACCAACTGGCCGGCCGTGGCGGCCAGGCCGTCGCCGCCCGCCTGGGCCTGGAGCCCGTCGTCTTCCCCAGCGGCCACGGCGGCTTCCTCGGGAATGAGTACGGCCAGCCCGGCAAACCCGAGGAGTTCGCCACCAAGCTCCGCGAGGTTCTCGCCGCCCGCGCCTGACCGCCAACCTGGCCCGTTCGGTCAGGCCACGTCTTCGAGCACTCGGACGCCGCAGAACTCGGTGTGGAGGTGACCAGTCAGAGCTCGGATCACCTTGGCGTGGCAGACGGCGATGAAGGGATCCGCGTGACCGGCGGCCTGTCTCCGCAGTGCGTTGAGCGCTCGATTGCGTACGGAGGAGAGCGGCTCCCAGAGACGGGTCTCTCCTGCCGGCCACTCGCCCTGGAACTGTTCGAAGTCTCTGCTGAGGGCCTGGACGTCGCTGAGGCCACGCCACGACTGGGAGGAGTCCGGTAGCCACTCGCGCAGGTCCAGTTCGACGGCCGCGAGCGGGAGGAGGGTCTCTGCAGCGATCAGACTCGCTGTCTGCAGTGCCCGAGTCATCGGAGAGGCGACGATGCGGTGAGCCCCCGCCTCCCGGAGTTCCCGGCCGAGGGCCTTGGCCTGCTCGACGCCCTGTGCTGTGAGTGGTGCCCAGTCGCGGGCGGGACCCCACCAGCCTTCTGCGTCGATCTGCGGTGAGCCGGCTTCGCCGTGGCGAACGAGGTAGACCCTGGGCATGCCTGCATTGATATCGCATCGAGCTGAGTCGCCGTCCAGGCGCGGCGGGTCGGCTGGGAGGTCCGGCAAGTTGTTCGGCTGGAGGACCTGGGGGCGAGGAATCGGGGGCGGGTCTGCTTAGCTGGGGGCATGACTGAGAAGCCAGAGATCGACTTTCCGGACGGTCCGCCGCCGGCGGATCTCGAGATCACCGACATCACCGTGGGCGACGGCGACGAGGCGAAGGCCGGTTCGCGGGTGAACGTGCACTACGTGGGCGTGGCCCACTCGACCGGCGAGGAGTTCGACGCGTCGTACAACCGGGGCGCGCCGCTGGCCTTCCAGCTCGGCGTCGGCCAGGTCATCCAGGGCTGGGACACCGGCGTACAGGGTATGAAGGTCGGCGGCCGGCGCAAGCTGGTCATCCCGCCGCACCTCGGGTACGGCGACCGCGGCGCGGGCGGCGCGATCAAGCCCGGCGAGACCCTGATCTTCGTCGTGGACCTCGTCAGCGTCAGCTGACAGTCGGCAACGGTCACCCGGCCCGCACGGCGCCGGGTGGTCGGCTGCTGTTCGGGACCCTCGCGATCCGTCACAATGACGGGCATCGCGGGGGTCCCTTCGCGTAGTTGTACTCATCCGCGTCGCCCAGCGGTCGGTTTGACTGAGAGGCATGACGACGGTGACTGCGACGACGGTTCCCGCGACCCGCGCGAACTGGGCGCGGTACGGCTCCCTGGCCGCGAAAGTACTGCTGTTCGCTTTGTTGCTGTCGGCACTGATCTGGCCGGACCTGAGCGGGATCAAGGGAAAGGCGTCCACCGCACGTCTGGTCGTGTACCCGGTCGGCGCGATGGTTCTGCCGCTGTGGTGGTGGGCGTACGGCCGGACGCGGAGCAAGCTCCACAGCACCTTCCCCTGGACCGCTGACCTGTTGATGACGCTGCCCTGGCTGATCGACCTGATCGGCAACCGTCTCAACCTGTTCGACACGGTGAACTGGTGGGACGACGCCATGCACTTCGTCCTCTGGGGATTCGTCACCGCGGGCGTCCTGCTCGCCTTCGCGCCCCGCAACCTCTCCCGCGGCCTGACCACCTTCGTGGCCCTCGGCTTCGGCGCCACCGCCGCGGTCGTCTGGGAGGTCGGCGAGTACTTCGCGTTCATCCGCTCCTCCCCCGAACTCCAGTCCGCCTACACCGACACCCTCGGCGACCTGGCCCTCGGAACCCTCGGCGCTCTCCTGGCCGGTCTGGTCCTGTACCAGTTCCGCGCCCGCGACTGAGCGAAGCCGGCCTCCGGGCCCGTCCACGCGACTGAGCGACGCCGGCGTCCGGGCCGTCCACGCGGCCGAATGGCCGACGAGCGCTCAGTTGTCGACCGGGCGATGCAGCGCATCCAGAAGGTGAGTGATCACGGTCTCCGGTGAGCGGGTCCAGTCGGTGGAGAGCACGTGGTGCACGCGCCAACCGGTCGTCATGAGGGCTCTCGGGTGCGTGGTGAGCCGCTCCAGAAGTGTGTCCGCGGCGACTCGCTCCGGGGTATCCACCAGCACCGCCAAACGGTGACCGTCGTCCCCTGGCAGCCTCAACGCCAGGTCGCAGCGGAACACGGACTCTCCGACGGCCGTCTCCACCTCCACGCCGCGTGCCTCCAGCGCCGTACGAAGTTGCTCGACGACGGAGGTGTTGGTCGGTCTGGTGCGCTGAGCGAGCGGGTACGGCGTCAGGGCGGACTTGGCGGCGGTTGAGTCGCCGCGGGAGATGGCTGTTGCGTAGGTGAGGAAGCGGCGGAGGGTGTTGGCGCCGTCGTTGTAGGTGTTGGTGATGGCTTCGGGTTCGATGCTGCTGACGACGACCATGTGGTGACGGGCGCGGCTGAAGATGACGTTCAGGCGTTTCTCTCCGCCGGAGGTGTTGATCGGGCCGAAGTTCATCAGCATCCGGCCGTCGGAGCCGGCCGCGTAGCAGACGCTCATCAGGATGATGTCGCGCTCGTCGCCCTGGACGTTCTCGAGGTTCTTCACGAACAGGCCGACGTCCTGCTCGCCACGCGTCCGCACCTGCTCGGCCTCGTACTGCGCGCCGAAGACCGGATCCGCCTCGGCCAGGTCGTCGAGGGCTCGCTCGATCTCTGCCTGCTGTGCCTCGGAGAACGCGACGATTCCCAGGCTCTTCCCGGTGTCGCGGCTCAGCACCTCCCGCACCAGTTCGGCGATCCAGCGCGCCTCGGCCGGGTTCGTACGCCGTACGTAGACACCGTCGACGAGGCGGACGGAGGTGATGCTGCCGGACAGGACGCTGTCGCAGACGTCAGCCACCGCAGGCGCATCGGATCGCAACGTCCACGGCGGCGCCGCGTGTGCCGGCAGGCGGTCCGGGACTGTTGCGAGCTTGCCTTGGTAGAACGCGGCGTTGCTGAAGGAGATCAGCGCCTCCGATCGGCTGCGGTAGTGCCAGGTCAGCATTGTCGACGCCAACCGCAGCGCACTGATCGAGAGGAAACTGTCCTCGGTCAGCGCGATGCCCACCTGCTCCGCTCCATCGTCGTCGAGGTCATCCAGCCCGGCGGGAGCTGAATCGAGGTGCTCGAGCTGACCCCCGGCCGAGACGCGATCAGTGGGTCCGGAGCCGGTCCGCGTCGGCGGGCCAGCAGGTCCGGCACGCCATTCGGTGACAGGGTCTGTGCGGACTCGGAAGTACTGCGTCGGCGGTAGCTGCATCTGGTCGCCGACAACGATCGCCTGCGGTGCGCGGTGCAGCGCCGGGATCGCCTCCTCCACAGGGATCTGGCTGGCCTCGTCGTACACCACGACGTCGAACGCGCTGGTCAGCGGCAATGTGTCCGACACCGACGACGGGCTCATCAACCAGACCGGCCGCAGCAGCGACACCACCGCACCGGGCGCACCGGACGCGAGGTCGCGGATCGACTTGTACCGCATCACCTTGCCGAACTCATGCTCCAGCTCACGCCGCCCGGTCGAGAAGGTCTTCTTCCGCTCCCGGTCCTCCGGCGACATCCCGGTGACGCTCTGCTCGGAATGCGTCACCTCGGCCAGGAACCGCCGCCGCACCTGCGCGACGATCAGCTCGGCGTTGAGTTCGGTCAGCTCGTCGTAGACCAGGCTCAGCTCCCCGACGATCGAGTCCACCCGCGCAGACGACAATTGCAGTGGCGCGGCTGTCCGGGACCGCTCCCACTCCGCCGCACATACGGCGTACTCGAGCTGGTCCGGCGACGCGTCCAACCGTCGTACGGCGGTCCGCACCGACGCCGGCGCATCCTCAAGCTCACGCAACGCAGGACCAACAGCCCGTACGACGTGATCCGCCGCGACCAACTGGTCCGCCAGCGCGATCACGCCGTCCACCGTCAACGTGGCGTACTCCGCTGCCAACAGCCGCGATGTCGGTTCCTCGGCGTGATCAAGCGCATCGGCGAGCCGGGCGAGCGTTGGCGGAGCATCGTCACGGAGAACGAACCGCCAGTCCGTCAGCAGGCTCTTCCGCGCAGTCGCCAACCGCTCGCTCAGTGCGAGCGGATCATCCACACCCCAGTCACGTCCGGTCTGCTCGGCGTGCTCCGCGACAGCGGTCCTTGCCGACTGCGCAGCCACCAGGTCGGTCAGCACCTCGACCACAGACGGCCGCACGGCGCGCGTCGTACTGTCGAAGCGGCTCCGAACCAGGTCCCTCACCCGGTGCCAATCCCCGCTGAGGAAGGAGAACAGCCCACCTTCCTTGCTCTGGGCAACCTTCAGTGCCGACTTCGCGTCGGCCGGCGCCAACGGCTCACTCCATCCCGATGCCGTCTCCCACGCAGACCGCTCGGCCGCAAGCAGTCTCGTCCGCTCGGCACCGACAGCCGTCAACTGCCGGGCCGCCTCCGACCGTGGATCGATGGCGTCCACGCGATTCCGCGAGTCCAGCGGCGCGAGGATCCGCCCGAGCTCGGCGAGCACTCGCACCTGCTGAACGGTCCACCCGTCGGCCGGCGCAGCAGCGTCGACATCGGCCAGCGTGGAGGCCACCGAGGCCCACGCAGTCCGCACATCCCGAGCGCCTGCGGATACATCGGCATCACCCCACCGCTCCGCCGCAACGAACGCCAACGGGCTACGAGCGAGCACCCCGCCACTCGCCGGGTCAGCCGCAGCCAGCTCCCGCGCAACCGCCCGTACGACGGACCGCGCGGACCACCACTCACCCGTCGACGGCACCAAACGCCGTACGGCCGGCTCCAGCTCGTCGCCCCAGCGATCGTCCCGGAGCTCGGCCAGCCGGTTCACGACGTCCCGCAGCCTCGGATCGCCGGCGGTCAACCGCTGCTCGAACTCGTCGATCGTGCGGAGCAGCCGGTCCACCCGGGCGATCAGCGCGTCCCACCGTACGGTCAGGTCGTCGAGATCGTCCTCGGCCGTCATCCAGCTTTCGTACGTCTCCCGCAGCCCGTGGACGAACGCCTTCTTGTCGGCCTGCGAGTCGTGGATCAGCGTGCACAAGCCGTCCAGCCGACGGCTCGCCAGTCGCGCGTGGACGACGTCCAGCGCGGCCCGCTTCTGACACACGAACAGGACGCGCCGGCCGCGGGCCACGAAGTCGGCGATCATGTTCGTGATCGTCTGCGACTTGCCGGTCCCCGGCGGTCCCTGGATGACGAAACTCTCACCCCGCTGCGCCCGGGCGATCGCCGCGACCTGCGAACCGTCCGCGGACACCACCAGGTTCCGGTCGGCGGTCGGCAACTCGGGCGGCGTACTGCTGATCGGCCGCGGGCGATCGGAGAACAACTGGTCGAACGAAGCGCACGACCCACCGGTCCCGAGCAGTTCGTCGTAGTCCCGGACCAGTCCGAGCGTGCGGTAGTTGAAGTTCGCGAGCGATACCGCGCAGAGGTCGACGTCCCACGAGTACGGGCCGCCCTCGGTGTCGATCGAATAGGTGTCGGTCTCGATCGCACCGGGCCGCCGCGGCTCCGCGCCGAGAGTGATCCCGAGGGGCAGCGGCTGCCGCGCGAGCTGCGTCCGGAAGATCTGTACGCCGAGCGGCTGGTAGTCGGTGCCGCGGTACGAATACGCGTAGTGCCTGCCGCCGAACGCGGTCGCGGTGTTGCCGTGCTTGCGCCGCTGATAGTTGCGCAGCCGGACCATCGCGCGCTGCCGGACCAGATCGATCCGGGGCTTCTCCCGCAGGTGCAGCCGCAGCCCAGGCTCGGTCGCCTGGATCTCCTTCGCCAGCCGCTCGTGCAACGCAGGGAGCGCTCCGGGCTCGGACAGGTCCACAGTCTCCGGCAGCGTGATCCCGTACAGCTGACGCAGGTGATGGCGCAGCGTCGGATTGACCTCGGCGACCGGCTCGGTCACCCGGAGCGTGTACGAGTCCCGCACTCCGCGCTTCTTGGTCAGCTCGACCTTCGCCAACACGAGCGGCGAGGTGAGCCGCGTATCCCGATCGTTCTTCAGGTCGTGCCAGCGCAGGAACGCCGGAACCAGCCGCAGCTGATCCTGCCCGTACTCCGCCCGGTCCCGCCGGGCTGTCGCGATCAGCTTGTCCAGCGTGTTCGCGGCGTACGGCGCTTCGTCGTACCGGATCCATTTGCCGAGCGGCTGGGGCTTGCCGAGGAACTGGGCACCGAGGTCGTCGCGCCAGGTGAGCAGCTGCTCCGGGCGGATCGTCCGGACGTCGAGCATCAGCGGCACCGAGACCTCGGTGAGGTTCAGCGTCTGCGCGGTCGGCCGGAAGTTGATCAGCCGGTTCCGCCGGGACAGGTCGAACAGCCGGTCCCGCAGCGCTCCGAGCACCGCCGTACGCCGGTCGGCCGCGCCGCGGGTGATCGCGTCGACGTCGAAGTCGAGCGGCTGGTCGCGATAGTTCTCGAGCTGCTCGATCAGTGAGTGCAGGTCCTGTGCCCGCTGGTGCCGGTCCGGTTCGGCCATCTGCGCGGCGACCGAGACGATCACCGGGTGCAGGTCCGGGTCGAGCGCGTAAAGGTTGCCTCGGGCATCGATCAGGTCGGCGACGTCGTCGGTCCGGGACAGGTCGAGTCCGCAGCCGAGCGCGAGCAGCAGCTGACCGAGGCTGAAGATGTCGGTGAGCGGGTCGTGGTGGCCGACCACGTGCTCCCAGCTCTGCCAGCCGGGCACATGGACCGGAGCGGTGATCGCGTCCGGAACCGGCTCGGTGACGACTGTCGTCGCACGGCCGCCGCTCTCGCCGAGGTCGAGGTCGGTCCGCCGATGCGCGACCACCTCGACCGCGGTCGGGCGCGGGCCCTGCCGGGCGTCGATCTCGCGCTGCGCGAGGGTGGGGCGGCCGGCGTCCTCGGGAGCGAAGCCGAGCCGGTTCTGGTCGTCGACGGTGATCCGGCCGAGACCGCGCAACGGCGCGACCAGGCCGCGCTCGTGCACCTCGGCCGTCGCGTGGAACAACGGGAGCACTGCCGCCAGCAAGGCGTCGTTGCCGAGCCCGTCCTCGGAGACAGCCAGTGCGATCAGGTCTTCGACGCTCACGCGACCACCTCGTCGGCTGCGCGGGCGAGCCGTGCTCGTTGCCTGTCGCTCCACCCGAGTTCGTCGTCCGCGACGTCGTCGTACCCCTTCAGGCCGGATCGTCGCGCGATCGCGAGCGAAGCGACCAGACCGTCATCGCCGGTCTCCGGGTCGGCGGTGGCGAGGTCGAGCAGCAGGTAACACAGGTAGCGTCGGGTTGCCTCGGTCAGCGGCCGGGGTCGCGGCATCGGCGCACCGTCCACCGGCCGGACCGTCAGTGGCTCGTCGAATCGGGACATGGCGCCACCCGGTACCCCGAGCGGCCCGGGAGGATCCGCGAAACCGGCAGCGGCCGTGGCCACCGCGTCCGTGCGCAGCCCCTCGGTGTGCGCGATCGTGGCAGCGAAATCGCGGCTCAGCTCGCGGAGCAGGACCGCATCGAGCAGGTCGGGCGCGTCCACGTCGAGTGGCCCGGTCACCAGCGCCTCCACGTCCTGGCCGGCCTGCCAGTTCTTCAACGCCCAGGCGCGGCCGACACCCTCCGGATGCGTGGTCCCCCGGCTACCGGTGCTGAGGTCCAGCCCGTCCGCCTGCCGCAGGTACGCCGCGGGGTCGGCTGTGCTGAGCCCGGTCTGAAGCTTGAGCAGTGCGCGGACCGTCGTACTGAGGTCGCCGCAGGCTGTCAGGGCACCTCGGTCGGCGAACAGCTCGCTCGCGAGGGACCAGCGGCGGTGCGTCTCCAGGTACTGCTGAGGGGTCCGCGCGTCGGCGGCCGCAGCATCCAGCAACCTGTCGACAGCGAGGTACCCGCCTTCCTCGGCCTCCCACAGCAGCCGATGGGCGAGCTCATGCCCGATGACGGCTGTCAGCTCGTCCTCGTCCAGGCGGTCGAGCAGTGGTCCCTGGAAGACGATGACCGCCGGGCCGTCCTGGTGCAGATAGACAGCATTCGGCTCCCCGCTGACCTGGAAGCACTCGATCTCGGAGCCCATTTCCAATGCCGCGGCCGCACGCCGTGCAGCCCGGTGTACGACGGGATGTGCCTCGGCTTCAAGCCGATACGCATTCCGCAGCAGTACGTCGCCGACGCCGTCGACCGGTCCGCCTCGCAGCGCCGCCCACGCGCGCTCGTCCAGGCTGCGCACAACGGCGAGCACAGCCCGCTGATACCCCAAGACGGACACCATGGCCGCCACCCTAGCCACCCCGACCGACGAAACCCCGGGCTCGTCCGATGGTGCAGCTCGACAGGAGGTGTCCGGCGATGACGTCAGCTATCCGGTGGGCTCAGGCGGGGAGCGGCCGGCAGTGGGCGTAGACGTCCTGTCGAGCTGCACCCAGACGGGCTGCGGTTGTTGTCAGCGGTCGGTGGGGCGGCAGACGCCGTTGGCGGCTGCGGAGGCTGCGAGGGCGGCGGCGGCGGGAGAGACATCAGGCTGGGAGACACCGGGCTGGGAGTTGGCGACATTGTCGGACCGGCTGGTGTGGCGACCGATCGGGACGACCATCGGGGTGCCGGCCACAGGGTCGGGGATGACCTTGACGGCCAGGCCGAAGATGTCGTGGACGACCTGTTCGGTGATCACCTCCCGCGGGTTGCCCTCGGTCACGATCGCGCCGTCCTTCATCGCGATCAGGTGGTCGCCGAACCGGCAGGCCTGGTTCAGGTCGTGCAGGACCAGGACGATGGTGCGCTCCTTCTGCTTGTTCAGGTCGACCAGCAGGTCGAGGACCTCGAACTGGTGGGTGAGGTCGAGGAACGTCGTCGGCTCGTCGAGCAGCAGGATGTCGGTCTCCTGCGCGAGCGCCATCGCGATCCACACCCGCTGCCGCTGGCCGCCGGACAGCTCGTCGATCGGCCGGTCGGCGATCTCGAGGACGTCGGTCGACATCATCGCGGCCGCGACCGCCTCGTCGTCCGACTTCGTCCACTGCCGGATCCACCGGGTCCGCGGGTACCGTCCGCGCCCGACCAGATCGGCCACGGTGATCCCCTCCGGCGCAGTCGGTGACTGCGGCAGCAGTCCCAGCTTCGTCGCGACCTCGCGGGTGGGGATCGACTGGATGCTCTTGCCGTCCAGCAGCACGGATCCGCGCGAGGGCTTCAGCAACCGTGCCAGCGTCTTCAGCAGCGTCGACTTCCCGCAGGCGTTGGCTCCGACGATCACGGTGATCTTCCCGGTCGGGATCCGCACCGAGAGGTCGTGAATGATCTCCCGCTGGTCGTAGCCGACCGCGAGTCCCTCCGCAGCGAGGCTGTGCAACGTCTCGGGCAGGGTCTCGGTCGGGGACTCGGTCCGGGTCTCGGGCAGTGTCACAGACTCCACAGAGCTCTCCATCTCTCAGCCACCACTCCCCACCCGGTTGGCCCGGGCCAGCAGGAACATCAGGTACGGCGCGCCCACCACGCCGGTCACCACGCCGACCGGCAACTGGGTGTCCCCGAACGCGTGCTGCGAGATCAGATCGGACAAGGCCACCACCAACGCGCCGAGCAGGGCGGACGCGATCATCGCCGGCCCTGGCGAACGGGTCAGCCGCCGCGCGATCGGCGGCCCGACGAACGCCACGAACCCGATCGGCCCGGCCGCCGCGGTCGCGACCGCGGCGAGCAGTACCGCGATCACGATCAGCCCGAGCCGCGAGCTCTCCACCCGCAGCCCCAGTCCGTACGCCGTCTCGTCGCCGAGCTGGAGGATCCGCAGCCGATGGACCATGTAGACGGTCAACGGTGCCAGCACGGCCAGGGTGATTCCCATCGACCGCACGTTGGACCAGTCCCGGCCGTTCAGGCTGCCGGTCAGCCAGATCAACGCCTGCTGGGCGATCTCGACCCTCGCCTTGGTCAACAGGTACGACGTCACACTCGTGGCGATCGCGCCGATCCCGATACCGATCAGGATCAGGCGGTAGCTCGACACCCCGTGCCGCCAGGCCAGCACATACATGATGAACGCGGTCAGCACGGCCCCGGCGATCGCGAACGCGGACACAGGGACCCCGGTCAGCCCCAGCGTGACGATCGCGAAGACGGCGAAGGCGCCGGCGCCGTACGTGACGCCGATGATGTCGGGGCTGGCGAGCGGGTTGCGGGCGATGCTCTGGAA
>Ga0164241_10005101_pt1 | contig 12438 bp, 8 predicted proteins | sample OricomyardsoilBY_FD_108780 | JGI IMG/M metagenome (GOLD analysis project Ga0164241, IMG submission 108780) | Backyard soil microbial communities from Emeryville, California, USA - Original compost - Back yard soil (BY) | ecosystem: Environmental > Terrestrial > Soil > Unclassified | place: USA...
CCGCGCGATACAGCTCTTTCTTCTCCTCGAGATCGGGCGTGATCTCCGCCAATTTCAGCTGGTGAGTGATCAGATCGCGATGACGGCCGAGCTTGTCGTAAAGCCCGACCAACTCACGCATCTCGCCGACGTCGTGCTCGTCCAACTTGTCGTCGAGCTGCACGATCTGGTTCAGCACCGAGAGCAGCGCGGTGTCGCTGCGCACGTACTGACGGTACACGGTCGCCACCTCGCGCAGAATTGCTAGACGTTCTTGATACTGCTCGCCCGGCGTGCGCTCGAGCTGCTGCCGCAGCAGCTCGACCAACGCGTTGTAGCCTTGCGTCTGCTTGTACAGGCGCTTGAGTGACTCACGCGCATCACTGCTGTCCGGGTCTTGGCGCAATATGCTCTTGTATTGCTCGATCGCCTTTTGCGCGTTGGCCGTGCCTTCCGCGAGCTTGGCGATCTCGGACGCGAGCTTTTTCCGCTCTGGCGAGCCGTCCGGCACGGCACGTTGCGCACCTTGCAGCACGTCCATCAGGCGCGTGTCGTCTTGCAGCGAGCCGTAATACTCGCGGTAGAAGTTGAGCATGCCCTCGTTGTTCGGCTCGACCTTGCGGACTCGTTCGAACCAGGGCTCAGCGTCTTGCGGCTTGCTCAATTTGCGCCAATGCAGCATCGCGATCTGCAGCATGTCGCCCAAGCGCTCGGAGTCGTTGATGTCGCGGCCTTTGAGCTCACGCTCGTAGAGCAAGACCAAATCCGCCCAGCGCTCATCTGCTCCGTAGAACTCCGACAAAAAGGCCTTGGCCTCGGCCTGAGCTGGATCGACACGCAGCACGCGATCGTACGCGCGTGCTGCGCGTTCGTTGTCGGACAAATGTTGCGCGTAGAGACGAGCCAAGCGGACTCCCGCAGCCACGCGCGACGCCGGTTTCTCGCTGCGATCGGCCAAACGCTCGAGCACACGAGCGAGTTCTTCCCAGCGGCTGCTGCCTCGATAGATGTGCTCGAGCAAACGTCCGGCGCGCTCGTTGCTGGCGTCGAGCCGCACGGCTTGTTCGAGGCGCTCGATGGCCGTTTCGAGACTGACGGCTTGTCCGGCGTAGCGCACTTCCATTTCGGCCGCGCGCATCAACATCGAGCTCTTGTAGACGTCGTCCGACGCTTGCTCGGCTTCGGTCGCGTAGGTGGCAGCGAGCTCCGCGTAGCGCTGACGCTTGTTCTCGCTCTCCGCGATCGCAGCCTTGGCTACGGAATTACTGGGATCGATCTCGAGCAGACGCAGGTAACAAACGGCAGCGCCGTCGTCGTCGAACATCTCGTTGCCGAGGACCTTGGCCTGCGCAGTCAGAGCCTCCGCTTCCCGCGGAGTGTTCTCCGTGACCTGAGACGCAATGTCGAGAATGCCTGCGACCGCGGCCCACTCGCCGCGGCTCTCATGCTTGTCGCGCGCGGAGTCGAGCAACCGCAGCAGCTCATCGGTCGACAAGTCGCCGCCACTCGCTTTTGCGGCACTCCGAAGTGCCGTCCACGCCTCGTTCGAATCTGGTATCGCCTGGAGAGTGCCGAGCGCCGTGCGGATCGTCTGGGAGTCCATTCCTCACCCGTTCATTGCCCCACTCGATCACCGCGGTTTCGGCGAAGAGCGGGGGCTCGACAGTACGCTGCAGAACCTGTCGTTACAAGCCTTGCAAAGGCTCGATTCTAATTGGCTTCTGCTCGGGTTTCGTGAGCGAGCAGCGCTCACTCGGTGCGCCTCTCACCTCGTCCGAGCAGCACACGGGCTGCGGCCCAGCGGGCTCTCGTTACCCACATTTCAATGCATCGAGCGCAGCTCTGCGAGCGCTCGACGCTGAGCGTCGAGTGGCCGCGCACTCGCGCCCAATTCCTGCGCTCGGTCGAGTGCGCGCTGCGCGTCGTCCAGCCGACCGAGCTTCATCAGCGCGAAAGATCGGCCGAGGTGGGCGTCCGCAAAGCGAGGGCGCGCCGAAACGAGTGCGTCATATTCCGCGAGGGCCGTCGAAGCATCGCCACGCAGCAGCGCGATCGTCGCCAGGCCGACGCGGTTTTCAAGTGCTTGCGGGTCGGCCCGAAGTCCGGACCGGTACGCATCCACCGCACCGTCGAGCTGACCGAGGCGCACGCGAGTGAGGCCCAAGGTGTGCCAAGCCTCTGCATTACGCGAGTCACGCCGCAAGGCTTCTACGAGACGCGGCTCAGCGAGCTCCGACTCGCCCCAGCGCGCAGCGCGCAGACCCGCGGTCAACGGGCCCAATGGGTCGCGCACCGCAACCTCGGCGGCTCGGTCATACTGAGCGAGCGCCTCATCATAGCGATGGTTGAGCTCGAGCGCGTAGCCAAGCTCGACCCAGGGAACCGGGCTCGCCGGACCGAGCGCTTTGGCGAGCGCCTCGGCCTGTTGCTGAGCGAGCCCCATTTGTCCCATGCTGGCGTACACGCGGATCAAAAGCCGGCGCTCTGCCACAGCTTCTGGGTGCTTTCGAAGGTGGTTCGAAAGCTCTTGGGCGGCCTCCGCCGGACGGCCTTTTTGCACGAGCATGCGGGCCTGACTCGTCGGCTCGGGGTGCGAAAACGCGCACCCCGTAACGAACGGGACGAAGCCGAGCAGCCCGAAGGCCGCGACCGTGAACAGTGACCGAGCCCGGACCTGCATCGATGCACGTCACGCTAGCACCTTCGCGTTCGGATGGCGCTCGACGACAGCGGCCCACTGGGCAAAGATCCCGACAATGCAGCCTTCCGAAATCGGTTTGATTGCCGTGATGGGTGCCGGGCAGATGGGCGCCGGAATTGCGCAGGTCTGCGCGCAGCGGGGTTACCGCGTATTGCTCGCGGATGCCGCGCTCGAGCGAGCTGAAAGTGGCAAGAGCGGCATCGTCAAACAACTCGCGCGCCTACGAGACAAAGGCAAACTCACAGCTGAAGAGTGCGAACTCGCTGCCGGGCGCATCGAGGTAAGCAGCAGCGAGCGCGCGTGTCCGCTTGCGGATCTAGTGATCGAGGCGGCGACTGAAAACCGGGAGCTGAAGCTCGCGTTGTTCGAACAGGCGGACGCCTTGGCGCCACCTCATGCAATTTTGGCCTCCAATACGTCGAGTATTTCGATCACCCTGCTCGCAGGACGAACCAAACGTCCGGGTCAGGTGATCGGCATGCATTTCATGAACCCCGTGCCAGTCATGAAACTGGTCGAACTGGTGCGCGGGCTGCAGACGAGCGCAGAGACCGAAGCAACCGTGCGAACGCTGGCCGAAGCCCTGCAAAAAACCGTGATCGTGAGCCAAGATCGCCCGGGATTTCTGGTCAATCGCATGCTGATTCCATTCTTGAACGAGGCTTGCTTCGCGCTCCAAGAGGGCACGGGTAGCGCCGAAGACATCGACCAAGGTGCGCGCCTCGGCCTCAACCACCCGCTCGGCCCGCTAGAACTGGCAGATTTGATCGGTCTCGATACCGTACTCGCGATCGCGCGCGTGCTCGAACATGACTTTGGCGATCCGAAGTATCGATCGCCGGTGTTGTTGAAAAATTTGGTTGCCGCAGGTCACCTCGGGCGCAAAACCAAGCGCGGCTTCTACGCTTACGACGACCAAGGCATGAAACTCAAAACGCATCCCTGAGCTCGAAAGGCACCGCCATGTACGACACGATCTTGGTCGAAGAAAAAGCTCAGGTTGCCAGGCTGACCATCAACCGTCCGAGCAAACTGAATGCGTTGAATGCGCAGGTCCTATCGGAACTGTTGCAAGCGTTCCAAAGCCTGGAATCCGTGCCCGCGGAAGCGCGAGTACGCGCCGCGATTTTGACCGGTGCGGGCGAAAAGGCCTTCGTCGCGGGCGCGGACATCGCCGAGATGTCGGGCTTGAGTGTGGCTCGAGCTTACGCCTTCAGCGCGGCTGGACACCGGCTGGGTCGACTCATGGAAGACGTCTCGTTCCCGATCATCGCGGCGGTCAACGGCTTCGCCCTCGGAGGCGGTTGTGAGCTCGCGCTGTGCGCCGACTACATCTTCGCCGCCGAGCACGCCAAATTTGGTCAGCCGGAAACCAATTTGGGGTTGGTCCCAGGCTTTGGCGGAACGCAACGCCTCTCGCGGCGCGTTGGTTTGGGTCGCGCTCGCGAGCTCGTATACTCGGGCGAGTCGATCGACGCCGCCGAGGCGCTGCGCATCGGCTTGGTGAACAAAGTGTTCGCCGCAGCCGAGCTCATGGCTCGCGCCGAACAACACGCTCAGCGCATCGTTGGACAAGCACCGCTCGCGGTGGCCAGCGCCAAGCGCGCACTCAATCGCGGCTTCGACGCCGACCTTGCCAGCGCCTGTGAGCTCGAAGCCACGGCCTTCAGCGCCCTATTCGCGAGTGAAGATGCCCAGCACGGCCTGACGGCATTTTTGGCCAAGCAGCGCGCCGCGTACAAAGCTCGTTGAAGTGCCGTCCGAATCCGAGCAAAAACCGGCGTCTTATCGACTATTTAGCCTCAAACGCTCGCTTGCGTTGGCGGTGCTCGGGAGCTCTTCTTGGGCGCTCTCCGGCTGTGACAGCTGCAGCTCGAAGAAGCCATACACGCCCTTCGGAGTCGCTTCATCACTCCCGAGCGTGGAGCCCACCGCGCCCGTCGCGCCCGAGCCTCCGACCGCCCCGTCGACATCAACCACGGGCTTCGCGGTGCGCAAGGCCGAACTCGTGCCGAACGCGCCGCAGCGTTGGCAGGGTCCCGACCTCGACCTCAATGCCCCTCCCGGGCGCCGTTTCGCGCAAGTGTTGCCAACGGATTTCAACGGCGACCAAAAGCCCGAGGCGCTCGCGTGGCTCGTGCCAGCTCCTAAAGAGAAGGACGCGGCGCCCGGCGAGCTCTGGTATTTCCCCAACGGCGAGCCCGCGCGAAGCATCGCCGCTCTGCCCGGCTTCGTGCCCAGTTCTGCTGACTGCACGCTGACTACGACGCTGACTCAGAGCGGTCCACACAGCGCAACGCTCGACGTCACCGCCAGCTGCAATCCTCCGCTCATCGCCCGCTCGCCCTCGCGGGCGCTATTGGTCGTCTCGCCGACCGTTGAGCACCCGGTCTTGCTCACCGTCCGCGCAGCCAGCGCAGCCGTGGATGAAACGCTCAATTTTTCGGTCGATTCGTCGGATCAAGACCACGACGGTCGAGACGACGTACGGCTCTCGGTGAGCCTCGCCAATGCGGGCGGAAGCGAGCCCGCGTCAGCTGATTTGGTTTGGTTGGATCGAGCAGCGGGCGCCTCGCGATCGGCGAGTGAACCCGCAGCGTCGCTGATGCGCCTCGCCGGTAAGATCGCCGCGCAAGCCCGCGGCAAGCGTGGTGGCAGCGCGAACGAGCGCGTCGCGACCACGCTGCGCCTATTGTCGAGTTTGTGTGCAGAAGGTGGAGTGCCGCGCGTCTTCGACGAAGATGGCGTGCCGTTCCGTTGTGGCGGGCTAACTCCCGTACTCGACTCACTCACGATGAGCGACGCGGTCGCTTCGCTCGCACAGACTGACGTGCAGAGCGCATTCGCCGTATTGCAGCGAGACGGCTGGTACTTCGCCAAACTTTCGAGCACTCAGCGCAAGGCACTCGAGCGCGAACTCGTTCGCGCTGTGACCAAGCTAGAAGCGGGCCCCGCAATCGTCGCGCGCACGGCGCCGCTCGTGCCCAAAGCGCCGCACTACAGTCCGCTCTGGTTCGAGTCCGATGGCGCATTGCTGATCCAAAGTGCGGCAGGGGTGATGCGGCTGTCCGCGGATCGCACCGCCGAAAGCGCAATCTCCGCGGAAGCCGGCGCTCCCACTTGGCCGCTCGAGTTGGCCTCCGCGAGCGGTCTGCACGTGCTCGGCGCCGTTCACGCCTGCGACCGTTCGGAGGTGCTCTTCACCGAGAGCGATGCGACGCATCCGATGCTCCCCCCGTTGACGACGCGCCTGCTCGCGGCGCGCCCGGCTAGCTGCGCCGGTCACGGCACTGGCCCTGCAGTGACCATCACCCCACTCAGCTTCGACGACAACGGGCTCGATGCTTTGGTCGCGGGGACCCGCGTGACCGTCGCGCCGTCTGGGAAAAAGCCTGCTGCCGGCTTACCGGAGTTGGGCACGCCGCGCTCGGCGGACGGCCGATGGCTCGTCACGCCCACAGCGATCGGGCTGCTGGTGATCGGCGAGCATAAAGAGCTGTGGCAAACGAGTAAGCTGAGCGAGCACGCCGACGCGGGCCGCTTCACGGACTGCGTCGTGGCCAACGACGCGCGCGCGGTAGCTTGCATTGAAGCCGGGCGGGCGATCCTCTTCGAGCGTCCAAAAGCAAACGCGAGCACCACCACGCGCAAATGACGAGTGAGCGGTGCTCGCAGCAGCAACCCAAAAACTAGCTCACGGGGTCTTGGAAGGCGCCTTGGTACGCTCGATATAGGCGCGGCTACGGGTGTCGACGCGGACCCAATCACCCTCGTTGATGAACAAGGGCACGTTCACGGCGGCGCCGGTCGAAATCTTGGCGGCCTTGGTGACGTTGGTCGCCGTGTCACCTTTCACGCCCGGCTCGGTCTCGGTGATCTGCACGGTCACGTGCGGCGGTAGCGAGATGGATACCGGGTTGCCGTTGTAGATCGTGATCACGACGTCGATGCCGTCGATCAAGAACCCCGCATCGTCGCCAACGACGTCCGCCTGAACGGTGACCTGATCACCGGTCATCGAGTTCATGAACACGTAGGCATCGCCCTCGGGGTAGATGAACTGCAAGGTGCGGTCTTCGACGTCGGCCGGCTCCATTTTTTCACCCGAACGGAGATTGCGTTCGATGGTGCTGCCGTTCAGCAGGTTTCGCATCTTGGTGCGCGTGAAGGCTTGGCCCTTCCCCGGTTTCACGAACTGGAAATCGACAACGACGTACGGATTCCCGTCCATCATGAACTTCAGGCCCTTGCGGATGTCGCTAGTGTCCATACTTTCCTCGAAGAATTGGCCGGGGGCGCCGTCTTTGGGGGCGGCCTGGCGCTGAGCTCGTGCGACCAACTCGGCCACTGAGCCCGCCACGCTCTAGCGAGGGATCGGCGGCCGTTCAAGCTAGAATCGGCTTTTAGCCACGCTTCAGCGCTTTTTCGCTGCGCTTCCGCCGGTTTGAGCGAGTTGGGCCCTTGCTCGGCCCGCCCCAGAGCGATACTGAAGAGCCGCCGCGATGAACGAATACGAGCTCGAAGAGATCAAGCGCGAGATCGTGGAGAGCCGAGCGCTCACCATCAAGACCAACAATTTGGTCAACGCCCTCGCTGCGGATCTGAAGAGCATCTCGAAGCGGCAGCAGGGCGCCGAGCGCAAGGTCGTGATCAACAGCGCCACCGCCTACGTGGTCACGATCGCCATCTTGCTCGTTTTCGTGAAGCTGACTTGGGACATCCGCCTCGAGACGGTGCGTGGCGAGAACAAGGAAACTCGTGACCAGCTAGAGGCCCTGCAGAAGGACATCAAGGTCGAGCAAGAGCGACAAGAAGTCCAAAAGCGAGCTAGCCGGCAAGCCAGCGAATTTTATCAACTGATCGTGCAGAGCAAGCGCCAGGAGCTGATCGCGGCCTATCCGGACGTGATCAAGCTCGACATCTCGCCGACTGAGCGAGCGGTCTTCGACTCGGCCTTCGAGCGCGCGAAGAACGAGCTTTCCTTGATCGCGTATCAGAGCGGTGTCGATCACATCCGGATGGGTCGCTGGCACGAAGCGCAGCAAGCGTTCCGTGAGTCCCTCAAGTACAAGAGTGATGCGGCGCACAGTCCGCAAGCCAACTTCCAACTTTCGCGCGCGCTGATTCAACTCGGCCTGCATCGCGACGCCATTCCGATCTTGATGCAGCTCTCCGAGGCGTCGGCCGACAAAGAAGTGATGGACGAAGCGACGCTGCAACTGGCCGAAGCCGAGCTCGCAATTCAAGCTTGGAACGACGCCAAGAACACGCTCCGCGCCTTCATCCGCCGCTTTCCGAATAGCCCGCACATCAACGATGCACGGGGGAAATTGGCCGAAGTTTCGCTCTATCACTGAGCAAGAGCAAAGCCTGCCGCCTACTCGGGATCGACGGCGATCGCAGTCAAGGTCGGGCCGTTCCACAAGTCCGGGACAGCCTTCAGATCGGCTTGCGGACCATTGAAGATCAGCGCGTAGCCTTTGCCGTTCTCCAGCGGCGATAGTCCGCCTTGCGCGAGCACGCCAGTCCAAGCCTGCTCGTACAGCACATTGCCTTGCGACTCGACAGACACGAAGTACTTGCGCGCGCTGCCGAGATCGAAGAGCGCGTTCTGAATCGAAGCGGGGCGCGGAGCGACCTGACCAGTGAGCACGCTGGCGATGGCCACGCCGCTCGCCATCGACGGGAACGGCGGACGTGAGCGAAGGTCGACTTGGGTATTGGCGAGCGAGGCGTGCACCACCTGCAACGCCACGTGATCGTCCGAGACCTGTCGCGACAGGCTGACCAAGACCGCAGAAACCGACGGCTCTCGCTCGGCGTAGCCGGCACCACAGTACTCCGCAGCAGCCGCACCGCTGTACGTCGCGCCACCCAGACAGCCATTGGCGACGAACACCAAGCTGCGGCCAGCATTCAATGTCCCAGCGGAAATCGCGGGCAAACCACGCACGCGCAAGGGCGAGCGCACGAGAGTCGGGGCGGGCGCGACTCCGCCGCTGCCGCCCTCCGGCATCGGGCTCGCGCCGCCCTCGCTGGCACTTCCTCCCGCTCCGAGCGGAGGGCTCGCGCCATTGCTATCGCCTCCGGCGCCCCCTTGACCAATTTCGCCTTCGCTGCGCGTTTCTTCGGCACGGGCGCGGGCGATCGCGGCTTCGCAATCGAGGCCGGCGATCAGCTCGAAGTCGCCTGCGATCACGATCGGCTCGAGCCCGTCCGTTTCGAAATCGATGCCGTCGACATCGCGAAGCACCAAGCTTTGCCCATACTCGAACGGATCATCCGTAAGGGGTGAGCCCACGGGCGTCACCGTGCCGTCTTCGTCGACCTTGGCCAAGCACAGTGCGACGCTCGGTGCGTCGACGATACCGTTCACAATCGTGAGCACGCTGTCGCCCGGCGGCTCATCGTCCGAGTGACCGCCACCAGTCGCCGCGTCACCGCCGGAACCGCCACGTTGACTGGGCGCGCCAGCGCTCGCAGTCCCACCCGAACCGCTACCTCCGCGGCCGCTGGGCTTTTTCTCGAGGGCTTCGTGGTTGGTGACGCAGGCTACGAATCCGGCGCTAAACAAGACAGAACCAAGCCACAGAGCGCGCCAAGCCATATGCTGCGCTATGACATGCGCGTGCCAGGGGCACAAGGCTCCCAAGTCCGCGGATTCACGCGAGTCGGGCCCACGAGTTTGCCTCGGACCTGGGCAGCGATAACATTTTGACGATGTTGCAGTCGGGGTCGCAATCCGTCGTCGAGCGCCGTGCGCTCGGATTCGCCACTGCCCTGCACATTGCGGCCCTATTTGCGGTGTGGGGTTGGGGGATGCACCACGCGCTTCCGGCGCACGCAGTGAGTGTCCTCGACGCGCCCGTAGAGGCGCCGGCGCAAGAATTCGACGTCGAGGAGTTGCTCACGAGCCTCTCGCCTACCGCAGACCCCACTGCGGGCGGATCCCGCTCTGGCGGCAGCATTGCGAGCGAACGCGCGGCGAACATCAAAGGCTCGCGTGTGGAAATGCGTGTCCACGGGATCGCCGCTGCTGGCGTCGAATCCGAAGCCAACACTTCTCGGGCAGCCACGGAAGGCAGCGAGCTGACTCAGAACGACGCGCCTGACTCAGCCGAGGCGCCGGCCTCACCCAACATCGATTTGGGCTTGCGACCCGACGGTTGGCAACGCTGGCTCGGCAGCACGCTGCCGGATCGGTCGAGCCAAGCTTCCTCGACGCGCCCGCGCGGCAGCGACCACCATCCGCTCTTTCGAGCGTCGCCAAAGAGCACCACCGGCGGCCTGCAGGAAGGGTTAGAAGCCGAAGACCGAGCGCGCGGCCTCGGTCCTTCCGGACCCGTAATTTCCGCGCTCTATCACGCAGCTCATTCGAGCGCTGCGCCGGAGACCGGAGTGGCCCGCTTCCAAGTCACGGTGCTCGACACGGGCTCGGTCGAGGTGACACTGAGGGAGGCATCGGATCACTACGACGGTTGGCGCGCAGTCGCGACGGCAGCCGCAGACGCTTTGCGTCGCGTGCCACCGCGCATTCCGAAAGCTCGTTCGGGCATGCGGCTCACCCTCGAGATCACCGCTGAAGAGATTATGCCCAGCGGCACGAAAACCAAACAGCTCTACGGTCCGCGCATCGAAGTGGCTCCTCCGCGCTTTCGTGCGACGGCAGATGCACAGGCCGACCTCAAGAATCGCAATCCGGTCGCCGGCGAAGACAAGCAGCTGGCCGCTGGAACCCACGCGAACGTCGATCTTCCCGGTGTCTATCTGGCCGAACGCGGCAAGGTCTGCGGCTACCGCATTGGCTTGTCACTACTCGGTCCGACGCTCAACGGTGGTTGTGATTTGTCGAACCTAGGAGCTCGACCACAGCGAATGGTGCACACTCGCGTGCTCGACGAAGTCTTATTCTCGACGCAAGACTAACGAGCGACGGACAAGGTGCAGCTGAGTGCCTGTCGAAATTCGAAGCCAGAATGGATCCCGAGCCGCGCCGCACCTTTTTCGCGCCCCACGAAACGCGCGGTCAACCGCGTGGGGGCACTCCAATCCAGGCGCTGCACATTTGCGTCCGCAAGTTCGACCGCTTCGAGACAGAGCCGGTCAGCGTTCCCGCGGAGTAAGGCGAACATGCCTGCGTACAAGTCATCGTCCGTGACGGGCGCTGCGGCGTCGATCAATTGCAGCCAAGCTCGGCTGGTCTGAAGTATCGCTCGATAATCGCTCGTCGTGGCCTGACACTCGGGCGCGTCTGCCAAAAATAGGCGCGACCAAGGCGCAAGCGTAGTGATCCTGCCGTCCTCGTGGAACAGTACGGCCGGATCCGCGTTCGTCGCCGGTTCGCGACCAGAAGCTGTGCGCAGAATCGCCAGCTGACCCTGCGCGCCGATCGCGAGCGCGTCGGGATTCGCGGGATAGTGAGCAGAGTCCAGGCCTGGCATTTGAAACAGCCGCCGAGCGCGACCCGCCGTGAATTCGACCACCTCGAGCGTGCCGGACCAGTGCCGACCAAGCATCGCGAGCCGATTCGGCGCGCGTTGAACCGCGCTGATCCAGGTCACGTCGCTCGCGTCGGTAGCCGGCAAAGGCGTCGGAACACCCACGCCTCGAAGCCAAATGGGCCAGCCACTGGCCAACACGAGGCCTTCGCCCTCACCCGGAGCGAGTCCCAAAACAGGCAACGTCGCCAAGTCATCCACCTGTTGAGCTTCGAAGGACGGTGGTTCTACGCCCGCAGCTCGCGCTGCATCCATCAGCGCCCGCCAGCTGAGCGTGGTCGATCGAATCCGAGCGCTCGGCTCGAACGGTGAGACGAATGAAATCCGCGCCGCGGTGGCATGACCGGCGCCATTCGCGGCTTCAGACTCTGGCGCTCGAATCACGAACGATGCTCGCGCTCCCACCGCCCCGCCCGACCCGCTCACGGGATGAACCGTACCCCACGCAAAGGTTGCCTCGTACTCCTGCCCTCGCGGTAGGGACGCTTGGGCCATCCCCAACAAAGGACTACGCGTCTCGGCGTTGGCGTCTTTCACAATCTGCTCGTTGATGCTTGCCGCGCTGAGTTGCTGGCAGCTCAACGTAGGAAGCGGCTCACGAGCGAGCTGCGGCGGCGCGGGGGCACCTTGTTGCGTTCGGAGACGCGCCGCGGGGACTTCCGCTTCCCAGCCGACACGGAGCCACGGTCCAAACAAGCAACCAACCTGCGAGCAAGTCGGACTGAAGTTTGGTATCCGGTCGGCTGCGAACGCAGGCGGCGGGAGTGTTTCTACCCAAGTGCGCCCCCAATCCGTGGTTTGAAATACGCGCTGACCACGATCGGACGCCAGCGCGTGGGCTCCTGCCGCCGACAAGGAAGCGAATTGGTAGACGCTCGGCTCGAGCCGACCGTCGCTAGCGATCGACAACGAGCCATTTCCAAGCCATCCGCGCACGCTGCCGTCGGGGAACGCAATCCAGTCGAGCCCCAGCCAATCCAGATGCGGCTTGCCGGAGGCCGCAAGGCGGGCCGCCTCCGGCGAAATCGCGACGAAATTGCCTGTTTGCGCGTCGAGCAGGCCGGGGCTCGAGCCGCTGATGACGGCCACGGCGCCCCCTCCCACTTTTGGGATCCAGCGGACGATCGAGGGTGCCGCGGCAGTGGGTTCGGCGCCGGATTTGGCAGACGCCTGTGCCGACTGTACCTGCTCGAGTTTCGCCAAGCGAGCGCCCACGTCGAAATCATGGAAGCGGCCCTCGACGTCGCGCACGCAGACCGC
>Ga0164241_10005102_pt1 | contig 12436 bp, 6 predicted proteins | sample OricomyardsoilBY_FD_108780 | JGI IMG/M metagenome (GOLD analysis project Ga0164241, IMG submission 108780) | Backyard soil microbial communities from Emeryville, California, USA - Original compost - Back yard soil (BY) | ecosystem: Environmental > Terrestrial > Soil > Unclassified | place: USA...
ATCCGGGCGGCGCGAGCAGTGTGGCTAGAATCTGGACGCGGGCTCGACGCAAGTTGCTTCTCAGATGGCGCGGGGTCGAGAATACTCCGGCGCCGTCATGAGCAACGCACGCAGGGCCGCGCTTCATCTTCTAAATAGCGACTGGAGTCGCGGGGTTTGGAAGCAGTGGCTGGCGAACATCTTTCAGCCGCCGGTCGAGCCGCCCATGCCCGCGCCCGTGACCACGCCCCAGCCGGTCCAGCCGGCGGCCAAGGTAGCGGGCGGCAGCAATCAACCGAGCAACCATCGCGGCAGCAGCTGCTCCGAGGTCTCGAGCGCGCCGCTCGAGACTTTGCCACCCCGCGACGCGCGCCGCACCGAGCTGCGAGCCCGCTTCGACGCGCTGTCCGAGCGCTTGCTCGCCGTCGAGGACGGGCTCGATACGCTGCTGCGCCGCTCCGCCCAGCGCGCCAAGCACGAGCGCCGCTCCGATCAGCAGAGCGTCGAGATGATCGACAACGTGGCGGTGGCGGCCGAGCGTCAGGTGGCGGTGCTCGAGGGCTTGCTCGGTACCGCGACGCGGCTCGAGCACGCGGCGACGCGGCTCGAGCACGGGTTGTCGCGCGTGGAGCGTGCGCTCGGTGAGCGTGGTCGCCGTGATTCGCATTTCCCGGCCGCGCCATCGCAACCGCCGCGTCCGAGCTCACCGTCGCAATTTCCAGAGTCGCACATGGCGCCGCGCGATCGGGCGCCGTTCGCTGCCCGAATGGCCGACGCCGAAGACGGCGATGCCGGCGACAGCTCGGGCATCAACGGCAATTTGTCGGAGGTCTCGCTGTCGACGGTGCTGGCGATGCTCGAGATCGAGCGCCACACCGGCCGGCTCAAGGTCGCCACCGACGACGGCGTGCTCGTCAGCTTCGAGCTGGCCGAAGGCAGCGTGGTCAGCAGTCGTTTGTCGGAGAACGACGCCGATCCGCTGCACACGTTGCGGACGGCGCTGTGTTGGAAGCAGGGGCGGTTCTGGTTCCGCCCCCAGCCGGCCGACGTCACGTCGTTCCCACCGCGCTCGATCGGCTCGCTGTTGCTGGAAGCGACCCGGCAGAACGACGAATCGTTCGCCAACGTCGGCTAAGTCCGCCTGTCGCGTCCCACGCCGAAGACGCCATGGCGTGGGACGCGGGGCCTGGCGTCAGCTCAGCGTTTGCGTGCGCAGCTTCTCGGTCGTGACATGAGCCTTACAGATGCCCGCCAGCGTCTTGGCGATGCCGTCGCCGCCGGGATTGGTCGGCAATCGGGCGCTCTGGGTAGCGCGGGCAATGTCCGCGAGCGAGAGCACGCCGACTAGGCGCGCCTGATCGTCGACCACGGGTAGGCGCCGGATCTGCTTGGACTGCATGAGCGCCTCGGCGCTCGCGATCGAGTCACGCTCGGAGCAGTGGACGAGGCTTTGCGACATGGCGTCGACGACACGAAGCGCGGACGGCGCGCAGTTACGCGACCAAGTGGCCATGCAGATGTCACGGTCGGTGATCATGCCGATGACGCGCGAGCCGTCTTCCAGCAAGACGGGAAGCGCGCCACAATCGCGGTCCCACATCGATTGAGCGGCCTCCGCCAAGGTTTGGTCCACTCGAATCGAGGTCGTGTTTCTCGTCATCAGTTCGGCTACGAGCATGCTGCCTCCTTTTGTTCGCTCGACGGAGCGAAGCGCTCGGGCGCGTGCAGATTTCGGGCCTGCGGGGGTGGCTGCCTTTGTGCCCTGAGACGGGCGCCGATCGATCCCGTTGGGGCGCAGTTCCCCGCGGCAAGCTGCCGGCGGGATCAACCGAGAAAAGCGACGTGGGCCAGGCCGTGCGCCTCCGCGACCGGTAAACAGGTGACGTTACCGGCGAACGTATTGACTCCCAGCGCGAGGGCGGCGTCCTGGCGCGCGGCTCGCTCGAGCCCGAGCGTCGCGATTTTGAGCGCGTAGTCGGCGGTGACGTTGGTGAGGGCCCAGGTGCTGGTCTGCGCGACAGCGCCCGGCATGTTGGGCACGCAGTAGTGAACCACGCCGTGCACCTCATAGGTGGGGTCGTCATGGGTCGTCGGCCGGCAGGTCTCGATGCACCCACCTTGATCGACAGCAACGTCCACGATGACGCTGCCGGGATCCATCGTGCGCACGAGCTCCTCGGTCACGAGCCGCGGCGCTACCGCCCCGGGCACGAGCACGGCGCCGATCAGCAGGTCCGCGCGCCGCACCGCCTCCGCGATGTTGTGGGTGTTCGAGTAGATGGTTTCGATCGAGCTGCCGAACACGTCTTCGAGGTATTCCATCGTCTTGGCCCGAACATCGAACAACGTGACCTGCGCCCCCATGCCGATCGCGATCGTGGCCGCGTTGCGGCCGACCACGCCGCCGCCCAAAATCACGACCCGGCCGCGGCGCGTGCCGGGCACCCCGCCGAGCAGCACGCCCTTGCCGCCGCGCTCCTTTTCCAAGCAGCTGGCGCCGACCTGCGTCGCCATGCGGCCGGCCACTTCGCTCATCGGCCGCAGCAGCGGTAGCCGCCCGTCCGGAGTTTGGATAGTCTCGTAAGCGACGCTCGTGACGCGCTTTTTCAAGAGCTCGCGAGTGAGCGCGGGCTCGGCGGCCAGGTGCAGGTACGTATACAGAATCGTTTCTTCACGTAAGAAGCCGTATTCAGGCGCTTGCGGTTCCTTCACCTTCACGACGAGGTCCGCCGACCAGGCGTCGGCCGCGGTCGGAACGAGCCGCGCCCCGGCGTCGACGTACGCGTGGTCCTTGATGCCGCTGCCCTCGCCGGCGCCCTTCTCGATCAGAACCTCATGGCCTTGCTTCGTCAGCTCACGAGCCCCCGCCGGAGTCATGCCAACGCGGTATTCGCGGGTCTTCGTTTCTTTGGGGACGCCGACTTTCATGTCCGATAAGATTGGCCCGAAGCGCAGGGCAGGTCGAGTATTTGCTCGGCGCCGCTAGCGGGAAGGTTCGTCGCCGTAGTACCTATGAGGCTCACTGGGGCATGCCGTCATGTTGATCCGGATCCGGAAAGACTCGAGACTGCCGTCAAGGCATGGGCGCGTCATCGTCGCGCTGCTCGGCGCCGCTTTGGCTGCCTGCGGCGGAGTCACGGATACGACGTGGCGCGACCCCGCGGGCGGTACTGCCGGTAAAGCTGCCGCCACCGGCGGCTCCGTCGCTCGAGCCGGCGCTGGAGCCACGAGCGTCGGAGGCGACGGCGGCTCGGACAGCGGCGGAACCACTGCCGGTGAACCCATGGGTGGGAGCGGCGGCCGCGACGAGGGCGGCCGCGGTGGTAGTGGCGGCGGCGGGGGCAGTAGCGGCGGCGGTCATGGCGGCGCCGAGTGCTTCGACGCCTGCGATCGCTACGGCGACGCGTGCTGCGGACCTGGCTTGAGCTGCATTGCGCCGGGGGGTGCTTGCAAGCTCGAGGTGCTGCGCGAGCACGTCGAGCCAGGCGGCGACTACGCCGCCTTCGAGCAGCGAGTCGCGGCCCTACCGCAAGACGTGCTCGGCTCGCTGACGGACGCCGATATCGACTGGGCGGCGGCCGAGCCGGCTCCCGCCTCGCGCCTCGAGCTGCACACAGCGGCCCAAGCCTCCGGCGGCGCGACCGAGCTCGAAGAAGCGCGCGAGCGGCCATTTCGGGTCTCGTGCGGCGGTAAGAGCCTGTTCGTCGGCGTCGTCTACGAGGAGATCGGCGCGGCGGCGCTGAAGGTGCCGGTGCTCCACATCGCCCCCGACGCCGACGGATCGTTGCGCCTGCGGATCGGCGCCTGGCAAGGCGCGTGGATCCTCCCCGCGACGGGCCTCGGCAGCGTCGAGCAACGTGAACGCATCGACCGACCCGAGCTGCGGGCGGTGTTCTGCCGGCGCGGCGTCCTGAGCGAGCTCTGAGCTCAGCCAAGCTAGAGCGATACTCACTCAACTACCCATGATGGCGTCTACGCGCCTCGCGTGATGTGCCGGCGTAAGGCGGTGTCGGATAAATTCGCCGTTGAACTACGGGCTACGTGCTGAGAGAATACCGACATGCAATATACGAGCAGAGGGTTGGCTTCGCTCAAGGTCTGTGCATTTGTCGCATTACTGACGCTCGGAGCCGGATGTAGCTCGGACAGCGACGACAAGGGCAAGGGCGAGCAGGCAGGGGCGGGCACCGCTGGCAAGGCGGGCAGCGGTGGCAACGGGAGCACGCCGGGTGGCGCTTTGTGCGGCACCGCCAAGTGTCCGGCCGGACAATACTGCGTGGACCAGGTCGCATGTACGCCGGGCTGCACCTCGAATGATGACTGCGGCGCCGATCAGGTCTGCGGTAGCATCGACGACGTGACGCACGTCGGCACCTGCGAAGACGTGCCGATGAAAGATTGCGCCGGCTACCTAAAAAAGTGCGAGGCGTGCAGCGGGGGCGAGCTCTGCACCCAGCAAGTTTGCGACGCGCTCACTCTCGAATGCGTCAACTGCATCGCCAGTGCAAGCTGCGATGGCAGCGACGCTTGCGCTTGCGATTGATTGATTCTTGCCGAAACCACGCGCGGGCCTCGTCTGCGCGTCCTTTTTACGGCGACCACGTACCGGCGCCGACGTCGAGCTTCCAGCTCGCTTGATACGACGGCATCGAGATCTCGATGCCGTCGAACACCAGCGGTTGAAACACGTAGGTGGCGAGGTCGTTGTGACGGCCGGGGGCGGTCGTGCTCTGCGTGCCGTCCCAATGATCGCCCCAGTAGACGTAGACCGTGCCGGAGCAGCCGACCACGGGCTGCACCCAGGTGCTTTGAGACAGCCAGGTGCGCTCGTCGGAGATGGAGTCTGTGGGATCTTCGACGGGCGCGATGAAGCCTCGATAGGTCCAGGGACCGCTGATCGCGGGCGCGGTCGAGTAAAAGTTGTTGTTGGCGCGCCAGCCCGTCTTGTTCGAGCCGATCCAATAATAGGTGCTGCCGGCCTTGAACACGGTGGGCGACTCCGAGCCGCCCGAGTCGCCGTTCACGGCCCCGTAGGTCTTGTCGGAGACCCAGCTGTGGCAGTCGCTCGCGAGCGTGTAAACGTGGCCGCTCTCGGTGAGCACGTAGGCGCCGGTGTCGTCGGCATAGGCGCTCATGTCACTGTGCACGGCGAGCGCGCCGCTCGCGTTCTTGAGCGGGCCCTTGTAGGCGTACTGACCGTTTACTGTCGCCGACGTGGCGTAAACCACCTCTTTGTCGGTCTGGTAGTCTTCCGAGGCGGCGTGCGCGTACAGCACGTATTCGCCGGTGCTCGGGCACTGGATGATGTGCGGTCGCTCGCCTTTGCGATTCGGGCCCAGCTCGCCGCTGGCCTGCGTCGGCAAGATGATGCCTTCGTTCTTCCACGTTGCCAGATCGTTCGACGAGTACATCGAGAAACCGACGAAGTTGTTGGCGGTCGAGTTGCTCGCAAACAACTCGCCGTGCAGGTAGAACGTATCGCCCACGCGGATGATGCCGCCGCCGTGAGCGTTGACGCGCTTGCCGTCGGTATCCATGAACGCGATGCCGGTGGCGAGCGGCCCCGCCAAGGTGCCGACCGGCCCCGTGCAAGAGCCGCCGCCGTTGCCGCCATTGCCGCCATTGCCGCTGCCGGCGCTGCCGGCGCTGCCGGCGCTTGCGCCGCCGCTAGCGGTGACGCCGCCGCCAGAAGAGCTGCCGCCGCTGGCCGCACCGGCGGTGCCGGTGCCGGCGCCGCCCCCCGCCGCCGCCGCAGCGCCGGCGGAGCCAGCGACCGGTGATTGGGCGCCGGTCCCGCTCTGGCTCTGGCCGCCCTGGGTGAGCGCCCCGCCGGCGGCGGCACCACCGGCGCCGCCGGTCGACGTACCAGGCGAGCCTCCGCTACCCGCGCACGCGAGCGCGACGAGGGCCATGAGCGCCAACGAAGAGCGGGCAGGAAGCATGATGTTTTCGAGTCGTGACCTCACGTGATGACTGCTCCGCGCGGAACCGAGCGACGATCGCCGGCCGCGGCCGAACGCTAGCCCCCATCCGTCGGCCTGGGAAGGCTGCGTACGTGCTCGCGCGCCGGACGAGGCGGGCACGATGCCGCTCAAGCGCAGGCGCGACGAAGGTGAGCAGAGAAGCGCGCTCATCCTACGAGCGCGCTGATTGGCGCACAGCGCGCCCGGCGTCGGCGACGAACGGGACAAACGGTGGGAGGCAGTCACTGAACTAAACGTGACTTTGTCCGCTTGCGTAGCTGCACGAAACAAGGCGACTCTGTGAGGTCGGTCTGGTGGCTGCTCCGACCGACTCGAGGCTTCCGAAGATGGTGTCAATCCGTACGCGCGTAGTCGTCAGTGTATTGGGGATGTGGCTCGCCGCGTGCGGCGGTAATCCTAGCATCAGCAACAAACACGACCAAAGCCAAGGCAGCGCCGGTGAAGGATCGATCGACGTTCCCGACGCCGGGCCCGACATCGACCTCGGCGTCGCCGGCGCGACCGGTGAAGGCGGTACCGGCAGCATCACCCCGCCGGGCCCGAAGTGCGGCGACTCCGTGATCGACGCCGGTGAGACCTGCGACGACGGCAACGACGCTGACGGCGACGGTTGCGACGCGCGTTGCCGCGTCGAAGACGGCTTCAGCTGCGACGAGGGGAGCGGCGCCTGCTACGAGTGCGGCAACGGCATCGTCGAGGGCGCCGAGCAATGCGACGACGGTGAGCGAGAGCCCGATGACGGCTGCGACGCGAGCTGCCGGATCGAGGCGGGCTGGAGCTGTAACACGCCGGGCGAAGCTTGCGCGCGCTGCGGTAACGGCGTCGTCGAAGCCGGCGAAGCCTGCGACGACGGCAACGCGCGCGGCGGCGACGGCTGCTCCGCGACCTGTGAAGAGGTCGATCCGAGCTACGACTGCCAGAGTCCCGGCGAAGCTTGCGAGCGGTGCGGTGACGGCAAAGTCGACGCGCACGAGACCTGCGACGACGGCAACCGCGTCTCCGGCGACGGTTGTCGGTTCGACTGCCACGGCATCGAAGCCGGCTGGGACTGCGGCGCCGGCGCGGCGTGCGCCAAGTGCGGCAACGGCAAGCTCGAAGCCGGGGAGGCTTGCGATGATGGCAACCTGCTGAGCAGCGACGGCTGCAACGCGACCTGCAGCGCCGAGGAGCCAGGCTTCAATTGCCCGGTCGCGGGGGCGCTGTGTGAAGAGTGTGGCAACGGCGTCGTCGAGAGCACCGAGACGTGTGACGACGGCAACGACGTCGACGCCGACGGCTGCGCCGCCGATTGCGCCAGCGTCGAGCCCGGCTGGGCCTGTCCCGTCGCCGGACAGGCGTGCGGCTTCTGCGGCAACGGCTTGGTGGAAGACAACGAGACCTGCGACGACGGCAACGCCGTCGGTAACGACGGTTGCAACTCGACCTGTACCGCCAAGGACGAAGGCTTTCAGTGCTTCGCGGGCGTCTGCGAAGAGTGCGGCGACGGCGTCGTCGACGCTCACGAGGTGTGCGACGACGGCAATCACGTCAACGGTGACGGCTGCCGCTACGACTGCGACGCGATCGAGCCCGGTTACACGTGCGCCCAAGGGCAGGCCTGCTCGAAATGCGGCAACGGCATCCGCGAGGCGGGCGAGGCCTGCGACGACGGTAACCAGATGTCGGACGACGGCTGCCTCGCCGATTGCAGCGCGGAGGAGCTGGGCTTCAACTGCCCGCAAGCCGGCACCGCCTGCGAAGAGTGCGGCAACGGCGTCAAAGAGAGCAGCGAAGCCTGCGACGACGGGGGTAACAACGACGGCGACGGCTGCAGCGGAAATTGCGAGGTCGAGCCCGGTTACGCTTGCCACGTCGCGGGACAGCTCTGCGAGCGCTGCGGCGATGGCATCATCGACGAAAGCGAGACGTGCGACGACGGCAACCACGTGTCGGGCGACGGCTGCAACAGCACCTGCACGGCGATCGAGCCATTTTACAGCTGTCTCCAGGCCGGCGTCACCTGCCAGCACTGCGGCGACGGCCACGTCGATTCTTCCGAGGTGTGCGACGACGGCAACAACGTCAGCTTCGACGGGTGTCGTGCCGATTGCCAGCTGGAGGAGCCCGGCTTCAAATGTCCGACTGGCGGCGGCAACTGTACGCGCTGTGGTAACGGCGTCGTCGACGCCGGCGAGCAATGCGACGACGGTAATCTGCAGAACCAGGACGGCTGCAGCGCGACGTGCACGACCGAAGGCGGGCCGTTCACCTGCTCCACGCCGGGGGCTCCCTGCGACCGCTGCGGCAACGGCGTCAAAGAGACGAGCGAGTCGTGCGACGACGGCGGCAAATGCTCCGGCGGCGCTAGCAACGGCGTGGCCTGCACCACCGACGCCCAGTGCGGCGGCGGCAAGTGCACCGCCGTCAGCGCCGACGGCTGCAGCGCCAGCTGCGGTCTAGAGACCGGCTGGGTGTGCCCGGTGCCGGGACAGTCCTGCGGTAAGTGCGGCAATGGCGTGCTCGAGTCGAACGAGGTCTGTGACGACGGCAACCTGAGCGGGGGCGACGGCTGCAGCGCCGACTGCAGCACGATCGAGGCCAACTACTCGTGCGGGGCCCCCGGTGCGGCGTGCGTGCGGTGTGGCGATGGTGTCGTCAATGCCCCCGAGGTTTGCGACGACTCCAACAACCTGTCCGGCGACGGCTGCAGCTGGGACTGCAGGCTGGTCGAGAGCGGCTTCTCGTGCCCGCCCGGCGGGGGCGGCTGCACCAGCTGCGGCAACGGGGCGGTCGAGGGCGCCGAGCAGTGCGACGACGGGAACAAGGTCGGCGGTGACGGCTGCGCCGCCAACTGCGCCAGCGTCGACGCTGGCTTTCGATGCGAGGTGCCGGGCGCCGCGTGCTACGAGTGCGGCAACGGCATCCGCGAAGGCAGCGAGATCTGCGACGACGGCAACAAGACGGCCGGCGACGGCTGCTCCACCAGCTGCGCGATCGAGCCCGGCGGCTGGGTTTGCCCGGTCGCGGGCTTGAAGTGCGCCAAGTGCGGCAACGGCGTGGTCGAGCAGGTCGAGGTCTGCGACGACGGTAACAAGGTCAGCGGCGACGGCTGCAGCGCGACCTGCACCGCGGTCGAGACCGGCTTCCAATGCGCGACGGCGGGCGCGGCGTGCGTGAAATGCGGCGACGGCGTCGTTCAGGCGCCCGAGATTTGTGACGACGGCAACGCCGTCAGCGGCGACGGCTGCCGCTACGACTGTAGCGCGGTCGAACCGGGCTTCCAGTGCGCGACGGCGGGCGCGGCTTGCTTCAAGTGCGGTGACGGCGTCGTGCAAGGCTCGGCCGTCGGCGGCTCCGAGGTTTGCGACGACGGCAACAGCCAGAGCGGCGACGGCTGCTCCGCCACTTGCAAGACGGTGGAGACCGGCTTCAGCTGCTCGACGCCGGGCGCGCTGTGCGAGGAGTGCGGCAACGGCATCAAGGTCGCGCCCGAGGCCTGTGACGACGGCAACAAAACCTCCGGCGACGGCTGCAGCGCCGCTTGTCAGGTGGAGAGCGGCGGCTGGGCTTGCCCGGTGCAAGACGCGCCGTGTGAGAAGTGCGGCGACGGCAGCGTGGGCGCGAACGAGACCTGCGACGACGGTAATCGCACCGCCGGCGACGGCTGCAACGCGACCTGCACCGGCATCGAGCCCAGCTACTCGTGCCCGCCATCGGGCGGCAAGTGCGAGCGCTGCGGAAACGGTACGCTCAAGGCCCCCGAGCAGTGCGACGACGGCAACAACGTCGACGGTGACGGCTGCCGCGCCGACTGCACGCCGGAGGCAGGCTGGACCTGCGTTGCGAACGTTTGCTATGCGTGCGGCGACGGCGTCGTGCAAGCGGCGGCGGGTGAGGTGTGCGACGACGGCAACCGCCAGAGCGGCGACGGCTGCAACGCCACGTGCAGCGCCATCGAAACTCACTACGCCTGTCCGACGGCGGGCCAGCTCTGTCAAAAGTGCGGCAACGGCGCCAAAGAGAGCACGGAGCAGTGCGACGACGGCAACAACACCAGCGGCGACGGCTGCGCAGCGGACTGCAAGCTGCAGGGCGGTGGCTGGTCGTGTCCGTTCCCGGGCCAGCCGTGCGAGCTGTGCGGTGACGGCTCGAAGTCCAGCAACGAAAACTGCGACGACGGCAACGATACCAGCGGCGACGGCTGCTCTGCCAACTGCCAAACGGTGGAGCCGAACTACAGCTGTCCGCCCGCGGGCGGCGCTTGCGTGTCGACGATCGTGTGCGGCGACTCCAAGGTCACCGGCAGCGAAACCTGTGACGACGGCAACAAGGTCGCGGGGGACGGCTGCTCCGCCGCCTGCGCGGTCGAGACCGGTTACTTCTGCCGTACCGTCGGCCAGTTGTGCGAAAAGTTGCCCCGCTGCGGCGACGGTAAGCAGAGCGCGGGCGAGAAGTGCGACGACGGCAACACCGTCGGCAGCGACGGCTGCTCGGCAGACTGCAAGACGATCGGCACCGACTACTACTGTCCCACGCCGGGCTCGCCCTGCATCTACGCTCCGCTGGTGTGCGGCGACGGCGTGCTGAGCGTCGGCGAAGAGTGCGACGACGGCAACACCCTGAGCGGTGACCTGATCTGCTACGGGGGACCCGACGATGGCGAGCTCTGCCTCGACGACGCCGACTGCGGCAGCGAGCTGCAGAGCATCGGCCTGACGTCGTCCGAGAACGTCGTCGACAACGACGCCACCGTGAGCCGCAGCGTCACGCTGAAGAGCACCGGCCACAAACGCCTGTTTTTGGCGACGGCGGTGCTCGAGGCCAGCAGCACCACCACCGGCCGCGTTACGGCGATGACGTTCAACGGCGTGGCCATGACGCAGGCCGTCGTCGCCACGTCCAGCACGTCGAACGGCACGACGATCCGTGCCTACATCTTCTACCTCAAAGAAGCCCAGCTCCCGGTGCTCGGCACCTACACCTTGACCGCCACCGTCGACTCCGTGACCGGCGGCGGCGCTTACGGCGCCTTCGAGCTCGACAACGTCGATCAGGCGACGCCGATCGAGAAGACGGGCTCCGCCAACAACCTGAGCGGCACGATCTCGACGACCGTCGTCACCCAGACGGCGGGCGCGCGGCTGATCGACGTCGTCGGCAGCGGCAACGAGACCTCCGTCTTCACCGCGACCGCGAGCCAAACCAAGGTGTTCGACACCGCCGCTTCCAGCTCGCGCGCCGCGATCGGCACGAAGACGGTCGCCGCCGCCGGCTCCGCGACGATGAGCTGGACGCTGACCAACCCCAACCGCACCGCTCAGGCCGTGGTCGCGGTGCGTCCGTCGAGCAGCGTCGGAACGTGCCAGGCGGAGGGCGGCGACGGCTGCAGCGATTCGTGTCAGGTCGATCCGGGTTGGACCTGCCCGTTCCCGAACACGAGCTGCGTCGCGCAGACGTGCGGCGACGGCGTCCTGACCGGCTCCGAGCTGTGCGAGCGAGGCTTGCTCAGCGACACGACCCCGAACGCAGCATGCACGAACAGCTGCACCGTCGCCGATGGGTACGCGTGCGAGTGGGACGAGGTCACCCATCAAATCCATTGCGTGTCGATCGCCAAGGCTTGCGACAACGACGGCAACCTGGAGCTCGGCGAACAGTGCGACGACGGTGACAACAACATCGGCGACGGCTGCAATCCGTATTGCGAGGTCGAGCCGGACTGCAGCGCGCGCGGGTCGGTCACGGGCTGCGTCTCCGCCTGCGGCGACGGCATGCTGCTGGCGGGCGGCACCGAGCAGTGCGACGACGGCAATACCGTATCGGGCGACGGCTGCAGCGACACCTGTCAGACGGAAGCAGGTTGGACCTGCTCCGTGTCGACGGGCGCGTTGCCGGCGTCGGTCGATGTGCCGGTGGCGTTTCGCGACTTCAACCGCTCGCCCACCGCCGGCAACACCCAGCACCTGGACTTCGAGCGGTTCTCGGGCAGCGGCGCCACGACCGGCCTGGTGCAGGCGGCGCTCGCCGCCGACGGCAAGCCGACTTACACCGGCAAGTGCCAGGAAGGCAGCGGCTACACCGCCGCCGCGTGTCCCCACGGCGCCCAGACTACGACTCAGATCGCCTTCAACCAATGGTACAACGACACCGTCGGCGTCAACGTCACGCGCGTGACGCGGCTACCGTTCGCGCAGCAGGGCGCCACCAATACCTACCTGCACCAAAATAACGCGCTGTTTCCGTTCGACAACACCGGCGTCGGCTGGGTCGCGCAAGGCAAGGAGAACGCGTCGAACGGCCACGACTTCGGCTTCACCAGCGAGCTGAAGTTCTGGTTCGAGTACAAGGGCAACGAGCTGCTCGACTTCTCGGGTGACGACGACGTGTGGGTGTTCGTCAACGGCAAGCTGGCGGTCGACCTCGGCGGCTTGCACTCGCAAACCCAGGGCTCGGTCACGCTGACGCCGGGCGCGGTGGCCACGACGTACAAGCTC
>Ga0164241_10005103_pt1 | contig 12436 bp, 10 predicted proteins | sample OricomyardsoilBY_FD_108780 | JGI IMG/M metagenome (GOLD analysis project Ga0164241, IMG submission 108780) | Backyard soil microbial communities from Emeryville, California, USA - Original compost - Back yard soil (BY) | ecosystem: Environmental > Terrestrial > Soil > Unclassified | place: USA...
CGTTGGCCGAAGGCCCGGCGGCGTACGAGATGTTCCAGCAGAAGCGTGACGGTGCCGTCAAAGTCCTGCTGAAACCAGGCAACTGATCAGCGGCGGCGGGTGGCGAGGAGGGCTGCTGCAGCGCCTGCTGCGCCGGCGGTGAGGGTGCTGAGTACGCCGCGATGCTGTGAGAGCCAGGCCTGATAGCTGCGGGTTGACGAGCGGTTGTCGAAGGCTCCGCGGGTTCCGTAGTCGCGGCCGTGGTCTCCGTCGGCAGGCTCCCAGAGGTTCGCGGCCTGGTCGGAGTCCTGGGAAAGGTCGGTCTGCTGCGATTTGTACGCCGTGCTCGCCAGATAGCGGTCGAGGATGCCGGGCGCGAACTTGTTGGCGATGAGGGTGGCCATCGTCGGTGCGCCGACCCAGTACTCGCGGCGTCTCGGATGATCCGCGGCGAAAACGACGGCCTCTGCCGCCACCTCAGGTTGGTAGATCGGCGGGACCGGTTGTGGGTGCTTGGGAAGTCGGGAGAGCACCCAAGAGAACTGCGGCGTGTTCACCGCAGGCATCTGCACCATCGTGACGTGCACGTTCGACTTGTCGTGCAGCAGTTCGCTGCGGAGCGAGTCGTGAAATCCCTGAATCGCGTGCTTGGCCCCGCAGTAGGCGGACTGCAGCGGGATTCCGCGGTAGGCCAGCGCCGAGCCGACCTGGACGACGGCGCCCCGGTCGCGTGGTTTCATCCGGTCGAGCGCTGCTCGGGTCCCGTAGACGTAGCCGAGGTAGCTCACCTCGGTGGCTCGTTTGAACTCCTTCGGATCGATCTGGGAGAACGGTGCGAACACCGACGTGAAGGCCACGTTGGTCCACACGTCGATCGGTCCCAGTTCCCGCTCGGCGCGTTGGGCGGCGGCCTCTACCTGGTCGTAGTCGGCAACGTCGACCGGTATCGGCAGCGCCGTCCCGCCGGCGTTCTCCACCTCGCGTGCCGCGCCCTGCAGCCCCTTCTCGCCTCGAGCCAGCAGCGCGACCTTGGCGCCGCGGCGGGCGAACGCGATCGCGCTGGCCCGGCCGATCCCGGCGCTGGCTCCGGTCACCACTACGACCTGTCCGTCCTTCGTCACTGTCTTCGACCTTCCGGTTGCCGGCCCGTTCGTGGATCAGGTACCCCCGGCCGCCGGGTGCATGCCGGGTGTAGGTGGCCGGTTCGTGGGCACCGAACGAGGTATGCGCCTTACGGAAACGGCCGATGTCTGGTGGAAGAACGCGGTGATCTACTGCCTCGATGTCGAGACCTTCTTCGACACCGACGGTGACGGCCGGGGCGACCTGCGGGGAGTGAGCCAGCGGATCGATCATCTGGCCGAGCTCGGGGTGACGTGCCTGTGGTTGATGCCGTTCTATCCGACCCCGGATCGCGACGACGGGTACGACATCACCGACTTCTACGGCGTCGATCCGCGGCTGGGATCGCATGGCGACCTGGTCGAGCTGATCACGCTCGCGAAGGACCGCGGGATCCGGGTGATCGCCGATCTGGTGGTCAACCACACCTCCGATCAGCATCCGTGGTTCCGGAGTGCGCGCGCCTCGAGGCAGTCGCCGTACCGGGGCTGGTACGTCTGGCGGGACGAGCCGCCGCCGGACGCGGACAAGGGCATCGTCTTCCCGGACCAGGAGGACAGCCTGTGGCAGTACGACGACGAAGCCGGTCAGTACTACCTGCACCGGTTCTACAAGCATCAGCCTGATCTCGACATCGCGAACGCGGAGGTGCGCGAGGAGATCGAGCGGGTGATCGGGTTCTGGTCGCAGCTGGGGTTGTCAGGCTTCCGCGTGGACGCCGTACCGTTCCTGCTCGACACGGCCGGTGCACTCGACGCGGCGAATCTTCCGGACCCGCACGACTATCTGCGTGACCTGCGGGCGTTCCTGGACCGGCGGCACGGCCAGTCGATGCTGCTGGGCGAGGTCAATCTGCCGTATCCCGACGTACGCCGGTTCTTCGGTGACGAGGACGGTGACGAGCTGACGATGTGTTTCGACTTCATCGGGATGCAGCGGCTCTATCTGTCGTTGGCGCGCAACGATCCGGCCGAGCTGGTGAACGCGTTGCGGACGCGTCCGGATCCGCCGGAGGAGGCGCAGTGGGGCACCTTCGTCCGCAATCACGACGAGCTCACGCTGGACAAGCTGTCCGACGAGGAGCGTCAGGAGGTCTTCGACGCGCTCGGTCCGGCCGAGGACATGCAGCTCTACGGCCGTGGTCTGCGTCGGCGGCTGCCGCCGATGCTGGGCAACGACCTCCGCCGGATCAAGATGGTGTACAGCCTGCTGTTCTCCCTCCCGGGGACCCCGGTGCTCTTCTACGGCGAGGAGATCGGCATGGGGGAGAACCTCGCCGCCGAAGGGCGCAACGCGGTGCGAACGCCGATGCAGTGGACGGCCGGCCCGAACGGCGGCTTCTCGATCGCCGATCCTGATCGGCTGGCCGCGCCGGTCGCGGAGGGGGAGTTCGGCCCTGAGCACGTGAACGTCGCGGCGCAGCGGCGGGATCCCGACTCCCTGTTCCACTGGACGAAGCTGCTCATCCAGCGCTACCGCGAGTGCCCGGAGCTGTCCTGGGGCCGGTGCACGATCCTCGAGCACGAGTCGCCGTCGGTGTTCGCTCACCGCGCCGACCACGAGAACGGGACAATCGTTGCCGCCCACAACTTCTCCGCGGCCTCCGCCCGGATCACCCTGGCGGTGACCGGAACCGGCGTCGGCGTCCAGGCGGTCGACCTCCTCCGCGACGGTACGACGGACGTCCGCGAGGACGGCGTACTCACCCTCGACCTGGACCCCTACGACACCCGCTGGCTCCGCATCACCCGCCACGGCGACCGCTACATCCTCTAGGACGAGCGCCGGCCGGTACTGCGTACGTAGGCGGGGAGGACGTACCAGAAGGCGACGAACCAGAGCAGGACGGCGCCGAGGATGATCAGGGCAACAACGCGCGACAGGACCGCGTCGAGAGCGATCAGGATGCCACCGGCGATGGCGGCCAGGAGGAAGACGAGTCCAGCGCTGATCAGCCGATGCCCGATCGGGACAAGCCGGTCACGGAGCCCCTGCTGGTAGACGATCCGGTGGAACGACACCGGGGCCAGGAACATCGCGACCGCCAGCGCCGACGCGATCAGGGTGACGGCGTAGACGTAGTGGGTGAACTGGTCAGCGGCCTGGAACTGGTTCTGAAAGGCAATGGTCAGCAAGAAGGCGAACAGGATCTGGGTGCCGGTCTGAGCGAGCCGCAGTTCCTGCAGAAGCTCGTTCCAGTGCCGGTCCAGCCGCTCACCGGCATCCTCTTCTTTCCGTTCGTACGGTCGCCTGCCCATGGCTCTCCTCACCCCACGATCGATCCACCTGTCCGGGTCGACCTTGACCCAGTACCCAGTACCCAGGTGTCGGTTCACCCGGGGACGGGTACCGGACGTGTGCCGTCCAGCAGCGGGCGGGTCCTTGTGGGATCGCTTGCTGGAGACGATCATGAGCACATTTGGTGGCGTGGACACCTACTACGACTACGACGAGGGCCGGTGGAAGTACCGCCGACTGGGTGGCGGCCCTGTTCACCCCAGGCCGATCTGCCCGGTCTCGCCGCGCAGGATCGAGGCCGGCCGTCCGTCGGCGCCGACGCCTGAACCGGACGACAGATCAGTCGAAACCTCGGATCCGGGCAGCTGACCTCACGCCACACGCGTCGAGGTACTGCTTCGCGCCGGGCGTCGTCGCCGGTTGCCCGGAGGAATCGGAACGACTCGACTCCGGCCGACGCCCGGCGCGAAGATCAGCGCTCGGCCTCGCGCTGGACCTTCTGTCGTAGCTTGTCCTTGTTCAGGCCGGACGTACCGGAGATGTCGGCGTTGCGTGCCTGCTGCGCCAGTTGGTCGCGAGTCATGTCACCAGGCTGCTCGCCGAGGTGTTGTTTGCGGCTGGCAACGAACGCGTCGCCGAGCTCGCCGCGGCGCTCGTCCGACAGGTTGGAGCGCATGCCGGGAAGGACCTTCGTCTCCTCCTCCTCGACGTGATGGGACACCGCATCGATCAGGTTCTGCAGCACCTTGTCGAAGTCGGCCGACGCCGGATCGGTGTCGGCGAGCTTGGCCAGCAGTTGGTCGGCCTCGATGTGCTCCTGCTGGCTGTGCGACACCTCCTCCTTCTCACCGGCCTCCTCGGCCGCGACCGGGTAGACCTCGGCCTCCTCGGCGCGACTGTGCGCGGTCAGCAGAGTGGTCAGCACCGGTAGCAGGTTCGGTCGCTTCTCCGGGTTGTCCTTGAGTTCGCCGAACAGCCGTTCGACCTCTCGGTGGTCCTGCATGATCAGATCGACAACGTCCGCTGGCATCGCATTGTCCCTTCGCCCGGTCTGGTGGTCGAGGTGGTACCCATGGCCCAGCCGCGTATGCGAGGCAGGGCACGACCAATCTCTCGGGTACCGGGTCGGCAAGGGCAAGGCCGTGTTCGACTTCGTCGCCAAGGGCGGACAAGAGGACCCGCGCCACGGTGGAACGATCCGTCAACCGCATCCTCGACCAGGACGCCCGGGACTAGCGGTGGTGGGCCAGGACGCGGGTGGTGGTGCCGTCCTCGTTGGTGATGTCCCGGACGTGCTCGAAGCCGATTCTGGCCAGTACGGCCAGTGAGGCCCCGTTCGGTGCGGCCACGGTGGCGTACACCGTGGTCAGTCCTAGGGTGTCGAAGCCATGAGCAACGATCGCGTGCGCGAGCTCGGTCCCCAGGCCGGACCCCCAGGACGTGGGCGTCAGGGCGTAGACGAGCTCGTGGCCTTCGACGGCGTCGGTCGCCTTGATCTCGGCATGCCCGATCAGGACTCCGTTGCGGCGAACGGCCCAGACATCGAACAGGTCCTGGGCATAGACCTTGGTGAAGATCCGCCCGAACAGGGCCCGGTCCTCCTCCTCGGGAGCAGGGCCGTCACCCATCCACTGGGACACCCTGGTGTCCTGGAACAGCGCGACAAATCCTTCTTCGTCCTCGGGGACGTACGGCTCCAGGAGTAGCCGCTCGGTACGTAGAGTCGGAGTCACAACCGGTGACGCTACCTCGCGGGGTGAAGGTCGGTGACAGTGAGGGTGCGGTTGGTGACGTCTGTGGCGACCGCGTGGAGGTGCCGGCGGTTGCGGCGGGCGTAGTCACGCATCAGGGAGAAGGCTGCGCCGAGGGGGACGTCGGCGCTCGCGGCGAGGATGCCCTTGGCCTGTTCGATCACGACGCGGCTGTTCAGCGCCGTCTGGAGTTGCCCGGCCAGGGCCTCGCCGGACCGGATCGCTCGCTCCTGGAACAGGGCGAGGGTGGCGATGTCACACAGGGCCTGCCCGACGTCGATGTCGTCGTGGCTGAGCTTGAATCGCCGGGAGTAGAACAGATTGAGAGCGCCGATGACCTGTCCGCGCGACCGGAGCGGCAAGGCGTGGGTCGAGCAATAGCCCGCGGCGATCGCAGCGGAGTTGAACCGTGGCCATTGCGGGCTGACCTCGTCGAGATCGACGTTCGCGACCTGCTGGCCGGACGTATAACAGTCCAGGCAGGGCCCTTCGTCGTTCTGCAGGACGAAGAGCTCGAGGAACCGGGCTTCGTCGCTGGTGGAGGCCATCACCTGCAACCGGCCGTTCTCGTCGGCCAAGATCAGGCCGGCAGCATCAGCGTCCAGAAGCTCGACACTGCGGCCACACAGCAGATACAGCAGGTCGACGACGTCGAAGTCGTCGACGAGTGTGTCGGCGAGCTCGACGAAGATTCGTCCGAGCCGTTGCTCGCTGGTCATCACGTCGCTCCCTCACCAGGACTTCGGTGCCCGCTCGAGGGTCCGCGAGCGACTACAGGCAGTAGTGCATCCCGCTGCGCACCGGCGGTGTCCAGGACCGAAGCGAACGACATCCCGACCATGCCCAGCCAGTTCCCGCTGTCGTGGGGGGCAAAACAGCCGGTCAGAGGCGGGATCCGAGGGGCCGAGAATCTTCAAACGTTCGGCCGTGTTCATTTTTGAGACTTTGGGGGTCACAATCTAAGGAGGGACGGTCGACTTCGTAATTCTTCACGGTTTGAGCTCCCCCACAGCTCCCGCTTCGGAGCCGGCCGTCTCCCGCCCCATGGCTCACGGTTCGGGGGTGCTCGTCACCGGTGCGCTCGTGGTGGGGGTCTCGGGTGGTGGCGTGGTCGACGGGTTCGTTCCCGTGGACGGCGTTCCCGCAGTCGGAACGCTCGGGGTGCTGCTGGGGGAGGGTGTGCTTGCCGAGGTTTTGCTCGGCGACGTCGGGGCGGCCGAGGTCGCGGCGCTGCCGGGCGAACTGGCCCTCGGGGACGCCTGCTGAGAGGTGCTCTGCGACTCGCGGGCCGAAGACCTCGGGTCGGCCTGGGTCGTGCCGGTCGATGCGGTGCTGGTCGTACCGCGCGTCGATACCGGCGTACTGGAGCTGGTGCTGGGCTGCGGACCGACGTCGGTCGTCGGGGGCAGCTTGGCGTCGTTGTTGTTGAGCAGGACCACGGCGAGCACAGCCGTTGCCGTCGCGAGAACAGCGACACCTCCCGCCAGCAGAGCCTTCCTTCGCGTCTGATGGGCTGGTCCCAGCGCCTCGAGCAGACCTGTCGCGATAATCGGGTCGGTGGTGGGCGCGTCCACAGCATCGTCTGCGGGCAGGACCGCGACGCCGACGCGATCCCCGAGCGGCTCGGCACGCAAAGCGCCGGCCACGATCTCCGCGGCGGACGGACGCTCGGCGGCATCCTTGGCGAGCATCCGGAGCAGAACACTCTCGAACGGTCCACCGAGTTCAGGGCGAGTCAGACTTGGTGGCGCCGGAGCGGTGTCGACGTGCTGGTAGAGGATGGCTGTCGGGTGGTCGGCCTGGTACGGCGGCCGACCGGTGACGAGCTGGTAGAGCACGCAGCCGAGCGAGTACACGTCCGATGGCTTGCCGGCCAGGCCGCCCGTCGCCCGCTCCGGTGCGAGGTAGTGCGTACTGCCGATGATCTGACCGGTCCCCGTCAGCGTGCTCGACCCGTCGCCGGGAAGGTGAGCGATACCGAAGTCGGCGACCTTGACGGTCCCGTCCGTCGCCAGCAGCAGGTTGCCCGGTTTCACGTCACGATGGACAACGTTCTCCCGGTGCGCGGCGACGAGGCCCTCGGCAGCCTGTTCGACGATGTCGATCGCCCGGTCCTTGGGCAGTGGCCCGTGCTGGGCGAGCTCGTCGCCGACCGTACGGCCTTCGACGAGCTCCATCACCAGGAAGAACCCGTCGTCGAGGCGGCCGAAGTCGTACACGGACACGACGTGTGGGTCGCTGAGCCGCGCAGCCGCACGCGCCTCGCGATGGAACCGCTCGGCCGCCCTCGGATCGCGATCGGACGGCCGCAGCACCTTCACCGCGACCGTGCGGCCGAGTTGTTCGTCGGTCGCCCGGAACACCTCGCCCATGCCGCCCCGCCCGATCGAGGGGCCCAGTCTGTACCGCTTCGCTACCAGCATTCGGGCACATGTACCCACCGGCACCGTGACCCAATCCAGCCGGTTTCCTTCCGGGTGAAGTTAATAGCGTCGCCGGGCCCTGTCAACCCTCGGCCGAGTGGTTGACAGGGTGGTGGCGGCGAATTAACTTCAGCTGGAAGTAAAGCCGATCCGGACAAGGTGGGACGTGTGACCGACCGTCTGAATGTGCTGGTCGTGATGGCCGACGAGCAGAGCTGGAACACGATGGGCTGCACCGGCAACCCCGCGGCGCGGACGCCGCACCTGGACGAGCTGGCGGGGGAGTCGACCGTCTTCGACGCGTGCTACACGCCGTTCCCGCTGTGCTGTCCGGCGCGCACGAGTCTCTGGACCGGCCTCATGCCGCGGCATCACGGCGTACTGGGCAACTGGCGCCCGATCGAGCCGCGGTTGCGCTCCGCGGGGATCGCCCAGGCATTCGCCGCCGCCGGCTACCACACGCACTACAACGGCAAATGGCACGTCCCGGGTACGACGCCGGACCGGATGGGATGGGCGGCCGACAGCGCGATTCCCGCCGTACTGCGGGGCCAGGATCGCGGACGGTACATCGAGGAGTACCGCGCCTGGGCGGGCGAGCGGGGCTTCGCGTTCGACCCCGATCACATCGAGAACCTCACCGCACGCGACCTCGAGGCGCTGGCGGAACGGCCGTACGCGACGTCGTCCGTCCCGCTCGAGTCGTTCCTCGAGACCTGGCAGTGCGAGAGGTTCCTGAACGGTCTCGACCAGCGCCCCGCGGACGAACCGTGGCTGGCCGTGTGCTCGTTCAACGCGCCGCACTTCCCGATGCTCGTGCCCAGCCCGTACGACGAGCTGATCGATCGTGACCAGGTGCGGCTGCCCGAGAGCTGGTCGACGGGTACGGCCGGTAAGCCGCGGGAGGTCCGTGATTCGCATTTCGCCCGCGACTTCGAGCAACTGTCCGAGCAGGACTGGATCGAGGTCACCAGCCACTACCTCGGGTTGTGTGCGCTGGTCGACAGCCAGTTCGGCCGGATCCGGCGGTACCTCGAGGAGGCCGGCGAGTGGGATCGGACAGTCGTCGTCTTCACGTCCGATCACGGCGACATGATGGGCGCCCATCGGCTGATGGAGAAGGGCCACTGGCTGCACTACGAGGAAGACCTCCGGGTGCCGCTGATCGTCCGCCACCCGGACGGGCGACAGAGCCGCAACGCCAACTTCGTCTCGTTGTGCGACATCGCGCCCACCCTGAGCGAGCTGGCCGAGGTGCCCTGGGACGAACCGCGCGACGGACGGTCGTTCGCGGCGATGGTCGGCAACGCGTCCGCGGCGGCGACGCGTGACTACGTGACCGCCGAGACGATGCTGCACGACGGCCGTCCGGGCGGAAGCGGCGATCCGTTCCATGCCGCGGACTGGCAGTGGCCCAGGGACAGCCTGAACCTGTCCGTCCGGACCGCGAGTCACCGGTACGTCTTCCGGTCTCATGACGAGGCCGAGCTGTACGACCTGGCTGCCGACCCCTGGGAGCAGCACAACATCGCGGCCACGCCCGAGGCGGCAGACACGGCGGCTCAGTTGGCCGGACTGCTGGCGGACGAGGTGGCCGACGTTCTGCCCGACGCCGCGACTCTCGTCCGCAAGGGCGTCCTGGACATCACTCCTGTATCGAAAGCGAAGGGCACATCATGAACTCGTTCACGCGCACCCGACTGTCCCGGCGTACGTTCCTGCACCTGGGTGCCGCGGCGGCCGGAGTCGCCGCCGTCTCCTCCTGCTCCCGCGGCCTCGGCGGCTCCTCGTCGGGCGGCGGTTCGAGCCAGGCGCTGGACGTGATGTTCTGGGGCGAGGGCGACCAGAACAAGAAGCTGATCGAGGCTCTCGACCTCTACCAGAAGAGCGAGGGGGCCTCGAAGGTCAACCCGCAGTACTCCGGCTTCTCGGGGTACTACGACAAGCTCGCCACCCGGGTGGCCGGTGGCAACCCGCCGGACGTGTTCCAGATCCACCTGCCGTACCTGATGGAGTACATCAAGCGCGGCGCGGTGCAGCCGCTGGACCAGTACAAGGACGACCTCGGCCTCGCCAAGATGCCGGACTACGTGGCGACGACGACCCAGGCGGACGGCAAGTTCTACTTCGCCCTGCTGGGTGCGGCGACGCAGCCGGCCATCATCGTGAACACGACGAAGCTCAAGGGCCTCGGCCTGGCGGTACCCGGTCCGGACTGGACCATCGACCAGTACAAGGCCACGATGGCGGAGGTCTCGGGCAAGAGCGGCCGCAAGCTGGCCGGTACGGCGGATCTCGGCGGCAGCCCGATCGCCCTGGAGTCCTTCCTGCGCGGTCGCGGCAAGGCGTTGTTCGGCGACGGCGGCACGCTCGGGTTCGGCCAGGACGACATGGCGGCGTGGCTGCAGTTGTGGCAGGACCTGCGGGGCAACGGGGCGGCCGTGGCGATGGCGGTGACGGCGGCGGCGACCGGGTTCCAGAACGACCCGGTGACGACCGGCAAGGCGGCCTACACCGGTACGGCGACGTCGCGGGGTCTGCCGTCGATGCAGAGCCTGACGAAGGACGCGCTGAGTCTCGGTACGTTCCCGTCCGGTGGCGCGGGGTCCGAACCCGGGACGAACATCATTCCGGCCGGCTGGTTCGCGATCTCGCCGAAGTCCAAGAACATCGAGGGCGCGGTCTCGATGCTGAAGTTCCTCACCAGCCGGCCCGAGGCCGCGACCGCGATGGGCCTGGCCCGCGGCGTCCCGATCCCGGAGGACATCCGCGGCACGGTCACCAAGTCCGCGACCGGTCTGAACAAGCTGGTGCTGGACAACTACGCCCTGGTCGCGTCGAAGGGTCCGGCCGCGCTGCAGATGTATCCGCCCGGGGCGAGCAAGCTCCTGCAGACCTCGCTGCCGAACGCGAACCAGGTCGTGGGGTTCGGCAAGAGCTCGGTGGCACAGGCCGTGACGAAGTTCTTCTCCGACGCCAAGGCTGCCCTCCAGTGACCAGCGGTCGCGGGCGGTCGGCACGAGGTGCTTGTGGCTGACTCGATCTCCCTGCCGGGGCCGGGTGCGGGGTGGGAGATCCGGCCGGACCGCGGACGGATGCGGTCGGCGCAGCCTTTCGATGTCCGGCAGCAGAACTACTCGGCGATCCTGCGTGCGGTGATGCGGCAGGGCCCGATCGCGCGCTCGGAGCTCTCCGGGCTCACCGGGATGCCGACGGGCACGATGACGAAGCTCACCAGTCTCTTGTGCGAGGCGGGGCTGCTGCGTGAGCTGCCGGCGGAGTCCGGGCACGGGGCGCTCGGCCGGCCACGGACTCCGATGGTCATCGACGACCGGGTGCACCGGGTGGTCGGCGTACATTTCGGTTTGCGTCGGACGACCGTCTGTCTGCTCGACCTGCGCGGTACCCTGCTGGCCGAGGCCCGGCTGCCGCATCTGCGGCGCGGTTTCGAGCCGCTCGTCGCGCAGGCGGTCGAGGGCATCCAGCAGTTGGTTTCGCAGCACCCGGGCAAGATCCTTGGCGTCGGGGCGAGCACTGGTGGTTGGGTCGACCGCGACGCCGGCGTGGTGCGTGACCATCGGGTCCTGCGGTGGCGGAACGTGCCGCTGCGTGACGCGCTGGCCGGAGGTCTCGGACTGTCGACGGAGGTCGACTCCAGCTTCCGGTCTCTGGCCATGGCCGAGCGTTGGTTCGGCGGCGCGCAGGGCCTGGACGACGTGATCGGGCTGTTCGTCGGCAACGTCGTGGGCGCCGGGTTCGTTCTCGGCGGCCGGGTGTTCCCGGGATTCCGGGCAGCGGCCGGGACGGTCGACCACCTGTCGGTCGGAGTGACGGCCGACGAGGCCTGTTCCTGTGGGCGTCGGGACTGCCTGCACGCGGCCGCCAGCGACTTGGCTGTCCTCGCGCACGCCCGCAAGGACGGTCTGATCGGCGCGCGGGGAACGCTGGAGCATCTCGTCCAGGCAGCGCGCGACGGAGATGTGCGCGCTGACGGTCTGCTGGTAGCGAGAGCAGAGCTGGTGGGAGTGGCGGCCGGAACTCTGATCGACATGCTCGACCCCGAGGTGGTCGTCGTCAGCGGCGGCGTGGTCGATGCGCCCGAGTACCTTCGGTCCGTCCAGCGCGGCGCTCGCGCCTACCTGCAGGACAAGCGGCCCGTCGACGTTGACTCAGTGGTCCGGCTGAGCGCGTTCGGCACCGACGGTGTGGCGGTCTCGGCGGCCAGTGTGATCCTCGATCGAATCTACGCGGCACCGGCGGAGTTCGTCCCCGGACTGCTCGAGTTGCGGTACGGGTGATGGGCATGGCTTCGGAGGTGTACGTCGATTCCACGGTCGTCTGGTCGCATCAGGCCTCGCCGCGTAGCACTTGGGCGATGGTCGAGTTGGTTGCCGACGGCATGCGTGGTGTCGGCGAGCTGTCCGATGGTGCGCCCCTCGACACCCTGGTCGCGGCTGCGCGCTCGATGAGCTCGATAGTGATCGGTCTTCCGTTGGGCCAGGCCCGGTCAGCGCTGCGGCGCCGGTTGGAGGAACTGCGGGCAGCCGGCGACGCGCAAGGCGCCTTCCTGTGGTCCACCGTGCTCGGCGGGTACGAGGCCGCCTTCGCGGACCTGCTCGCACGCCTCGACGGTCGCGCGCTCTCGACCTCGCTCGGTCTCGGCGAGCCGCGTCCGGTCCGGCTGTACGCGAATCTCAATCGCCGGTACGGCGGGGATGGTCCGGACGTGATCGTCGCCGAAGCAATGCATGCCGCGAGCAACGGCTTCCCTGCCCTGAAAGTGGCGTGCTTCCTGGACAACCATGCCCGAGGCCTGTCCGGCGGCCGGCTGATCGACGCTGGTCTCGACCTCGTCGCGCGGGTCCGGGAGGCGATCCCGAGCACTGTGCAGCTGATGGTGGACTGTCACCACCTGGTCCCCGC
>Ga0164241_10005104_pt1 | contig 12435 bp, 11 predicted proteins | sample OricomyardsoilBY_FD_108780 | JGI IMG/M metagenome (GOLD analysis project Ga0164241, IMG submission 108780) | Backyard soil microbial communities from Emeryville, California, USA - Original compost - Back yard soil (BY) | ecosystem: Environmental > Terrestrial > Soil > Unclassified | place: USA...
CATGGTCAGCGAACGCCGGTTGGCGAAAGTCGCCAATTCCATTCAGTTCACCAGCCAGGACGGTTGGGCCTGGGGCGGACCGGCGACGATGTTCACCTGCCGGCTGGCGCCCCACAGCGGGCTCTCGTTCGACGAGGCCGACAGCCCGCCCATCAGGGTCGCCAGCACCACGTTGGCCTGTGCGATGCCGCCCACCATGTGGCCGACCAGCGCGTCGGCCAGGTTCAGCAGGCGGCGCGTGATGCCGGCCCGATTCATGATCGAGCCGGCGCAGATGAAGAAAGGCACGGCCAGCAAAGGAAACGAGTCGGTGGCCTGCACGAACTTCTGCACGAAGACGCGCAGCGGCAAGCCGTCGGCAAAGATGAAGAACGACAGCGCTGCGATGGCCATGCCGAAGGCGATCGGGATGTCCAGCACGAACAGCGCGAACATCAGCAACGCGGGTAGATATTCCATGTCAATGTTCCAAGCGGTGGCACAACGCCGTTCGAGCGGCCGCGGAGCAGGCCATGCGCCTCATAGCTCCGCGCCGGCCTCGCCGGGAACTTCGAGCCAGGCGCCGGCCAGGCCGCGCCAGCGGCGCCAGGCGGCACGGCCATAGCGCAGCAGCATGCACAGCGCGCCCACCACCACTGAGCCGTAGGTCACGCTGCGCGGCAGGCGCAGCACCGAGGTCGGGTCGTCCCAGGCGTCGATCGAGAACTGGATCGCCAGCACCAGCAGCGTCGCCAGGAACACCAGCACCAGCAGGTCGGCCGCCGCCATCAGCAGGCGCCGCAGCGGCCGCGGCAGGAATGCCACCAGCATGTCGATGGTGACGTGCATGCCGTACTTGAAGCCGGCCGCGGCGCCCACGAAAACCAGCCAGGCGAAGGCGATGCCGGCGACCTCGCCGGTCCACGCTGCGGGCTGCGCGGTGATGTAGCGCGTGACCACGCCCCAGCAGGTGGCGGCGATCACCACCAGCAGGGCCGCGCCCGACACCACCTCTTCGAAATAGTCGTAGCCCCGCTGCCGGGCGATGCCGGCACTCATTTCAAGGTATCGAGCACGGTCTCGCGCAGGCCCGGCGTCCACTTGGGGAACGCCTTGTAGGCGGGGGCCGTCGCCTTCTGGAAGGCGGGGATGTCGACGTCGGTCACCACCGTCACGCCGGCCGCCTTGAACTTGGCGATGTAGTCGTCCTGGCTGGCCAGGGTCAGGCGCGTCATCTCCTTGCCGGCCTTCTCGCCCTCCTCCAGCAGGATTTGCTGCACGTCCTTGGGCAGCCGGTGGAAGAAGTCGGCATTGATCGGCCACATCACGAAGGCGGTGAAGTGCCCGTTCAGCGACAGCACCTTGCGCACTTCCTGCAGCTTGGAGCCCCACAGCGAGCCGAGCGGCGCCTCGACCGCCTGCACCACGTTCTGCGACAGCGCGTTGTAGGTCTCCGACCACTGCACCGTGGTCGGCCGCGCGCCCATCGCCTTGAAGGTTTCCAGCCACATGGCGTTGGGCGGCACGCGGATCGTCACGCCGGCCATGTCTTCGGGCTTGCGCACCGGCTTGTCGGTCAGGATGTGGCGCTGGCCGAAATAGCCGTTGGCCATGATCAGCTTGAAGCCTGCCGCTTCGAGCTTCTTGTCGATGCCCTTGTACCAGTCCGAAGCCAGGATCTTCTCGTACTCCTGCGGCGTGCGCACCAGGTAGGGGCCGTTGAGCACGCCGACGTCGGGCACGAAGTCCGACAGGTAGCCCGGGTCGGTGATGTTCATCACGTTCGCGCCCTGGCGGATCATCTCGTTGACGTCCTTGCCGGGGCCCAGCTGCTCGGCCGGATAGACCGTGATCTGCACCTTGCCGTGCGTGCGCGCGGCCACGTTCTTGGCGAAGTACTCGGCGGCCAGGTGCGCCGGTTCGGTCGGCGACAACGAGTGCGCAAAGCGGATCTTGATCTCCTGCGCGCTGGCGCCGGGGGCCGCGAGCAGGGCCGCGATGGCGAGCCCGACACTGGCAGTGAACAACTTCATCTTCCTGTCTCCTGTTGGTGGGGCGGGAACGTGCGCGCTCCTCGTGCCGGACTTGCTGAAACTACTGCTCGACGCCTGTGCGCGCCGGGTTGAGCTTGCCGCGCGCCTGCGCGCCGGCATAGAGGATGCGCAACTGCCGGTCGGTCGCGTCGGCGTGGCTGGCCAGCGCCGCCGCGTCCATGTCGGCCACCGGCGAGCGCTCGAGATCGAAATGCCCGAAGGCGTCGTGGCCCCGCACCAGCAGCGCGCTGTCGCGGATCGGCGAGAGCTGGCGCACGTGCGTCGGCACGTAGCGGATGGCGAAGCCGATGCGCGGCAAGGCCGATCGATTGGGCTCCGAGCCGTGGAACAGCAGCACGTGGTGCAGCGACATCTGGCCGGGCTGCAGCACCACGTCGACCACCGTCTCGGGCGCGACCTTGACGGCGATCTCCTGCCCGCGCGACAGCAGGTTGGCATCGTCGAAGCGGTCTTCGTGCTTGACCTGGGCATGGTGCGTGCCGTTGACCACCTGCATGCAGCCCGAGGCCGGCGTGCTGGGCGTCAGCGCGACCCAGGCGGTGACCACGTCGGGCGACGACAGGCCCCAGTAGGTCGCATCCTGGTGCCAGCTCACGTAGGCCTCGTCGCCCGCCGGCTTGGCGAAGAACTGCGCGCCCCAGCACAGCAGGTCGGGCCCGTGCAGCGCCTCGACCGCATCCAGAATGCGCGGGTCGCGCACCAGCTTGTCGAGCCAGGTGTAGAGCAGATGCGGCTTCTGGTTGGTGCGGCCCTTGATCACCGCGGCGTTGGCCAGGTAGCGATCGCGCAGCGCCGCGGCTTCATCGCCGGACAGCGCGGCCAGGGGATGCAAGATGCCCTCTTCCCGGTAGCGCGCAACCTGCTGTGGAGACAATGATGACGACAAGAGGAATCCTTCGTGCGACAGGACACAGTCGCGAAATATTCATTGGTAAAAGTCAGTTTCGCATTTAAAACTCAGGCATGTCAACGTCCAGACTTTCCCCTAGTGGCCCCTCCGCCGCGTCCGCCGAAGCGGGTGAAACCACCTACTCGGCACCGGCGCTCGAGAAGGGGCTCGACATCCTCGAGCTGCTGGCCTCCGAGGCCGAGGGATTGACGCAAGGCCTGATCGCCCAGCGCCTCGAGCGCTCGACCGCCGAGATCTTCCGCATGCTCAGCGTGCTCGAGCGGCGCGGCTACCTCAATCGCCATGCGGACGGCAGCTACCGGTTGTCGCTGCGCCTGTTCGAACTGGCGCACCAGCATCCGCCGCTGCAGCGCCTGTTGAACGTCGCCCTGCCGGCGATGCAGGAACTGGCGCTGCAGACGCGGCAGTCGGCCCACCTGGTGATTCACTTCGCGCGCCGCATCCTGGTGGTGGCCCAGGTCGACAGCCCCGAGCCGATGGGCTTCGGCGTGCGGCTGGGCGCCAACTTTCCGTTCCGCCCGGACCGCGCCTCGTCGCGCGTGCTGTCGGCCTTCCAGCCGGCCGCGATGCAGGACGAACTGATTGCCGAGCTGATCGACAACAGCCCGACCCGCCTGTCGGCCAGCAAGGTGCGCGCGAACCTGGCCGACATCCTGGACAAGGGTTTCCACATGGCCAGCAGCGACACCACGGCCGGCGTGACCGACCTGTGCGCACCGATCTTCGACCACAGCGACGGCGCCGTCGCCGCACTCACGGTGCCCTATCTCAAGCAGCGCGACGTGCACGTCGGCATTGCCGCGGCGCGCACCGCCTTGCTCGGCACCACGCGCAGAATCTCGGCCGGCCTGGGCGCGCCCAAGGGCCGCCGCTGACGGCGCACGCCGAACGCTCGGCCGCTGCGCCGTCACGCACCCGGGTTGAGCGGCGGCAGGGCATGCGCCCTGCCGCTGCGCGCCGGATCCGATGGCAGCCCCTGCGCACGGGCGCGGGCCAGCGCGGCGCCCAGTTCGCCCAGCGAATGGCCGGTTGCGGCGCCAGTTGCAGCGCCGGTTTCGGCGCCGTTTGAGGCGGGCCCGAACAGGCGCCGGTCGAGCGCCGCCAGTTCGCGCGCCAGTGCCCCGTCCTGGCGTTGTGCCGCCCATGCCTGCGGACTCGCACCGAGATGCGCGCGGCTCCAGCGCAGCAGCGCTGCGTAGGTACGCGGCGCGTCGTCGGCGCGGCAGGCCGCCTGCACCGCCTTGAACATCACCGCCTCGCTGGCCTGCCTGGCGGCGTGCCGGCGCGCGCGTGCGGCCTGCCATGCCGGCGCGCGGCGCTGCAGCCACGGCCGGCCGAAAAGCACGGCCGCCACCACCAGCGCGAACGCGACAAGCCAGCGCCAGCCGTGAATGCGGCGCCAGAAGGCGAGCGTATCGGCGGTCCGCGCGGCGGCCGGCGCGGCGGCCGGCGCAATGCCGGCAGCGGCGGCGCGTGCGGCCACCACCACCTGCACCGCCGGTGCCTGTGCGGCCTCGGTCTTCTGCGTGGCGGTGTTGAACCAATCGATGGCCACCGCCGGCAGCGTGTAGCTGCCGGGCTGCTCGAACACGTAGCTCACCTTGTCGATGCGATGCCCGCCGACGAAGCTGCCGCCGCCCGGTGCGGCGTCGCTCAGTTGCGGGTCGGCCACGAAGATGCGCACCCCCGGCGGCGCATCGAAGTGCGGCGGCGGGATCAGCATCGCCTGCGTCATTTCGGCGAACACGTCGACGGTCCGCACCAGCGCGTCGCCCGCCTGCAAGGCGATCGCCCCGTCGCCGGCCGAATGGTCGAAGGTCTGCGTGACGTGCAGCCGCGCCACCGGCCGGGCGCCCTGCCCGGCGGCGGCGGCTGCCGCGGCGCCGGCGGGCTGGCGCACGCTGATGCGCAACGGCGGCAGCTGCACCTGCGCCGGCACCGGCTTGCCGTCCGCGCCGGCATAGCTGAAGCGCGAAGGCGCCGGCGGCAGCACGAACTCGCCGGCCTGCTGCGCGGTGAACAGATAGCTCTTGAGGATGCCGGCGTAGGTCTGGCCGCCGATCCGTTCGACGAAGTTGCGGCCGCGCTCGTCGGGCATGGTGACGATGGCGCCGGGCAGCTCGATGGTCGGGAACGGTGGCGGCTGGGTGAAGAAGTTCGGCGCCAGGATCTGCACTTCCAGCCGCACCTGCTGGCCGACCAGCAGCGGCTGCGCGGCCTGCAGTTCGGCGCGAACCCGGGGTGCCGGCGCTGCAGGCGCCTGCGCAGCGGGAGCGATTGCCGGCGCCGCGGGGGCCGGCGCGGCCGGCGCGGTTGCCTGCGCCGCCGCCATGCCCGTCGCCAGCGCGGCCACGACACCGAGGCAGAGGGCGCGCACGCACCGCATCGTCATTTCGCGGCCGGCGCGGGTTGCGCCTCCTGCATGCGGAACTTGCGTGCCAGCAGGCCGGTCGGGCTGGTCTGGATGCCGCGCATCCAGGCCTCGCTCGATTGCTCGCCGTGCATTTGCGCCATCTGGCCGCGCTTGTCGCCCGGCTTCTTGTCTTCCTCGACCTGGTCGCCCTTGTTCGGCTTCATCTCGTCGTCCATCCGCTCCTGGTCGTCGTCTTGCGCCGGCACCAGCTTGCGCACCAGGTCCAGGTTGGCCTGCGCCTGCGGCCAGCCGGGGCGGCGCGCCAGCGCCGCCTCGAACAGTGCCACCGCGTCCTTGAAGCGCCCCTGCCGGGCCAGCGCGTCGGCCTGGTTGAAGTCGCTCTCGGGCGAGTCGACCAGCGCAAACGACTGCACCGCGTCGTTGAAGCGCCGCGCCCGGTAGTAGGCAATGCCGCGCCACATCGGATCGTCGAACAAGGCCGCGGCGCGCAGGTAGTCGCCTTTCTCGAAAGCGCGACGGCCCTGCTGGTCGCGCGTCAGCCACCAGTCGATGAAATGCCGGCCGGCAGGTGCCTCTGGCGCGGCGCCGGCGGCCGGCGGCTCGGCCGGCTGGGCCCGGGCGTCCGGCGCCGGCTGGCGCAGAGCCAGCGCCAGCAGCAGCGCCGCGCTCCAGCGCACGGTCCAGCCCTTGCGAAACCACAGCACCGCCAGCAGCGCGACGGGAATGCACAGCCACCAGCCCTGGTCTTTCCAGCGCGCCTGCGCCTGCGCCTGCGCCTGCTGTTGCGCCAGGTGTGCCTGCACGTGGCGCTGCACCCAGCGCACGTCGTCGTCGCTGTCCAGCGTGACGGTGGCCACCGGCACGTCGGCCGCATCGCCGAATCGTTGCAGCGCCGCGATATCGAAGCGCGCAAACAGGCGCTGCCCGCCTTGCGTGGCGAAGCCGCCCTGCGCATCGCGCACCGGCCCGCCGGCGGCGGTGCCGATGCCCAGCACCACCGGCAACGGTCCGTCGGCATCGACCTGCGCCTTGAACGCCGCGGTGGCGGCCGGCTCCACGCCGTCGGTGAGAAACAGGATGGTGCCCGGCGTGTCTTCCTTGGCCAGTTCGGCACTGACGGTCCTGAGGGCCAGCGCGGTGTCCTTGCCGGGCACCGGCATGATGCGCGTCTGCAGCGCGTCGACGAAGGTCTGCAGCAGCTTGGCGTCGTCGGTCAGCGGCAGCACCAGGTGCGTCGAGCCGGCATAGGCGTACAGCGCGGTGCGCGCCCCGCTGCGCTGGGCCAGCAGCGCCTTGAGCTTGAGCTTGGCGCGTTCGAGCCGCGACGGGCTGACGTCGATCGCGTCCATCGTCAGCCCGAGGTCGATCGCCACCGCCAGCGGCGCCTTGTCCTCCAGGAAGGGCGGTTGTTCCCGATGCCAGGTGGGCCCGGCCAACGCGATGGCACCGAGCGCCAGCAGCGCCGTGGTCAGGTACAGCGGGCGCACCCACGAGCCGCGCCGCTGCTCCACCACCAGCGCGTTCAGCAGGTGCGGCGCAATGGTGCCGCGCCAGCGCCGCCGGACGTCGCTGCGCGCCTGCATCAGCAGCAGCAGGGCGAAGGTCGGCAGCAGCACCAGCAGCCACGCCGGGCGCAGGAAATGAAACTGCAGCAAGCCTGCCGGCAGCCAGTCGGTCATGCCTGCCCCTGTGCGTCGGGCAAGTCGCCCCGGGCGGCACCGGGCGACGGCGCCGATGCCGCGCGCGCGTCGCGCTCGCGTCGCCGGCGTTGCGCCAGCGCCGACAACGCCATGCCCAGTTGGTAGAGCAGCAGCAGGCTCACCGCGCCGCCCAGCGGCCACATGAAAAGCTCGCGCCGCGGGCGCCAGCTGAGCGTCTTCTGGTCGTGCGGCGTGATGCGGTCGAGCGTGGCGTAGATCTGCGCCAGCTCCTGCTGCCCGGTGCCGAAGTGAAAGGTGCCGCCGGTGGTCGCCGCGACGTTGCGCAGCGTCTCCAGGTCGAGCTTGTCCTCGCCGCTGGCGCCCGGGTCGCCGATACCCACCGTGTGCACCACCACCGCGCGTTCCCGAGCGATCTGGGCGGCCCGCGCCGGCGGCATCTTGCTGGCGGTGTCGTTGCCGTCGGTCAGCATGATCAGCACCTTCTGCGGCGCCTTGCTGTCGTCGAACATCTTGATGCCCAGGCCGATGGCGTCGCCCACCGCCGTGCGCGGGCCGGCCATGCCGGGCAGGCTCTCGTCGATCAGCGCGCGCACCAGCGCGTGGTCCATGGTGAAGGGCGCCAGCGGGAACGGCGCATCGCCGAACACGATCAGCCCGATGCGGTCGCCGCTGCGCTTGGCCACGAAGTCGCGCACCACCGCCTGCACCGCCGCCACGCGCGTCTCGGCGGCACCGTCGGGACGCTTGAAATCGCGCGTCTCCATCGACTGCGACAGGTCCAGCGCCAACAGCAGGTCGCGCGAGGGCTGGACCTTCTCGATCGGCTGCTCGACATACTGCGGCCGCGCCAGCGCCAGCACCAGCAGCGCCCAGGCCAGCGGCGCGATCAGCCATTGCAGCCAGTGGCGGCGCAGCACGATGGCGCCCGGCGACGGTGCCAGCCCGGCGGCATCGGCCACTTCGCTGAAGAACGGCAGGCGCACCGAGGCGCTCGGCTCGGCATAGGGCGGCAGCCACCACCAGACCAGCGCCGGCAGCGCCAGCAGGACCAGCAGCCACGGGTATTCAAGCTGGTACACGATGGCCCACCAACCAGTCGTGACCGGCGTCGATCAGCGCCTGTGCCTCGGCCCTCGACAGCCCGGCCAGCGCGCTCGCGCCGTGGTATTGCACGTCGGCGACGAAGGGCGCCAGCGCGGCGGCGGCATGGTGCGCGCCGCCGGCGTGGCGGTCCAGGAACTGCGCCCACGCCGCGCCGCTGAGGGCCGCCACCTGCTGGCGCGGCCAAGCCGCCAGGGCGGCGCGCTTGAGCACCTCGGCCATCGCCAGCAACGCGTGCGCGCGCTGCGCAGCGTCGGCGCTGGCCACTGCCGGGCGCAGGCTGTCGATCACGCGCAGTGCCTCGCGCCGGTAGCGGTTGGCGCGATGCCGGCGCCAGCCGCGCCACAGCAGCCACAACGCGCCCAGCACCAGCAGCGCGCCCAGCACCGCCCAGCCGGCGGTCTGCGGCAGCCAGCCGGGCGGCGGCGGCATGGCCACGTCGACCAACTGGCCCAGCGTTGGCAGTTGGCCCGGCGCCGCGCTGTGCATGGCGGGATTCATCTTTGTGCCAGGTTGCCGAGCAGGCGCCTCAACTGGGCCGCGGTGTCCTCGGCCGCCGACAGCGGCAGCACCGGCACGCCGATGCCGCGTTGCCAGGCGAACAGCGCCGCGCTGTGGCTGTCGACGAAGTCGGTGATGCCGCGCCGCACGCGCTCGTGGCCAAAGCCCAGCTCGACCTGCAGGCTGCCGTCGCTCACCACCAGCTCGCCGGCGCTGGGCAGTTCGCTCAGGAAAGGGTCGTGCACCAGCACCGCCAGCAGGTCGTTGCGCTCGCGCAGGCGCAGCAGCAGGTCGCGCGTGCGCGCGTCATGGCCCTCGAAGTCGCTGACCACCACGATCAGCGCGTCGTGATGCCCCGCCTGGGCGACGTGCAGCAACGCTTCGTTGAGCCGGGCGGCAGCCCGCACCGACGGCGCGTCGGCGCGCAGCAGCAGGTTGCGCCGCGCGATCTCGCCGAGCAAGTGCAGCACCGCGGCGCGGCTGCGCTGCGGCCGGAAGCTGCTGACATCGTCGTCGCCGAACACCACGCCGCCGACCCGGTCGCCGTCGGCCAGCATGCGCCAGGCCACCAGCGCGGCCACTTCGGCGGCGGCCACCGATTTCATGGCGCGCCGGCTGCCGAAGAACATGTTCATGCGCTGGTCGACCACCAGCTGCACCGGCCGGTCTTTCTCCTCGGCGTACAGGCGGATGTGCGGCGAGCCGGTGCGCGCCGTCACGCGCCAGTCCATGGTGCGGATGTCGTCGCCAAACACGTACGGCCGCAGTTCCTCGAAGGCCAGTCCGCGCCCGCGCACCTTGGAGCCGTGGCGCCCGGCCAGCAGGCTGTGCACCGGCTGGCGCGACTGCAGCGAGAAATTGCGCGCCGCGCCTTCGAGCTGCGACAGGGCAGCCGCATCGACATGCACGCCCGGCACCACCGGCGTGTCGGAAGCCGCTTGCGCCGACACCGCTGGCGCCGCACCGGCAGCGCCGTGCGCACGCCGCCCGCGCCCGGCCACACGTGCCAGGCCTGCCAGTTTGTCGCGCATCGACACGCTTGCTCCTTGCGTCAGCCTTTCAAGCCACCGCCACTTTGTCGACCAGCCGCGCAATCACGTCGTCGGCGCTGACCTGCGCCGCATGCGCCTCGTAGCGCAGGATCAAGCGGTGGCGAAATACCTCGTGCACGATCGCCTGCACGTCCTCGGGCGTGACGAAGGTGCGCCCCTGCAGCCACGCATAGGCGCGCGCCACGCGGTCCAGCCCGATCGAACCGCGCGGGCTGACGCCCACCTGGATCCATTCGGCCAGCTGGTCGTCGAGCGCCTTCGGCTCGCGCGTGGCCTGCACCAGCGCCACGATGTAGCGTTCCACCGCCTCGCCGACCTCGATGGTGTGCACCTGCGCGCGTGCTTCGAAGATCGATTGCGCCGCGATGCGCTGCACCGCCGGCGCGGGCGCGCCATCGGCCGGCGCCGGCTTGTCGGTGGCACCGAATTCCTCGCTGCGCGTCAGGCGCACGATCTGCGCCTCGGCGTCGTGCGCCGGGTAGCCGACGTTGACATGCATCAGGAAGCGGTCGAGCTGCGCCTCGGGCAACGGGTAGGTGCCCTCCTGCTCGATCGGGTTCTGCGTGGCCATCACCAGGAACAGCGGCGGCAAGGCATGGGTGGTGCTGCCCACCGTGACCTGGCGCTCCTCCATGGCTTCGAGCAATGCCGCCTGCACCTTGGCCGGCGAACGGTTGACCTCGTCGGCCAGCACCAGGTTGGCGAACAGCGGCCCCTGCTGAAAGCGGAACTCGCCCTTGCCGCCTTCGCTGAAGTAGATCTCCGACCCGGTGATGTCGGCCGGCAGCAGGTCGGGCGTGAACTGGATGCGCGAGAAGCTCGCCTCCAGGCGCTTGGCCAGGCTCTTGATGGCGCGCGTCTTGGCCAGGCCCGGCAGGCCTTCGACCAGCAGGTGGCCATCGGCCAGCAGGCCCAGCAGCAGGCGGTCGATCATGGCCTCCTGGCCGATCACCGCTTCGGCCATGCCGGCGCGCAGGGAAAGAATGTCGTCGCGAGCGGTCATCGCTTGGGCTCCTGGTTCGATGCGCACACTATTCGCGGCCGACCAGCCAGCGGTAGTACGGGTTGTCGCCGTCCTCGCGCATCACGCGGCCGATCTCGTTGGACCAACCCTTGTAGTCGTGCTCATAGGCGGCCAGGCCGGCGCGGTAGACGCCTTGCAGCCGCTGCTGCTCGGCGGCCAGCGCGGCATCGAAGGCGGGGTCGGCGCCCTGCAGCGGCGGCGCGCTGAAGTGCGCGTACAGGCGCGGCAGCACGCGGGCGAACTCGCCGGCGCGCACCCAGCCGGCGTACTCGATGCGCGGCCGGTCGTCGGTCACCGGCGGCGCATCGCCGGCATAGGCGGCCAGGCCCTGGCGATCGGTCACCCAGGTCGCCAGCAAAGCCGCCGGCGTGGCGATGCCGACCGCGCCCAGCGCCGCGGCCACCTCGGGCTGCGCAAAGCGCCGGGTGATGCGCGGCACGTCCAGTTCGATCGGCGCGAACGAGCCGACCAGCAGCATCTCGTGCAGTTCGGTGGTCCACAGCGTGGCGTGCGGGAACACGTCCAGAAAGCTGCGCACCAGCGAGCGCGTGTCCTCGTCGTTCTGCGTCGGCAGCGGCAGCCACTGGGCGAACAGGCCGCCCGGCGTGAGGCGCCTTGCCGCCAGCGCGTAGAAGTCGCTCGAATAGAGGTTGACCACGCCGGCCGCCGACGGCGGCGGCGGCTCCAGCGTGACGAGGTCGTAGCGCTGCGCGCTGCGCATCAGCTCGCGCCGCCCGTCGCGCAGGCGGATCTGTACGCGCGGGTCGCCCGCGACGTCGAAGTTGCCCCTGAACTGCGGCGCGGCGCGCACCACCGCCGGCAGCAGCTCGGCCACCACGCGCTGCTCCAGCCCCGGGTACTGCAGCAGCGCGCCGGCAGTGATGCCGGTGCCCAGCCCGATCACCAGCGCCGAGCGCGGCTCCTCGCGCTGGATCAACAGCGGCAGCAATGCCTGCAGCCGCATGTAGCGCAGCGAAGTCATCGAGTCGCCCGAGTTGGACACGCCCTGGATGTAGAGCCGCCTGAAGGCGTGATTGGCCGAGCGCTGCGCCAGCACCGCCACCGTGCCGCCGTGGCTTTCCTCGTACGCCACCAGCTGGCCGCCGCGTTCGGCGGCCAGCAGGCGCGCCAGCTTGTCGTGCGGCGTGAGCAGTGCCGCCAGCACGGTCAGCGCCAGCAAGGCCAGCGCCGCGCCGCGCCGCCACGGCCTCGTTGCGCTCCCGTCGGCGGCGGCCTTGGGTGCGCTCATCACCGCGACCAGCCCGAGCAGGCCCGCCAGCAGCGCCAGCACGCCCATGGCGCGCACCACGCCCAGCCAGGGCACCAGCACGAAGCCGGCCAGCAAGGTGCCGGCGATGCCGCCCAGCGTGTTGAGCGCCACCAGCCGGCCGGTGTCGCTCGCGACCCGGTTCGCATCGGCGGCCAGCCGCAGCGCCACCGGAAAGGCCGCGCCGAGCAGCAAGGTTGGCAGCAGCACCATGAACCCGGCGGCCACCGCGAAGCGGCCCGACATGACCACCAGCTCGCTGCCGGAGAAGCTCAGCGCGCGCGCCGCCGCCGTCTGCAACTGCGGCAACCAGCTGCCCAGCAGGCCGAACGCGCCGAGCGCCAGCAGGCCGGCGCCGGATATCAGCAGGCCGAACACCGTCCACGGGTCGCGCAGGCGATCGGCGTAGCGCGCTTGCAGCGCGCTGCCCAGCATCAGCCCGGCCAGGTAGGTCGCCAGCATCACCGCGAAGGCAAAGGCGCGCGTGCTCATGAACTGCACGATGGCCTGCG
>Ga0164241_10005105_pt1 | contig 12434 bp, 11 predicted proteins | sample OricomyardsoilBY_FD_108780 | JGI IMG/M metagenome (GOLD analysis project Ga0164241, IMG submission 108780) | Backyard soil microbial communities from Emeryville, California, USA - Original compost - Back yard soil (BY) | ecosystem: Environmental > Terrestrial > Soil > Unclassified | place: USA...
AGGAGCCCATGTTGATGATGCGCCCCCCGGTCTCCTGCTTCTCCATCACCCGGAACGCCTCGCGGCACATCAGGAAGACGGCGGTGAGGTTGGGGCCGATGGTGGCGTTCCACTCCTCCAGGGTGACCTCGGTGACCGGCGGGGACAGCGAGTCGCGGCCGGCGCTGTTGACGACCAGGTCGACCCGGCCCCAGTCGGCCATGGCCCGGGCGAAGATCGCCTGGACGGCCTCCTCCTGGGTGACGTCGGCGGTGACCCCCACAACGGTGGCGCCCGGCGTACCGTCCTGGATGCTCGCCACCACCTTCTTCAACCGGTCGGTGTCGACGTCGACCAACAGGACCTTGGCCTGGTTGGCGGCGAAGACCCGGCCGACGGCGTCGCCAATGCCGGAAGCACCGCCGGTGACGATCGCGACCTTGCCGGCCAGGGCGTTCCCCGGGGTGGCGAGATAGTCGGGGACGTAATCGATGCCGGTGACGGTGGCAGCTGTGCTGACCTGGGTGCTCATGCGCTCCTCGCTTCAAGGGCAGATCGGACGTAGGGGGTGGCCAGCGCGCGGGCGGTCCGGGCGGCGGCCGTGATGTCGTCGAAACGTTGTTCGGTGATGGCTTTCTCGGTGGCGATCCACGATCCACCGCAGGCCGCGACGAATGGCAGGGCCAGGTAGTCGGGCAGGTTGGCCGGGGTGATGCCGCCGGTGGGCATGAAGGACACTCCGCGGTAGGGCGCGGACACGGCCTTCAGGAACGGCAGCCCGCCGGCCGCCTCGGCCGGAAAGAACTTGACCAGCTTGATGTCCCGGGACAGGGCGCCCTCGATGTCGGTCGGCGAGCTGACTCCGGGGATCACCGGTATGCCCAGCTCGCGGCCGGCGTCGACCACGGTCGGGTTGAAGCCCGGCGCGACGGCGAAGTGCGCGCCGGCGCCGACGGCCCGGCGCAGCGTGGGCACGTCGAGCACGGTGCCCGCCCCGACCAGCACCTGCGGGCAATGCCGGCGGAGCAGGTCGATCGCGGCGGCCGCGGCGTCGGTGCGGAAGGTGATCTCCGCGACCGGCAGGCCACCGCCGGCCAGGGCCCGGCCCAGCGCCGGGGCGTCCGCGGCGTCGCGGATGGTCACCACCGGCACGACTCCCGTTTCCCGGAGCCGGATTTCGAGTTCTGCGTGGTTCATGCTCGCCCTTCTGCGGCGGTGCGTGGGGTGGGAAGGCTCGGGCGCGGCGCCGGCATGGCGCGGCCCGGGTCGAGTTCGGTGCAGGGCGGACGGGACCGCTCGGGAGGTCACTGCGATGGGCGTCATCCGGACCTTCCCTCTCCGTCGGGGGCATTCCCTGCTGCACGACCTACGTTCGCAGTAATTTCGAGGCATGTCAAGTGTCTTCGTAGAAATTTCGTATCGACATCGGGCGACCCCCTCTCAGCTCGCAGAAATTTCTTCGTTGGCTACATCGCTTGCAAATTTCTGGTCATCTCTGGCATGCTCTCGGGTCATCCCCACCCGCCACCCCCGAGAGGACTGTCTTTCGATGCCGTCGTTCCTCGTCCCCCCGCTGCAGCCGTTGCGCATCCGCTTCGACAGCCCGGCCGCCACCGCCGATCCCGCCGGACCGGTTCTGGAGCGCCGGATGTCGAGCCTGGAAGGGCTTTTCGAGCGGGAGGAGCTGCGCCGCGAGCTCGCCGAAGCCGGTGACCCGATCGTGTACACGGTCGCCTCGTCGCCGGTGCCCGAGCTGCCCCGCGAGTTGCCGCAATCGATCACCACCATCGCGCCGGGCACGCTGGCCGGCGAGTACTACATGACCAAGGGACACCAGCACCCCGACCCGCAGGGCGAGATCTACCTGTGCCTGCGCGGCACCGGCGGCCTGCTCACGTTCGACGGGACCAGCACCTCGTGGATCGAGATGACCCCCGGCGTCATCGGCTACATGCCGCCCGGGTGGGCGCATCGCAGCGTCAACACCGGCGACGACGAGTACCAGTTCCTGGCCGTCTACCCCGGCTCGGCCGGTCACGACTACCAGTGGGTGGTCGAAAACGGCATGGGTGAGCGGATCTTCCAAGGCCCGGACGGCCCGGTCCGGCGCCCGTTCCGGGTGAACACCCAGGTGTTCGGATGAGTGAGGCGCGCCGAACGAACGGTCAGCACAGCAGCGGCGTCCCGCACGGAGCGACCGAGCCTGCGAGGTGCTCCGACCGGGGCGACGCGTCCGGGTCGGTGGTTCTGGTCACCGCCCGGTCGTTCGGCACGGGCACCCGGGACCTGGCCGGCGAACTGTCGGCCGACGGCATCCGGGTGCTCCGTGGGCCCGCGGATCACCGTCCGGAGGCGCTCGCCCCGCTGCTCGCGGAGGCCGACGCGTGGATCGCCGGCACCGGAGCGGTCACCGACGAGCAGCTGGCCGCCGCACCGCGGTTGCGGGTGATCGCCCGGTACGGGGTCGGGGTGGACGCCGTCGACCTGGCCGCCGCCGCCCGCCGCGGCGTGCTGGTCACCAACACCCCGGGCGCCAACAGCGGCGCCGTCGCCGACCACACGATCGCGCTGCTCCTGGCCGCGCTGCGCGGGGTGACCGCCGGGGACCGGCGGGTCCGCGACGGCTCCTGGACGGTGGGCGACCGCGCCCACGAGCTCGGCTCACTGACCGTCGGCGTGGTCGGTTTCGGCCGCATCGGACGCGGAGTCGCCGCGCGGCTGCACGGCTTCGGCAGCCGCGTGCTGGCCACCGACCCCTTCGTGCCCGCCGACGCGATCATCGCTGCGGGCGCCGAACCGTGTGCGCCCGAATCGATCCCGGTCGACGCCGACGTGGTCACCCTGCACGCCCCTGGCGACACCGTCGTGGTCGACGAGGCCTGGCTGGCCACCGTCAAGCCCGGGCTCGTCCTGGTGAACACCGCGCGGGCCGCGCTGGTCGACGAGGAGGCGCTGGCCCGGGCCCTGCGGGACGGCCGGCTGGCCGGCTACGCCGCGGACACCCTATCCGCGGAGACCGAGAAGTCCGAGAGTCCCCTGCTGGCTGCGGACCTCGCCGACCGGGTGACCCTGACCCCGCACATCGCGGCGCAGACCGTCCAGGCCGTGGACCAGATGGGCGCGGGCGCCGTCGCGGCCGTACGCGCCGTGCTGGCAGGTCGCGATCCCGACCCCGCGGTGGTCGTCATCGGCCGGGAACGGCTGCCGGCATGACGACGGCCGGCGCGACCACGGTGCGCACCGTCCTCGGTGACGTCGACGCCGCCACGCTCGGCCGGGTGGACTACCACGAGCACCTGTTCCAGGTCAGTCCCCTGCTCCCGGGTGACGATCTGGACGACGAGGCGGCCAGCGCCGCGGAGGCGGGCCTGCTGGTGAAGTCCGGGTTCGACGCGATGGTCGACGCCACGCCGATCGGCCTGGGCCGGCGGCCGGCCGCGCTCACGCGGATCTCCACCGCGGCCGACCTGTCCGTTGTGGCCACCACGGGCCTGCACCGCGACGCCCACTACGCCCCCGGCCACTGGTCGGCCGCCCTGTCCGTCGACGAGCTCGCCGCCCGCTTCGTGCGGGACATCGCCGACGGCATGCCCGAGTCGGACGATCCGGGACCGGCGGTGCCGGCGGTCGGCCCGGCCGGCGCGCCGGTCCGGGCGGGCCTGCTCAAGGCCGGCGTCGACTACTGGTCCATCAGCCGGCGCGGACGGGTGGTGCTCGAGGCGATCGGGCGGGCCCATGCGCTCACCGGCGCTCCGGTGATGATCCATCTGGAGCACGGCAGCGCCACCTTCGAGGTCCTGGAGCTGTTGGGCGGGCTGGGTGTGCCGGCCGATGCGGTCGCGCTGGCCCACGTCGACCGGAATCCCGACCCGGGCCTGCACGCCGAACTCGCCGCCGCCGGCGCCTACCTCGGCTACGACGGCGTCGCCCGCACCAAGTCCTGGCCGGATTCGGTGGTCCTGGACTGCCTGCTGGCCGCCGCCGCGCAGGGGGCCGCGGCGCGCATCCTGCTCGGCGGGGACGTCGCCCGGCGCACCCGGTACGTCTCCTACGGCGGGCTGCCGGGCCTGGGCTACCTGGGCGAACGCTTCGTGCCCCGGCTGGTCCGGGCGGGCGGATCCGAACTCGCCGACCGCGTGCTGATGGCCAACCCCGCGCGCTGGCTGACCTTGCGCTCGCCGGGGGCGTGGTGAGCGCAGCGGCCTCGTCGGACGCGCTCCCCCACTCCCGGTCGCCCGTCAGGGACACTGTCCCCATGACGACGGCCGGCACGGGCAACCTGCTGCACGAGATGGCCAGCCGGCTGCCGTACATGGCGCCGGCCATGCGGCAGATCGCCGAGCTGGTGCTGGGCGACCCGGAAAGAGCCCGGAACATGACGATCACCGAACTGGCCGACGCGGCCGGCGTCGCCGACTCCACGGTGTCCCGGTTCGTCCGCGAACTGGGGCTCAACGGCTACCGATCGCTGCGGCTGGGCATCGCCGAGGCCACCTTCGCCACCCGGGTGGCGGCCGCCGGCCCCGAGCGGCAGTACGTCTACGAGGGGATCAGCCGGGACGAGCCGCCCGACTCGATCATCGGCAAGGTCGAACGCAGCAGCGCGCAGGCACTACGGCAGACCGCCCAGCGACTGCATCCGGACGCCCTGGCCGCCGCCGTCGACCTCATCGAGAACGCCTCCGTCATCGCCTTCTTCGCCCAGGGCCTGTCCAGCGTCGCGGCCAACGCCGGCGTCATGCGCTTCATCCGGGCGGGCCGCAAGTGCCTGCTGTTCCACGACCAGAGCGTGCAGATCATGACGGCGACCAACCTCGGCGGCAGTGATGTGGTGATCGGCATCAGCGACTCCGGGCGCACCGACGCGATCGTGGACGCGATGCGGATCGCGCGGTCGCACGGCGCGCGCACGATCGGCGTGACCTCCGACGCGGATTCACCGCTGGTCGAGGTGGCCGAGGTGGCGCTGTTCACCGCGACCATTCCCGGGGGCGGTCTGTACGGCGAGTCGGTCACCTCCAAGTGGGGTCAGCTGCTGGTGATCGACGCGTTGTACGCGACGTTCGCCGCGCGCCGCTTCGACGAGACGCTCGGGCATCTGGAGGAGACCTACACCGCCGCGATCCAGCACTCCCGCATGGCCTGACCCGCTCTGTCGTTGCCCGGTGGCAGGATCGGGCCATGCCCCCACGACGACGTGCCGCACCCCCACCGATCGACGTCGACGACCTGCGGTCGCGGCTGGATCAGGGCAAGATCGTGCGGGTCGCGATCGCGCACAGCGCGCAATTCCCGACGGGATCGGTCGGTCGGGTCCGCCGGATCGGGGATCCGGGTATCGACGGCGAGGAGTTCATCCACGTGGAGCTGACCGTCAACGGAGTCAAGGATCTGCTGCCGTTCGCGCCCGGGGATCTGGCGGCCCCGACCAAGAGCGCGAGCACCGCTGTGACGGCGCCGGCCAGGGCGAACGGGGTCGCGGCCGGCGCGTCGGTGCGTGCGGCCGGCGCGGCCGTTGGTGCGGCCGCCGGCGGCGCGTCCGGGTCGAGTCCTGTTGCCGCGACACGCAGCCCGCTGGGCCCCCCGCCCCCGACGACGGCGCGTGCGACGACCGCACCTACGACGACCGCACCTGCGACGGTCGACGGCGCCGGGTCGGTGGATCCGGCGCTGACCCCCGACCCCGGTCCGGTCGCCGCCCCGTCGGGGGTCGCGGCCGGCCCGGCGCCCGGTCGTGCGACACCGGCCCGGGCGAAGGCCACACCCAGGTCCGCTGCCAAGCGCAGGGGCCCGGCGGTGGCGATCAGCATCGGCACCACCGAGGCGGACCCGCCGCAATGGCGGATCGAGGCGAAGGTCGGGTCGAAGGTGGTGCTGCGGCACGGGTCCGTGCCGCCGGCCCGGGTCTGGGAGCTGGTCGGCGCGCTGGGCGACGAGACGCTGACCCGGGCGGTCGGGTCGGTGCTGGACGAGCAGCGGCAGGCCGCGCAGGCCCGGGCCGACACCCTGGCCGCGGAACTGGCCCGGGTACAGGCCGAACTGGCCGATCTCCCCGAACCGCGCGACCGCTGAACCATCGGCCCATCAGGTGCCCTGGGCCCACTGCGCGAGCGCTCCGGGTCCGACGCGGGGTCGGCGACCCGTCGGTGCTACCCGTCCCGCTCGAGAACGTAGGTGAGCAGGGGCTCTCCCTCCGGGAAGGTGACGCTCGCCTCGGGCAGTGTCTTGCCGTTCATGATGCACATGAGAGTGTTCTCGTCGACCTTCTTGAAGTGATCGAACACCGGCTGCCCGTCATACACCATGGTGGCGGTGCATTCACCCCGGAACTCGATCATCCACAGACTCGCCTCGCCCTTGCCGGCCTCGACGTCGGAGAACAGCTCTCCATCCGGTCCGCGCATGATCACCGGCTTCGCGTCCAGCACCGAATTGAAGATCTTGCCGTACCAGCCCATTGCGGCCAGCATTCCGCAGAGCGGGTGCCCGTTGTCGAACTCGCTTCCCCTCCACTTTCCGAGGATTTCCTCCGGCCGCACGGTGTCCAAGGCCGACCAGATCTCGTCGAGTTCCGCCGGCGCCACCTTCCCGCCCTCGGCCTGCAGGGTCTTGAAACGCAGGCGCGCTGTCTCCCTGTCCATCCGATTCCCCTCTCCTCGGTCGTTCACCGGATATACCTGCCCAGGATGGCGCAAATCGCCTGAAACAGACAGACTGCTCACCCGTTCGGACTCGATTCACCGACACTGGACGACATGCCCGACTATCACCAGCCGCTCGAATTCGGCACCTTTCTGACCCCCCGCAATTCACCGGCAACCGACCCGGTCGAACACGCGGTGCTGTGCGAGCGGCTCGGCTACGACCTGGTCACCTTCCAGGACCACCCTTACCAACCACGGTTCCTGGACACTTGGACCCTGCTGACCTGGGTGGCCGCCCGGACCGAGCGGATCCGGGTGTCCGGCAACGTGCTGAACCTGCCGTTGCGGCAGCCGGCGGTGCTGGCCCGCGCCGCGGCCAGCCTGGACCTGCTGTCCGGCGGACGGTTCGATCTGGCGCTGGGCGCGGGCGGATTCTGGGATGCGATCGAGGCGATGGGCGGCCCTCGCCGGACCCCGGGCGAGGCGGTGCAGGCGATGGCCGAGGCCATCGAGATCATCCGGGGCATCTGGACCGTCGGCGACCGCCAACCGCTTCGGGTGCCGGGTGAGCACTACCGCGTCGCGGGCGCCAAGCGCGGGCCGGCGACCACCCGCCCGATCCCGATCGTCCTCGGCGCCTACGGGCCGCGGATGCTGCGCCTGTTGGGTCGGGCCGCCGACGGCTGGCTGCCCAGCCTGGCCGGCCTGCCGTCCGGCGGGCTGACCCAGGGCAATTCGCTGATCGACGAGGCCGCGCAGGAGTCCGGCCGTGACCCGAGAACGATCCGCCGATGGCTCAATATCCCCGGTGGTGTTCCGCGGAAACGTCCGATCGCGTTACCGCGGAAACGGGGAGCACGCCGACAGGGTCGGTCCGGCGATGGGTGGACGAGTTGACCGAACTCGCCCTGATCGACGGCGTGTCCACCTTCGTCCTGTCCTCCGACGACGTCGAAGTGATGCGTGTCTTCGCCGAGGAGGTTGCGCCGGAGGTGCGGGCCGCGGTGGACCGCGCACGGGCATCGTCCACCGTGACGCCTCGATGAGCCGGCGACCCGCACCATCACCCCGACTGCGAACGAAGCGTCGGGCCGCGGGCCGCTGCCGTCAGCACGCCCTCCTGCATGCCGACGGCCACGTCGCCCTCGGTGTCGGTGCGCAGGACAGTCCGGGTGCCAGCCCGGGCCAACAGATCCAGGGCCTTCACCGACGGGTGGCCGTAGTCGTTGTCCGCCCCGACTCCGATCACCGCGGCCGCCGGGGACACCTCGTCGACGAACCGTTCCAGCAGGTCCGCCGATCCGTGGTGCGGCACCTTGAGCACATCCGCGTCCAGGTCCGTCCCGGTGTTGAGCAGCGCTTGCTGCGCCTCGATCTCGATGTCACCGGTGAGCAGGATCCGGGTGCCGGCGAGATCGGCCATGATCACCAGCGAGTCGTTGTTCGGGTCCGAATCGGTGCCGTGGAACTCCTTGTCGGGTCCGAGCACGGTCAGGCTGACCGCGCCGGTGCGCAGCACGTCGCCCGGTCGGAACTGAACCACCGGCACCGCCCGATCCGCCGCCGCCCGGTTGACGTCCCGCCAGGCCGAGGCCGGTTCGCGTCCGGGCCCGACGGCGATCGCCCCCACGCTTCGGCCGGCCAGCGCGCCGGACAGTCCGTCGACATGGTCGGCGTGCAGGTGGGTGAGGATGACGAGGGCGATCGTGCCGATGCCGAGCCGGGCCAGGCAGCCGTCGATCAGTCCCGGTTCGGGGCCGGTGTCCACGACGATCGCCGTGCCGGGTTCACCGGTGGCCAGCACCAACGCGTCCCCCTGACCGACCTCGCAGGCGACCAGCAGCCACCCCTCGATCGGCCAGCCGGGCACCCACACCCGGACCGGGACGACGATGAGCGTCACCCCGACCAGACCGGCGACCGCGAGCAGCCGAAACCACCGGCGCCGCAACAGCAGCACCACGCCGACGGTGACCGCGGTCAGGACGGTGGCACCGGCGGGGGTGGCCGGCCACGGCACCGTCGCGGTCGGCCAGCGGGCCAGGGTGTGCGCCACCCAGGCGATCCAGTTCAGCAGCGGCGCCAACAGGTGGGCCAGCAGGTCGGCGGCGCCCGGCCACCAGGGGCCGGTCAGGGCACACAGCATGCCCAGCATCAGCGCGGGCCCGACCACCGGGGCGACCAGCAGGTTGGCCGGCACGCCGACCATCGAGATCGTGCCGCTGATCAGCACGATCACCGGCATGGTGACCACCTGGGCGGCGATCGGGATGGCCAGCAGGTCGGCCCATCCCGGCGGCACCCCCCGACGCTGCAGCACGGCCGACCACATCGGGGCGAGCAGGATCAGGCCGCCGGTGGCCAGCACCGACAGGGCGAACCCGGCGCTGATCGCCAGGTCGGAATCGATCAGCAGCAGGGCGATCACGGCCGCGGCCAACGCCGGGAGGCTGGACCGGGTGCGTCCGGTGAACAATGCGAGCACGCCGACGCCGCCCATCACGGCGGCCCGCAGCACCGACGGCGCCGGGCCGACCAGGATCACCAGCCCGATCAGGGTGCCGGCCGCGCCGAGCGCGGCGATCCACGGTCCGAATCGGCGGAGCACGACGATCACGACCCCGCAAAGGATCGCGAAGTGCGACCCCGATACCGCCAGCAGGTGGCTGACGCCGGTGGCCTTGGCGTCGGCGTCCAGCCGCTCGTCGATGCCGCCGGTGTCACCCACCACCAGACCCGGCAGCAGTCCCGAGGCGTCCCCGTCGAGCCCGCTCGCCGTTTCGTGCAGCGCGGATCGGATCGCGCCGGCCACGGCGTAGGCCGCCGAGGCACCGTCGAGCACGTCCGGCGGGTCGCGGGCGGTGAGCGAGATCGTCGGCAGCCCGGCAAATGTCGACGCGGACAGCCGACCCGCGGTGTGGATCGGCTGACCGGGCAGCAGCGCGGCCCAGCCGGCGCCGGTGCCCATCACGGCCACGCCGACGGTGCTGGTCGAAAGGGCGCCGGCCACGTCGGCGGTCTGCACGTCGAGGTCGATCCGCCACCGCCGCCGGTCACCGTCACCGTCGGCGCCACTCACCTCGGGCGACGTGAAGCCGGCCGCGACCTGCCGTGGGAATCCGGCGACGGTGCCGGTCAGGTGTGCCCAGGAACGCTGGTCGGCGGCGAGGGTGACCGGGTCGGCGGCGCGTTCGGCCTGCCGCAGGCCGGTGACGGTCGCCGCGGCGAGCAGGAAGGCCAGCGCGGGCAGCCACACCATCCACCCTGCGGGCCGGACGAACGCACCGGCGAGCAGTCCGAGCAGGGCGAGAGCGGCCGTCCACCAGGCTATCTGGGTCCCGGCGAGGAGGCCGAGCAGGGTGCCGGCCCAGAGCGCGATGGCACCGGGCACCAGCCGGAGGTCGGGCGGAACCGCGTTCTCGTCGTCCTGCATCGCACGGAACACGTCAGCCCACCGTGACCAGACCGGAGATCTGCGCGTACCGGGACGGGCCGATGCCGCTGATCTCCTGGAGTTGCTCGATGCTGCTGAACTTCCCGTTGGAATCCCGCCAGGAGATGATGTTCTGCGCCATCACGGGTCCGACGCCGGGCAGGGTGTCCAGGGCGGCCTCGTCGGCGGTGTTGAGATTGATCAGTCCCGATGAGCTCGACGACCCGCCGGATGCCCCCGCCGAGCCTGACGCTGCGGCCGGCGCGGGCCCCACGGCGGCGGGGGTGTCGGCGACGACGACCGAGTCGCCGTCCGCGAGCTTGGCGGCCAGGTTCATCCCGGTCAGGTTCGCTCCGGCCTGGGTGCCGCCGGCCGCGGTGATCGCGTCGGCCACCCTGGAGTCCGCCGGCAACCGCACGACTCCCGGGTTGGCGACGAGACCGGTGACCGACACCAGGATCTCGCTGCTCGGTGCCGGTGTGGCCGCCCCCGGGTCGGCACCGGTGGTGGCGGCCGGACTCAGGGTGGCACTCGGCGACGCCGACAGCTCGCCGACCGCGGCCACCACCGACGTCTCGACCGGGCGAGGTTCGGGACGGTCCCGCCACACCCCGAACGCGGTAGCCACCGCGGCGATCGCGGCCACCAGGACGAGCACGATCATCCCGCGGCGGCCGGGATCGATGCGGGCATTGCGCAGCGGTTCGGGCACCCAGAGTTCGGCGAACCTGCCCCACCGGCCGTTGATCCGGTGCGCGCGCGGCCGGGTCGGCTCGTCGGGATCCTCGGGCTCGTCAGAGATGTCCTGCGCTGCGTCGTCGCCCGTGCCGGGCGTCGGGTTGCCCGGTGAGCGGTGCCGCGGCGTGGCGACGGTGTCGGCGTCCGTTGCCGCCTGGTCACTCTCGGCGGACCAGTCATCGTCCGGGTCGAGTTCGTCGGCTGCGTCTGCCACCTCGGCCGCAGAATGCCGGCCACCAACCGGCGGCGGAGCCCACCGCGCCAGCAGGTCGTCCTCGTTCGGTAGGTCGTCCGGTGCCGGCAGATCCGCATCGAGCAGGCGGGGGCGGCGCATTCGACGCGTCAGGTCCCAATCGGGCACATCCGGGTCGGGCACATCCGGGTCGGGCACATCCGGGTCTGGCACATCCGGGTCTGGCGAAGTCCCGACCTCCGGTACCCACCCGCCGATTCCATCGACGGTTGCCGGCGACATCGACCCCGCCGGCTCCGGCGCGTCGGCCATCGCCGGGCGGCGCCGCAAGGGCGCCAGTCGGTCTCGCGGATCAGGTCGGGCACGCACGGGTCCGACGGTACGAGCCGGCCTCCGTCAGCCGGCCCGGTCGCCCAGGAATGTGGACCAAAATCGGACATGTGGACTAACCCCGGGGTCAGTCAGCCCGTCGTTGTCCTGTCCGGGTGAACCCTGCGTTGTCCAGGTCAAGGCTGCAGGCAGAGCTTCGCTGTCCAGATCAAAGCTGCGCATCGCCACGTGACACCTGGGCAGCCAACGCCGGCCGGGCTGGCCGAGGTGTCACCGAATATGCAGAGTTGACCCCGGACGATCTCGATCATCGTGTCCGTGTCTACCTTGCGGATCTCGCGAGACCACGGCCTCCCGGTGGAAACGTTGAACTGAACGCGACAGTCGTCGTCGTCGACCGGGAATGCTGCACCCGGTTCTCCACCCGCTCCGCGCCACGAGTACGCACACGGCGCCGCAAGTTTCCGGCGCGACCTACACAATCCCGGCCCGAAGCGTGCGCCCAACGTCCGCCGGCACCCGTGAGCGACCCGACCCGCCGGTTGTCAGCCGGTCCCCTCGCGCGCAAGAAGGGATCCGGATCCCAGCACCGAGCGGCGACCGGGTGTGGTCGAGCGTGGTGAGGTACGGGTGGGCGGGGACGCTGCGTTCCGCCGACAGCATCAGCACCCGCGGCCGGAGGGCGGCCAGCACCCGGCCGGACGCTGGCACTCCGGCGACGTCGAGGCGGTCCCTCGACATGCGGCTCGGACGCTTCTGGGTGTGGCGGCACGAGAACCGGCTCGACGAGGCAGCGGCGCAGCGGATCGAATCGCTGGGCTGCGGGCGATGTGTGTGGGCGCCACGCCCTCCGGTGACCTGAGCCCGGTCCCCCGCAATCCTCGCGGCGACCGATTCAGGACGACGCAGCCGCGGGTCGGCCCCGGCGGAGCCGTCCCCCTCAGCTTGAACCCGGCCGTGCGGGCCACCGGTGTCGTCGCTGCCCTTCTTCCCGGCCCTGGTCGGGTGGCCCGGGGGAATTTCACCCCCGGGCTCCCTCGGAACGGAGCGTGAAAGTCTCCCTTCACTCCGCTCTTCTCATCGCAGTCCGGCGAACGTGCGGACCAACGGCCAATGG
>Ga0164241_10005106_pt1 | contig 12434 bp, 13 predicted proteins | sample OricomyardsoilBY_FD_108780 | JGI IMG/M metagenome (GOLD analysis project Ga0164241, IMG submission 108780) | Backyard soil microbial communities from Emeryville, California, USA - Original compost - Back yard soil (BY) | ecosystem: Environmental > Terrestrial > Soil > Unclassified | place: USA...
AGCGGCGCTCTTTTTTTTGGTTAAGCTCAACCGCAGATGGGGGGATCTCAAATTGGCTGATGACATCCAGGGCGGCTGCATGTGCGGGGCGGTTCGCTATTCCGCGACCGCGAATCCAGTGAACAGCATGGTCTGCCACTGTCAGTCCTGCCGGCGTTCGGCGGCTTCGCCGGTGGTTGCCTGGATCACGGTGGCCAAGGCGGAATTCCGCTTCACGCGCGGCACGCCGGTCGAGTACGAATCGTCGCCCAAGGTACGGCGTCGCTTCTGCGGTCAGTGCGGATCGCCGCTGGTATACGAACATCTCGACACCGCGGACTTCGTCGACGTCACGACCTGCAGCCTGGATGCGCCGTGGGCATTCCCACCCACGCATCATTCCTGGCTCAGCGATGACATCGGCTGGGTGAAGTTCGGCGATGGACTGCCGACCTTCGAGCGCTCGCGGTTTGGCGATCCCTCCTGAACTCGAGACCGCGCGCCTTTCACTGCGGCGGCTGACCGTCGACGACGCGCCCTTCGTGGTGGCGTTGTACAACGAGCCTTCGTTCCTCGAGAACATCGGTGACCGCGGCCTGCGCAACGCCGATGACGCGCAACGTTTCCTGCGCGACGGGCCGCTGGCGATGTACGCCCGTCTTGGATTTGGCCTGTGGCATGTCGCGCGTCGTTCCGATGGCGTGGGAATCGGGCTGTGCGGGCTTCTCAAGCGCGACGCGCTGCCGGACGTGGATATCGGCTACGCGTTTTTCCCGCAGTTCTGGGGCCAGGGGTATGCGTTCGAGGCGGTCTCGGCGACGCTGCGCCACGCCGCGCACGCCTTCGCGTTGCGCCGCGTGGTCGCCGTCGTATCGAGCGGCAATACAGGCTCCATCCGCGTGCTCGAGAAGGCGGGCATGCGCTTCGAACGCATGCACGCCATGGAAGCGAACGAGCCCGAAGTGTGCCTGTATGCGCGGGATCTCAGCGACGCGTGACCGAGTCGCCGATCACCTTGCCGATCTTCGCGCCGGGCTGAACGTACAGATCCACGGGGCGATCGAAGCGTAATTCTCCGTCGACCACGCAGGTGGCGCAGATGCGGACCTCGATGGGTTCGTCCTTGCCCCAGTTCCAGCCGCTGTCGTTCTTCTGCTTCACGTTGATGTTGCCGTGTACGCGCGAGCCATCCGTCAGTTCGATGTCGCCATTGCGCGTGGTGATCGATCCGCCGACTTCCGCGCCGTCCAGTTCGATTCCACCGGAGACCGTCGAGACGTCACCACCGACACGCACGCGCTTGGCGAGCTTGACGCCGCCGTTCACCGTCGAAGCCTCGTGCTCGATGGTCGAACCTTCGCCGACGCGCAGTTGGCCATTCACGGTGCTGGCCTTGCCGAGCTTCACGTCCTCTTCGATCAGCACCTGGCCGTTCACGGTCTTGGCCTCCTTGGCCGTCACGCCGCGGCCGACACGCACCTGGCCATTGACCGTGCTCAGCGTGTCGTAGGTCTGGCCTTCCTCGGCTTCCACCTGGCCATTCACCGTGGAGATGTTCCGGCCATCACTCGCCACGGTGACCGGGCTCGCGGTCCAGGCGATGAAGGCGAGCAGGGCGGCGGAAAGGGTGATGGCGGTGATTTTCATGGGACGTCCTCGTGTACCTGTGCCATTTAGACGGGCGCCGCTTCGGCGAGGTTGCAACCCAAAAAAAAAGCCCCGTTTTTAGTCGGGGCTTATTGGTCGCTTGCTTGCTTGTTTGTGGAGGAGTGTTTCTTCGCTCTTCTTGTTCTTATTTCGATGCGGTCTTGGTTCAGGCCGCTTGTGACAAGAAGGAGCAAGCGCTGTGCCAGAGGAATCCGACGACGTTTGCGCGGTCCAATTCGGCGACCGGGGCCCCGGGGGACGCAAAGTTCGACTTTGGGCAATATGTCACGTCGGCAGGGGCAGCCCTGCTGTCAAAATCTTCGACACAAGCTGCGGGGTGGCGCGCGACATAACGCTCAGCCACCTCGATAGATTTTTTTTGTGATCAATAACTTGCGTGCGCGCCAGCGAGTGTAAATGAGCCCGACAGTCGAATTGATCCGCACACGATGGCAAGCCACCACGGGAGCCGCGCTGCTCCTGCTGCTGGCCTCCTTCGGTGTGCGCGCGGAGTCCATTCCGCGTCCCGAGGGCATCAGGCAGGACGTCAGCTTCTGGGTCCGGGTCTACACCGAGGTGACGACCAACGAGGGATTGCTGCACGACGAGCGCAATCTCGGCGTGGTCTACGAGTCGCTGAAGTTTGGAGCCGGCACCTCGCCGCGCGACCGCCAGCGGCAGGTGGACGAGCGCCGCGACCGCTACATCGCCGCGCTGCGCCGGATCATCGCGGCGCTGCCGAGCGAGGCCGACCGCGATGCGCTGTCGGCCGAGGACAAACGCATCCTGGCGTTATGGGGTCCGAACCCGAGCGCCGTCCTGCTGCGCGATGCGACGCAACGCATCCGCTTCCAGCTCGGCCAGGCCGACCGCTTTCGCGAGGGACTGATCCGCTCCTCGAGCTGGTCGACCCACATCGCCGAGACGTTCGCGAACCAGGGCCTGCCGCCGGAGCTCGCGGTGCTGCCGCACGTCGAGTCGTCGTTCAACGCAGCCGCGTATTCGAAGGTCGGCGCGGCCGGTCTATGGCAGTTCATGCGTTCCACCGGCCGCCGCTACATGCGGGTGGACGACGCGGTCGACGAGCGCCTCGATCCCTACCGGTCCACCGAGGCCGCCGCGCAACTGCTGGCTTATAACTACCGCGTGCTCGGCAGCTGGCCGCTGGCGCTCACGGCTTACAACCACGGCGCGGCCGGCATGCGCCGCGCCAAGGAAACCGTCGGCAGCGACGATTTCGTGAAGATCAACCGCACCTACAACAGCCGTACGTTCGGCTTCGCGTCGCGCAATTTCTTCCCGTCGTTCCTGGCCGCGCTGACCATCGACGAGAATCCGGAAAAATATTTCGGCCCGCTCGAACGGCGGCCGGAGCAGAAATTCCGCGAAGTGACCATGCCGGCCTACGTGCGCCTGGCGACGCTCGAGCGCACGCTGGGCCTCGACCGCGAGCAGCTGCGGGCGTTGAATCCCGCCTGGCGCCCGACCATCTACAACGGCACGCGGCTGGTGCCGCGGGGATATCGCCTGCGGCTGCCGGCGGATACCGCGGAGCAGTGGACCGCGGAACTGCTGACGACGAAGTTGCCGGCCAACGAGCTGTATGCCGGCCAGATCACGCCGCGCACGCATCGCGTGCGCAAGGGTGAGTCGCTGGCCAGCATCGCGCCGAAGTACGGTCTCAGCGTCCAGCGCCTGGCCGAGATGAACAGAATGTCCGTCAACGCGAAGCTGCGCACCGGGCGTCGCCTGGCGCTGCCCGAGCAGCTGCCGCGCGTGATCGGCGCGCCGAGCACGCCCGCCACCACGATCGTGGTCGCCGCGGTGCCGGCCTCGCCCGAGAACGCCACGGCCGCGAGCGCGCCGGCGCAGGATTTCTACGTGGTCCGCCGCGGCGACTCGCTGCAGCTCATCGCGGCGCGCGTGCGTGTGCCCGAGGCACAGCTGCTGCGCATGAATTCGCTCAAGGATCCGGATCGCCTGTACGAAGGCCAGCGACTGCGCATCGCCGGTGAGGCGGCCGTCGCGGTCGTGGCGGACACGGCCGAGGAGGCTGAGACCAAGGTGGCCAGCATCGACGCGGCCCGTGGCGAGGCACAGCGCGAAGGCGCGGTGGTCGAAGTGGTGCGCGAAGAGACCACGCGTCCCATCGGCACCGGCGAACCCACGCGCGGCCGGTATCGTTCGGCGGCGACCGTGGCCATGGAAGCCGCGTCCACGCCCGAAGTGGCGAGCTCGGTGGTCAAGGCCGCCGAGGATGCCCGAGAACCGGTGTCGGCTTCGCAGGCCGAGGAACTGAGCCCGGCGCTGGGCCCGGTATCGGCGTCGCAGGCGCTCGCCGATTCCATCGACTACCAGGTGCGCGACGACGGCTCGATCCGCGTCGAGGCCACCGAGACGCTCGGCCACTACGCCGATTGGCTGCGGATCCCGACGCAGCGCCTGCGGGTGGTGAACAAGCTCAAGGCCCGCTCGACCGTGCAGCTCGGCCAGAAGCTGCAGCTCGACTATTCGAAGGTGTCACGCGAAACCTTCGAACAGCTGCGGCGCGACTACCACGCCAAGCTGCAGGGCGAATTCTTCGCGCAGCACCGCATCTCGGGCACCGAGGTGTACATCGTGCGCAAGGGCGATTCGCTGTGGACCATGACGCAGCGCTTCTCGAACCTGCCGATCTGGCTGCTGCGCCAGTACAACCCGGACACGGATCTCTCCGACCTGCGCGCGGGCACCCAGGTGACCATGCCGCGCGTCGAAGTGCTCGTGGGTAGTTAGAAGTATGGGGTCAGACCCCATTTCCTGGAAATGGTGCCAGACCTCTCAGCGTTCGCTGACTGGATGATGGTGCCAGTGAGGTCTGGCACCATTTGCTATGAAATGGGGTCTGACCCCATTCCTTGATTCATCGCGCCGCAAAGGCGCGCAGGCGCGGATCCTCGCCGATGTCGATGCTGTAGTTGGTCTTGACCTCGCCGGCCTTGGTGTTCTCGACCGTCTGGATGCGGATGCTGTGCGCCTCGCCGAGCTGCGCGATGACGTCGTGTTCGACGCGGTAGTAGAACATGGCGATCCAAGAGGTCGGGATGCGGTAGGGCGATTGGCGCAGTCCGGCGGAATCCGCGTTGCGGCCGGCGGTGCCGAGATTCAGCGGCTTGCCGTTCACCAGATAGACCGGCGTCACCTCGGCCGCGGGATCCTCGAGCGGCAAGGCCACCCACAGGTACAGCTCGCGCTTGCCCTGCTGGTTGGTTTCGAACGGGCCCAGGAACGCGAACTTGCCGGTGGTCTCCTTGCGGAAGGTCTCGCGATACAGCTCGAGCGGTTTTCCCAGCCGCGCGATGGTGAGTCCGGTCTGATCGTCGAGTTGCTCGACCACCGGCTCGTCATTCGGCAGGGAGGCGCAGGAGCCGAGCAGCGTTGCAAGAAGAGCCAGGAAAAGGCGACGGCTTGTCATAATGGTTTGCGATAGACATTCTTGTTGCATTGAACACCTGAAGCTGTGACGCGATCCTTTAGTTCGCGCCAGCAGACTTTTTATACTTTGTCCCACTGGTAAGTGCTTGTTTTGTAATTAGATGTCCTTAGCCACCAAATTACTCGCGCCCGCCTGCGTGCTGGCAGGCCTGTTCGCCGCGCTGTTTGCCGGGAAGGCCTCCGGCGACGCGCTCCCCTATCATGCCCGCGCGATGGCGGCGGTTGGCGTCGAGTTGCCGATCGCCGATCGCGTGCTGGTGCGCAAGGCCGAGCGCCGACTGTACCTAATGCGCGGCAACGACGTGCTGCGTGCCTATCGTGTCGCGCTGGGCCTGAACCCGGGTGGCGCGAAGGAAAGAGCCGGTGATTTCCGCACGCCCGAGGGCAGCTACCGTCTCACGCGTCGCAATACCCGCAGCGACTTCTTCCTTTCGATCCAGGTTTCCTACCCGAACGATTCCGACATGCGCAATGCGCGTCGCAACGGTTGGCAACCCGGCGGATCCATCATGATCCACGGCCTGCCCAACGATCCGCGCCACGCTCCTGACTACTACGCCACGCAGGATTGGACCGATGGTTGCATCGCGGTCACCAATGCCGACATGGTGGAAATCTGGATGATGACGTCGGACAACGTGCGGATCGATATCGAGCCGTAAGGCTCGCCGACAGCCCCCAGGTTCGCAGCGCCGGGCCAGGAATCCCGAGTCGAGTACACTTCTCGCCACAAACAGAGGCGTGAAGAAGAGGGGATTCCTTGGAAACCAGCATCGTGATTCCAGACTTCGTGGATGCGCGCATCGGACCGCGCGGCAGCCTCGAAAACCTGTCGCAGTCCGAGATCGAGAAACTGCTCGATTCACGCGCCGGCGGCCTCTACCAGCTGTTCCGCAAGTGCGCGCTGGCGGTCATGAACTCCGGCAGCGAAAGCGACAACGCCAAGGAGATCTTCGACCGTTACAAGGACTTCGAGGTCGAACTGGTGCGCCAGGCCTGGGGTATCAAGCTGGAGATGAAGAATGCGCCCGGCCAGGCCTTCGTCGATGGCGAGATGATCCGCGGCATCAAGGAACACGTGTTCGCCGTGTTGCGCGACGTGATCTTCATCTCCAATGAAATCATCGAGAGCGGCCGGTTCGACTTGGAGAACCCGGCGGCCATCACCAACGCCGTGTTCCACATCCTGCGCAACGCGCGCGTGCTCGATTTCAAATCGAAGCCCAACCTCGTGGTCTGCTGGGGCGGACACTCGATCAATACCGACGAGTACCAGTACACCAAGAAGGTGGGCTACGAGCTCGGCCTGCGCGGCCTGGATGTCTGCACGGGTTGCGGGCCGGGTGCCATGAAGGGCCCGATGAAGGGCGCGACCATCGGCCATGCCAAGCAGCGCATCGTCGGCGGCCGCTACATCGGTCTCACCGAGCCGGGAATCATCGCGGCCGAGCCGCCGAATCCGATCCTCAACCAACTGGTCATCATGCCGGACATCGAAAAGCGCCTCGAAGCCTTCGTGCGCCTGTCGCATGGCATCGTGGTATTCCCGGGCGGCGTGGGTACGGCCGAGGAAATCCTGTACCTGCTGGGCATCCTGCTCGAGCCCGCCAATGCCGCGCAGCCGCTCAAGGTTGTCCTGACGGGACCGAAGCACACGGCCGACTACTTCGTGCAGATCAAGCGTTTCATCTCCGGCACGCTGGGCGACAAGGCGGCCGACAAGCTGCACGTCATCGTGGACGATCCGGCCGAAGTGGCGCGCTACATGGTCGCGGCCATGGAAGAGGTGCGCGACTACCGGCGCGCCAACAGCGACTCCTACAACTACAACTGGCTGCTGAAGATCCCGCCGGCGTTCCAGCACCCCTTTGAAGTGACCCACGACAGCATGCGGGCGCTGCGGCTGTACAAGGACCTGCCGGCCCACGAGCTGGCCGCGGACCTGCGCCGGGCGTTCTCCGGCATCGTGACCGGCAACGTCAAGGAAAACGGCGTGCGCGCGATCGAGAAGTTAGGGCCGTACGAGCTCACCGGCGATGCCTCGCTGATGAAGCTGCTCGACGAGCTGCTCACGGCGTTCGTTGCGCAGAAGCGAATGAAACTGCCGGGCAGCGCGTACCGTCCTTGCTATCGACTCGTCGCGTAACAATAATTAGTTATGCGTTAAATCGGGCCGCTCGAATCACGCGCGGCTGCGACATAACGAAAAAATCACTGCGACCTGATCCGCATGATCCGCAATCGGTCGCGGGCTCGTGAATCAGTTCCTGTCGTTTTGGTGCGACGAAAACGTAGGCTTACGTCAACCAAACGGGAGTAGCTGCATGAGCTCTTCAGACAAAAACCGGGGAAACCTCGCGAACGGCTCGCCGCCGCCTGTCGGCAGCGATGCGTACGCTGCCTGGTTAGAGCGCATGCAACGCACGCGCGGCCGCCATGCAGCCATCACCAAGAATCTCTACACCTGGTCCAGCTACAAGCATTGGGCCGACAAGGTGAAGGGTTCCTGGGAAGAAGAGCCGGCCGCGGTTCCGGCCAAGAAATAAGGGGGCAGCCCCCTTTTCCCAGCAAAAGGGGTCAGCCCTTTTGCACTTCCGCTGAAATCGAACAGATCCGAATAGGACTGACCCCTTTTGCTAGGAAAAGGGGGCTGCCCCCATTAAGAAGCGGGCGTCGTGCGCGCCAGTCTCGTCGCTTCCCGGTTCCAGCAATTCCTCGGTCGCATTCGGCAACACCTGAGGGGCAGGCTGTTCCTGCAGCGGCGCGGGCTGTTCGGCCAATACGCGTTCCGGCTCGATCCATGCCAATAACGATTGCCACTGCGCCAGGTCTTCCTTGACCGTGTAGGGCTTCATCTCGTGGATGCCCACGCCCTGTTCGGCGGCGCGCACGTAGTTCTGCGAGTCGCGGATGGTCGCGATCACCGGGATGTCGAGCTTCTCCAGGAAGCGCATCAGCGCCTGGAACATCAGGGTGTTCTTGCGCACGCGGTTGGCGACCACGCCGATACGGTTCTCGGCGCGCTTGATCTTGGCCACCAGCAACAGGTCGGCGATGCAGCGCGACGCGGCGTGGATGTCGATGTCCGACGGCAGCACCGGGACGATGACCTTGTGGGCGTCACGCGTGAGCTCCGGCATGGCGCGCGCTTCTACAGCCGCGGGGCTGTCGACAATGATCTTTTGCGTGCCGTCCGGAACGCGCATCTGCCAGCTCATGGTGGTGCGCGAATCGCGCTCGAACGTGGCGATGCCGTTGATGGCCGCCTGCGGCACCTTGCGCTTGCGCAGCCAGCGCGTGGATGAACCCTGCGGGTCGCGGTCGATGAGCAGCGTGCTGTCGCCGCGTCCGGCGAAATACGCCGCGAGATTGATCGCCAGCGTCGTCTTGCCGGAGCCACCCTTGGGATTCAGGACGACGATGCGCTGCATATGCCTTCTATTGTGTTTGTCAGAATGTGGTTCTGATGTGAGGCAGTCCAAAGACTAGCGATGCCGTGTGACGCCGGCAACCGAGCCGCGGATCGACTGTGATTCCGGACACAGCGATGCGGCACACGTGTTCCTACGATGCGCCCCATGCACATGGAACGCCTGCTGCTGCTCTGGGACGAAATCGACGACCTCGTGGGCACGAGCCGTTACATGGTGAAAAACACCGCCATGGCCATCTGGAGCACGGTGCGCAAGCGCTGATCCTCCCGGCCCTTCGGGCCGGCTTGAATTTCACCCTTGTTTTTCTGAGTGGGCGCCCGCAGTCTGCCGGCGCCATGACAACCCCCCAGAAGGAAACCTTAGGGTTTCAAGCCGAAGTCCGTGAGCTGCTGAAGCTCATGATCCATTCGTTGTACAGCCACCGGGAAATCTTCCTGCGTGAGCTGATCTCGAATGCCTCCGATGCCAACGACAAGCTGCGCTTCGAGGCGCTGAGTGCGCCCGAGCTCATGGCTGGCGACACCGAGCTCGCGGTCTGGATCGAAGCCGACAAGGACAAGGGCACGCTGAGCATCCGCGACAACGGCATCGGCATGAGCCGCGAAGACGCCATCTCGCATCTCGGCACCATCGCGCGCTCCGGCACCGCGGAGTTCTTCAAGAAGCTCTCCGGCGACCAGCAGAAGGATTCGAAACTCATCGGCCAGTTCGGCGTGGGTTTCTACTCGGCTTTCATTGTGGCCGACCGTGTCGAGGTGCTGAGCCGCCGCGCCGGCCTGGCCGCCGCCGCCGGCGTGCGCTGGGAATCATCGGCCGATGGGCAGTTCACGGTCGAAACCCTCGAGCGTGAGCAGCGCGGCACCACCATCGTGCTGCACCTCAAGGACGACGCCAGGGAATTCCTCGATTCCTGGCGGCTGCGTTCGCTGGTGCGCCGCTACTCCGACCACATCGCTTTCCCGGTGCGCATGCCGAAGGAAGGCGAAGCCACGCTCGAATACGAGGCCGTGAACCGCGGTACCGCGCTGTGGGCGCGGCCGAAGTCCGAGATCAAGGACGAGGAGTACAACGAGTTCTACCAGTACCTGTCGCACGACACGACGGAGCCTTTGACCTGGTCGCACAACCGCGTCGAGGGCAAGCGCGACTACACCAGCCTGATCTACATCCCCGCCGCGGCGCCGTTCGACCTGTGGCAGCGCGATGGGGCCCGCGGCCTGAAGCTGTACGTGCGGCGCGTGTTCATCATGGACGACGCCGAGCAGTTCCTGCCGCTGTACCTGCGCTTCGTGAAAGGTGTGCTCGACTCGGCCGACCTGCCGTTGAACGTGTCGCGCGAGCTGCTGCAGACCGATGCCGAAGTCGAAGCCATGCGCGGTGCGCTCACGCGCCGCGTGCTCGAAATGCTGGCCAAATTGGCCAAGGACGAGGCCGAAAAATACCAGGCGTTCTGGCGCGAATTCGGCGCGGTGCTCAAGGAGGGCCTGGCCGAAGACCATGCCAGCCGCGACAAGCTGCTGCCGCTGCTCAGGTTCGCGAGCACCCACCAGCCCGGCGACGAGGAAGCGGTGTCGCTGGCCGACTATGCCGGCCGCATGCAGACCGGCCAGGACAAGATCTACTACGTGGTCGGCGAAAACCTGGCCGCTGCCCGCAGCCACCCGGCCATCGAGGGCCTGCTGGCGCGCAATGTCGAAGTGCTGTTGTTAGGCCGGCGCATCGACGCCTGGGTCATGGACCACGTGCAGGAGTTCGAAGGCAAGAAGTTCAAGGACGCGACGCGGGGTGACCTCGACCTCGGCAACCTGGCGAGCGCCGACGACAAGCAGAAGGCCGAATCGCAGTTGAAGGAGTCGGCCCCGCTGCTCAAGCGCGTCAAGGATTCCCTGGGCGAACGGGTCTCCGAAGTGCGCGTCAGCACCCGACTCAAGGATTCGGCCGCCGTGCTGGTGGCCGGCGAGCACGATCTCTCGGCGCCGCTGCGCCGCGCGCTCGAAGCTGCCGGGCAGTCCGCGCCGCCCTCGCAGCCGGTGCTGGAGCTCAACGTCGACCACCACCTGGTCAAGTACCTCGAGAAGCGCGACGACCCGGCCGAGTTCGGCGACCTGGCGCTGGTGCTGTTCGAGCAGGCGGCGCTGGCCGAAGGCACCGCGCTTCCCGATCCCGCAGCCTTCGTGCACCGTCTGAACAAGCTCTGGATGCGGCTTCAATAGCGAATGTTTGCGATAATGGCCGCCCCGCGTTCGACCGGAGCCTGCAATGACGGTTAGATCACTGGCGCTCGCCCTTTGCGCGCTGATGGTGTTTGGCTGTTCGCGCGACAAACCCGCCGAGACGGCGCCCGCAGTCGAAGCGGACGCGGTCGAAGCCGCTCCCGCTCCCACCGATGCACCCGCTTCAACAGGAACTGAAACCATGGCATTGCAGAAGACGGATCTCGCTCCCGGCAACGGCGCCGAAATCAAATCCGGCCAGACGGCACTGGTGCACTACACCGGTTGGCTGTACGACGCGGCCGCTCCCGAGAACAAGGGCAAGAAATTCGACAGTTCGGTGGATCGCAACGAGCCGTTCGAGTTTCCGGTCGGTGCCGGTATGGTCATCAAGGGCTGGGACGAAGGCGTGGTCGGCATGAAGGTCGGCGGCAAACGCCGGCTGGTGATCCCACCCGAGATGGGCTACGGCTCTCGCGGTGCGGGTGGAGTCATCCCGCCCGGTGCCACGCTGGTATTCGACGTCGAGCTGGTGGAGATTCGTTGACGCTGCGCACGCCAGCCGCGTGAAGGCGCCCTGATGCGGCGCGAAGTCCTGACGATCGCGGGGCCATCCGGACAGCTCGAGGCACGGCTGGAATTCCCGGAGCCTGAAGAGAGCCCGCGGGTTTTCGGCGTCGCCTGCCACCCGCACTCGCTCAAGGGCGGCACCATGGACAACAAGGTGGCGCATACCCTGGCGCGCGCCATGGTCGAATGCGGGGCGCCCGCGTTCCGTTTCAACTTCCGCGGCGTGGGCGCCAGTGCCGGTGTGTTCGACCACGGGCGCGGCGAAGCGGACGACCTGGCGGCGGTGGTGGAAGAGGGGCGCCGCCGCTTTCCGGGTGCCGCGCTGTGGTTAGGCGGGTTCTCGTTCGGCGCGTTCGTGGCGCTGCGCGGCGCTCAGCGGCTCGACCCCGTGAAGCTGGTGGCCATTGCTCCGCCGGTGGTGGGTTACGAGCTGGGCGAAGTCTCCTCGCCCGATTGCGACTGGATGCTGGCGCAGGGCGACGCCGACGACGTCGTGCCGCCGGGCGCGGTGCTCGAGTGGGCCGCGAAGCAACCCCGCAAGCCGCGCTTGCACGTGCTCGCCGGCGCGGGCCACTTCTTCCACGGCCGGCTGCACGAGCTCAAACCGCTGTTACTGGACTTCTTGCGCGCCTGAGGCGCGACGGACTTCATCAGTTCCTGAAAAGCAAGAAAGCCCGGGCGTCTCGCGACACCAGGGCTTTCTCTGCATTGCACGTCGTGGCACGCGCGTTGCGGTGGCCTTTTAGTTGACCAGGGCCTTGAGGCTCTTCAGAGGCAGCACGCGGACCTTCTTGGAGGCCGGCTTCGCCTTGAAAACCATCTTTTCCTTCGTGAACGGGTTGATGCCTTCACGCGCCTTCGTGGCGGGCTTCTTCACAACCTTCATCTTCAGAAGGCCGGGCAGCGTGAACAGACCAGGGCCACGCAGGCTCTTCTTGATGATGCCGTTGAGTGACTCGAACACCGCGGCGACTTGCTTGCGGGACAGCTCGCTGTCCTTGCAGATCGTTGCCACGATTTCCGACTTCGTCGGTGCGCCACCTTTCTTTGCCATTACTCGACTCCTCGTTTGAAAAATTGCCGCGAAAAATAGACTCCGCGGCGAGCGATTCGGCGC
>Ga0164241_10005107_pt1 | contig 12433 bp, 11 predicted proteins | sample OricomyardsoilBY_FD_108780 | JGI IMG/M metagenome (GOLD analysis project Ga0164241, IMG submission 108780) | Backyard soil microbial communities from Emeryville, California, USA - Original compost - Back yard soil (BY) | ecosystem: Environmental > Terrestrial > Soil > Unclassified | place: USA...
CCTGATCCCTGGCGATGTCGCGCGCCACGACGTGCAGCGCCACGAGCGGGTCGGCGATGCGGCGCTGCCAGCGCCGCGACACCACCATGCTGGCGCCGATGGCCGCGAGCAGCACGAGGGTCGAGATCAGCAGGTACGCGCGCCGGCGATTCGCCAGTTCGCTGACGTCGGCGTCGATGACGACCATGCCGATGACCTTGCCGTGCACCACCACGGGGCGCGTGATCCTCATGTACCCGTCCGTCGGTACCGGCGGTCCACCGGGCGCGGCGACCGTCATGGAGGCCGGCGCCGCCGCGGCGCCGCTGTTGTGATACTCCGCGAACCGTGAGCCGTCCGGCCGGTAGACCGCGGCACGCAGGGTGCTCGGGACGCCGTTCAGCGCGCTCACCGTCACGGTGGCGGCCACAGGATCGTCGAACGTCAAGGCCGACGCGCTGTTGGCGGCGACGATGTCCGCCTGCCATCCGAGCCGTCGTGAGAAATTCTCCGTGAACGTCCATCGGTCGTACGCCGCGAGCGCCAGCGTGGAGGTGACGAGCGCGGCCGCGCTGGCCACGACCGTGAGGATCGCCAGCCGCCGCCCGATGGTCATCGATCGCTGGTGTGGCATGGTTACCGTCCGGGCGGATCGCGATGAACCGCGGCCGCCACGCGAGCCAGTTCGGAGCTCGGCATGAGCCCCGCGGCGTCCGCCGCCGAGAGATTGATCTCGAAGCGCACGCGATTGTCGGTCACCACGAACTGCAGCATGCCGCCGTGCGCGATGAAGTCCGGCATGTCGCTGACGGTGAGCGTCGGGCCGCCGCCGAGCGTGGTGATCCACGCCGCGGCCCGTCCTTCTTCACTGCTGCTCAGGAACGCGATCTGACACCGCGCAGGATTTGCGTCCCGGCCGAGGCGCGCGACGACGATCCTGTGGCCGTCGATCGTTTCACCGGCCACCGTGCTGTCGAGCGTCGCGCCGAAAGGGTCGCGGCCGACGGTGCAGATCGTGAACGGCTGTCCGGCGGCAAGCGCCCCGGCCGGCCAGCGGACGAATTGCGCGAAATGAAACAGGTACGCGGCCTTGACGGCCGACTCCGAGGCGCGCGCCTGCGCGTCGTTCACGGTTCTCGCAGCGACGCTGACGCTGGCCAGGAGCGCGAGCGCGAGCGCCAGCGACAGCCGGGACGTGCGGCGCCGGATCATTTCGACGTCCACACCACGTTGACCGTGAAGGCGCGCCGAATCGCCACGGTCGGACCGGGATCGTGGCCGAACTCCGGGTGCGATGCCGAGAGGAGATTCGTACCCGATACGGCTGCCTGCACGCTGTTCGTCAGGCGCCACCCGAGCCTGACGTTCGCCGACGTGTAGGCGTCGACCTGCCGCGCGGGCAGGCTGCTGACGCGCCGTATCGTCGCGTCCAGTTCGAGACGTCCCGGCAGGTCGAGCATCGACTGCACCTGCACCTGGTGCCGGGGACTGGACCCCTCGTAGGTGGCCACGGAGGTCGTGTCCGTGTTGCCGGGGCGGTTGCGGACGTCGATGCGCAGGTAGGAATAGAAACCCCGCACCTGCCACGCGGGAAGCGGCTTCCAGGTGGGCGTCAGCTCGACGCCGTAGGAGGAACCCTGGACGCCGTTGTCGTACGGGAAAGCAAGAACGGCACGCAGGGGCGGCGGTGTGCTCTCGACCAGCACGGATGCGGTGCCAAAGGCCTCGAGCCGGTCGTGCGTGTTGCGGAACGTGGCGACGTCCACGTACAGCGATGGTGTCACGTTTGTTCGATAGCCGGCTTCGAAACCCACCAGCTCTTCCGATGCGAACTCCGGATTTCCTGCAATCCGCACGTAGGTCGGAACGGGGTCGGCTCCCAGGTAGCCGGTCAGCTGGAGATCGCGCTCCAGCCTCGACGGCGTTCGCACGGCGCGCGCCACCGACGTCCAGAGCGAGTGACGCACGGTCGGCGTCCAGAGGAGCCGAACGGACGGCTGCACCTCGAGTCCGGTGTAGGTGTAGCGTTCCAGCTTGGTGCCGATCGTCGCGGTGAGCCGGTCGGCGGCAATCGCGATCTCGTCCTGCGCAAACGCGCTGACGATCGTGGCGGTCTGATCGTGGGGCGTGACGTCGAGTGTGTCGACCACGCGCGTCACGGTGCTGGGACTCACGCGCGCGCCTGCACCCCAGGTCACGGCGTGGCGCGAGCCGACGGTGAGATGGTGCACGGCGTCCACGTCGAACGTGTTCCTCGTCTCCCCGATTTGCGGCCCCGCGAGGCGCGTCCGGTCGACGTAGGCCTGTATCTGCAGATGGCTGGCCGCACCGAGCGTGCGTCGCCAGCGCGCGAGGACGTTGCCGCCGGAGGTTTCGATCGGCTCGTAATGGACGATCTGCGCCGGCGGATCGTACACGCCGAGACCGACACTCTGGCCGACGCGCACCTTGTACAGGTCCCCCGTAATGGTGACGGCGGAGCGCGCGTTCGCCCAGTCCGCGCGGCCGCCCGCCTGCCCGACGCGCCAGGTGTCGAATCGCTGCTGATCGGTGTGCGCCTGCGGATCGGCGCGGAGTCCTGCGCCGTACACGCGGTAGTCCACCGCCCCGGCGCGACCGCCATATCGGAACGTGCCGACGCCTCGATCGACGGAACCGGCGGTCAATGCCGCGCGCGCGCCCTGCGTATCGTTCGCGGCCTTCGTGACCACGTTGATGACGCCGTTGACGGCATTCGCGCCCCAGATCGTGCCGCCGGGGCCGCGGATGATCTCGATGCGATCGATTTCGTCCAGCGGCAAGGCCTGCGCCGCCCAGAAGACGCCGGCGAAGAGCGGTGTGTAGACGCTGCGGCCGTCGACGAGCACGAGCACGGCCTTCGAGAACTGATCCCCGAAGCCGCGCACGCCGACCGACCAGTGCGTCGTGTCGATGCGCGCCACCTCCAGCCCCGGTGCCTGCCGCAGAACTTCCGGCAGCGAGGTCGCGCCCGATCGCCGGATGTCATCCTGTGTAATGACGTAAATCGCGCCCGGCGTCCTGCGCACGGACTCGGCATCTTTCGAGACGCTGGTGACTTCGATGCGTCCGAGGTCCTCGAGACTCATCTGCTTCAGCGACTGGCCGTCGTCCGGTCCCCGGCGCCCGGCATCGGCGGCCAGGGCGGCGACGGAGCAGGCAACCGCGAGCAGGGAGAGGACACACGCGACACGACGGGAAGGGAATCTGCGCATAGGACATTGCGCACGCCACCCAAACGAGGCGCGTGCGTCTGAGTGAAGGAACTATCGGAAGATCGAGGGCGGGGGAGCATACTCCCGGTCCGGGGTGCGAGGTCCGGAGTGTGACGTTCCACTTGCTGCCTGACCGTCGGGGGTGCGACGTCCGAAGGGCGACGTTTGGCTCTTTGCGTGTGCGTCCGGGACGCGGCGGAAGACCTTACACTTGGCAATCGTGGCGACGCTCAGTCCGGACAATCCGTTCAAGCGACTCATCAGGCGCGTGACACCGGCGCCGCTCTACGCGTTCGCCCGCCGGCGCGTGCTTGCCCGTGAGGCGCGACGCTTCCGCGACGCGGCCGCGTCGCATGGCGAGATCCCGCGGATGGTGGACGATGCGCTGGCGTCGCTGTACTTCCGGCCGGACCAGAAGCGATCCGAGATCATCCGGCTGCTGCAGCTCGTCCGCGAACGCAACGCGAGGCGGATCTGCGAGATTGGGGGCCGGATGGGCGGCACGCTCGCCCTGTTCGCGCAGGTCGCCGCGCCGGAGGCCGAACTGCTTTCGATCGATCTCGCGTACCTGCCCGGCCAGCGCGAGGCGCTCGCCGCGTTTGCGCGGCCGCGGCAGCGGATTCGGTGCCTCGCCGCGGACTCGCACTCCGAACGCGCGTCGCGGCAGGTGGAGGAGTGGCTCGGCGGCGATCGCCTGGACGTGCTCTTCATCGACGGCGATCACTCCTTCGCCGGGGTGTCCGACGACTTCGCCCGCTATTCACCGTTCGTGCGTCCGGGCGGGATCGTGGCTTTTCATGACGTATGTCCGGATTCGCGAACGCGCCATGGTGTCCGGACGGCGGCAGATGTCGGAGAGGTGCCGCGATTCTGGGCGTCGATCAAGCCGGGATATTCCAGGACCAGCGAATTCATCGACGATCCGATGCAGGACGGGTGTGGGATAGGGGTCGTGTACTGGCAGTAGTTCGGTCCGGGGTCCGGGGTCCGGGGTTCGGGGTGCGAGGTTCTGCGTGTGGCTTGTTCGTCCGAGGTCCGGTGTTCCGCGCGTGCCAGTTCGTCCGACGTGCGGGGTTTGAGTCCGAAAGTGCGCGTGTTCCTTTCTGGCCCTCTGTTCCCTGCCCCCTGCCCCCCGTCCCATGGCCCATGGCCCATGTCTCATGTCTCATGTCCACTACACTGTCCCGATGGCTCTCGAGGACGTCGACGCAACCGAGTTCGAGGTGACGTGTCCGTACTGCGGCGAGCAGGTCACCATCTACCTCGAGCCTGACGTGCTGGGCACGCTCGTGCAGGACTGCGAAGTGTGCTGCCAGCCCTGGCGCGTGGACGTGTCACGGGACAGCGAATATCGGTACGTCGATGTCAGCCGCGGCGACGGATCGGCATGAGGGGCGAGCGGCGCGTACAATCGTCGGGACGCGCCCGTAGCTCAGTTGGATAGAGCACCGGCCTTCTAAGCCGGGGGTCCCGCGTTCGAATCGCGGCGGGCGCACCAGTTTTTCTAAATTGCTGGCAAATTTGTCAAATCAGGTTTGGTCAGAAGCCAGCGGAACCCGTCAGAGACCATCAAGATTCGCGTGGCAGACCGCGTGGCACTGGGGCAGTTACGCGCCCCGGCTAACCAACGCTAGCTCTCGCGCCCGACGGGAGAGAAAGCGTTGAGTCCGACCATCCTGAAGCAAGGCTCCCAGCGCGTGCCACGGAATCGCGCCCCCTGCTGGAGGAACCTGTATGGGCCGAACCGCAGGGCGGTGCTCATAAGTCCTCAGCACCGCCTCGTCCACGTTCCTGCCCGACAGATGGACGTAGGTGGCTGCCTGTCCTGAACTCGCCGCCCATCCGAACATTTCGTTCAACTGCGCCTCGGTGAGATGCGCCGCTAAGTGGGATCTCCGTTCGGTGCGGCGCGATCGGAGGCCAATCGCGGAGTGTGCCCAGAACTGTGCCCATGACTGTCCGGGACTTCGAGTGTGTGCCGGTCGCAGAACACGGTTGGCGAGACCACCTTTGCGATTCGGTTGGGGCCGGCGACAGCCACTGCCCCGCAAATTGCCAGAAACAGGACCGACGCCTTCGGCGTCATTGCTTCGCAGGAGTGATCAGACCGTGGCCCTGAAGCTCGCCTCGCTGCTCTTCTTCGCTCAACTGGTCTTCGTCCACCACGTGTGTGGTGCACCCGCTTCGTTTGACTGGCCGATGAGCGGGTTTCGCGACGGTGAGTGCGCGCCGATGGGCTACGTGCTGTTCGGCGCGCTCGGTCTGGTTCTCGTCGTCTACAGCGTGGATCTCGGCCGATTCAAGGACCCGAGTGAAACCGTCGACACAATTGGCTTTGGGTTGCTCCTGCTCATGGTTGCCATCTCACCGAACCAGTCGATGTTCCACAGGACTTTCGCGTTCCTCGTGCTCGGGTCGGCGTATGTCTTCTTCGCCATCCAGCTTCGCAGCAATCGTGCGCTAATGGCCGCCCACATCTGCGCGCCCGCCGCGATCGCCGTGGTCTTGGGGAAGGGATTGGGCTTTGAGAGCTACGCAATATGGCAGAAGACGCTGATCAGCTACTTCGTCGTGGTCGCAACTGTTCATCACCACTTCGCAACGCGCCACGTTCTGCCAATCTAGATAGCCTCGTTGCGAGGCGCGATTCGCACCGCCCTTTCAGCGCCCGAATGTCCAGCGATGCTCCAGCGACCTGTGATCAACCGGCGGTCTTGAACCCGCAGAGCAAGCAGACCACTTCAACTTCTGACGGGCGCGGTGCGCAGTGCGCAGTGCGCGGCGCATACCTTGAGTGGAGGGGACTTCCACAGTGGTAAGATTTCGCACTTTTTGGCAGGCCCAGAACCGGGCTGATAATCCCTGCGCGATTCGGAAGTAGCACTCGCAAAGAGGGTGTGAACGGGGAATAGCGATCGCTTGGCCGTCGCCTACTGGGCGGCAAGAGTCCGTAGCATACGGGGATAGACGCGATGAACCATTACAGAGTGCGGGCACAGAAACTCGGGGCCCTGGGTTTCATTACGCAAGCCGAGCATTATCAGGACTTCGAGATCGAATCGGCTGAGACGCTCGAGGCCATTGCGGCACGATTGGCGGCGAAAGGATTTGAAGTTCCCGGTGGCGGGCGGTGGATCATGCCGGGCGCGATTGTCTGGATCGAGCAACGGTAGGTTGGGAGGAAGTGGGCGCCTTTCGGGGGAAACAGGATGCCCAGGTGTAACTCGAGTATCAATTGGCGTGTGCGGGGTGTCCGCTCCACGTTGGCGATTACTGCCTGTCTGGATAACTCAACTCGGCCATGACCTTTGGCTCGACGGTGACCGCAACAGCCCCGACTACCTTGCGGCAGGGGCCGGCGTTGCATGTGTAGCTGAACCGGGACTGATTGCTGTCCCGATGGCCGTCGGCAGTCCACGAAAAGAACTCGCAGCCTTCGCATGCGACGGTTGTCTCGCCATAGGGCGCTTCGATGGTCAGGCGAAACACGCCGTAATCACGACTCGAGTGCGCGCCAAACCAGCCTGCTGCAAAGAAGACCATGGCAACGACAACATAGAGAGCCAGGCGCCTCATTGTGCCTCCCGAAGCGCCAATGATGCCACGCCTGCAGGCACTGTCCGTCATCCTTATGTGAATTCAGAACATGAGCCACGATGCATGGCAGTAGCATGTGTCATGTCCGTCCGGGCGTCGCGTCTGCGAGTTGGCATGAACGTCGTCCGTGTCTATTGCATCGAACTGGAGCGTGTCCGCGGCGGGCGCGCCCTCAGGGAGTCACGTGCCAGACGACGTACTGATGACGAGCGAGGAAGTCCTCGCGCTGCTGCAAGTCAACCGGCGGGCCCTGTACCGCCTGATCGAGGATCGTGCGCTGCCGGCTCGACGTGTCGGGCGGCACTGGCGTTTCCGGAGGAGCGAAGTCCTGCGGTGGCTGCGCCGGAACGAGGAGGCACGGCCCGCCTCCCGCGACGCCGTTACGACATATCGAGTCTTGATCGTCGATGACGATGAGCTGGTCCGCGGTTGGATGAGGGACGTCCTGATCGCGCACGGCTTCCAGGTGGACGCCGTCGCGGACGGGGCGGCGGGACTCGATCGACTGGCACGCGCGCCGTACGACCTGGCGATTGTGGATCTTCGGATGCCCGGCCTGGATGGCCTGTCGGTCATCAGGCAGCTCCGCGCGCGCGGCGCCGCGCTCCCGGTGATCGTGGTCACGGGCTATTCCACCGAAGCGAGCGCGGTCGAGGCGCTCAACATCGGCGTGTCGTTCTACCTGACAAAGCCGCTGCGCCTGGCGCCGCTGCTGACTGCCGTCAACGAGGCGCTGAGACGTGGGGCCCGCGAGCCGTGAGCCCCGCAACCTGACCGCGCGAAGTCACCACGGCCGCGGCTGTCCGGCCGTCTCGTAGGCACGCGCGAGATCGTTCCAGAACTCCGGATAGGTCTTGGCGACGCAGGCCGGATCCTCGATCGAGACCCCGGCTCGCGCGGCGCCGAGCACGGCAAAGCTCATCGCCATGCGATGGTCGTTGTAGGAGCGCACGACGGCCGCCTGGAGCGGCCGCGGCTCGATGCGCATCCAGTCCTGCCCGTGAGTCACCGATTGCCCCAGGCGCTCGAGTTCGGCGACGGTGGCGGCCAGCCGGTCGGTTTCCTTGAGGCGGATGTTGGCGACGTTGCGAATCGACGTTGGTCCCGCGGCCAACGGCGCGAGCGCCGCCAGCGTCATGACCGTGTCCGAGATGTGGTGCATGTCCACGTCGATGCCCGTGAGCACCCCGCCGCCGACCACGGTCGTGCTGTCCGCCGCGCGTTCAACCGTCGCGCCCATCGCCGCCAGTACGTCGACGAATGCGTAGTCGCCCTGGAGTGCTGTCGAGCCCAGCCCGGGGATGCGCACGCGGCCGCCCGTGGCCGCGGCCAGCGCAAAGGGATAGCTGGCGGACGAGGCGTCGGGTTCGATGGCATAGGCGCGCGCGTGGTAGCGGTGCGACGCGTGTGCCAGAAAGCCGTTCGCGGTGTCTTCCACGCGGCCGCCGAAGTCCGCGATCATGCGCCGCGTGATGTCGACATACGGACGGCTGACGAGCGTGCCTTCGATCGCGACGTCGACATCGGCGTCGGCGAAGGCGGCGGCCATCAGCAGGGCCGAGAAGTACTGGCTCGATCGGTCGCCGCGCATCCGGACCCGGCCGCCGGAGAGCGCCCCGCCATGGATCGTCAACGGCGGGCAGCCGGTCGGGCAGTCGATCGCGACACCGAGCTGACGCAGGCCGTCGACAAGATCCTGAATGGGCCGGCGCGCCATGGCCGCATCGCCGGCCAGCGTGACGTCTCCCGGGACGAGACAGGCGATCGCCGCGAGAAACCGCACCGTCGTCCCGCTGTTGCCCACGAAGATCGGAGTGGACGGCGCGCGCAGCCGTTCCCGTCCCCCATGGACTGTCACCGACGTCGCATCCACAGTTTCACAGGCAATGCCGAGCGCCGTCAGGCCCGCGCGCATATGGCGCGTGTCGTCGCTTTCGAGCACGCCAGTCAGGGTGCTGGTCCCGTCGGCCAGCGCGGCAAGGATGAACGCGCGATTGGTGATGCTCTTCGACCCGGGCACAGGCCAGATCAGGCTGGGTGAGCGGCCGAGCGGTGGGATGACGAGCGGACCTGCAGGATACCGATCCCGTGTCATCACTGACCCGCGAGCCCGCGGTAGGCGAGCATCGGCGCGATGTCGGGATCGCGGCCCGTGAGGTCGCGGTACATCTGCCCGTACTCCGCGCCGTTGCCCCGCGAGAGGATCGTTCTCCGGAAGTGCTCGCCGTTTTCGCGCGTCATGCCGCCATGCGCCTCGAACCACGCGAACGCGTCGTCGGCGAGCATGCGGCTCCAGAGATAGGCGTAGTAGCCGGCTGCATATCCGTTGGCCCAGATGTGCAGAAAGTAGCTGGACCGGTACCGCGTCGGCACTTGCGGCAGCGCGAGGCCGGTCCGTTCGAGCGCGGAACGTTCGAATTCGTCGACGCGCTGGATCGCCGCACCCGGTTCGAGCGTGTGCCACTGCAGATCGAGATGCGCGGCGCCGAGCAGCTCGGTCATGTCGTATCCGGCATTGAAGTCGCGCGCCCGCCGGATCTTGTCCACAAGGTCAGCCGGCATCGGCGCGCCGGTCCGGCAGTGCACGGCGTAGTTGGCGAGCACGGCAGGTTCGAGCGCCCAGTACTCGTTGAACTGCGAGGGCAGCTCGACGAAATCCCGCGCCACCGCAGTACCCGACAGGCTGGGATAACGCCCGTTGGCAAGGAGGCCGTGGAGGGCGTGTCCGAATTCGTGAAAGAGCGTGATGACGTCGTCGAACGAGACGAGCGCGGGATGTCCGGGCGCGGGCTTGGGGAAATTCGCGACGTTGCAGATGATCGGGCGCTCGTCGAGCAGCGTCGACTGCCCGCGGTAGTTGTCCATCCAGGCGCCGCCAGCCTTGTTGTCGCGGGCGAACAAGTCGACGTAGAAGAGTCCCAGGGCGGACCCCTCCGCATCGCGAACCTCGAACACCTGCACGTCCTCGTGGTAGACAGGCAGATCGCGCCGTTCGATGAACGTCAGGCCATACAGCGCGTGCGCCGCGAAGAACACGCCGTGGGTGAGCACGCGCGTCAGCTCGAAGTACGGCTTCAGTTCCGCTTCGTCGAGGTCGTACGCGGCCTTGCGGACCTGCTCGGCATAGAACGGCCAATCCCATGCTTCGAGCGTGAAATCGCCGCGCTGGCGGTCGATCTGCGCCTGCAGGTCGTCGGCCTCGACGCGTGCGCGGGCCGTCGCCGGCGCTACCAGCTGATCGAGAAAGGCGTTGACGGCGGCCGGTGTCGCGGCCATCTGATCCTGCAGCGCCCACGCCGCGTAGTCCTGAAAGCCCAGCAGGCTCGCGGTCTCCGCGCGGATTCGCGCCAGCCGCGCGATGATGGCGCGGGTGTCGTTTGCGTCCCCCCGCTCGGTGCGCAGCCATGACGCCTGAAACAGTGCGCGACGCGTGTCGCGGTCTTCCAGCGACTGAAGCACCGGCTGCTGCGTCGTGTTGTGCAGCGGAATGGCCCAGTGACCGGCCGCGCCGCGCGCGCGCGCCGCTTCCGCGGCGGCCTCGAGTTCGTCGTCGGTGAGCCCCGCCAGCGCGGATCGATCCCGCACGATGAGGGCGCCGTCCTTCGCGGCCGCCAGCAGGCGGTTGCGGAACTGGACCTGCAGCGTGGCGTCTTCCTCGTTCAGGGCCTTCAGCCGCGCCTTGTCATCGGCCGAGAGACGCGCGCCGGACAGCACGAAACGCTGGTGCGTGTACTCCACGAGACGCACCGCCTCGGGATCCAGGCCGAGCGTGGCCCGCGAGTTGTAGACGGCCTCGATGCGTTCGAACAGCGCGCTGTTGAGCAGGATCTCGTCGTCGGCCGCCGAGAGTTTCGGCGCCAGCGATTCCTGCACGCGCTGGAGCACCGGATTGGTGTTGGCACTGGTCAGGTTGCCGAAAATCATCCGGACGCGTGAGAGCAGCCGGCCGCTGCGCTCGAGCGCCACAATGGTGTTGTCGAAGTCCGGCGGTTCGGCCTGTGCGGCGATCGCCTCGACCTCCGCGCGGTGGTCGCGGATACCCTGTTCGACCGCCGGCTCGAAATCGTCGTCCCGGATCCGATCGAATGCGGGGGCCTCGAATGGCAGATCGCTTGCAAAAAGCAGAGGATTAGAACGCCCGTGCACGGATCGGACTATAGCAAGACATGGGACATGGGACATGGGACATGGGACATGGGTGACGGGCGACGGGCGACGGGCCACGGGCCACGGGCGGCGGGCGGCGGGCGACAGGCGACGAGGAGAGAAGAGCGGCGTATGAAATGTGCCGATCTGAAATTCGGCCATTGATTTGAAATTGCTCGATTGCGGGATTTGAAATTGGCGCTCATCTCCCACGTCTCATGTCCCCTGCCCCCTGCCCCTGCCCCTGCCCCCAGTCACAAGTCCCCAGTCACAAGTCCCATGTCTCATGTCCCATATCGCCGATGAGCCCGTTGCGGTGTGGGTGGCGCATTTCCAGGCAGGAGGAACAAACATGCGTGCGGGGTTTTTCACGGGAGGTGCGATCGCGCTGCTGCTGAGCGCTGGCGTCGTACCGGCACTTGCGCAATCGGCTTCGGGTCCATCGCTGGTGCTGCGTCCCGACGCGGCTGTCGGGCGTCCGTCCGACAACCTGCTGCGGCCCGCGCTCGACGGGCGTGTCGCCCTGCGCGCCCAGCCACGCGATCCGGACGTGGATGGCGTGCTCATCGGGACCGCCATCGGCGCAGTGGGCGGGTTCATCGTCGCGCCATATCTGCTCTGCGGTCACGGGTTCGATGACACCGAGTGCACGCTGATCGTCCGGCTCGTGGTCGGCGTGCCGGTGACAATCGGGGGAGCGGTGACCGGCGGGCTCATCGACCACTTTCATACCGAGGGCGTCGTGGTGTGGCGTCGCGACGTCGCCGGCCGCGACGTTCGTGTCGCGGTCGTGCCCGGTACACGGCCGCGCGCGAACCTCGTCGTCGGGTTCCGCTGATGCGATCGCCTGTGGACCACCGTGTCCGTTCGATGCACACACCGGCGCTTCGTTCCGTGCAGTTGTGACTACTCGCGCGCGCGGTTTGAGGTGCGGCGCGTGCCCTTCGGATCTATGCTGTGGGGTCACGTGCGTGCTCACGTGGTCTGTTTATGGCGCGCATCCTTGTTGTCGACGATGACGCGGCGATTCGGCGGCTGGTAGTCAGAGGCCTCGAGAAGTCACCGCATCAGATTGAGGAAGCCGGCGACGGCAAGACGGCGCTGGCGCGCCTCGATGCGCGCCAGTACGAGGTGGTGCTGAGCGATCTCCGGATGTCGGGCATCGACGGCCTGGCCATCCTGCGCAAGTGTCTCGCGGTGCGCCCGCCGCCGGCCGTGATCCTCATGAGCGGACACGGCACCATCGAGATCGCGGTCGATGCGATCAAGGACGGCGCGTTCGACTTCGTCCAGAAGCCGTTTCCCATCGAACACATGCTCGTGAAGATCGATCGGGCCCTCGAGGTGCGCCGCCTCAAGCACCAGGTCGACTACCTCAATCGCACGCAGCCCGACATCTACCGCTTCGAGCGCATCATCGGCGCGAATGGCGCCCTGCACCGGGCGCTGAAGATCATCGACAAGGTCGCGCGCAGCAA
>Ga0164241_10005108_pt1 | contig 12431 bp, 15 predicted proteins | sample OricomyardsoilBY_FD_108780 | JGI IMG/M metagenome (GOLD analysis project Ga0164241, IMG submission 108780) | Backyard soil microbial communities from Emeryville, California, USA - Original compost - Back yard soil (BY) | ecosystem: Environmental > Terrestrial > Soil > Unclassified | place: USA...
CACCGGTTGATGTCCTGCACGGACCAGTTCCGCGAGCAGCAGCGCGCACACCAGAAAACTCGCCGCGTTCGCCAGCACCGCCACCCGCAGTCCGGTCGAGCCCGCGGTGGTCAGCAGCGCGCCCGCCGCGAGGCCGCCCGCGCCGAAACATCCCGCGCGAACCATCGCGACGACGGCGAACGGGCGGTCCTTCGGTCCCTCTCCGGCCACGTCCGAGATCAGCGCGAACAGCGAGCTGTAGAACAACTGCTGGCCCGCCGCCAGCGCCACACACGCCACCGCGACGCCGAGAACACCGTGTGCCAGCAGAAAGACGACCGCGCCCAACGCCTGGATGAGCTGCGAGGCGATCACCACGGGCTTCGGGCCGATCCGGTCGACCAGCGGCCCCGCGAGCGGCGGCACCAGCAACCCCGCGAGCGTGCCCAGCGCGACGACGGTGCCGGCCGTGCCCAGGGGAAGGCCGACGACCCGGGTGACGTAGATCAGCGTCAGCGGCAGGAAGAAGCCGGAACCGACGTTGTCCACCCCTAGCGCGATCAGCAGGGAGATCCGCGACATCGCGCCCGAGGTTACTGTGGATGTGCCGAAGGGAGCGGACATGATCGCTCGACAGTGGCGCGCCTGGGCGGAGCCCGGCAAGGCCGACGAGTACCAGCGGCACTTCGAGGACGAGGTCTCCGTGCACCTGACCGGCGTGCACGGCTTCCGCGGCGCGCGGCTGCTGCGCCGGGCGGACGGCGACGAGATCGCGTTCATCTCGATCACGTTCTTCACCAGCATGCACGCGGTGCGCGGCTTCGCCGGGAACCAGCCGGAGCGGGCGGTGGTGGAGGAGCACGCCCGGCGGGTGCTGTCCCGCTGGGACGAGGAGGTCACCCACCACGAGGTGGTCGTCGACCTATAGGAGGGGATCGCCCGGCGACGGGCTGGGCGCGACGCGCTCCTCGGCCGCCCGGTGCTCCTCCTGCTGCTCCTTCGCGGCCGGGTGATAAAGATCGTCGGCGATGCCCATCAGGTTGCCGCCGATGCCGCGGCGGTTCGCGAACCGCGCGAAACCCCACATGAGCCACATGACCACGGCCAGGCCGGCGGCGAACACGACGTAGGGCAGCACACCCTGAGACTACCTACTCGCCGAGCCGGTGCAGGCGCAGCGCGATCTGGATCTCCAGCGCCCGGCCCGGCTGCTGCCAGTCCTCGCCGAGCAGCGAGGCGATCCGGTCAAGCCGCTGCACCACCGTGTTCACGTGCACGTGCAGCAGGTCCTTGGCGCGCGTGAGGTTCGTGCCGCACTCGAAGTAGGCCTCCAGCGTGCGCACCAGATCCGTGCCGCGCCGGGCGTCGTAGTCCAGCACCGGGCCCAGCGTCGCGGCCACGTAGCCGTCCAGGTCGGTGCGGTCGCCGATCAGCTGGCCGACGAACCCGAGTTCGGCCAGTGCCGCGCCCTCCCCGGTCCGGTCGAGCGCCAGCAGCGTGCGCAGGCAGCGGGCCGCCTCCGCCGCGGCCGACGCCAGCGCCACCGGCCCGCGCGCGGGCCCGGACGCGCCCACCGTCACCGGGGCGTCCACAGTGGACCCCAGTTCGGTGGCGAGTTTCTGTGCGAGCGCCGGTGAGCCGCCGGACACCAGCAGCACCACCTGCTCCGCGTGCAGCCCGACCAGCGTCGCGTACCGCCCGCACGCCATCGCGAGCCGCCGTCGGGACACGCCGTCGCAGTGCGCGATCAGCACCGTGTGCGCGGCGGCCAGGTCGATGCCCAACCGCCGCCCGCGGGCCAGCAGCGCCGCCTGGTTGCGCGACGGCGCGGTCAGCAGGTCGGTCAGCAGCTCGCCGCGCACCTCGTCCTCGGCCTTGGCCACCGACCGGCGCAGCAGCAACAGCAGCGCCGCCACCAGGCCGGCCCGCTCGAACAGCCGCCGGTCCGCGTCGCCGAGCTCCGGGCGGCCGGTCAGCACCAGGCTGCCCAGCAGCTCTGGCCCGGCGAGTACCGAGTACACCCACTGGCTGCCCGAGCGCACCGCCCGGCCCGCGGACCGCGACGCCGTGATCGCCGCCGCGTCCACGGCCACCGGCTCCGCCGACACCCGGGCCAGCTCCGTGCCGGCGTCGTCGAACAGCACCAGACCGCCCTCGAGCACGGCGGCCACGGCGGTGACCACCTCGTCCAGGTCGCCACCGCGCAACACCAGCTCCATCAGCCGGTCGTGCGCGGCCTCGGCGCGGTGCATCCGCTCGTTGTGGTCGCTGATCGTCTCGTTGGCGCGCCGGGTCTCGGCCAGCAGCTGCGCGTTGTCGATGGCGATCGCCGCGTGGTCGGCGAGCGAGCTCAGCAGCGCGACCTCCTCGGCGGTGAACTCGCGGCGCTGGCGGTCCGCGGCGAACAGCACGCCGATCACCTTGCTACCCAGCGACAGCGGCACGCCGAGGATGCCGACCATGTGCTCGGCGGTCACGGCGGAGTCGATCGACGTGGTGTGCGCGAACCGCGGGTCGGTCAGGTAGTCCGCGCTCGCGTACGGGCGCGCGGTCTGGGCCACCAGCCCGCCCAGCCCCTCGCCGTGCCCGATGCGCAGCCCCGGCAGCTGGTCGGACACCGAGCCGTCGGTGACCCGCATGTAGGTGGTGCCTGCGGCCTCGTCGTTGAGGCTCAGGTAGGACAGGTCGACCCGCAGCAGCTGCCGGGCCCGGCGCACGATCGAGCGCAGCACCTCGTCGAGGTCGCGCAGCTTCGACAGGTCGCGCGCGGTGTCGAACAGCGCCGTCAGCTCGTCCTCGCGGCGGCGGTGCTCCGACAGGGTGTGCCGGATCCGCAGCGCCAGCTGGACGGCCTCCTCCACGCCGGCCAGCGCGTCCGCGTCGAGGTGGGCACGGGCCTCGACGGCGACGTGCGCCAGCTGCTCGCCGCTCGCGTCGTTCGCGAGCAGGTCGAGCAGCCGGCGCACCGCGTCCTGACCCACGTCCACGCGGATCATGTTGTCATTGTCATGTCGTGACCGTGGCCTCCGCGGCCGGCACCTCGGCGCGTGCGGCGCCCGGGGTCGCGTCCTCGAGCGACGCGCCACGGGTCTCGCGGGCGAGCAGCACCGCGATCACCGTGAGCACGCACATCGCGGCCACGTAGATCGACACCGGCAGCGTCGAGTCGTAGGCGGCGAGCAACGCGACCGCGATCAGCGGGGCGACCGCGCCCGCGGCGATCGAGGCCAGCTGGTAGCCGATCGAGGCGCCCGAGTACCGGACCCGGGTGCCGAACAGCTCGGAGAAGAACGCCGCCTGCGGGCCGTACATCGCGCCGTGCAGCACCAGCCCGACGGTCGTCGCGAGCACGATGACCGGGAACGACTTGGTGTCCAGCATCGCGAAGAACGCGAACACCCACACGGCCATGCCGACCGCGCCGAACAGGTACACCTTGCGCCGGCCGATCTTGTCCGACAGCAGGCCCCAGAGCGGGATCGTGACGAAGTGGATGGCCGACGCGATCAGCACCGCGTTGAGCCCCATGGACTTGCTGAGCTCGAGCCCCTTCACGACGTAGACCAGGATGAACGCGGTGATCACGTAGTAGGAGACGTTCTCGCCCATCCGGGCGCCCATCGCGATCAGCACCTCGCGCCAGCTGTGCTTGAACACCTGCACGATCGGCGCCTTCTCGGCCGTGCCCTTCTCCTCGGCCTTGCGCGCGGCCTCCAGGAACACCGGCGACTCGGAGATGGAGAGCCGGATCCACAGGCCGACCACCACGAGGACCGCCGAGAGCAGGAACGGGATCCGCCAGCCCCAGCTCAGGAACGCCGCGTCGGACTGCGTCGCGGCGAGGATCGCCAGCACGGCGGTGGCGAGCAGGTTGCCGCCCGGCGCGCCGCACTGCGGCCACGAGGCCCAGAACCCGCGCCGCTCGGGGCTGCCGTGCTCGGAGACGATCAGCACCGCGCCTCCCCACTCGCCGCCGAGCGCGAAGCCCTGCACCAGCCGCAGGAACGTCAGCAGCAGCGGCGCGGCGGCACCGACCGCGGCGTAGCTCGGCAGCAGGCCGATCGCGAACGTCGCGAGGCCCATCATCAGCAAACTGATCACGAGGAGCTTCTTGCGGCCGATCTTGTCGCCGAAGTGCCCGAAGACGAGCCCGCCGAGCGGGCGGGCGGCGAAGCCGATCGCGTAGGTGGAGAACGCGAGCAGCGTGCCGGTCAGCGGGTCGAAGCCGGGGAAGAAGACCGTGTTGAACACGATCGCCGCGGCCGACCCGTACAGGAAGAAGTCGTACCACTCGATGGTCGTGCCGATCAGGCTGGCCGAGACGATCCGGGCCAGCGACCGGCGTTGGCCGGTGCTTGCGGGCAGGGCTGTCACGAGATCACCGCACTTCGTTGGGGGGACAGGGAAAAGTCAGTTGGCCGACCACGCGCCGTCGATCGGCACCGAGGCGCCGGTGAGCGAGCCGCCCGGCTCGCTCGCCAGCCACCGCACGAGCGCGGCGACCTCGGACGGCTCGATGAGCCGCTTGACCGGCGTGCGGTCCAGCAGCACCTTGTCGACCACCTCGGCGGCCGGCAGGTCGTGCGCCTGCGCCTGCGCCTCGATCTGGTTCTCCACCAGCTGGGTCCGCACGAACCCCGGGTTGACGCAGTTGCTGGTCACGCCGTGCGGGGCACCCTCGATCGCGGCGACCTTGGACAACCCCTCGAGACCGTGCTTGGCGGCGACGTACGCGACCTTGTACGCGCTCGCCCGCAGGCCGTGGACACTCGAGACGTTCACGATGCGGCCCCACCCCTGCGCGTACATGTGCGGCACGCACCGGCGGATCAGCAGGAACGGCGCGGTCACCATCACCTGCTGGATCAGCGTGAACATCTCCGGCGGGAACTCGTGCAGCGGCGCGACGTGCTGGAGTCCCGCGTTGTTGACCAGGACGTCGACCTCGCTCGGCAGCGACGCGATCGCGCTCGCGTCCGACAGGTCGACCACGTGCGCCCACCCGCCGACCTCGGCGGCCAACTTCTCGGCCGCAGGCGCGTCCCGGTCGACCACGTGCACCTTCGCGCCCGCCTCCGTGAGCGCGAGCACGCAGGCCCGCCCGATTCCGCTGCCGCCACCGGTGACCATCGCGATGCGACCGGCCAGATCGCTGTGAGCTGGAGCACCATCCATGCCTGTTCACGCTAGGTACGCCGCCCCGTCCGGGCCATGTGGTGACGGGCCATAGCATGCGGGAAAGTGATGTGGCGGCGGGACATGTGTGGCCGTCGCGGGCCGTGTTTGCGTAGGGTTGGATGCGTGATTTGCCCGAAGTGTCAGAACACGATGCGCACCGTCGACCGCCAAGGCATCCACATCGACCAGTGCGACGGCTGCCGTGGAATCTTCCTGGACCGCGGTGAGCTGGAAACCATCCTCAACGCCGAACAGCAGTACATGGGTGCGGCCGCCCCGCCGCCCTACCAGGGAGGTCCGCCGGCCGGCTATGCCGCGCCACCTCGTGGCGGGCACTACCCGGACTCGCCGCGCGGGTACGGGGGCGGGGGCTATCCGGACTCGCCGAAGGGCTACGGCCGCGGGGGTTATCCGGACTCGCCGCGCGGGTACCACGGTGGTCATGGACAGGCTCATGGACACCGCAGGCGCAAGAGCTTCATGGAGCAGCTCTTCGACTGACCGGTCACCGTGAACCCGATGATCTGCGCGGGTTGCGGAGCCTGGATCTCCGAACCCGACGTACGTTCGGACGGCGCCGGTGCGGTCATCGCGTGTGCCTTCTGCGGGCACCGCGAGCCGTACCGGCGCCTTCCGCTCTTCGCGCTCACCGGCCCGTCCGGCACCGGCAAGTCGACCGTCGGCAGGCTGCTGGTCCCCATGCTCGACTCGCGCGCGGTCGTGCTCGAGCAGGACCTGCTGTGGGTCGGCGCGCTGCGCGACCCGGCCGGTGACTCGGCCGCGTTCCGCCAGACGTGGCTGCGCCTCGCGGCGTCCGTGCAGCAGAGCGGCCGGCCGGTCGTGCTGTGCGGCACGGTCGCGCCGCCGCAGTTCGAGCCGTGGCCCGAGCGCTCGCTGTTCGCCGACATCCACTACCTCGCCCTGACGTGCGAGCCGGGCGTCCTCGCCGAGCGGTTGCGCGTGCGTCCCGCCTGGCGCGCGTGGGACGAGGAGCGGATCGCCGAGATGCTCGAGTTCAACGAGTGGGTGCTGCGCAAGGGCGAGGCGACCAAGCCTCCGATGACCCTGCTCGACACCACCGTCGCGAGCCCCGGCGAGACCGCCGCTCAGGTCGCCGCGTGGGTGCTCCGCTGGCTCGACGGCGACCCCGGTGCTGGCCTCTCCGCACCCGATCGGGTGTGACGCGACCCACCTCACCTGCGCAAGCACTGTGCTTGCAACTGCTAGCACTCGCGCGTACGGTCGGTGGTGTCGCAAGGAGGTGACCGGGATGAGCGAGACCGACCAGCCGAACCAGGACGGGAACGGCCGCGCCATCAACGGTGGCATCAAGCCAGGCATCAACGAGGTTGCCGACCGGGTCGCCGACACGGTTGCCGACATCGGCCGGGACATCGGCGAGTACATCAAGCAGCAGCGCAGCAGCGCGAAGATCTCGCTGCGCCAGCTGTCGAAGCTGGCCGGAGTGTCCAACCCGTACCTGAGCCAGATCGAGCGAGGTTTGCGCAAGCCGAGCGCGGAGATCCTTCAGCAGATCGCGAAGGGCCTGCGAATCTCGGCGGAGGCGCTGTACGTGCGCGCCGGCATCCTCGACGTCGTCCGCGGCGGCCCGGTGGCCGACGCGGTGCGGGCCGATGACGCGCTCACCGAGCGGCAGAAGCAGATCCTGCTGGACGTCTACGAGTCGTTCTGCCGGGAGAACTCCACGCAGTCCACAGTAGAGGGGTCCAGTGTGGACGGTGCAAGAGAACCCATGGGCCCCGCATCTGAGGAGTGAGAACATGGTTACGTTGCCGAAGACCGAAGACGTGCGCAAGGCCGGCGAGCAGGCCGTCGAGGCGCTCCGCACCCCGCTGCTCGCCGCGCTCGGCGCGGGCGACCTGGCCACCCAGGCCGTGCGCGACGCGGTGAACAAGACCCGCACCCGGGTCAACGAGGGTGCCGGCGCCGCCAAGGGCGCCGTCGACGAGCTGCCCCGCGACCTGGCGGGCGTCCGCGAGAAGCTGGACCCGGCCGAGCTGCGCAAGCTGGTCGACGAGTACACCGAGGCCGCGCAGAAGCTGTACCAGAAGCTGGCCGACCAGGGCGAGGACACGCTGTCCAAGCTGCGCCAGCAGCCGCAGGTCGGCAAGGCGCTGGAGCAGGTCGAGGAGGCCATCGCCACGCTGCAGCACCGCGTCGGCGACACGGCGGCCGACGCCCGCGAGCTGGCCGAAGAGGTGCTGGCCCGGGTGACCCGCCGGACCCGCTCGGTGGGCGAGAAGACCGCCCGCGCCGCGCAGCAGGCGAGCACCGACGCCGCCGAGGCGATCGAGGAGCTGGGCGACGACGTGGCCCACGAGGTGCGCAGCGCCTCCCGCAAGGCCGCGAACCGCACGGCCCCCCGCAAGCCCGCGACGACGGGCACGACCCGCAAGACCAACGGCGCCGCCAAGAAGTAAGGCACGCGCCCAGATGGCCCCGGCACCCAGGTGCCGGGGCTTTTGGTTTGTGGGCATGCGCTACTCGGCTCCTGGTGAGCCGGGATCGTTGGGTTGGGGACGCGCGCCGGAGGAGGCTCTTTGTGAGCCGGGCCTTCGGTTTGTGGACTCGCGACGGTCAGGCCCTTATGCGCCGGGCCCTTGGCTTGTCGACGCGCGACGGCCCGGTCGCGGTGAGCCCGGATCTTGTTTCTGTGGCCCGGGCGCCGATCAGCAACGCCTCGCCACCTGCGAGTCCAACATTTGGACTTGGCGGCGCGCCTGGTCGCCCGCCTCGTGCAGCGGGACGTCGGCCGCTTGACCAGGTCAACTGGTCAGTGGTCGCGGTGCGCACGTAGGGTGGAGATGTGCCTGTGGAAGCGCTGCTGATCCTGCGGATCATCGACTGGGCTGCCGTGCCCGTCGGTGCGTTCGCGTTCATCCATGCGCTGTTGCAGCGTCCCGACGCCTACGCGGCCATCGACCGGCTCACCAAGCCGGCCTGGCTCGGCATCACCGGTGGCGCCGCCGCCGCGCTGCTCCTGTTCAGCTTCGCCGGCATCGGCTGGATCTTCTGGATAGCCGGGCTGGTCGCCGCGCTCGTCTACATCGTGGACATCCGCCCACGCCTGATCGAGGTCCAGCGCGGCCAGCGATGGTGAACGGCTGGGCCATCTCCGGATCGCTGACGGTAGAAAGTGCGCTCGATCGTCCCGACCTGCTCGCCGACCCCGTCGCCAAGGCGATCGCCGCGTTGCCGGACGAGCATGCCGCGCGTCTGGGCGTGGCCGCCATCGATCCCGATCTTGCCGACACGGCCGCCTTCTGCGAGACCTACGGGTCGCCGCTCGAGGCATCCGCCAACTGCGTGGTCGTGGCCGGCAAGCGCTCGGGTGAGGAGCGGTTCGCCGCCTGCCTCGTGCTCGCCACCACCCGGGCCGACGTCAACAACGTCGTCCGGAAGCGGCTCGATGTCCGGAAGGCCTCGTTCGCGCCGATGGACACCGCCATGGCGCTGACCGGCATGGCCTACGGCGGCATCACCCCGCTCGGCCTCCCGCCGGAGTGGCCGCTGCTGCTCGACCCGGCCGTCGTCGCCGCGCCCGAGCTGGTGATCGGCAGCGGGATCCGCGGCAGCAAGCTGCTCATTCCCGGGCCGACTCTCGCCGTCATTCCCGGCGCCGAGGTCCTCGAGGGACTCGGCCGCTAGAGGGCCTCGCGCAAGGCCGGAAAGACCTTCGCCACCTTCGCCGTCAGGTACTCGCCGTACGTGCCGTCGAACGCCAGCGGGCTCGCGCCGTCCCACCGGGGCCGCCCGCCGGGCACTGCGGGGTCCGGCAGCGGCGGCACCTCCGCGGCGAAGTCCGGGTCGAGGAAGAACGGGAACGACAGCCGCTCGCGGCCGCTCGTGTTGCGCACCCGGTGCGGCGTGGAGCGGTACCAGCCGCCGGTGAGCCGCTCGAGCATGTCGCCGATGTTGCAGACGAACGTGTCCGGCAGCGGCGGCGCGTCGACCCAGCCGCGCGGCGTGTGCACCTGCAGCCCGCCGTTGTCGTCCTGGCCGAGCAGCGTCAGCAGCCCGTAGTCGGTGTGCTCGCCCACGCCCCAGCCCGGCGCGTCCGGCGGCGCGGGCGGGTAGTGGAAGACCCGGAACAGCACGGTCGGCGACGCCGTGTAACCCGCCGCGAAGTACTCCGTGTCCAGCCCGAGGCTGCGCGCGACGCCGCGGAGCACCTGCTGGCCCGCCGCGGTCAGCTGCTCCACATAGGACAGCACGGCCGCGCGCAGGCCGGGCACCTGGTGGGGGAACAGGTTCGGGCCGTGCAGTGGCAGCGGGTGGTTCGCGGCCAGCTCGGTGCCGAAGTACAGGCCCTCCTTGAGGTCCGCGGCGCCCGATGTCAGCTCGCCGCCGACGGGGAACCAGCCGCGCCACGCCTTGCCGCCGTGCGCCATCGCGATCTCGCCCTTGTCCGCCTCGGGGAGCGCGAAGAACTCGCGGCACAGCGCGTCCAGCTCGGTCCGCAGCGACGCGGGCACGCCGTGCCCGGTGACGTAGAAGAACCCGCTGTCCCGGCAGGCCTGCTCGATGTCCCCGGCGGCGGCCTCGGGGTCGGCGATGTCGATGACCGGCAGCATCTAGAAGACCACGGTTTTGTTGCCGTGCACGAGAACACGGTTCTCCAGGTGCCAGCGCAGGCCCCGCGCGAGCACGCCCTTCTCGATGTCGCGGCCGCGGCGGACCATGTCGGTGATCGAGTCCGCGTGGCCCACCCGGATCACGTCCTGCTCGATGATCGGCCCGGCGTCCAGCTCCGCGGTGACGTAGTGGCACGTCGCGCCGATCAGCTTCACGCCGCGACGGTGCGCCTGGTGGTAGGGCTTCGCGCCGATGAACGACGGCAGGAAGCTGTGGTGGATGTTCAGCGCCCGGCCCGCCCACGCCGTACAGAGCTCCGCCGGCACGATCTGCATGAACCGGGCCAGCACGATCGCGTGCGGGTCGGCCTCGTCGACCAGCCCGCGCAGCCGGTCGAACGCGGCCGCCTTGCCGTCCGGCGGGAACGGCACGTGGTGGAACGGGATTCCGTGCGCCTGGGTGATAGCCGCGAGGTCCGGGTGGTTGCCGACCACCGCGGGCACGTCGACGTCCAGCTCGCCCGACGCGACGCGGCCGAGGATGTCGTAGAGGCAGTGCCCTTCCTTCGACACGAGGATCACCACGCGCCTGCGCTCCGCGGTGTCCACGATCCGCCAGTCGCGCTCCTCCGACAGCCCGGCGGCGACCGCGCCGAACCGCTCGCGCAGCTGCGCCACGTCACCCGGGACGGTCGCCGCGTCGATCTCCTGGCGGGTGAAGAACCAGCCGGTGTCCGGGTCGGCGTGGTAGGCCGCCTCGACGATCTGCGCGCCCAGCCCGGCCAGGAACGTCGAGATCCCGGCCACGATGCCGACGCGGTCCGGGCACCCGAAGGTGATCACGAAGCGGCGGGTCATGGTGTTCTGAGCGACTCGACCAGCGTGCGGTCGCCGGTGACCACGGCCGTGCTCGGCCGGCGCCACGCGGCGCGGTAGACCGCGTCCGCGGTGCCGACGACCGCCGCGTCGGCCTCGATCTCGTCCGTCGGCCCGACCTCCGGCGGCGCGCCTGGCACCAGCCGCACCAGCCACGCGCGGCCCGCGTCGGCGGCGTGGAAGAGCACCGTGCCCTCCCGCTCGACCGGAAAGTGTTGCTGCACGTGGGGGAACATCAGCTCGAGCAGCTCGGCGATCCCGTCGGCGGCGTGCTCGGAGTCGAATACCAGCGACGGCACCGCCGACGCCTCGGCCGAACCGGCGTGCGCGTGCTCGGCGTCGAGCCGGTGGATCGCCGTCTCGTGCGCCTGGCGGCGGGCCCAGAACGCGGCGGTGGACGGCACGTCGGGGCTGAACACCCAGGTCGGCTCGTCCGGCCCCTTGGTCTGCAGCTCCGCGAGGAACGTCGCCAGCGTGTCGTCCCACCACGGCAGCAACTCGTCCCAGCCGTCCGGCGTCGTGGGTCTGCCGGGCCGCCCCGCGTCCGGGGCGGTCCGCAGTCCGTTCAGGGCCCAGCCGTGCACCCTGGCGATGTGCCGGACCAGGTGCTGAACCGTCCATTCCGGACAGGTCGGCACGAGCGCGGCAGGCCCGGCGGCGACCGCCGCCGCGCGCAGGGCGGCCGCCTGTTCCTCGATCTGCTTGAGCTGACTCGCGAAATCCACGATCGGAGAATAGTGCGGCTACTCGAGATTGGCTTGCGCGTACTCGGCCATCGCCGCGCGCAGGAACTCCGCCAGCCGCGGGTCGGTCCGGTCGAAGTTCGCCCGGAACCGCGGGTCGTCGGCGTACAGGTCGCCCAGGCCAGTGTAGGACTCGCGGTTGGGCGTCCAGTGCTGGGTGATCCACCGGTAGTGACCGGCGATCACGTCCTGCACCTGGGCGTCGCCGGGCTCGCGGCCCGCGTCGATCAGCTCGAGCAGCGTGGTCAGCTGGGCCGCCCACTGGTCGCGCTGGTCGGCCCAGAACTGCCGGGGCTTGTCCTTGACGCGCTCGTCCGCCGCGTCCACGACGTCGACGCCCCAGCGCTGCCGGGCCTCCTCGGTCAGCTCCGCCTGCCGGTCGGAGTCGAAGCCCTCGAACCAGTGGTCCATCGATTTCGCGTTCACACATCCACCTCCTTTCAGTTCGTCGATCGTGCGTGCCACGGTGTCCGCCAGCCGCTGGAACCGGTCGCGCTCGGCGAGCAGCCACCCGCGGTGCATGCGCAGCACCTCCGCCTGGTCGCGGTCCTCGTGCACGATCTCGGCGATCGCGTCGAGGCCGACGCCCAGCTCGCGCAGCACGAGGATCTGCTGCAGGCGCAGCAGCTGCTCCCGCTCGTAGTAGCGGTAGCCGTTCGCGCCGACCCTGGCCGGCGGCAGCAGGCCGATGTCGTCGTAGTGCCGCAGCGTCCGGGACGTCACTTTGGACATCCGCGCCACCTGAGCGATCGACCACGCCATGCCGACCACGATAGAAGTTGACGTAACGTCAAGCTCAAGCCGAATGTGGTACCAACCACGCCATGGACGACCGACTGCGCCGAGCCCGAGCCAGCCTGCGTGGCCTGGCGGTCGGTGACGCCCTGGGCGAGCGGGTCACCGACGCCCGCGCCCGGGTGCTGCCGCCCAAGCCGTGGCGGTGGACCGACGACACGGAGATGGCGTGCTCGGTGGTGCGCGTGCTGGCCGCCCACCGCGGACTCGACGCGGGCGCGCTCGCCGCGAGCTTCGTCGAGCACCACGACCCGGACCGCGGCTA
>Ga0164241_10005109_pt1 | contig 12424 bp, 11 predicted proteins | sample OricomyardsoilBY_FD_108780 | JGI IMG/M metagenome (GOLD analysis project Ga0164241, IMG submission 108780) | Backyard soil microbial communities from Emeryville, California, USA - Original compost - Back yard soil (BY) | ecosystem: Environmental > Terrestrial > Soil > Unclassified | place: USA...
CGTCAACGGGTTCATCGACAAAGGCAAACTGACCGCGCTGCCCGTGGCATCCGGATACGCCGGCTCACTCTGGATCAACGCAGACCTGTTCTCCAAGTACAACCTGAAGCCGCCGACAACGCTCGACGAGTGGAAGCAAGTGTGCAAGACCTTCAAGGCGAACAACGTCGGATGCTTCGCACAGGGCGCGGCTCAGGAAGGTTTCGACCAGGACACGCTGCAGGCGATCGCGAACTCGATCGAGCCGGGGCTGTGGACCAAGGCGTCCAAGGGCAAGGCCAAGTGGAACGACCCAGGCATCGTGAAGACACTGTCGGTCTGGAAAGACCTCTTCGACAGTGGCATCATGCAGGAGGGCGCACTCGGGGCGCAACAGTACCCCGACATCAACAACGCGTTCCTCACGCAGAAGTACGCGATGGTCATGATGGGCACCTGGTACACGCAGTACGCCACCGAGTCCGCTATGGCACAGGCGATCGCCTCTGCCGGCGTCGCCGATGCGAAGACGTTCCCGATTCTGCCGATCGCCTTCCCGGATGTCAGTGGTGCAGGCCACGAGAGCGCAATGTTCGGTGACGCGGACTACGGTCTGGCCGTTGCGAAGAAGTCGAAGAACCGTGCTGCGGCTGAAACGTTCGCGAAGTGGCTGGCGACAAGCAAGGCCGGCCAGCAGCTGGTAGCGAACCGACTCGACAACACCGCCGTGCTCAAGGGCATCGGACCCGACTTCAACAGCATCAAGTTCGTCGATCCTGCACTGCAAGACGGCCCGGTGAACGACCTGCTGAAGAAGGCGTCGACCGTCGACCAGCCGCGATTCGCGCTGCTGAATGCCGACATCCAGAACGCATTCCTCGCTGCGGCACAATCGGTCGGCAGCGGTAGTGCGACGCCGAAGCAGGCAGCCGACACGCTGAACCAGGCGGCCGAAGCTGCAGCAGCGGCGAACGGCTAACAGCCACCGAGCAGTCGAGCGCGAATAAAAACGATGATGTTACTACCCCGGAGCGACCTGTGACTGAGACCATGGCCCGAAAGGGTGACACATCGAAGCAGGCGGCGGGCGGCCGGATGCCCCGCCCCCGCCGCCTGCAAGCGCCCGGCCTTCCGTGGATCTTGCCCGCGCTGATCCTCAGCGTCGGCCTGATCTACTACTGCATCCTGTACACCGTCGATATCTCGACGCTGAACTGGGATGGCGCCAGCCCCGACCCCGAATCGGTCGGCCTGGCCAACTATGCGCGGATCGGCCGCGACCCTGTGTTCTGGAAGGCCGTCACCCACACGGTCATCTTCTTCGTGGTCACGTTCTCGGTGCAGACCGTTCTCGGCGTTCTGTTCGCCGTGCTCATGCACTCGAAGATCAAGCTGGCCATCGTCTATAAGGTGATCGTGTTCGTGCCCGTCGTGCTCGCGCCGGCGATCATGGCGCCGGTCTTCCGGCAGATGTACGCCGCGGACGGCCAGTTCAACTGGGTTCTCGAACACATCGGTCTGGGGTTCTTGGCCCAACCGTGGATCGGCCAAGACTCGACCGCTCTTGCCGTGATCATGGCCATCACGATCTGGCAGTGGACGGGCCTGACGTTCGTTCTCTATCACGCGGCGATGAGCCAAATCGACCAGTCCATGCTCGAGGCCGCGCGCATTGACGGCGCAGGCAACATCCGCACCCTGGTCAGCATCATTTGGCCCAGCGTGCGCGGTACGACCGTGGCCTTGGCGATCCTCGGGGCGATCGGCGCGCTGAAAACCTTCGACGTGCCCTGGCTGGTCACGGTGGCTGGTCCCAACAACGCCACCCAGTTCCTCGGCACGTACATCTACCAGATGACCATTCAGCTGGCGCACGTCGGGTACGGCGCCGCTCTGTCGATCATTCTGCTGTTGCTCGCCTTGACCATGGCGATCATCCTGCAACTTGTGGGCCGAGAGAAGAAGGGACTGCGCTGATGTTCGAGGTTCGCTCTCGCCGCAACAAGATTCTGCTCCAGCTGGTGGCTACGGCTTTCGTGCTGCCATACCTGTTCCCACTCATCGTCATGGTCAGCGGATCGCTGGCCGGGCATGGATGGAAGAACTACGCCGACGTCATCCAGGTTCCGGGCTTCTTCCGCTTTTTCTTGAACAGCGCCATCATCGCGGCAGGCGTCATCGTGCTGGTCTACGGCGTCACCATGCTGGCGGCATACGGTTTCGCCAAGTTGCACATCCGCGGCCGTGAGGTGTATTTCTGGATGCTCCTGGCCTGCCTGACGCTGCCGGAGGTCGTTCTCCTGACCCCGCTGTTCACGACGACGCAGCAGGTCGGCCTCTACGACACGTACTGGTCGGTCATCCTGCCCCTCGCCGCACTACAGGTGCCTTTTGCCGTGTTGCTGACCCGCAACTTCATCAAGGGTCTGCCCGACGAGATGTTCGAGGCGGCACGGGTTGACGGCGCCAACTCGATGCGCGGATTCCTCTATCTTGTGATCCCGTTGACCAAGCCGATCGCCGCAGCGGTGCTGATCTTCACGCTCATCGGCGCGTGGAACAACTACCTGATGCCGCTGGTGTTCCTGCAATCGCAAGAGATGCAGACCATCACGCTTGTGCCACAGTTCTTCATCGGCCAATTCAGCAATGACCAAACCCGAATCCTCGCCGCGGCCGTCTTGACCGCGATCCCCGAGGTCATCGCCTACCTGTGTCTGCAGGGACTGTTCGAGCGCGGATTGTCCGCGGGCGCCATCAAGTGAATACGAAGCAATCAAAAGGAGTTCATCCGTGCCACTCATCCAAGTCGATCTGAGCCGAGAGCTGTACGAGCGCGCCCACGACGCGATCGGAGACGCAATCCATGCGGCGCAGATCGAAGCGCTCGGCATCCCGTCCGACGACCGTTTCCAGGTGTTCTACCCGCACGAGTCCGGCGAGGTGAAGTTCGACTCGGGCTACAACGGCGTCGACCGGCGTGACCTGGTGTTGGTACGCGTCACCGCGGTGCACATGTACCCGGTGTCCACCAAACGGACGTTCTTCGAAACCGTCGCCGCCAAGCTCGCGCCGATCGGCATCCGCACAGAAGACCTGCTGATCTCGCTGACTGAGAACGGCTTCGAAGATTGGTTTGCCGGCCGTTGACCGCGGCTGAGCAGAGAGGAACGACCGTGTTGGACTATGACAAGGCCACGCTCAGCGTGCTCTTCATCGGCGGCACCGGCACGATCAGTGCATCAAGTGTTCGCCTGGCGACCGCATCCGGGATGGACGTCACCGTTCTCAACCGCGGCAACAACTCCGCCGGCCGCGAGCTGCCTGCCAGGGTGAATTCGCTCGTCGGCGACATCAGCGACGACAAGTCGATGGCCGCCGCGCTGGCCGGACGCACGTTCGATTCCGTCGTCAACTTCCTCTCGTTTGACGAGGGTGACGTGCAGCGGATGGTGCAGCTGTTTGCCCCGATCACGCGTCAGTACGTGCACATCAGCTCGGGGTCGATCTACGCCAAACCGGTATGGCAATCGCCGATCACCGAGTCGACGCCGACCGGCCCGAACCCGTGGCTGCCGTATGCCACCGCCAAGTGGCGCGCCGAGCAGGCGCTTGCCCGCGCGCACCACGAGGCCGGCTTTCCCGTCACGGTGATTCGCCCGTCGCATACCTATGACGACGCGAACCCGCCGCTGCCGGGCGGCTGGACCGTGTTCGACAGGATCGCCCGCGGCGCCGCCATTCCGGTGCACGGCGACGGCACCTCGCTGTGGACGCTGACCCACGCCGAAGACTTCGCCCAAGGCCTGGTCGGCCTGCTCGGCAACTCACGCGCCATCGGCGAGACGTTCAACATCACCGGCGACGACGTGTTCACCTGGAATCAGATCTACACGATCGTTGCGACGGGCCTCGGGGTCACACCCGATCTCGTGCATGTCCCATCCGAGTTCTTTCCGCTGGTGGCTCCCGAGTGGTTCTGGTCGGGCGAGATGGTCGGTGATATCGGGCACTCCGCCGTCTTCGACATGTCGAAGATTCGACGGTTCGTGCCAGGATTTGCACCGAAGCTCACGTTCGAGCGGGCATTCAACCGGATGGCGCAGTGGCGCGCGCAGCACCCGAGTAGCGCTGTGGGCGACCCAGCGACCGAGGCCGTGCTCGACCGCATCGTCGGGGCACACACCAGCGCGCGCACCCTGTTCGAGCAGTCCGCGCCAGCCCGGGATACAGTCGCATCATGACCCCGAATTCGCCGCTGGAACCACGCAGTCTGGGCTCGACCACGATGACGGTGACACCGCTGTGCATCGGCACGAGCCCGCTGGCGAGCATGTCCAGACTGTACGGATACGACGTCGACGAGCGCCGGGCGATCGACACGGTTAAGGCGGTGTTCGACAGCCCGATCACGTTCATCGACACGTCCAACGGCTACGGCGAAGACGGCACCGCCGAGCGGCGGATCGGCGCCGCCATCCGTGAGCGCGGCGGACTACCGGATGGCGTCGTGCTGGCGACCAAGGTTGACCCCGACCCAGAGACGGGCGACTTCTCCGGTGCGCGCGTGCGCGCATCCTTCGCCGAGAGTCTTGAGCGCCTCGGCGTCGACCGGGTGCCGTTGCTGTACCTGCACGACCCCGAGCGCATCCCGTTCGAGGAGGCGATCGCTGACGACGGCCCCGTGCGGGCACTGGTGCGGTTGCGTGACGAGGGCCGCGTCGACCACATCGGTGTCGCCGGTGGCCCGGTCGGCCTGCTCGGCCGCTTTCTTGACCTCGGCGAGTTCGAGGTGGTGCTCAACCACAACCGGTACACACTGCTGGACCGTTCGGCCGCCGCCCTGTACGCGTCGGCCGCCGATCGCGGCATCGGTGTTGTGAACGCGGCGCCGTACGGCGGTGGGATGCTCGCCAAGGGTCCCAGCGTCCAAGCCAGTTACGCCTATGGTCGGCCTGACGACCGAATTGCGCACGCCGCCGGGCAGATGCAGCGCGCGTGCGCCGCGCACGGGGTGCCGCTGGCTGCAGCCGCTCTGCAGTTCTCGCTGCGCGCATCCGTTGTGGATGCCACGGCCGTCGGCGTCTCATCACCCGAGCGCGTCGCGCAAACCCTGGAGTACGCGAACCTGGCGATTCCTGAGAGCCTCTGGGACGAACTGGATACGCTCACCCCGCCGCGTGAACTCTGGCTGGACTAGCACTTCGCACCCAGCTGGCTGGCGTGCCGTGTGGCACGCCAGCCAGCTGTTTTTCACTTGATCGCGAGCGCGTTGGGCGGCGAGCCGACACCGCCGACGACGTTCAGCGGCGCGGAGGTCAACAGGAACTCGTAGATGCCGTCGCTGGCGCAGTCTGCGGCGAGCGCGTCGAGGAACCAGAGTTCGCCGATCGGGATGCCCAGCAGCGCCAGCACGTCCATGTGCAGGTACTCCCCCGGTGTGAACGCGTGCGGCCACGCCTCGAACGTCGAACTGTCGGTGGCGGCAGCGGCGATGTGCGTGTCCCAGAAGAACCGCGCCATCTCCTGCCCGGATGCGAATCCTGGCACGTGGAAGTTCTTTTGACCGCTGGCCAGCTCGGCGATCTCGTCGCGCTCGTGTTGGCTGCGGCTCTCATACCACGCCATCCACCCGGTGCGCAGCAGAACAATGTCGCCCTGGCGAATCTCAACGCCCTGCGCCTGCGCGATCTCCAGCAGTTCGGCCGGCGACAGCTCGTGGGTCTCGTTCGGGGCAAGCGGCTTGCCTGCGGCTTCGAAGTGACGGGCGGCATCCAACAGGATGCCCCGCCCAACGATGCCGCGCCGCGCCCAGTGCTCAACGCCGTTCTTCGCACCCGGTTTGCCGGTGAAGTCCGACGGTGAGCGCCCGTTGTAGTAGCCGTAATCCGAGTGCCCGACGTGGCAGAGCGCGTCCCACTGGCTGGACTGCTGCGGGTAGAAGCTGTCGAGATGGTCGTCGTGGCCGTCGCCACCGCCGGTGACCGTGTGTACGAGCGGACCGCGCCCGTAGAACGACGGGTTCGGCATCTCGAGCTCCCAGTTCAGCGGGAAGACCTTGCCCTGGCGGGCGCATGCGATCCCGTCTTTGACCCGGTCCTGCGTCAGCAGATTGATCGCGCCGACTTCGTCATCCTCGCCCCACAGTCCCCACGCCGAGTGTGGCGGCATCCCCTCGACGACGGGCAGCTGGTCATATCGAGGCAGGGCACTCATGGGCTAGATCTCACTTTCGTAGTGTGGTCGCACACGTCAACGGTCTCGCGATCCGAAACATTTCTCTACTTTTACGACTATTTACGTTTGACGTTACGTTCACAGTAGAGACGTCGTGCGCGACTGTCAACCGGTGCATACCGGCTCGCCAAGTCATTCGGCGAGCGTCTATGCGGACAGAAACTCCAGCACGGCCGCCTTGAACGCGCGCGAACTGAGCGTCGTCAAGTGGTTGCGCTTGGGCACGACCGCGTAACCGGCGCCGAGCACGCGAGCCAGCGCATCCGCCCCTGCCGCCACCGGATCGTTCTCGCCAACCACAACCAGCGTCGGCACCGGCAGCGGCGCCTCAGGCAGTTCTTCGGATGCCACGCCCACCGCACACGCAGCAAGCGCACGTCGGTCTGCGCCCGGCTGATCGGCCGCCGCCCGCAAGATCATCGTCGCCGTCTCATCGGGCACGTCGGCACCGTCGATCAGCACGCGCTCGATTGCGTCGACACCCCACGCGCGCAACTGCTCGTGTTCGCCGATGCCACCCAGTACCAGCCGGCGGATGCGATCGGGCGCGTCCCGAACAAGCGCTCGCGCCACCTGGCTGCCCATCGAGTATCCGATGACGTCGACCGCGTCCACCCCCTCGGCGTCAAGCACCGCGACCAGGTCGCCGGCAAGCACGCGGGTGCGATACGCCGCGGGGTCGTGCGGTTTGCTGCTGGCACCGTGTCCTCGCAGGTCGACCATGATCGCGCCGCGCCGACTGTCGGTCAGCGCCCGCAGCCATCCGGTTGCACCCCAGGTCGCGGCGGCATCCGACCCGAACCCGTGCACCAGCAGCACAGGGTTCTCGCCCGGTTCGCGGCGATGCGCGATCGTTTCCCCGCTGGCGGTGACGGCGTAAAACATCAGTCGTCCGGCAGGCTCAGGCGCACCCGCCGCTTCGGGGCCGCTTCTTCCGGCACGGTACCCACGATCCCTGCCGCATCGTCGGGCACCTCGAAGGTCACGAGGGATTCGCCCACGAGAAGGTCATCTTCGGCCTCGACGTGGAACTCGACGACCGTCCCCGACTGCGGCGACGGCAGCTCGACGGCCGACTTCGTCGTCTCGACCTCGACCAAGGGCGCCCCACGCTCGACATAGTCGCCGATCGAAACGAGCCACTCCAGAACGGTGGCGCCGATGAGCCCTTCCCCGAGATCGGGAAGGTCGAATGTGCGCTTAGCCACGACGGAACTCCAATGTCTCCTGCACACCGGTCAGGATGCGGTCGATGCTCGGCAAATACCGTTCTTCGAGCACCTGAGACGGATATGGAACATCGTATCCGGCGACGCGTCCGACCGGGGCTTTCAGCGCCGCAAAACAGTCGCGCATGAGCAGCGCAACGACCTCGGCGCCGAGTCCCGCCGTCAGCGGAGCCTCGTGCACCACAACGGCGCGACCGGTGCGCGACACGGATGCCGCCAGCCCGGCAGCGTCGATCGGCTTGAGCCACCGTAGGTCGACCACCTCGATCTCGACGCCGTCTTCCGCGCCGAGTTCGGCCGCCTGCAGGCAGCGTGCAACCATCGCGCCCCACGCGATGAGCGTGACGTGCCGCCCCTGTCGCACGACCCGCGAGGTGCCGACCGGAAGATCGACGGCGGCATCCGCGGTGTTCACCGCCCCCTTGTGCCAGTACCGGGCTTTGGGTTCCATGAAGATCACCGGGTCGGGGTCGGCGATGGATTGGCGCAGCAGGTGATAGGCCTCGTCGGGTGTCGAGGGCGAGACGACCTTCAGCCCTGGGACGTGCGCGAACAGCGCCTCCATGCTTTCGCCGTGGTGTTCTGGCGCGTTGATTCCGCCGAAGCTCGGCAGGCGCAAGGTGATCGGCATCCCGAACGCACCCCTGCTGCGGTTGCGCATCCGCGCGACCTGGTTGACGATCTGGTCGATGGCCGGGTATGAGAATCCGTCGAACTGGATCTCGGGCACCGGTCGCCAACCGTTCATCGCCAGACCGACGGCCATGCCCATGATTCCTGCCTCGGCCAGGGGCGTGTCGAACACGCGGGCGGATCCGAACCGATCGTGCAGCCCATCGGTGGCGCGGAACACCCCACCGAGCTTGCCGACGTCTTCGCCGAACACGAGCACGCTCGGATCGTCGGCGAGGGCGTCGGCCAGAGCCGTCGCGATCGCCCGCTGCATCGTCATCGTCGTCGTGCCGGGCGCATCCGTCTGGTCGAGTCGTATGTCGCTCATCACCCGGTCAATCATTGGTCAGCTCCGCGATCGCGTGCGCCCGCTGTGCGATGAAAGCCGCCGGCGGATTGGCAAAGACGAAATCGAACATCTCGGCCGTGGGTCGCTGCGTGATGGCGAGCACGCCCTCGCGAACGCGTTCAACCTGCTCGCGCGCGTCGGCGAGCGCCGCGGCGACATAGGCATCGTCGAGTCCGGATGCACGCAACCGCGCCTCGGCGCGCGTGACAGGGTCGCGCGTCAGCCAGCTCTGCTCATCGTCGAGGCTGCGGTAGCGGCCGGGATCATCCGAGGTCGAGTGCGGGCCGACACGGTAGGTGATCGCCTCGATGACGGTGGCGCCGCCTCCACCTCGTGCGCGCGCCAGCGCATCCTGAACCGCGTCATAAACCGCCAGCACGTCGTTGCCGTCGATGCGCACGCCGGGCATTCCGTACCCGGCGGCGCGGGCGGCAACCGATCCGCCCGCCACCTGCTGGGCGGTCGGCAGCGAGATCGCCCACCCGTTGTTCTGGCAGAAGAAGATGACGGGCAGGTTCCACACGCCGGCGAAGTTCATCGCCTCATGGATGTCGCCCTGCGAGCTGGCGCCGTCGCCGAAGTATGCGATCGCGCATCCGTCTGTGGCGGCCAGTTTCTCCCCCATCGCCCAGCCCATCGCGTGCGGAACGGGGGCGCCGACGACCGCGTTGATCGGCGCCATTCTGGATGCGGCGAAGTCGTACATGCCACCGTGCCATGCGCCCTGGTGCGAGGCGATGTAGCCGACCAGGTCGGCCTCCAGCCCGACGGCGACCCCGAGTTCGCGGTATGTCGGGAAGGCGAAGTCGCGTGCCCGGTCGAGCGCGCTTGCACTGCCGACCTGCGCGGCTTCTTGTCCGCGGGCGGGCGCGTATCCGGGCAGGATGCCCTGGCGCTGCATCGCGACCGATTCACGGTCGAGTTCGCGGGCGAGCAGCATCCGCTCGTACAACAGCTTCAGAAGCGTCAGGCGGGGGCCCGAGATTGATTGCGCGTCTCGGTCACCGGTGTCTGAGCGTGGGGCGTTCGTCTGCCCGGCGCTATCCGTAGATCCCGTGCCCTCCATCGGAATTCGTGCCTCCTTGCCGCGAACGTGCACCCACTTGCACCGTCGCTGTCAGGTTCGCATGCCTTGTTATGCTGGGCAATTCGCCTACTTCAAGCTGATCAGACTGCGCAAAACGGATGCCCGCCGCGGACCGCTAGGCGACAATCTGACCAGCCCGTGCGGCATCCGCCTGGATGCCAGGCTCGAATTCAGGCAGGGCTGGCCGTCACGTGGATTATCCCGGCGGCCTCACGTCTCACCTGAATTGTGGCTGCGCGGTGTCGCCGTCGGGCACCGCATCCGGCACCGCATCGGATGCGTGGTGCCCGCGGTGTCCGCCATCCGTCTTCCAGAGGCGGCTGGGCCACCAGATCGCCCGCCCGATGTCGTACGAAAGCGCAGGGATCAGCAGCGAGCGCACCACGATCGTGTCCAGCAGAACGCCGAAGGCCACGATGAAAGCGATCTGCACGAGGAACAGAATCGGGATGACGCTCAGCGCCGCAAACGTCGCCGCCAGCACGAGGCCGGCCGACGTGATCACCCCGCCCGTGACCGCGAGGCCGCGCAGGATGCCCGAGCGCGTTCCGTGCAGCAGGGATTCTTCACGCACGCGCGTCATCAGGAAGATGTTGTAGTCGATGCCGAGCGCGACGAGGAACACGAACCCGTACAACGGCACGGCGGGGTCGGCCCCTGGGAACCCGAAAATATGGTTGAACACGAGCGCCGCAACGCCGAGCGATGCGGCGAACGACACCACAACGCTGAGCACCAGCAGCACGGGCGCGAGCACGGCACGAAGCAGCAGCATCAAGATCACGAGGATCACGACGAGCACGATCGGGATGATCGTGTTGCGGTCGTGAATCGACGCGTCATTCGAGTCGATTGCCGTGGCCGTGACCCCGCCGACGATGATGTGGTTGTCGATTCCGCTCAGCGTGGTGCGCAGCTGCCGTACGGTGTTTTCGGCGGCAGTCGAGTCTGCTGCTTTCTTCAATGTCGCCTGCAGCATGACGTCGCCGTTGACAACGGTGGCGTCCGGCGGCGGCGTGCCGGGGCGTCCGAGCGGCTGGATGCCATCACGCGTCACGGGCGCAGTGCCGCTGGGGGAATCTGTGGCCAGCACCGCGACCGCAGAAATCCCGTCGTTGTCCAGCAGCGCATCCGTCATGTTTTGCAGGTCGTCTTTCGGACCGACCACGACCGCCGGACTCCCAGATCCGCCAGGGAAGTGGTGGCCGAGCGCCGTCTGACCGTCGCGCGCCTCCGATTGACTGAGAATCAGATCGCTCTGGGCGACGCCGCTGGCCTTCAGCTGCAGCACGCCCACCGCCGCTGCCAGCAGCACCAGTGTGCACACCACCCAAATCGTGCGTGGCCGTCTGGAGATTCCGCGTCCGATGCGCGGCCAGAGCCCCCGTGCCTTGTCGCCCGTGAGCTCCGGATGCGCGCTGCCGAACCTGGGCCGAAGCGGCCAAAACGCGGCGCGGCCGCACGCCAGTAGCAGCGACGGCAGCAGCGTGAGCGCGGCCAGAAGCGAGAATCCAATGCCAATGGCGGCAACGGGCCCAAGTGCCTTGTTCGAGTTGAGGTCGCTGAACAGCAGGCAGAGCAGCCCAACGATCACGGTGCCGCCCGAGGCCAGGATCGGCTCGAACGAGCCCTTCAGCGCCGCCCAGGTCGCGCCCCATCCGCGCTCGGTATCGCGCAACGCCTCTCGATAGCGCGACGTATACAGCAGCGAATAGTCGGTGGCGGCACCGATCACCAGGATGAACAGGATGCCCTGCACCTGGCCGTTGAGCTGAACGATCCCGTCTTTGGCCAGCCACCAGACGGTGAGGATGCTGGCACACAACGCAAACATGGACGTCGCCAGCACAAGCACCGGCAGCAGCGGCGAACGGTAGACCACGACGAGGATCAGGAACACCGCGGCCAGCGCGACCGCGAGCAGGATACCGTCGATTCCGCCGAACGCATCGACCAGGTCGGCGGTGTAGCCTGCTGGGCCGGTGACGTAGACCGTGACGCCGTCAGGAACGTTCTGCGTCACATGCGCACGCAGGCCTGCAATCGTGTCGGTGAGATCGGAGTTGTTGTCCACGGGGACGAAGACCTCGACGGCCTCTTTGTCCTTCGACCGGACGGCCGGACTGACGTCACTGCCGATCCCCTTCAGCGTCGGCAAGGTCTTCACCTGTTCGTCGATCGCGCTGAGGTCATCGGCGGTCAGCCCGCCGTCACGCTGATACAAGACGATGGCAGGAACATTGTCGGTTCCGCTGAACGTGCCTTGCAGTTTCGCGACCTGCGTGGCATCCGCACTGGCAGGCAGGTAGCTGGTCTGATCGTTGCTGGAGACTTCGCTGACCTTGCCGAAGTACGGGCCGCCGATGCCGGCGACGGCCAGCCACACCAAGATCAGCACGGCCGGAATCGTGATGCGCAACCAGCGCGGCACGCTCACGCGATGTCCGCCGACGTCGCCAGGCGCACGCCCAGGTGCGCGAGCTCCGCCAGCGCCGCCTGGCTCGTCTCCTCGGACACTCCGGCAACCAGGTCGGTCAGCACGCGCACGCGCCGCCCGTGTTCGACCGCGTCGATGGCGGATGCGCGCACGCAGTGGTCGGTGGCGAGTCCGACAATGTCGATCTCGGTGATGCCGCGACGCTCCAGCAGGGCGTGCACACTCTCGCCGTCATCGGTGGTCCCTTCATATACGGAGTATGCCGGTATGCCCTGTCCCTTGCGCACGTGCACGTCGACGAGTTCAGTGTCGAAATCCGGGTGATACTCGGCGCCGGTCGTGCCGGCCACGCAGTGCTGCGGCCAGGTCGTGCAAAAGTCGGGCGCAGCATCCGTTGCGAAGTGGCCGCCGTTGTCGTCGTCGGGGTTGTGCCA
>Ga0164241_10005110_pt1 | contig 12424 bp, 6 predicted proteins | sample OricomyardsoilBY_FD_108780 | JGI IMG/M metagenome (GOLD analysis project Ga0164241, IMG submission 108780) | Backyard soil microbial communities from Emeryville, California, USA - Original compost - Back yard soil (BY) | ecosystem: Environmental > Terrestrial > Soil > Unclassified | place: USA...
AAAATTCTCATCCACTTTGCCGGAAGTACTGTCTATTTTTTGAAAATGAAGATTATAAAACGTTCTGTCTTTTTCATTTGATGCAGAGTCATTCACATAGGTCACCATGTATTTCCCCATCGCTGTGGGCACGTCTTTAAGCAGCGTCAGATTTTCCATAGGATTTTCCGTTCCTCGTCCCGTTGGGTCTTTATCAAAAGGGACAAACAATCCCGTTTTGCTGTTGTCACTTATTACTTTCCTGTTTCCGGAAGCAATCAGCATTCCTCCGATCATCAGTGCAAAGCCCAGGTGCGAAATGGCCGCGCCGCCTGCTTTAAGATTCCATTTCAAAACTGACTTAAGATAAGCCGCATTCGCTGCTACAGAAAAAATAGCTGCGAAGAGTGCTGCGTAAATGGCGCCTAAAAATCCAGGGCCTTTTTTAGAATATTCTATAGGATAAAAAATGGCCAGCAGTATTGAAGCAACGACGGCAATGCCTAACGGCCACGCCAATTTTTTGAAGAGGTATGTTTTTCCCGTGCTTTTGTATTTTAGAAACTGTGAAGCACCCGTCAGTAACCCGACGATAATAGCAACCAACACCAATACTTTGTTATAGGCAAATTCCCTGTCCTGGGGGTCAGCATAATGCGTTCCAAAAACTTTATTATACACCGGCAAAGACGTGATGGAAATAATAAATAATGCCGATAGAAAGAGAATCAATGAACCGATAAACATCCAGAATTCCCTGGATGACATGTCTTCTTCTTTTTGAATGGCCGGGATGCTTTTGTAATTTTTGAAAAATAGAAATAAAACAGGCAGTGAAATGGCCACTACATAAATCCCGATTAAGATATTCATTGCCATTCCCGCTTCTGTAAAAGAATGCACCGATGTGTCGCCTAAAATACCGGTACGGGTCAAAAAGGTGGAATAGAGAACGAACAAATAAGCAAGAATTATGAAAAAGTAAGAAGCCCTTAGCGCATTTTTAGTTGAATTAAAAATTGCCATGCAATGCAGGCCGGCTACAAGTATCAGCCAGGGAACCAACGCGGCGTTTTCTACCGGATCCCATGCCCAGTATCCTCCAAATGAAAGTGATTCGTAAGCCCATTTCCCGCCCATCATAATTCCGGTTCCTAATACACAGCCACTAAGTAATGTCCATGGCATTGCCGCTTTTACCCATGCACCCCAATCTTTTGTAATCAAAGAAGAATACGCAAAGGCAATTGGAACGACTGTACTTGCAAAGCCCAAAAATAAAATGGGAGGATGAATCACCATCCAATAATTTCTCAACAGAGGATTTAAACCAATTCCGTCTTTTATAAATGAAAGATAATTCGATTGGCCAAAAATAGGGCCCACCAGTTCATTCCTGGTAAGCACAAAGGGACTACTGCCAATTCGCACATCAAAAATATACAGGCCCAAAATCATGAGTATCAGAAATACCTGCGCAGAATTTACAATACTCAATACCGGAGCTTCTTTCTTTTTTGCAGTAAAGATCAACGTAGTTCCCAAAGCGCAGTGCCACAAAGCCCAAAGCAAAAAGCTGCCTTCCTGCCCTTCCCAGATACAAGCCAGCAAATACTTTGGCTCTAACTCCTTAGAGGCATGCTTATAAGCATACAGGTATTCATAATAATGATTGGAGCAGATATAATAAATGCCGGCAAAAACAGCCAAAAGAGAAAATACTTCTATAAAAAAAGCGCCACGCGCAAAACGGATCCATGATTCTTTTTCAGTTTCCTCTTTTGTTGCGGTTGCTTTGAAATAGGAGATGGCGGAAATGATTGAAGCTACAAACGCCAGTAATACAAAAAAGTGTCCTACCTGTCCCGGTAGCAAATGTTCATTCTCAAATGTCATGATGCAGTCTTATTCTTGAGTAACCGTTTTTTCCAATTGCTTTTTGTCGTCCTTGTATTTTGAAGGGCATTTAAGCAGGATGTCGTTGCATTCAAAAACATCTCCTTCCATTTTACCTTTCAAAACCACACGGTCACTTTGCTCAAGCTCAGCAGGTTTTGTATTATGATAAATTACCTGGGTACTGTTGCCCAGGCTGTCCACTGCATAAAAAGAAAGATAATTAGGATCTTTTAGGGCATCGTATTGTATAGGTTTCGACTTGTCGAGTTTTGCTATAAGATGTACATACTTCCCTTGCTTTTCTTTTGCTGAACCAATGGTATCATAGGTGGAAAAATCTACAGAATACATTAATAAGGCGCCGATTGCTGCCGCAATAACAACTAAAATAATTATACTGGAAGTTTTCATTGATATGTTTTTGGAATCGCAAAATTAACGAAAAATGGGATGCTAAACCCTGAAAATTCATGATGTCTATCGCCTGCTACACATATTTATAAGGCTAATTTAAGAAGAGGCATCCTGATATTGGGAAAGAATGTGGTGATATATTTTACGCATAGCAAAAAAACAAATAATCGAAATTGTCATTTGACGCAATACTAATATCAATTATCGTTTAACTTTGCGCCCCTCTTCGAACTTCTTCGACAAGTTCAGAATGACGCTAACTCAGGTTGACACTGGCTGGAGATAACAAAAGAGAAGAGAAAAATAAAGATAAAATTATGGAAAATGTCACCAGTTTTGACCCGGATAGAGTGAGCAATCCCGATAATGGAATTTTTGGACTTCCTTTTACAGAAGAAAATGCGAAACTCGTTCTGTTACCTGTTCCATGGGAAGTAACGGTAAGCTATAAACCTGGTACCGCACGGGCGCCGGAACACATATACAAGGCAAGTATGCAGGTGGACATAGCAGATGATGATTTATGCGATGGATGGAAAAGAGGCATTTACCTGAGAGAACCTGATAAAAATATATTGGCTAAAAGTGATTATTTACGAAAGGAAGCTGAATTATATATCAACTATCTTTCCGAAGGAGATACTGATGATGGTAACAAATTCATGCAGAAAGTATTAAGGGAAATAAATGAGGGAAGCGTATTTCTGAATGACTGGGTTTATGAACAAACAAAAGAACTGCTTGACAAAGGAAAACTAGTCGGGCTTCTCGGTGGTGACCATAGTACACCCCTGGGATTTTTTAAGGCAATTGCGGAAAAACATGGAGAATTCGGTATGTTGCAAATAGACGCCCATTGCGATCTGCGCGATAAATATGCAGATTTTAAATATTCCCATGCTTCCATCATGTATAATGCATTGGAAGAAATTCCCGGGATAACGAAGTTGGTGCAAATAGGCGCCAGGGACTATTCACAGGGCGAACTGGATTACATCAAAAACAGTAATGGAAGAGTAGTTAGTTATTTAGACAAAACGATAAGAGAAAGAATATATGAAGGTGAAACGTGGAAGCAAACAGCAGATGAAATCGTAAGCCAACTGCCGCAAAGGGTTTATATTAGTTTTGATATCGACGGGTTGGATCCTAAACTATGCCCCAATACCGGAACTCCCGTTCAGGGCGGTTTTGAAACCCAGCAGATTTATTTTTTAATCAGGCAAATCATAAAAAGTGGGCGGCAATTTATCGGATTTGATTTGAATGAAGTAGGCACCAGCCTGAATGAATGGGACGAAAATGTGGGCGCAAGGATTCTTCTTAAACTTTGCAATCTTTTGATTGCATCAAATGAGGCCAATGCAGCAATTTGATATTTTCATTAAAAACGATAAGGAAAAGTTTTACAATAATATAGCCTGGATCTTTCTTGTTTTAAATTTCGCCGTGTTTATTTTTCTCGTTTTTTATGATGTGTACCACTATGCCGCATTAGCTTTCGTAGTGGCGCTGGTACTTTACCTGCTGATGCGGTGGTATCTTTTTAGGAAAAATAAAATCATCTCGTTAATAGATGAATTTGTGTTTTTCATACCGGCTGCCGGCTGGCTCGGGCTTCACAACTATGTGATCGCCATCGGATGCATTCTGATGGGAATTTTGTATAAATTATCTTTGCAGAAGTTACAACTTGTTTTCACAAAAGAGAAAGTGATGAAACTGAATTTTCCCAAAAAAGAATTCGCCTGGAATGATTTGAACAATGTGATTTTAAAAGACGGCATTCTTACATTGGATTTTAAAAACAATAAATTGCTTCAGGCTGAGATTGAGAAAATGCAGGATATCAATGAAGCAGTATTCAATTCATTTGCCCAGTCTCAGCTCAGGTAAATTTAAAGGCTGCATTTTTCCTGAATAAAATATTTTAGCATGAAACACGCTCCCTATCTTTTATATTCCGATGGCCAGGGAAATATCTTTGAAGACACGTCTTTGTATGTATGTGGCAGAAGCGGATGGGATGCATTACCGATAGAAAATGAAGAATGGATAGAACTCCCAAAAGGCGGCCAGTTATATGAATTGCCAGACAGGCGCGGCATTGGCATAGATGTAAAGACCGGCGAGATGCGGTTATGTGAAAAAGGATGGGCAGTGGCAGCATTTATTCCCCCTGCTTTCACGGGCACTTACCTCGCTGCGTATGAAACCTTGCCCGGTGCGGAAACGTTGCCATTATTTTGTTATACGGCCGCGGGATGGTACGATGCCAGCCTGAATGACGAAGTCGGGCAGGAAAAGTTTTACGTTACCGCCGTTCGCATTGAAAAAGATATCCGGCAAGAGAGTGAAGGTTTTGATGAATCCAAAATTGAGCACGGTGTACAGGATTTATTGAAAGCGTATAAGCATAACCGTTTGGTCGCACACCTCGCCAATAATTGTTGCCTGACCTATCATTGCCCGGCTGCAAGAAATTATTTTATGGGACGATGGGAATGCCCCGTTCCGAGTTCCCCTGCATGCAATGCCAATTGTATCGGATGTATTTCATTTCAACCGCAGGAAGAAACAATTACTTCTACGCAGGACAGGTTGCAGTTTAAACCCACAGCCGAAGAAATCGTAGAATACACAGTCCCTCATTTAGAAACGGCTCCGTTCCCGATTGTAAGTTTTGGACAAGGATGTGAAGGAGAGCCATTGCTTATGTGGCAAACTATTAAAGAAGCCATTATTGAAATAAGAAAGCACACTCAAAAAGGAAGTATTAATATCAACACAAACGGAAGCGATCCTAAAGCCGTGAAAGCATTATGTGAAGCGGGTTTGAACAGCATCCGGGTGAGTACCAATTCTGCCAGGGAAAATATTTATATGCCCTATTATCGTCCCAACAACTATGAATTTAATGACATTATTGAAAGCCTGAAAGTAGTAAATAGTTTCGGCGGATGGACCAGCATTAATTATTTTGTTTTCCCCGGAATGACTGATTCCGTGGAAGAATATGAAGCGCTTAGAACGCTTATAAAAGAGACAGGACTTAAAATGATTCAATGGCGCAATTTCAATATTGATCCCGATTGGTATCTTGGAAAAATAGGCGTAACTGATACCGGCGAATGTATTGGAATTAATCAAATGATGACCTTATTAAAAGAAGAATTCCCTCAATTAAAATTCGGCTATTTCAATCCTTCCATGGAACGTATCAAGGGAAACTTTGAAATGGATTATGCAGGATTTTAGCCATTTTACTTCTACTCATAAACCACAAAGTCTTTTTCTATTTACATATAGCAAATTATTTTCGCTAACACAATCACAATTTTTTTACCTGCCTGTCTCTCTTTAAACTTTCTGGAAAGATCTTTGTCATTCAGTTTGTAATAAAAAGACTTTTCGTTTCACCCAAAAAGAAAATTTATGAAAAAAATTATTTTACTTTCCACGCTTGCATTAATGATTTTCACTTCCTGCAAAAAAGAAGTCACTGAAGTGCAGCAGGTAAACCAGGCGTTTTCCGCGGTTTATACTATTCAACCCGGTAATTGGAGCACAGAAAATAATGGACTAAGTTATACTGCCGAGTTGCCGATAGCCGAAGTCGATAATAACATTTACCAGGGAGGCGCTGTATTGGTGTATATATCTTTTGACAACACAAATTATTATGAAGCACTTCCCGAAGTATTTGATGGCATTACCTATGGTGCGATCCATTCGGTCGGCTATGTAGCAATTGACATCAGCGCATTATCCGGCAATGTCATTGACCCTCCTACGCAAAATATTTCTGCAAAAGTTATTTTAATTGACGCACAAGCTTTGGGGCTTCACCAAGACGTAAATCTTCACGATTTAGGTACGGTACAAAAGGCGTTTAATATAAAATGATCTTGATTGAGGATAATCAATAAAGTTTTTTGAAGCGGAGAATACTTCCATAGTTTGCAGCAGCAGTAAAAGAACTTTTAAAGCAGATTCTTATTTAGAAGGTTATGCTATGAACTAAAACGGCTTTATCGCAGCAACGTCACGGTGCCTTTTTGTTGCTGCGATTTATTATTAATATCTGTAAAACTGATCACCCAGAGATAAATATCTCCCGGGGCAGGTAATGCCTTGAATGTTCCATCCCAGCCTTTGCGCATATCGTTTGTTTCAAAAACGGTTTGCCCCCACCGGTTAGTGATAACGAAATGAAAGTGAGTTACAGAAAAAGGAAATTTTACATCAAACACATCATTCAGGCCATCATTGTTTGGAGTGAACGCATTTGGCATGAGGAGATTACAAAGTCCTTTTGTTATAGTCACTGCATCAGTAAAGCTGCCGCATTCATTTGAGGCAACTAATTCGTAAACGCCTTCATGCATCACTACAAAAGAAGATGCTGTACTTCCGTCCTGCCATAAGAAGGAAGCGCTTGTATTTAATGAGGGAGCTAAAATATATTTTTCACCGATGCAAATTGCAGAATCTTTTCCGAGTGAAAAATGGGGAATCTGTTTTTGTGTAATGTTTATGGTATCTGATGCCTTGCAATTGTTCAAATCAACCCATACAAAATATTGACCTGACTTTTGTGCCGGGTAATCCGCAGTTTTGCGACCATCCTGCCAAAGATAGGTGGCATTGTTCGTATAAGAATTCAGCACTACATTTTGCCCTTCACAAATGGTCGTATCGTTTCCCAGATGAACTACGGGAGTTGGCTTTACGGTAATCTTTATCTGCGCCGTATCGGCGAAACATTGGTTTTGTCCAAAAGCAACGAGTGTATAAATTGTTGAATGCGATGCGGCCGTCAGGGGATCGGGAATGGTGAGATTATTTAATCCTTCTGTATCATTAATCCATTGATATGAAATACCGCCTGATGCCTGTAAACGGGCAGTGGCACCGCTGCAAATTTCTATTTCTTTCGCCAGTTGCAAAACAAACGGATGAATAATTTTAAGAGAAAGTGATGCCTTACTGGTGCATCCAAACGTGTCAGAGACTGCCACATTATAAACCGTGTTGGCTAACGGTGAAGCAATTACGGTTGCTTTATCTATGGCGTTAAGTCCAGTAGAAGGTGACCATGAATAAAAGTTGCCACCATCCGCAGTTACCGCCATCGAAGCGCCTTCACAAATAGTTGTATCGTTTGATGACAAGGTAACATGAGGATTTGAATGCACCTGGAGTAATTTATTCACCGTATCAACACAACCACCATTATCTACCACCAGTTTCACTATGAAATTTCCCGAAGCGTTATATTGTTTTGCAGGAGGGTCTTTTTCATTGACAACCGTTCCGTCATCAAATATCCATTTCCATAAAGGCTGACCAGCTATCAAGGTACTTCCTGTAAATTGAGCTGTTGATTCTACGCAAATATCAGAAGGCCCATTGATCTGCCCACCCAGTCCCTGAAGAGCAACGATAGTTGTTTCAGCTTGTTTCACGCATCCGGCAGGCGATTTTATTTGAACGCTTACTTTATAATTACCCGGTTGCTGATAAATAAATGACGGCGTTTCAATATTAGCGGTATCTGTTTTCTTTCCCGTACCAAAATCCCAATGATATAAAAGGAATTGCTGGTTTCCTCCGGAGCCAATAGAGGTAATAACAGGATTAAATTGCACTTCTTTTGGCGCACATATTTTAGGAATATTCTTTAAAGAAATGTTTAAAGAATCAATTGAAATTTTATTGGTCAGCATTACCGACGCGGCACATCCATCAGCGTCTTTGGCAATTAGTTTGGGAATATAATTTCCTGGCGTTTTATAATAGTGAACAGAAAACGTATCACTGGCTTCTGCAAGTGTACCATCTCCAAAATCCCACAAATAAGCAGATGCATTCTGTGATATGGCACTCAGCGTTACTGATTGGGCTGTGCACGTTTGCAGCATATCAGCCGTGATATTTACTTTATTATCCCTGACTGTTACAGAATCAATATAGGTTTTTGAGAGGCCGTTATTCCCCGTTACAAAAAGTTTTACAAAATATTTACCCGGTTGCTCATACACATGGCCTGGAGTGTTTACATTATCAGACGTGAAGCCGTCCCCAAAATCCCATTTGATGTGAGTGTAGTCCACCGAAGTATTTACGAATTGAACCAAAAGCGAAGAGCAATCAATATTATTTACAAATGAAGAAGTGAAAGAAAAGTTCGCATTAAAATTCTTTACTGTTATTTTTTGATAAGCAGTATCCCCGCATCCGGTATCCGGGTTTTTAGCAATCAGCCTAATAGTATAATTGCCCGGTTTGGTGTAAGTATGGGAAGGATCATATTCGGTGGAGGCACTGCCATCGCCAAACTGCCATCCGTATTTCGTATTATAGCTGTTGTAATTATTGGTATTGTTATAAAAATAAATAGTAGTGTTTAGATGAGCATCAGACTGGGATACAGAAAAATCAGCTTTAGGGCCGTTTACATTAACCATTTGCGCGTAAGACGAAGTAGTCGATGTGCAACCGCCGTCATCCGTTACGGAAAGGGAGACATAGTAACTTCCTGGGTTAGAATAGGTATGAGAAACAATACCTCCTTCTGTCGTAGTCAATGTTTGCCCATCACCAAAATTCCAGGTCCGACTGGTGATAGTGGTATTTTGCGCGCTTGATGTGTCTTTAAAAGAAAAAGGCAATTGAAAACAAACATTATCAGTGATTACCTTAAATCCGGCTATGGCTCCCTTGATTTTTATGGGGATATAATTGGTCGTATCAGGGCATAGGAAATTTCCGTTTTGTAATATCATTCTTAATGAGTCTTTTCCTTTTTGGAGGTTTCCTACTATTCCGTTGTAGGGCGTTTCATTGATCCAGTAGTTAGAAGAATAATCCGGGGAGAAAGTGGTTCCATCTTCATATTGGTAACTTTGAATATAATGGCCCGCATACATATAGGAATTATCAGGATTAAGATTAGTAACCATATATGGTAAGGCATCATCCGCACAAATATTTGTTTTTGAAGATGATAAAACAGGATTTTCTTTTAAACTTACAATGAAAGGCAATGAGTCTTTATTTAGACACTGGCCGTTACCGGTGGTTAATAAAACCTGGTACAGTCCCGATTTCGTATAATGATGAGTAATTGAAGGTACATCTGTATCATAAGTGGCTGTTTCACCATCACCAAAATCCCAAATCCATTTGTTTGCATAGCGCGATGATTGAATAAAGGTTACCGTTCCCCTATCGCCATCGCAGGTGTTTATTTCCTGGGGTATGCTCGGGAAAGAAGGTAATACCGTAATATAATCAACACGGGTCATGGTATCCTGGCATCCATTATTAGAAGCAATAAAGGAAATAGTATATTTTCCGGTATCAGTAAATTGGTGAATGAAATTTGAATGTGCATCGCCGCCAAAATAATTTCCGTTAATTATCCACAAATTCGATGAAGTATTGATATCCTTTTTCTGTTCAATAACAGAATATGAATTGCCGCAAACTGTAGTAGGAGTCAATGATGCAAAATCAGCTGTTGGTTTTGTAGATACCTCAATAACTATGTAAGAACTTTCCCCTGTACATCCCTTGTCGGTAGTATACGTTAGCCTTACATTAAATTTTCCAGGACCAAAAGTGTGCTCGGGCTGTGTTTCTGTTGAGGTGGTACCATCTCCAAAATTCCATGTAAATGAGGCAAGTTTTTCACTGGTGATCATTTTGAATGTTTTAGTTAGAGTGAGACAGGCATTGTATCCATTATAATCAACGTCCTGAATATAAACTTGCGGCTGAATAATTGCTATAGGTTGCGTCACACTACTCACACAGCCGTTGGCATCTGTTACAAAAAGAGTTGCATTCCCATTATAAGTTTGAGTAAAATTGTGTGAAACAGATTTACCAGTTGCCTGAATATCCTGGGGATATCCGTAATAATCAAAAATCCATTCGGACTTAACAGATCCTGTTGTTGTATCCTGAAAATTTACAGTAACAGGTAAAGTGCAATAAACCGGAATGTCAGTAATAAATCCTTTGGGCTGAGGAAGTTCATTTACTTTAACTTTTTTGGTAATCGTTTCCGCACATTCTCCAAATTTATTGGTCAACTCGATTATATGTTCGCCCGCGGTTGAAAACGTGTAATAATATTTCCCGTAATAATCCGTATAAATCGTTTGTCCATCTACCAAAATTGTAAAAGAAGTAGGCTCCGGAGTACTCGTGTTTTTAATTTCAACCTGCGCATTTTTACAAATGATATCCGGAACCGTAATCTCAGATTTAAAATTCCCCACATTCAGATAAGACGTTTTTACTAATGAACTTTTGCATCCATTCGGATTTTCTATTGCCAGGCTTACCGTATAATCGCCTTTTTTGCTAAAAACATGCGATGGATCTTTTTCTGTGGATGAAATTCCATCTCCAAAATCCCAACTATATTTTAACGGGCCTTCGCCTTCGCTTTTGTTGATCATTTGTACCGGATCAGGCTGAAAGCAGATGAAGGTTTTATCGGCATCAAAATCGGCTTTTACCCCATTAAAAACAGTTATAAGGTTATTTATCGTTTTACTGCTGGCGCAACCGTGGTTATCAGTTACTGACAATCTCACCTGCGGCTCTCCCGCAGTTAAATATGCATGAGAAACACTGGCTTCATAGCTGCTTTGCGTAAAACCATCTCCGAAATCCCACAAATAGTTCGCGATGCTCCCACCATCGGCCGTTGCTTTGGCGGTAAATGTAGTTGGCTCAGGCGTGCAAACTTTCTGAAGAGATGATGAAAAATCAATCGTTGGTTTTTTATATACCGTTATTGTTTGTGAGCTAGTCGAAGTTTGATTTCCTTCCGTAACTGTTAGCGTTACTGTATAAGTTTTGGGCTCCAAAAAAACAGCTCCGGGATCTTTTAATACCGAAGTATTTCCGTTACCAAAATCCCATTGATAAATAGCGTTTGAAGATGCAGAAGACGTGTTGGTAAAATGAACTGTAAATGGAGAACAGCCACCCGCATAATCAGCCACAAAACCCGCATTCAATTGCGCGTTTGCCGAAAGGTATGTGCCAATAATAAAAATAAAAGCTAAGAGGAATTGCTTTTCCCTAAAGGTTCTCAACTGAAAGTTTCGGTTTAATTTGGTTGCAAAATAATTAGTAAAAAATTGATTTCAAAAAAAATGATATTGAAATCTGCCCGGCAACGATAGTTTTGTCAGGAGATGTGTGGTAAACTAATAAATAATCCGGATTCCTGTTTTGTATTAGACCATAACGCCCGACAACGACCGTCTTAGTAGGACGCAAACGTTCGGGTTGCATAAAGATGTAAATCTTCACGATTTAGGCACGGTGCAAAAGGCATTTAATATACATTGATCTTTATAGCCGATCTTATAATGAGAGTTTCCGACTAAACTATTCAGGAGGTTTATTTTTCCATTTCGGAAACATATTAAAAACACCGGTTGCCCGGTGTTTTTTTCTCATAATCAATGTATTTAAAATACTAAAGGATTCAGAATTTCAAAAACTGTTTAATGTATAAGACATCTTAATGTGGCGAAACGCTGCAAGGTTGTAGAAATTTATTTTGACTTTTAATATGGCGAGTTAGCGAAAAACTTATTTCCCGTGTACCAAGCTATAAATCAAGTTTAGCAAAGATTGTTTACCATCTGCATCTCCCAATAATTGCCAGATCATTACACCGCCTCCTTTTTGCATCGCCAGTTTTGTTTTATTTTTTATTGTTGTCATGTTATTGTAATACATGAGTGTATTTCCGGGCAAAGTAAGTGTGTCCGACACCTCGCCTGGATATAGGGCAACTATTTGTTTATAACTCATGCTTATTACAGGAGAATCAACTTTTCCGAAACCATATCCATAAAAGGGAAGCCCGAGCACCAATTTATTTTTAGAAATCCCTCTTGCGTTATGCCAATAATCCAAATCTTCTTCAGCCATGGAATAAGGGGAGGGATCGCCGGAATCCTGCGGTCTCCACGGCCCTGTGCGGTCATAAGACATGATATTCACAAAATCAAATTGCTTCAAAGCATCATCGGGAAGTTTGTCTTTATACGTTGTGGCAATTGCAGCAGTGATGATTTTATGAGAAGCATGCAGT
>Ga0164241_10005111_pt1 | contig 12423 bp, 13 predicted proteins | sample OricomyardsoilBY_FD_108780 | JGI IMG/M metagenome (GOLD analysis project Ga0164241, IMG submission 108780) | Backyard soil microbial communities from Emeryville, California, USA - Original compost - Back yard soil (BY) | ecosystem: Environmental > Terrestrial > Soil > Unclassified | place: USA...
CACCATCCCGGCGGGCAACGCGCGACGTGCGCGCGCCACCCGCGGCTCAGGGTTTTTTCTTCTTACCGGGAGGGAGGTTGAGCGGAACAAACGCGACCGCGTCCGCGCAAATCTGCCCGCGCGATCCGGCGGCGGCGATTTCCACAAAGCCATCGGTGCCTTCGGTGAATTCGAACGTGCCGATCTTGCGCGAGGTCGCGGGCTCGATCCAGCGCGTCTCCTCGCCGCCGGCGTGTCGGATCCGGACCGCGAAGCGCGCATCGGGCGAAAACGGAGTCTCGTCGGCAAACGCCACCGCATAGCGGCCCGGCCGGAGGTCGGGCGTGAAGCGGGCGAAGGCCTCTTCATCGCGCCGGCCGTTGAGCAGGTAAAATCCGCCGCAGCCCTTCTCGGGAACACGCAGGAAGCGGTGCCCGATCCAGAACCACGGCGTTGCGGCGAACCCGACCCCCTCGTTGTCCACGATCGCCGCTTCCCGGACAAACGGCGGATGCGTCGGCACGAGCAGGCTTACCCGGAATGTCTGCGCGGCGTTCAGCGCGCCCGGCGCCTCGATCGTGACGCGGGCCGTGTAGCGGGCGCCGGCCAGTCCTTTCGCGTCGACGCGAAACTGCACGCGCTGATCGTTTCCTCCGCCCGTCTTTTCCCAATGGAGCCAGTCGCGTCCGCGTTCGAAATCGACGCTCACACGGACGGCCGGCAGCGTGCCCGCGCCGAAGTTGCGCACGCGCACTTCCCGGGCCTGCGGCGCCGGTCGTCCGATGCGGGCGAGAAATTCGAGCGTGCGCGGCGCGATTTTCGGCGGCACGCCGTAAACATCCTGCGCGTCCACCCGGCGCGGCCACCAGCTGGTTTCGTCCGCAGAAAGCGCGGGGCTCGGCCGCCCGACAGCCGGGCCGGCCACGACGATGTGCTGCGTGATTGTGGCGTAGCTGGAACCGTCGTACACCGTCAGTGTAACCGGATAGACTCCGGGCCGGACGAACGCATGCGAAGGCTGTTCGGCGAGCGAGCCGCCGCCGTCGCCGAAGCTCCAGGCGCAGTGCAACGTTTGGCGGCCCGGGCCCGGCCGGCTGCCCTGCGGCGCGAATTCGACCAAAGCGCCCGTGCGGACGGGACGCACCGGCGCCATGGCCGCCTGGATGTCCCCCGCCCGATGCTTCATGTCCTCGAAAATCTGCCAGAAAATGATCCAGGCATCGAGATCGATATCGGTATCCGAACCGGCGGGACGGACTTTGAAGTTGTAGTGGCTGTGCGCGTGTTCGCCGATCCGGACGCCCGCCGCGATTCCGATGGGATCGCCCGCGGCCATGGGGATGTGTTCCGGCGTCAGGAGCGACAGCAGATGATGCGTCTGGATTTTCCACACCTCGCCGTTCGGCCAGTTGCGCACGCCACGCCAGCGGTTGTTGTTGTCGCCCTTCGCCAGGCTGTTGAAGTAGTAGTGATCGTCCACGCGCAGCGGCGTGGAATTCACCGTGCCGAGCGCCTGGTTCACGTCGAGACCGCCGTGCGCATCGCCGCCGAAGTAAGGGCCGAGCCAGCAGTCGTCGCCATTGTAGCTGTCCGCGATGTCGATAAACCGGCGCTGCGTGGGAAACCACGGCAGGAGTTCGTCGGGGCAGATCCGCAGCGTCGCATCCTGGAGGGCAAACCGCGCCTGTTTGAGGGGCTGGCAGTCGCCGTGGTTGAAGTTCAGAAACCCGCCGATATCGGCGACGGCGTCGAACCACAGCCGGACTCCGTCGATTACATACGGTTCGTAGAAGGCTTCCTGCGAAGCGACATAGCGGTGCAAAGTGAGGGGTTGCCCGTCGGCTTTGATCTCGGCCGTCATCTCGTAAAGCGTGCCGGCGCCCGGCTCCGACTGCTTGGGCTGCCCGAGTGTCGTGAACAGCACGCGGGCGGAGGTGCGGACCAGTTCGAACGTGCGCACTTCGCCGTTTTTCAACGTGAACCGAAGCACATCGCCACGATCCATCTCGATCGCGGAAAGCGTATCCTTGGCCGCGAGCCGGTATTCCGCCGCCGTGGCCGGGAGCGGCATCGCGAGTATTCCGATAAGCGCAAGCAGGCGCCAATGCGTCCCGGATGGACGGGTGCCCGTGTTGTGGGCCGCGAATGAACGATCAGAACGGGGGGACTTCAACATGTTGGTGGGGAAAAGAAGGGGAATTCACCTGGAATAGGGCAGGAACGAGGGGAAAGTTCTCAAGGTCGCTCTCTCTGATTTTAACACTTATGCACTTTTTCACATAAAGAGCCTCGGAGCAAGCCCCGCGGCATTTGGACTGCGGCGACGTGCCTGCCTCGCGCGGAAGCGGGGGACAAACACCGGGGCTGCAGCAGCGGAACAACGGTGTCGCCGCTTGAAAGCGGCTTCACGAAGCCGCAGTCCGAAAACCAAGACAACCTTCCGTCAACCAAGCCGGAGCGGAGAGGGGCCAAACGGGGTCAAGGAGGTGCTTTAAGCATTATCTTTTGGGCCCGCCGAAGCCGAAGTCTGGCGGACAACCGCTCCCCCGCTCAGTCCTTCGGGATCACGCCCTTCTTCTGCAACTTGGAAACCTTGGGCCTGATGACGACCGCACAGTAGCCCTCGTTCGGATGCTGGTTGAAATAATCCTGATGATAATCCTCGGCCCGCCAGAATTTTTTCAGCGGCACGATCTCGGTGACAATCGGATCCTGGTAATGAGCCTGCGCGGCGGTCCTGGCCGCAACGGCGACTTTATGCTGCTCCTCGCTGTGATAGAAAATGACCGAACGATACTGATCGCCCCGGTCCGCACCCTGGCGGTTGAGCGTCGTGGGATCGTGCGACTCGAAAAAGATTTCGAGGAGCTTCCCATAGCTGATCACCGCCGGGTTGAACTCCACCTGGATCACCTCGGCATGACCCGTGCCGTGGGCGCAAACCTGCTCGTAGGTCGGATTGGCCACATGGCCGCCGGAATACCCGCTGACACTGTGGACGACACCCGGCACCCGTTGAAACACCGCCTCCATGCACCAGAAACATCCGCCGCCAAAGGTGGCGAATTCGTTTGGGGACGCGGTTTTGGATCCAGCCTGGGCGATCGTCATGGTTGTGATGAAGGAAAACAGGGTTAACAAAAGCCTTACTCTCATGGAAGTGGGAGAAGAATAATCACGATTTATTCCCGTGCAAGGAGCAGTCCGGCCATTGCGCCGGCATCCGGTGGAATGACCAAGCAAGCGTGGACTTTTCCGGATAATGGATTTTCCCTCGCCCCATGGACGATCCCCGCCTCGACAAATGGCTCTGGAGTGTGCGCGTTTTCAAGACCCGTCCCGAGGCCACGGCCGCCTGCCGCGCGGGCAGGGTGCTCATCGGCGAGCTTGAGGCCAAACCGGGCCGCGACATCCACGTCGGCGAAACCGTCACCGCCCGCGTCGGCGTGGTGACGCGCACGCTGAAGGTTACCGGCCTGCCCCGTTCGCGTGTGTCCGCCAAACAACTGACGGAGTTCATGCAGGACCTGACTCCGCCGGAGGAATACGAGCGCGCGAAACAAGCCGGCATCGAGCATATGCTCGCCCGGGAACGGGGTCGCCCGACCAAGAAGGACCGTCGCGACATGTCCCGGCTTTTCGGCTTCGAATAAAGAGCTTCCCTTTATCCAGCTGGACAACGCTGTACCATCCCGCCCATCCGCGACCGCCGGGTGGAAAGCCGCACCTTCCCGGACCGCCGCGGGACGATGGCGTTCACCGGGTCTGAAACCACTTGGCGTCACCTGGTTGATGAGTCCAATTGTCAATCAGGGGAAAAACCTCGGCCACTGTGCGCGCCACCGCGTACTTCCCGCGGATCGTGGCGTGCATGAATTTCTCCTCCACCATCCGGTCGAAGAACCGCAACAAGTCGTCGTAATAACCGTCCTGATTCAAAATCACGGCGGGCTTTTTGAGCACTTCGAGGTGGTCGAGGGTCAGTATCTCCATGAGCTCTTCCAGCGTGCCCCAGCCGCCGGGCAGCGCGAGAAAGGCGTCGGCCCGGGTTTCCATCAGCATCTTGCGCTCCCGCATCGTCAGGACGGAAATGAGTTCGTCCGCCTCGGTGAATTCCAATTCGCGCTCTTTCATGAATTCCGGAATCACCCCGACCACGCGGCCTCCGCCGTCCTTCACGCCGCGGGCCACCGATCCCATGAGTCCGGTCTTTCCTCCGCCATAGACCAGCGTCCACTGCCGGCGGGCCATTTCCGCGCCCAACGCGGTCGCCGCCGCCAGGTACTTCGATTCAAGCCGATCGCTGGAGGCGCAATAGACGCAGAGGGATTTCATCCGACCCTTGAAACCACGGATCGCGCAAATTGGCACGGATAAATTCGACGGTTGCCTTCTGAAATCGCCTCACGTGCCATCCGCGTCCAACCGTATCCGCCGTGGTCAACTCCGATTCCTCCGTCTACCGGGGCCGCTTCGCCCCCTCCCCCACCGGGTTGCTTCATCTCGGCCACGCCCGGACCTTCCTGACCGCCGGCCGGCGCGCGCTGGCGGCCGGCGGACGGATGTTCCTTCGCAACGATGACCTCGACGCCGCCCGCTGCCGCCCGGAATTTGTCGCCGCCATGAGGGAGGACATGCGTTGGCTCGGCCTGGTCTGGGATGAACCGATGCTTTCCCAAAGCGAACGGCTGCCGCTCTACCGGAGCGCCCTCGCCCGGCTGCATGCGGGCGGGTTCATCTATCCCTGCAATCGTTCGCGGCGCGACGTGCTCGCGTCCGCCGGCGCGCCGCACGAGGGCGATGAAAACGACGAGCCGCTTTATCCCGTCGAGTTTCGCCCTTCGCCCGCCGCGCCGGTTCCGCCGTTGGAGATGCCCGCCCGCACCAACTGGCGTTTCCGGGTCCCCGACGGGCAACCGCTGGAATTCACCGACGGTCACTTCGGGCCGCAACGCGCCGTCGCGGGAAGCGACTTCGGGGATTTTCTCGTCTGGCGGAAGGACGACGCGCCAAGCTATCAACTCGCCTGTGTCGTGGACGACGCCGACCTGGGCATCACCGAGGTGGTCCGCGGCGCCGACCTGATGCGTTCCACTTTCCGTCAACTCCTCCTCCATCGCGCGCTGGGATTTACGCCACCGGCGTTTTATCACTGCCCGTTGGTCATGGATGAAAACGACCGGCGCCTGGCCAAACGGCATGACGCACTGTCCCTGCGGACCCTGCGCGAACAAGGCCGGACACCGGAGGAGTTGCGCACGCCTTGAAGGCGCGCCGCCGGTGATTTTTCCGGTTCTCCTGAAGCGGATAAACTTCATCACTTGCCAAAAGCCGAAACCTGCGTTCCGAGTATCGATTCCCGCATGGCGACCTATGTTTATGAAACGATCCCCCAGACTCCCGGGGAAACCGTGCGCCAGTTCGAAATCGCGCAAAGCATGAGGGACGCCCCGCTCACGGTCCACCCGGACACCCGGCAACCGATTCGCCGGATCGTGACCGGAGGATACGGTCTCATGGCACGCGCAGGGAAGTCATCCGCCGGCTCCGCTCCGGCCGCCTCCTGCAGCCCCGGTTGCGCCTGCCATCGCGGCCCCCGGATTCCAGCCCTTTAATTATAAAATATGATCGACTACAGCCAACCCGACCTCACCCAACATCCGCCACGCAGCGTTCGCGTCCGCATCGGCGGCTACGCCCACCTCGCCCGCCTGCTCGACAAGGCGCGCGCCACCCTCCTCGGGAAGCAGGCGGAATATTCCTACAACTGTCCCCTCGACCAGCAGTTCTTTACGTTCACCGGCATCAATCCCGACGCGATGCTCGCCGAAATCAAGTCGGGCAAATCCGACGTCCAGATTCTCGAGTGGGTCAATGCCCGGGCCCAAAGGCTCCCCTACGACGTCGCAGCCTGGTCCGCCTGGCTGGAATTGCGCGGTCCCGGCGGTGCGGAGGGACACGAGTGGATCGCCAACACGCTCAAGAGTCACCACTCGACCCGCGACGACATCCGGTCTTTCGCCGACCTGCTCGATCTCGACGACTACCTCAGCTACGGCGGCATTGCCTGAGGGATTCCGGGCACGCGGTTTCCGACTCCCGATTCGGCGGCGCAGCCAGGTGCGCCGCTTTTTTACGCCCAAATCGAAAATCAAGCGCCCCGGGTCGAAACGCTCACAGTTCCGTGTACTTGTCCGCGCGGCCCCGCGCTTTTTCAATGGGATACTTCCTGGCATTGGCGGCCACCTTTCGCTCGATCGCCGCCGCGAGATCGATTCCGCAGATGTTCGCGAATTCGAGGGAGTAGATGACAACGTCCGCGATCTCCTCCTCGATGGCGCTTCGCCTTTTGGCATCGTGAGCCCGCGCGAGCGAATCCCCGGACTCCGTCCAAAGGAAATGCTCCATGAGCTCCCCTGACTCGGCGGCCAGCGCCATGCTGAGGTTCTTCGGCGAGTGAAACTGCTCCCAGTCGCGCTCATGGACAAAGGCCCGCACCTTTTCCCTCAAGGCCGCCACCGTCGTCGTCGCATCGGTCAATGGTTTCATAAACCGCAGATTAGCCCGCGCCCTCGGTGTGGGCAAGCCAACGCCCGCACGCCCAACCCGCTCCCACCAGGTGACGATTTCGTGTCATGACACTAAAAATTCTTGGCGCGCGGCATGAGATGTGCATTTTGAGGGGCAGAGACCAACATGGCACCGACGCTTCCAGTTCAGCACCGCGCGAGTGGCACTTCGATTACGAAGGCCGTCCGACAGCTCTGCTGCGCCCATAAGATGCGTCAGACCATTGCCGTGTGGTCTTATAAAGCCACCGGCTCGGGCTGCCTGACCTGATTCAACCGTATATCGGTTAACCTCAGCTCCCAGGAGACCCGGCGGTATCAAACCGACGAGAGGAACCACCATGCATACCATCATACATCGCAACAGTCATAATCGCTTCCCGAACGAAAAACCCGCCGTACAGGGTTTCCGTTCGCCGCACTATGAATGCATCGACATGGCCCGATCCCTGAAACTCGTCATCTACGTACCCGGGGTGGATGAAAGCGGCATCGAGATCATCACCCAGGGCCCCGACGTCTTTGTGACCGCCCGCAAGACCCATCTCCTCCGCGCCAACTGGCAGGCGTTGCACCTCGAACGGGTGCAACGCGACTACCAGCTCAAGCTGCGGCTCGGGACCGGGTTCGACTTCGACGCCATGCAGGCATCCGTCACCGGCGGCGTGCTCACCATCGTGTTGCCGAAACGCGAAACGACCCCGGGTCTTTCGTCGTTTGTGCAACGCCAGGTGGCATAGCCTCCGAAAATCCCCGGTGCGTCCGTCGCCATTCCGGCGGGCGCACCGGTTTTTACTACTTTTTGAGGAACAAAGGACCGGCCTCGCGGTTCTCAACTTTACGGCACTGACCCGCCAACATAACCCCAAGCCCCTCGCGACAATGACCTATTTTCCCAACCATCTTCGCAAGCGCCCTCTCGCCGCCCTCGCCGCCGCTCTCTCGCCGGTACGGGACGCGATGATGCGCGACATCTCCTCGGGACGCCTCCTGTTCAAACCGCCGGCGCTGATCAACCCGCGCGTCACGGTCGAGCCCCTGCCCGTCAAACCGCTGAACATCGCTCCGCGTTCAAACCGCAACGAATAAGGGATTCCCTTATCGTACAAACCCAGCCCGGCCCCGGCCGGGTTTTTTTTGGGGCCGATCCGTCGTTTCGGCGAGAGCCCCGTTCGCCACCAGCCAACGCGAGATTACTTTTCCGTGACTACCCATCCGCTTTGCGCGCCGGCTCCCTCATCCGCTTTCAAACGTTGCACCAAGACCGGCAGGGCGGCCCGGATCTCCTCCTCGATTCGCCACGGCGGATTGAGGACGAAGAGTCCGCAGCCTTTCATCCGCAACTCCGACGAATCCCCGGCGATGGCGATCTCGGCGAAAAAAGTCGGTGGCGGGGACAGTTCGAGAAACCCGCGCCTGAAGTCGTCCACCCGGACGCGCTCCGTCACCGGATACCAGACGGCGCACACCGCACTCGGCAGGCGCTTGAGCATGTCACGCAGCCCGCGCAGGATGTCGGCAAACTCGGCTTTGCTTTCAAACGGAGGATCGATCAGCACGAGCGCCCTTTTTTCCGGCGGTGGCAGCATGGCCTTGATGCCGGTATAACCGTCGATGGCCTGCACCGTCACCCGCGACTCCCGGGCGAAATCGAAATCCAAAGCCTCGGCGTCGTCCGCCCGCAGTTCGCAGAGTGCCATCCGGTCCTGCGGCCGGAGCGATAATTTCGCCACCCAGGGCGAGCCTGGATAGAATTTCAGCTCGCCGTCGGTCGCGCCCTGGCGGTCGTTGAATCGCCGGACCAGCGCGAGGTAGTCGGCCAAGTCCGGCGGCAATCCCTCCGGCGCATTCCAAAACCGACCGATACCGGCGGGGAATTCCGGCTCCCGGGAACGCCCGTCGGACAACACCGGCGGAGCCGACAGATCGTAGCTGCCGCGCCCGGCATGGGTGTCGAGATAGAGGAAACCCTTCTCCTTGCGCTGCATCGCCCGGATCAACTGCATCAGCAAAACGTGCTTGAACACGTCCGCATAGTTTCCCGCGTGGTAATGATGGCGATAATTCACCGTCGCCCTATCCCCACGGGAACCTTGACCATGCATTTGCGCCCCCGCATGGGGCCGCCCGCCCACGATCCGTTGAGTCCCTTGAACACGACTGGTCCGGGATCCAGTGGATCGGCGTCATAACGGTGTGCCGCCGCCAAGCGGGGATCTACGGACGTCTGCCCCCGCACCGTGGGAAATGGGCCAAGGATTGCCATGGCCGCAGAATCGCAAGCCCCTTCCCCCGTCCGCAAGCCAAAGCCAAGGAAATCCCATGGCCGCGCGCGCATGCGGAGGTCTGATCGCCTCCGCGCCGGTCTCACTTTCGTCTTCCCGACTCCGCCACCCGGTGCAACTGCCCTTGAAATCCAAGCGAGGTTGGCCAACGGCACCACTTCCGACTCCCGCCGACCGACGGAGATGTCTTCCATGAACGCCCGAATCTCGTAATCGAACCCCAAACTTTCGCGCTCGTCACGAAAATGCCCGACGCACTCGTCGAGGCGATAATGCATCGCCTCGTTCGCCCGCCAGAAATCGGGAATCGCGATATAGCCTTCCTCTCCGATCACATGGGCCCAGTTGCGGAGCTTGCAGCGAAACGAGCCCCCCAGCGTCGCGGTCGATTCCGGACACCGCCAGAGCATTGTCACGTCGTCCTCGACGCCGTTGGGAGCGCGACGGTCGAGCACTTGCATTTCCGTCGGGTCGGACTTCTGGAAAAGCCGTGCAAAGGCGACAGGATAAATGCCCAATTCCAAGAAACCCGATGGCCGTGATGGCCAGCCCGCGGAGGTGATTGGGAAAAATCTCCGAAAGCACCACCCACATCACCGGCCCGAGCGAGACGGCAAACGACGCCACAAATCGTCGCCCCGCGATCGGATCGATCGGGCAAAGCATGATCGTTTGCCGCAGCGCGGCGGGACCGACGTTGGTGAAGAGCTGCGCCTGAACGTCGCGGCTCACCGCCGCGTGGGCTTCGTGACGTGGCACTACCCCGTCGGCGGGCGCGGGGCCTCGCGGCGTTTCGCCTCGTATGCAGAGGGAATTTTCCAGCGCGGACTGAAATTCGATCCCGCTTGGACCGTAAACATTCACCTCGAACAGCCCCCGCTCACGACCCCGGGCACCGTCGCCGCCCACGTTGCGCACGAGACGAAGAAGTCCCGCGGGACTGTTCGATCACCGGCTTCGACGGCATCGCCCCACCCCCCGGCATGCCGCAACTCCCCACGTTGTCGGTCGCCCATGCCGACATCGGCAGTTCGTCCGTCAGCCGCCTGCCCAGTCGGATACTCCACCCGACCTCCCCTCGCCGAAAAATCCTCGTGGAAACCACGCTGATCGAGGGCGCAACGATCGCCGCACCCGGGCGCGTGAGTTCATGAGTGGAAAGCGGCGTCGGGATCGCCGCCCTCCGAATGACGTTACTGCAACAGCGCCTCCGAGCGTTCGACCAGTCCGATAAACTCGCTCCGGTAGCCGCCGGAATCGCGGTCGAGTCCCGCCCGGCCCCACGCCGCGATGTCGGTCAGTGTCGTCGAACCCTTGTAAGGCGAATCGCGCAACACCATGCCGAAGGCGGCCACGGCCGAGGCGAACTTGAAGTCCTGCGTCGCGTTCTCAAACCGCGTACCGGCATCGAACAGCGGAAACTCCAGCTTGTTGCTCACATCGCCGGCGGGCTCCTTGTAGCGGATCCTCACCGTCAACATCTCGGCCGATTTGGAATTCCGGATCATTGGCTTTGAAGTCTCCGTCCTCTGATACTTCAGCGGATCCACTCCGGGCGCGGTCTCCAACTCGACACCGACCGGCACGACTTCGTAGAGCGCGGTGACGGTGTGGCCCGCGCCGATTTCACCGGCGTCGATCTTGTCGTTGTTAAAATCCTCCCTGGCGAGCAGGCGGTTTTCATAGCCGATCAACCGGTAGGCCTGCACGACCGCAGGGTTGAATTCCACCTGCAACTTCACGTCCCTGGCGATGGTCACGAGCGTCCCGCCCGCTTGTTCGACCAGCGTCTTTCTCGCCTCGGCCGACGAATCGATGTAGGCGTAGTTGCCATTCCCCTTGTCGGCCAGCTGCTCGAGCGTGCCGTCCTTGAGATTGCCCATGCCGAATCCGAGCACGCTCAGGAACACCCCGCTCCTCGCCTTCTCCTGAACCAGCCGGATCAGGTCGCCCTGGCTCGTGACTCCGACGTTGAAGTCGCCGTCGGTCGCAAGGATCACGCGATTCACGCCGCCCGCGACAAAGTTGGCCTTCGCAATGTCGTAGGCGAGATGAATGCCCATCGCCCCGTTGGTCGAGCCATTCGCCTCCAGGCGGTCGATCGCCTCAAGAATCTCCGCCTTGTGCGACACCGGCGTCGAGGGCAGCGCCAGACCCGAGGCACCCGCATAGACCGCGATGGCGACGCGATCGTCGGAACGCAGTTTGCCAACGAGCATCCGCAACGACTGCTTCACCAACGGCAGCTTGTTTGCCGCATTCATCGAGCCCGAGACATCGAGCAGAAAAACCAGGTTCGCCGCCGGCCGGGCCGCGTCGGAAACCTCGCGTCCCTTCAGCCCGATGCGCACCAGACGATGTCCGGGAGCCCATGGCGCACCCGCCACTTCCAGATGCGCGGCGAAGGGCGGACCGCTGACCTCGCCCCTGGAATCCAAAGGTTGCGGACCGGCGTAATCGTACGGGAAATAATTGACCATCTCCTCGATCCGAACCGCATCAATCGGCGGACGCCGCCCCTGCGTGAGAAACCGCCGCATATTGGCATACGAAGCCGTATCGACGTCCACCGAAAAGGTGGAAAGCGGCTCGTCCGCCACGCGGATATAACCGCTATCCTTCCGGAACGCGTAGTCCTCCGCATCGGCGGCCCGTCCGATGCTCCGGGTCGAATAAGTCAATGGATCGGTTCCACCGAAAACCATGGGGGCGGCCGAACCGGCACCGGACAGGCGGGTGCGAATACGCGATCCCGCCAGGCTCCCACCGGCCATATAATAGCCGCGCGATATCGCTTCATCTTTTTTCCGCTGCTGGCTTTCCGCCGCGACAAGCAAGCCATCCGCCTGAATCGCGGCCGGGGACGGAGTCCGATCGCTTCGCTCTTCGGCCACCTGGGCATGTCCCCGCGCCTGCGGCGCGGCGTCATTCGCAAATTTGACGTCGCCGGCGGATTCCTCCTGGCGGCGTTCGTTGATCATCCGGCTCTGCGCCTTCAGCAGGGCCGGCTGCCGGACCTCCGGCTCCCCCGGGGGTTGATCGGCCGGCAACGCCACGCTCGCCACCTTTGGCTCGTTCGCGCTGTTGGCCGCGACCAGCGGAACCTCGATGTACTTTTTCCTGGCATGCACCGGCTGATTTTCCTGCCAGTATACGAAAAAGAGCGCGAAGCAGGCGGCGGCGAGACCCGACACAACATAGTAGAATTGGGGGAATTTGATCCGCTTGCCCAGGACTCCATCGGGCGGCGTCACCCCGTCGTCCCGCCGGCGGGAATCGTTTCCGGCGGCGCCCGCCGCCTTGGCAAAATCGTGCGCTTCGATCGCCGGCATCGCTTCGTCCGCAAGCGCCGACGTCAGCGACACCGACATTTCGCGAATCTCCGCCACCGTCCGCCGCGCCGCCTCGTCCCCCCGGAGTTGCTTTTCGAACTCCGCGCTTTCCTCCGGCGTCATCTCCCCGAGGGCATAGGCCGTCAGGCGGGGATCGTCGGGTAAAATCGTATTCCGTTCCATTTTCCAGTTCTCCAAGTTAATTCGTATCGGTGGTTGGTTGACCGCCAGCCGGACCGCCGCCGGCGGCGAAGGCAC
>Ga0164241_10005112_pt1 | contig 12423 bp, 9 predicted proteins | sample OricomyardsoilBY_FD_108780 | JGI IMG/M metagenome (GOLD analysis project Ga0164241, IMG submission 108780) | Backyard soil microbial communities from Emeryville, California, USA - Original compost - Back yard soil (BY) | ecosystem: Environmental > Terrestrial > Soil > Unclassified | place: USA...
CTCGTGCGTGATGATCGCCAACGCACTCGGCCATTTCCCTCGCTCGACTGCCGTGGTCCCGTACATGGCGCTCTCGGGCGGCGCCTTGATCGCGCTCGGAGCCCGCGAGATGGCCATTGGGCGCAGCGCCGCGCTGTCGGCAGCCGGGGTCGCGGGGGCGGCCTGGAAGATTTCCGGCAGCGCCGATGCCACGGGCTCCGCCACTGCGACGACAGGCAGGCGAGGTTCGCGGGGCATCGACGGCGCACAGTTGGGCATCTCGATGCAACACGTGGCGAGTGCAGAGCGCGCGCCGGGGGACAGCCCTTCCGCACACGGCGCGTCCGCACTCGGCAGCGTCGGTTCGGCAATGCACAGCGTGGCTGCCGCGCTGATCCCCTGAACGACTTCCGCAATTTCCTGGTGTGATGCCAGGCGACTGATATCCAACGCCTCCAGACGGGCGACCAGGCCGCGGCTGTCCTGAGGGCGCGCCAAGGCTTCGAGACTCATCGCTTGCAGCGCGAGCTCGAGCACGGGCAGCGCCCACTCGGCACCCGCCGGCAAGGTCAGCGAGGGAGCCACCTTCAGCCGAGCATGACTCACCTTGCCCGGGAGACGCACCGGCGCTTTGTGCCGCGCCGTTTCCTCGGACCGTGCTGGACCCGCCAGCGTCGCCGGCAGCTCGGCGCGCGTCTCTGCCGTGCCCGCAGCGAGCTGCGCGCGCTCGGGAGCGGCCGTATGCTCGACCAGGCGATGGCCTGCCAGCGCCTCCCAGGCGAGCACGCCCAGGCTGTAGATGTCGGACCGCTGATCGCCGCTAGCGGTTGCAGCGAGCAACTCTGGCGCCAGGTATTCGCTCTCCAGAGCGGCGCTCTCGCCGGTTCGTTTTTTGGCCGCGCGGACATCGACGCGCGCCACGCCGTCGAGCCCGATCACCACCGTCGAAGGAGCGATCACGAGATGGGAGTGTGCTGCCATCAGACGCGGGTTGGCGTGCAACCAGGCCAGGGACAGCGTCAGATCCACGATCAGGCGCACGCGCACCTCGAGGCGCAAGCGTTCCAGCACCCCCGTGTCGTAGAAGGCCCCCAGGGTCAGGCCTCGGTCGGCGTGACCGCCCAGCGTGAGCTCGCCAGAGCCAGCCTGCGCAGAGGCAACCATTACGGTGTGGCCACTGCGCGCCGGACCAGTCCCGGCGACAGCCAGCGGCCGACGCTGAGACTCCGGCATTTTGGCGCGAGATATGCTTCGTTTTTGCACTGGCCCCTCTGCACTTGAACGGCAGTGCGGGCGGATTCTAGAGCCGCGTGGCGGAGTCGTAGCGACGGCTCGAGCGGTGTGCTGTTTTGGCGACGTTCGGGCACGCCGGCTCGCCCTCGGAAGCGCCAGTAGAGCGGGTTTTTGGTCGTCATGCGCCTTGCCAAGGGTTAGCCTGAGCGCCCCGAAACCATACACGCGAGACGGTGAGCTTCCCCATGACTGCAGTCGAAACGACCGACACCCCGGCGGGTGACGGCGCGGAGAACACCGCGCCGCTGAAGGCCTCGCGCCTGAGCAAACAGCAGCTGTTCCTCAAGGGCACACGCTTCATGTACAAGGTGCTCGACTACGGGCAGCGCAAGTATCACCGCGCGCTCGGGCGTGCGGCAGCCGTCGTACCAGAGGGTCCCGTGGGCGGCCTGTGCGGGGTCAGCGCCAGCTTTCCCTTCACTTCCGAACAGATCTTGCTGGGCTACGCGCAAGGCATGTTCCCGATGGACAAGGGCGGGCGCATCTACTGGCACTGTCCCGATCCGCGCTGCGTGCTGCCGCTGGAAAAGCTGCACGTTCCCTCCCGCATCCGCACCTACATGCGCAAAGGCCTATTCGAGCTCCGCTTCGATCGAGATCCGGCAGCGGTGCTCGCGGCCTGTGGGGATCGCAAGGGCACATGGCTCACCCGGCGCGTCCAGGACGCTTACCAGGCGCTCTTCGATCTCGGGGCGATGCACACGGTGGAGGCCTGGAAGGGCGATCGTCTGGTGGGCGGGGCATTCGGCGTGGCCCTCGGTACTGTCTTCACGGTCGAGAGCATGTTCAGCAACGAGGACCATGCCAGCAAGCTGGCCTTCGCGTACCTCTGCCAACACCTGGTCGACCGCGGCTTTACTTTGGTGGATTGCCAATACCAGCAGGACCATTTCGAGCGCTTCGGCGCCATCGAGATGTCACGGGACGAATACCGAAACCGTGTTGCGCTCGGCTTGATTCACCCTGCAAGCTTCACCGTACCGAAGGCGTCCTGAACTCATGAAAGAGAGAAAATCTGCCGGGGCCCCCGCCCCGTCCGAAACTACCGAGCCGGGTCGCAGCGTCTTTGGCCGCCCGCTCACCCCATGCAGCAAGCGCCCGAAGACCGGCTTCTTTCGCGATGGCTGCTGCAACACGGCACCGGAGGACGAGGGCGCGCACGTGGTCTGCGCGCAGATGACCGAAGAGTTTCTGGCCTTCAGCCGCGCCAGTGGCAACGACCTGAGCACCCCGGCGCCACAAGCCGGTTTTCCCGGCCTCTTGCCAGGCGACCGCTGGTGCCTGTGCGCGGCGCGCTGGAAAGAGGCGTTCCTCGCGGGTTGTGCCCCACCCGTCTATCTGGCCAGCACGCACGAACGCGTGCTCGACTACGTGACCTTCGACGCCTTGCGGCAGCACGCTCTGGATCTGAACTAAGGGCGTGACCCGAGCTGAGAGCGCCGCCGCATTCCGGCCAGCACTACGCCAGCGGCGAGCAGCCAACCCGAGGCCACTGCGTTCGAGGCCACCCCGTTGGAGGTGACCGAGCCGGAAGCGCCGAGCGGCGACAACGCGCACGAACGCGCAGTGCCGTCCGGCGGATCGAGGATCGGCGAGATGCGCCGCGCCGGGGCCGACGACGGCTCGTTTTCGGGCTTGGGTTCGACCAACCGGGAGGGGGACGAGTCGAGCCCGGTCAGGCAGGCGCCCCCGGAGCAGATGGACTGCGGCGCACAATAGTGACCCTCGTCGTCGCAACACTCTGAACCGGCGGAAATGCAGCCGAGCCCACAGGGCACGTCGAAGCCCGGGCACGTGACGCTGCTCGCGTTTCCGCACTCGCTGGGGGACGACGCGCACGTGCCATCACCGCAGCAAAACGGCGTGTGGGCAGGGCAACAGCCCTCGGCGATGTTGGGACAACACTGCTCGGAGTTCAGGCAACAGGAGCCGTTGTCACAGGCGCCATAGCCACTCGGACAGCTCTGCGCCTGCGCCGACCGGGACACGCCACCCAGCGACAGCAAGACGAGGCACAAGGCCCAGCTCTCGCGCACGTGCCTCGCCAACCGATTCAAGCTCATGGACAGAGACCTCAATAGAAAACACAGCCCAAACCCAGGCTCACTGCCGTGGGTAGGTTTCCGATGTACGGCAGCCAGGTGAGCGACGCACGCATACCCGGCACCAGGCCCTTCTTGGTCGGCGACACGCGGCCCCAGTCGACGGTCGCGCGGATGCCAGCCGGGTGAATTTGGCCGGTCGCGTCGAAGTCCCCGCTGCCAAAAAAGCGCACGTAGGTGGGCAGCCAGGCCAAACCAAAGACCACGCCGGACCAAGGCGAGCCCGCTGCGCTACCCCAGCGACCGCTGGCGATGTGCGCCCCGAGAATGAGCGAGAGCTGATTCTGGGTGAACTTCGTCTCATAGGGCGCGCCCTCTTTCCAGGTGACGGAGTGGATCGAGTCGGTCACCCCGAGTTCGAACTCTGCCCAGCGCACCGCCGTGCCCCCGCCGAGCGAGGCCGGACCGCGGAAATGGAGAGACAGCGAGCCGCCTCCACCCCAACCCTCGCCGCCGTACCAAGTGCCTTGGCCGCCGAGAGTATAGTGCTTGAACAGCGATACCCCTTCGAGGCGCAGATCCCAGCCCAGCGAAACCGCTGCCCAACGCTCTGCCCCCGACTCCGGCTCTGCCTCGTTCAGGACGTCGTCCGTGCAACACGGAGCGGGCGGGGTCGCGCTCGCCGCCTCCGCCTCCGAGTGGGTCGGATCGTTGGCATTCTCCACGCGGGAGACGTTGCGCCACGGAATCGTGCGCACGCCTTCCACGCCGAGCAAAAGAACGTAGTTGTCCTTCTCCACCCGCAGCACCGTGCCGCGCAGCCGTGTTCCGTCCTTGAGCCACACGCTGTCGCCCAGTCCGGGTTTCGGCGCCGAAGCCACCGCGCTCGACGAGGCTGAGTTCGACGGCGCCGCGCTCGACGGCGCCGCGCTCGACGGCTGTGCAGCAGCGAGACGCGGCAGTGCCAGTAGAGCGAGCGCCAGCAGCCCTGCCGGCAAGCGCGTGCGTCCAAAGTGCGAGATCGTCATCGTGGCCGAGCGATGAAGTTGCAGGGGGCGGGGTTTTCGGGGTGAAGCTCGACGATGGCGTGCTCGAAGCTCTGCGACACGATGCCTGTATCTTCCGAGCGCTCGGGGGCAGCGACGGGCACGCCGAGCTCTTCCACACCACCCAGGGCATGGAACGCCACCCACATTCGCCCGCAGACCTCGGCGGTGCGATCGGTGCCGACCGGGACGTCGAACGCTTCGCAGCCCCAGTCCTTGTCGGGGACGCAGCTGTTGTACAGCGACGGACCCGGCGCCAGATCCAGGCTCGGGCGCTGCCAGCGCCACTGCACGTAGTGCTCGATGGTCTCGAACGTGTAGCCCTGCGCGGCCAGCTCATCGATGATGTCGGGCAGCACGTCCCGCGTCACGCTATGGGTGTCGTGCATGAGCACGATCATGCCGTCGCCGGTGGCCGTGGCGGGGGCCGCGATCACGGCCTGCTTCACACGCTCCAGCTTGTCCGCGTAGGTCGGTGCGCCCGGCTCGATCGTAGGGCGACTCGTGCGCGAGTAGGCTTCCCCCTCCGCCCAGTCGGCAGCGTCGCTCGAGGTCACGGTCCACATGATGTTGAGGGCGTAGCTGGCGATGCGTTCCGACGGCGAGGGATCGATGGGGCCGGCGATGCCCGTGAACCAGGGCGAGCCGTACGGTGGACGAAACAGGCTCAAGTTCTCCGGTAGCGCTCCCGCGCGCAGCAGCGCCCGGTTGATGAGCAGCTCGTTTTGCTCGATCTCGCTCGTGAGCTGAGCTCGGGTGATGCGCCCGATGTCGGCGTGATTGACGGTGTGATTGGCGAGCTGATGCCCCTCGTCCACTTCGCGCTTGAGCAAGTCGCGGAACACGACGGTGTTACCGCCCTCGTCCACGAACGTTCCGTCGAGGCCCGGCTCTCCCTTCAATTGCTTGGCCGTGACGAAGAAGGTCGCCTTTACGCCCTTCTCCTTCAGGATATCGAGAAATCTCGGCGTCCATTCCGAGGGCCCGTCATCAAACGTCAGGTACGCGACCTTGCGCGGCAGCAGGTTGGGTCCCCCGGGGTAGCCGACCCCCAGAGGACGAACCGGCGAGTACCATTCGTCGATGCCATTCGAGCGCGGTGACGAGCACTCCTGGTCGGCGCTCGAACTCGGCTCGGTCGGCACCAATGCCGGCTCGGCCGTGATCCGCTGCGGGCCGCAGCGCCCGCCCTCCGGCAAGACGATTTGGATCTCGTCCAGGGACTCCGGTAGTTCCGCCTTTGGCGTTGGGTTCAGCTTGGGGCCCGAGCAACCGCAAACACTCGGAACCCAGACAGCCAGCAGGGCCGAGCGCGTCAGCCAAGACACCCCACTGCACCGCCGACGACGCTTCGCTCCCATGGTCCACCTCTGGCCTTTCATTGGAGGCCGCCGGGCAGGCAGCAGGGCGCCGGGCGGCGTGCCCAAAGCCGCACATCGAACTGCCCGTTGTCGGAACGAAGACCCGCGGGGCCGTCGAAACGGAGTGCGGCCGGCGGCAAGCGCCCGACCCAAGTTCTGACATTATCCACACTGACCACGAGCTCTGTATCCGATACCGCTGCCGCCAGGCGATGCCGCTGACCCACCTGCACGGGAGGTACAGGGCGCGTCTGCTCGGGCGTCAGTACGGTGTAGCCCCGGTCGCCGCACTCTGCGTGCCGGCTCTGCCCGGGGTTGTTCTTGACCGAGACGACGATACCCCGCGCCGGCTCGACGTGCCACATCACGTACACGACGTTGCAGCTGTCCTGAGCCCGCAGCTCGACCCCGATCTGCCGGCGCAGCTGGCCGGATGCGAGCGGCGCGGCGCGGGTTGTCGCGCCTCGGTACACAAACTCCAGCTCCACGCTCGAGCGCGGCGTGCGGCCCACCCAGGCTCGCAACATGGGCTCGCGGATTGAGAAAAATGGTGGTCCGTCGGCACCGGCCAACGCTCCCGCGGTGGACTGGATGCTCCCGGAGGTGACCACGAGTCCACTCGGCGCGATCGACTCGAGCTTCCCCGGCACGGGCATCGGTGCCGGAGCTTGCGCTGCAGCGAGGCTGGGCACAGCCAACGACAGCACGATCAGCGAGAGGAGACTAGGGCTTGCCATCACCCCTGGGGCCCCCCGGCGAGCGACGGAACCACTCCGAACGCGGGGGCAGGATCGCTCGCTGCTTCTTCTTGCTGGTAAAACCCTGGAAGCCGTTCGACGTCCACTGGGTCTCCCCCCAGCCAAACCAGAACTTGCCGAACGGCACGTCCCCAACGACCACCGAGCGCACGGCGAGCAACACGGCTCGCCGCAAGCGATAGAGCAGCGCAATGCGCGATGAACCGCCCTTGATCAACGTCGACTCGGGAGCAAAGCCGGTCACGTTGCCGAACAGGAAAACGTCGTGGACGAAGCCGACAGCGGCCGGGACCCACTTGAACACCAAGGTGTAGACAGGCGTCAGTGGCAGCGCGAATAGCAGGCGCCAATATTGCCCATCGCGGCTCATCAGCAGCGTCGCCATGGTGAGCATGCTGGCGGTCAGCACCTGCGTGAAATACGCCAGCAGGATCAGCGTCACGGTGCGCGAGTCAAAGAAGAACGCGGGCAAGATCAGATAGGCGACCACGCCGATCAAGAGCGAGCGAAACATCGACGTCTTGATGATGATCGCGGGTAGCCCGAGCGTCCAGTGATAGCCGAGCGCGCGCCAGTAGCGCCCGGTGAGCTCGATGCGAGAGGTGTTCCAGCGCCGGCGCTGCTTGAAGAGCGCCTTGATGGTGGTCGGCGACGAGGTGTACACGCGCGCCTCGGGCTCGTACTTGATCGGCCGATCGAGGATCAGCCCGTGCAGCATGTACACGAACGCATGCAAGGGTGTGCGTGGAGGGTCGGAGGTGAAGCGACCATTTTCATACCGCGCGACGGCGGCGGTATACGCCGTGACGGTGTCGTCGGTATCGCCCGCGACTAGCTCCGGAATGGGCAGCGCGCGCGACTCGGAGAACTTGGGCGCAGCCACACCCAGCCACCAGCGCCACCAATCCGACCTGCGCAGCGTGCGCAGATAGCCCATGAAGCGTGGGATCTCGAGAAAGATGGAGGTCCACGTGCAGTAGAAGGCGCCGGGCACACCGGTCACCGGCATCATGCGGATGTTGTAGCGCCCGACGTTCGATACATAGTAGTCGCGCGCGACCTGCAGATTGAGCTGGCCGGCGATCGAAAAGTAGTGACCCCAGCCGTTCCAGAAATCATTCCCTCGTACGTACAAACCGCCGGCAACGGCGCGTGCCGGTGCTCCGGTGATGGGGTTCTTGCGCTGCAGGCGGGCCACGATGCGCTCCAGCGAATGCGGCCCCAGATCCGCGTCCGCATCCGTGCTGACGTAGACCTCGGGAAAGGCGGGGTGCTCGCCCTTTTTCACCAGCTCTTTGACGAACTCCATGGCGTGGTCGATCGCCATGGGTTTGCTGCGGCGCTCTACCGTGCCCGTCACGTACAGGAAGGTGTGAGAGTCGTAGGAGCGACCCTCTGCCCAGCTCTGGAGCTCCTCGTACAACTTCGGCGCGGCAGCGATGCCGTCAATCGAGAGCACGATCAAGAGCCGCCCCGGGTAGCCGTTACCGGCCACGCTCTCGACCGTACTTTGCATGCTGCGCAGCTCCTCCTCGATGCGCAGCAACGAAGGGATCACCACGAGCGTGGACAGCGCTCGCGCGGGCGCCGGTTGGCGCGAGCGAAAGGCCTGCGACACCAGCAGATACAAGAGCAGCAGCGGGTAGTCCCAGAAGACCAGCAGCGTGAACACGAGCACGACAGCGATCGGCGCAAAAATGGAGAAGCCATTGAGCGTGCGCAGGTTCCAAATCACGGATTCCATGCTCAGCTCCTCCTTTCGAGACTCTCGCTACGCACTCGGTCGGGCGCAGCCGGACTAACCGCGCGCCCGTGCAGCGAGCGACTCCAGCGCTCCGAGAAAGCTGCGCAAAAAGATCGAGTCCGACTCCACCGACACTTGTTCGATCGCCAGTAGATCGCGAGCCTGCGCCGCGCTCTCTGCCTCCGACTGCTCGAGAGCGAGGCGCGTGGCGCGCAAGATCTCGAGCGAATGTTCGACCAGGCCCAGATCGCGGCGGGCTTGCTCCAAGGCCGCGGCGGTTTGCGCACGGAATTGAGCCAAGCGCGTCTCGACCCCCTCGCGGGCGAAGCGCAGATCCTCGGAGCGGCCCTCGAGGTACCGCTGCTCGTGCTCTCCCTTCACCAGGCCGCCGAGGCTAAAGCTCAGCTCGAGTGTTCCGTACCAGTCGACGGGCTGGAGCGGGACCACGCCGCCCGTGATCTGCAGCTTCCAGTCGTCGAGCCGCCGCACCTTCGAGGCTTCCTGCTCGAAGCGCATGGCCTCGCGATAATATTGGGAGGCCAGGGCCGGGACGGGTACGGCAGGGCTTGCCGCCGCGCTCCCTGCCGTGCCGGCTGCCGCGCTCCCGGCCGTGTTGGCCGCCGCGCTCGGGAAGGTCCCCGCCGCACCGAGCTGGCGTGCCTGGAGCTGCCCGGCCTCCCCCTCGACCGCGACGAGCTTGTGTTCCAGCGTATCGATCGAGCGCTGCAGGCTCGTGAACTCCACCACGGTGATGATGCGCTGGGACAAGCGCGCCGCTGCTTTCGCGCCCAGCGCGCGCCAATCTTCCGTGCGCGTGCGCAGAAATTGGCTCTGCTCTCGCAAGGCCGAGAGCCGCGCCGTTTCGGTGGCGTGCCCCAGCACGTCGTCGAGCTCCAGAGACGCCTCGTGCCGGCGACAGTCTGCATCCCCCGTGCGCAGCACGCCCTGGCCCTTGTAGAAATCCAGCGGCGAAAAAGTGAGCCCCGTCCGCAACTGATAGCCGTTGCGGGTAGTGGCATCGGGATCGAACTGGCCACGCGGGAAGTGGATCCCTTGCACCATGACCCGCGGGGTCATCAACAGATCGGCGTCGCTCGCTGCCCTGGCCCGGACCTGCCTGCAATAAGAGGAGTCTTGGGCCGCCGCAACGGCGGGAAGCAAACTCGACAGCAGCGAAACACAGAGCGAGGAAATGCAGAGGAGACCGCGCGCAGAAAGCAACATCACAGACCCTAGAGCGTATCCCCTGGCTTCCGGAGCAGGCAAAGAGAGCGGGGAATCATCGAGCGAGAGCCCGGCCTCCGCGGCGAGCGGGAAGGTCGCCCCCGCGGGAGACAAAGCGGCTTCCCGTGGCGCCGCCTACTTGGCCGAGACTTCCGTGGTCAGGTCCGGCTTTTGGCCGCCCTTCCAGGAACGAATACGCAGAGTCTTGGCGTGCGCTGCGCCATGATCGGTAAGGGCGAGCACCACATATTCGCCACGCGTGGAGCTGCCCCATGGATCGGCCTGCACCACTTCTCCGGGCACTCGCTCGGAGACCTTGCCCACGGAGCTGCACCACACGACACCCCAGAGGCAGTCGTACACCTCGGCGCCGGCGGTAATGCCTTCGAGCTGCGTATAGGGGACAAAGGCGAGCTCCAGATCTTTATCCAGGGCCTGGAAGAACGGGCGCTCCTCGATCTGCTCGACCATCTCGTCGATCTGCGCGATGCGCTCGACCAGCGCGTCCCGCTCCGCATTTTTTGCGCGCTTCTCCGAATCCAGGCGCACGACCTCGAGATCGACCCGGATCAGCTGCTCCTGCCGGTTGACGAGCTCAGGCATCTGAGGCGCGTCGCTGCGCGTCAGCGCCTGCTGCGCCAGGTTCGTCTCTACCTGTGCCGACTCCCCGCGGAACTGGGCGCGACCGTTGTCGAGCACCTGCAAGCGCATCTCGTTCAGGTATTGTTCCTGACGGGCGTACTCGGCGCGCGCAATCAGACCAGCTTCGAAATCCTTGCGGGCCTTGTTGGTCAGGTCGCGCTGGGAGGCCAACATGTTGGCGAGCACCTGCTTCTGATCGGACAGAGCGGACAGCTCCGCTGCACTCTCCCGGGCCTTCTGCGAGGTGATACGGGTGGTCCAGTGCCGCGCGCCGCCCGTCGTGCGCTTCAGCTCTGTCAGCTGCGCGAGCGCTTGGTCTGCTCCGGCCAAGTCTGCCTCTACGCCCTCGAGATCGCCCACCGCCCGCACGCGCTCCACGCGCAACTCACCGAGCCTCAGCTTGGTGGAGACGACTGCGTCGCTCGACGGGGAAAGAATCGTGGGGACCACGAAGGCATCCCGACTGGCAGTGTACACCGAGTAGATCCCGTAGCTCATCCCGAGCACCACGGCACCGAGGACGGCCAGAGCGCTCATCCGCGTGGAAAACACCGATTCCGGCTTGGCGGTATCGAGCTCGGGCAGGGAGATGACCTCGCGCGGGCCGTCCGCACGCACTTCCACCTTCGGGGGCGAGGAGGACGGCTCGTCGACGCCCGGAGACTTTACCCAACCCTTGGGTTTGACCGGCGTTGTACGCGGCAGCACGAGCGTCGTGGCGGTTACCGAGACTAGCTTACGAGCAGTCGACACAACTGGTTACCTCAGAGAGTCCTCCGGCGAGCGGAGGGTATTGGGGGGGGAATATGTCAGATACGAACCCACCTGTCGAGCGGCGCCTCGCTAGGAAAGTCAAGAAATCGGGGGACGCTCGCATCATGCTTCATCCTCTACATCTATGGCGTTCAGCGAGCTGGTTTCACCGAGCTGGTTTCACCGAGCCGTGTTCACCGAGCTGTCTTCGCCAGCCGTGTTCACTGGTTCACTGAGCTGTGTTCCAGCTGCTCACCGAGCTGTCGTGGGCTTACCGTGATCGCGTTACCGTCCTGGCGTTCACGAAGCTGTTTCATGGAGCGGTTCCTGTTCCTGGGGCGAACTGCCAGCCAAATGAGCCGCGAAACGGGCTTAGAGTCGACCTGACGATACGTACTTTCGCTTCAGGTCTTCCATGATCCCGCTGCCTGGTGCTGTCCCTCCGTAGCCGTCGCAACGCTGTTGCATCTTTGCGGCTGCCACCCAGCTGTACCTTCGAGGTACAGCGCAGGCATTTGTGACACGCGCTCGTGCCGCGCGCTTCCCCGCGGCCCGCGAAATGTGATCGAACCCGCATTTGTCCGCCAGTGATCTGCCTGTCCGCATCTCATGCTGCCGAACTGATCGACCTGCCCCGCTTGGCGTTGTCGTGATCCGCCGCCGGTTTTGCCAGGCGTCTTTGCGCCGCTGTTGCGCGGCGCCCCGGCGCCCGCTGCTGTGATCAATAAGAGGATCGAAGCGGCTGTCGAATGGTGGTGGTTCGGCTATCCAGCGAGGACGCGCCTCGGCCGGAAGAGTCGCGAGGTTAGTGTCCGCCGCAGGACGGTTTGGGGCCGAGCATCGAGTTGCAGCAAAGGAAAGCTGGGGCTCCCACGTTTCGGAACCGAACCCCTGCCATGACCGCGCGAGATCGCGCCCCTGCTAATCCGATCAGCCGCGGCCGATGAATGGCATCTTCGTGGCGAGTACAGTCAGAAATTGCACGTTGGCCTCGAGCGGCAGGTTCGCCATGAAGAGCACGGCCTGCACCACGTTCTCGATCGCCATCATGGGCTCGGCCTGCGTCGTACCGTTGGCCTGCAGGGTGCCAGACTTCATGCGGGCGGCCATGGCCGTCTCGGCGTTGCCGATATCGATCTGACCGCAGGCGATGTCATAGGCGCGGCCGTCCAGAGACGTGCTCTTGGTAAGACCGGTGATCGCATGTTTGGTGGCCGTATACGCGGCGGAGTAGGGGCGCGGCGCCGATGCCGAGATCGAGCCATTGTTGATGATTCGCCCGCCGCGCGGCGACTGGGCCTTCATCAAGCGAAACGCCCACTGGGTGCAGAAAAACGTGCCGTTGAGGTTCACGTCCACCACGCTGCGCCACTGCTCGACGGCCAGTTCCTCCAGCGGGATCGCGGGTGCGCCAAAGCCAGCGTTGTTAAATAGCAGGTCGAGCCGACCGAAGCGCTCCTTGGTGCGGGTAAACAGAGCCTCCACTGCTGCCGGGTCGCTCACGTCCGTCGGGATGGGCAAGCAGCCCCCCGACGCTTCGCCGGCCGTAGCCTCCAGTTCGGCAGCGCGGCGCCCCGCCAA
>Ga0164241_10005113_pt1 | contig 12423 bp, 15 predicted proteins | sample OricomyardsoilBY_FD_108780 | JGI IMG/M metagenome (GOLD analysis project Ga0164241, IMG submission 108780) | Backyard soil microbial communities from Emeryville, California, USA - Original compost - Back yard soil (BY) | ecosystem: Environmental > Terrestrial > Soil > Unclassified | place: USA...
GCCCTGATCGAGGCCGGCATCGCGCGCGTCGTGTACGCCGTACCGGACCCGAACAGGCAGGCGGCCGGGGGTGGCGAGAAGCTCCGGAACAAGAACATCCGGGTCGAAGAGGGCGTGCTCGGCGACGAGGCCGAGGCGGTCAACCAGGTCTGGCTGCACAGTGTCCGGACCGGCCGCCCGTTCGTCACCTGGAAGTTCGCCACCACCTTGGACGGCCGTTCGGCGGCGCCGGACGGCACGAGCCGGTGGATCACCGGCCCGCTCGCGCGGGCCGACGTCCACCGCAAGCGCGCCGAGTGTGACGCGATCGCCGTCGGCACCCAGACCGTGCTGGACGACGACCCGGAACTGACCGTCCGGGACGAGAACGACGTACCGGCGCAGCGGCAGCCGTTGCGGGTCGTCGTCGGCGACCGGGAGATCCCGCCGACCGCGCGGGTCCGCAACGACCGCGCCGAGACTCTGCTGCTGCCCACCCATGACCCGGCCGAGGTGCTCCGGCAGTTGGACGACCGGCACATCCGGCACCTCTGGCTCGAAGGCGGCCCGACGCTGGCGGCCGCCTTCCTCCGCGCGCAACTGGTCGACCAGATCGTCGCGTACGTCGCCCCGGCCGTGCTCGGGTCGGGGTACGCCGCGATCGGGGACCTGGGCGCGGAATCGATCGACCACCTGCGGCGGTTCAAGCTGACGGACGTGAGTCGCCTCGGCGACGACGTCCGGCTGACCCTGTCGCCGCTCGAACCGCAAAGGACGCACTGAATGTTCACCGGAATCGTCGAGGAACTCGGCACCGTCGAGGCGCTCGACCTGCTCGAATCCGACGCCGCGCGGCTCACCATCCGCGGCCCGAAGGTGACCGGGGACGCCGGCCACGGCGACTCGATCGCGGTCAACGGCTGCTGCCTGACCGTGGTGGAGACCGGCGACGGCACGTTCACCGCCGACGTGATGCGCGAGACCCTGCGGCGCACCAGCCTCGGCCAGGCCACCAAGGGCTCCCACGTCAACCTGGAACGCGCCGTCTCCGCCCACGACCGGCTCGGCGGCCACATCGTGCAGGGCCACGTCGACGGGGTCGGCACGGTCGCGAGCCGGCAGCCGGCCGAGCACTGGGAGGAGGTCCGGATCGCCGCCGCGCCGGAGATCCTCAGGTACGTCGCCGAGAAGGGCTCGATCGCCGTCGACGGCGTCTCGCTCACGGTCACCGACGTGGACGACGCGACCGGGACATTCGGGATCAGCCTGATCCCGACCACCCTCGAACTCACCGTGCTGGGCCGCAACAAGGTCGGCGACACCGTCAACCTCGAGGTCGACGTGATCGCGAAGTACGTGGAGAGACTACTTGCTGGAGGCACCAAGTGAATCCGCTCGACTGGCTGCTGCACGAGCAGGTGACCATCGCCGGCTCGCCGGTGCTGGTCCGGGAGATCGTCGGCAACGTGTTCGGTCTGGCCAGTGCGCTGTTCGGTATGCGCCGGCTGGTGTCCGCCTGGCCGGTGGGCATCGTCGGCAATGTGTTGCTGTTCACGGTCTTCGTCGGCGGCGTGTTCGACACGCCGCAGGACAAGGATCTGTGGGGCCAGGCCGGTCGCCAGGTGTTCTTCGCGCTGGTCAGCCTCTACGGCTGGTACCGCTGGTACCAGACCCGCCACCAGGGCGCCGCGAAGGGCGTCCAGCCGCGCTGGGCCAGCGCCCGCGAGCGCATCGAGCTCCTCGGTATCGCGGTCGTGCTCTACGCGATCGCGTACGTCGTCCTCCGCGAGCTGGGCTCGTGGGGACCGCAGTGGGACGCGTGGATCCTGACCGGCTCGATCCTCGCGACGTACGGGATGGCGCGTGGGTTCGTCGAGTTCTGGCTGATCTGGATCGCCGTCGACGTGGTCGGCGTACCGCTGCTGGTGCAGGCGAAGTTCTACCCGTCGGCCTCGATGTACGTGATCTACGGGCTCTTCTGCCTGGTCGGCTTCGCCTCCTGGTGGCGGATCCAGAACACCGAGCGCGCTGTCGCTCCGGAACCTGTGGTGGTGGGCTGAGATGGGAGACGTACTGAAGCTCGACACGATCGAGCATGCGATCGAGGAGATCCGGGCCGGTCGCCCGGTGGTCGTCGTCGACGACGAGGACCGCGAGAACGAGGGCGACCTGATCTTCGCCGCGTCCAAGGCGACGCCGGAGCTGCTGGCGTTCCTGATCCGGTACAGCTCCGGTGTGGTGTGCGTGCCGATGGAGGGCGACGAGCTCGACCGGCTCGGCATCCCGCTGATGACCCCGCACAACCGGGAGCGGATGCGGACGGCGTACACGATCTCGGTCGATGCCCGCGACGGCATCAGCACCGGGATCTCGGCCGCCGACCGGGCCCGGACGATCCGGGTGCTGACCGACTCCGCGTCCGAGCCGTACGACCTGGTCCAGCCCGGACACGTGTTCCCGCTGCGCGGCCGCGGCGGCGGCGTCCTGGTCCGGCCGGGGCACACCGAGGCGTCGATCGACCTGGCCCGGCTGGCCGGGCTGACCCCGGCCGCGGTGATCTCGGAGCTGGTGAACGACGACGGCACGATGAAGCGACTCCCGGATCTGCGGGAGTTCGCCGACGAGCACGGGCTGGTGCTGGTGTCGATCGACGACCTGATCCGCTACCGGCGCCGGACCGAGACCCAGATCCAGCGGGTCGCGACCACCACGCTGCCGACCCGGTACGGCGATTTCGTTGCCCACGGCTACCGGAACATCGTCGACGGGTCGGAGCAGCTGGCGCTGGTCCGCGGCGAGATCGGCGACGGGCCGACCCTGGTCCGGTTGCACTCGGAGTGCCTGACGGGCGACGTGTTCGGCTCGCTGCGGTGCGACTGCGGTCCGCAGCTGGACGAGGCGATGCGCCAGGTCGCGGCCGAGGGCGGCGTCGTGGTGTACCTGCGCGGGCACGAGGGCCGCGGGATCGGGCTGCTGCACAAGCTGCAGGCCTACGAACTGCAGGACGCCGGCCGCGACACGGTCGACGCGAACCTTGACCTCGGGCTCCCGGCCGATGCCCGCGACTACGGGACGGGCGCGCAGATCCTCGCCGATCTGGGCGTCAAGGAGGTCCGGCTGCTCACCAACAACCCGGACAAGCTGGCCGGCGTCCAGGGGTATGGCATCGACGTGGTCGAGCGCCGCGGGATCTCGATCGACCCGACCGAGCACAACCTGCGGTACCTGCGGACCAAACGCGACCGGATGGGTCACCACCTGCCCGGCGGACTACTGACCGAAGAGAACGGAGCCGGCTGATGTCGGGCAGTGGAGCACCAACGATGGAGGTCCCGCGGGTCGAGGGCGCCCGGGTCGCGATCGTCGCCGCCCAGTGGCACCCGAAGGTGACCGACGCGCTGGTCGAAGGCGCGATCCGCGCGCTGAACGACTCCGGCGTGACCGACTACACCGTGGTCCGGGTGCCGGGCTCCTTCGAGCTCCCGGTCGCCTCGCTGCACGCCGCGCAGAACGGGTACGACGCCGTGATCGCGCTCGGCGTCGTGATCCGCGGTGACACCCCGCACTTCGAGTACGTCTGCCAGGCGGCGACCGAGGGCCTGATGCAGGTCGGCGTGACCACCGGAGTCCCGATCGGCTTCGGCGTACTCACCTGCGACAACGACCCGCAGGCCCTCGACCGCGCCGGCCTCCCCGACAGCCGCGAGGACAAAGGCTACGAAGCCACCCAGGCAGCCCTCTCCACCCTGCTCGCCATTCGCAACCTCTGACTACCGGATCCTGGTGTGTTCCATCGTCCAGTTGGGCACCCAGGTCCGGCCGGCGTCGGTTGAGAAGGACTGTTCCCAGGCAGCCTTGTCGACGCCGGGGGTCCAGGTGAAGCGGACGTCGATGGGTTGGCCTTCCCAGATGTCCGGGCCCTCGAAGATGCCGGTGCCGTCGGCGCGGAAGCTGCCGATCACCGGTGTCTCGAGCTGGCCGCGCAGGCTGTTGATCCAGTGGATCGCCCACGTCCTCGACGCCGGGTCGTAGATCCGCAGCGTCGCACCGCGGAAGCCCTCGGTCGGGAACCAGCCCTCGTCGAAGCTGATCGCGCCGCCGAAGAACGTCGTGACCTCCATCTCCGACCGCATGTCGTACCACTCGGCCGGCTCGCCGAGCGCGGGCTTGCGGCGCCGGTTGGCCATGTCCCACCGGCCGACCAGGAAGTCGAAGTCCCCGGTGACCTTGGGTACGTCGAGCGGCGGCGGGGGAGTGTCGCGCCGGGTGAACTCCATCACCCAGTTCGTCTCCCAGGTCGCACCGCCGTCGTCGGAGTACGCCTGCTCCCAGTGCGCGGTCGTCTCGGTGATGTCCGACCACTCGTAACTGCACAGGATCGGCTGTCCCTCGTGTTCGTCCTCGCCGACCAGCCGGCAACGCGATCCGTCGTCGGACCACCTCCCGCGCACCGGCGGGTAGAGCTGCATCGTGGTGCTGCTGATCCACCAGATCCGCCACTCCTTCTCGACCGGGTCGAACAGCCGCACCGACAACCCGTACGACCCCTTGGCCGGGAACCGCATCTCGTCGATGCTGATGGCGCCGTCGAAGTACGTGTGCGCCGTCGTGGTCCCGTCGTACTCCTGCCACTCGTCGCAGCCGGCGAAGACCTCCTTCAGGGTGCGGTGCCGGACGTCGAAGTACCCGTCCAGGAAGTCGAAGTCGCCGGTCGCCTTGGTCCATGTCGTCGTCATGCCGTTCAGCGTGAGCGTCAAACCTGACAGGTCGTGGCAGTGTTCGGCGCTAATCTCTGGACATGCGTTCGAGCCGGCTGCTGTCGATCCTGCTGTTGCTGCAGACCCGCAGGCAACTGACCGCGCGTGAGCTCGCCGACGAGCTGGAGGTATCCCTCCGGACCATCTACCGCGACGTCGAGGCGCTCGCGGCGGCCGGCGTTCCCGTGTACGCCGACCAGGGCCGGGCCGGTGGTTATCGGCTGGTCGAGGGCTACCGGACCCGGCTGACCGGACTGACCGAGCAGGAGGCCGCCGCGCTGTTCCTGGTCGGCATGCCCGGCGCGGCCGCGGCGCTCGGGCTGACCGAGCAGACGAGCGCGGCCGAGCTGAAGCTGCTGGCGGCCTTGGCGCCCGACCAGCGGGACCGGGCCGGTCGGCTGAAGAACCGGTTTCACCTGGATCTGCCCGCGTGGTACCAGGACGCGGAGACGTCGCAGTACCTGGCGCCGGTGGCCGACGCGGTGCTGCACGACCGCCGGATCAAGGTGCTGTACCGCCGCTGGGAGGCGCCGCGCGAGGTCGAGCGCGTGCTCGAGCCGTACGGCCTCGTGCTGAAGAACGGCAGCTGGTACGTCATTGCCGCGACGGCCAACGGGATGCGGACGTATCGGGTCTCCAGCATCCTCGGGCTCACGGCGACCGAGGAGGAGTTCGAGCGGTCGGAGACGTTCGACCTGGCCGGGTACTGGCAGGAGCACCTGGATCAGTTCGACCAGATCCGGTTCACCGGGCAGGCCGTCGTACGCGTCTCGGCCCGGCTCGCGGCGCGGATGCACGACGTGTCGTTCCCGGTGCTGGTGCGGGCGGTCGCGGCGGCCGAGCCCGCGGAGGACGGGTCCGTGACGGTCACCGTGCCGATCGAGTCGGTCGCCAACGCGGCGGCTGCGTTCAGCCGGTTCGGGGACGCGGTCGAGGTGCTCGAGCCGCCGGAACTGCGGGCCGGGCTGGCCGGGCTCGGCCGCACGTTGCTCGACCTCTACGAGTCCTGACCGGCGACCTTCTCGTTGGCGGTCCGGCCGGCCTCGGTGCTGCGCCGGAGGAAGCCGGCGATCACGTCGAGCTCCTCCTCGGAGTAACCGTCGAGCACCTCGTCCATCGCGGTGATCATCGGCCGGTAGAGCCGGAAGACCTCGACGCCGCGATCGGGCAGGACCCGGATGCTGACGCTGCGGCGGTCGCCGCGGGCGCGGTCACGGCTGATCCAGCCGCCGCGTTCGAGCCGGTCCAGGATCCCGGTCAGCGTGGCCGGGTGCAGGCCTGCCTGCCGGGCCAGCGCGCTCGGTGTCAACGGTCCGCTGCGGGCCAGCACGTCGAGGCAGTCGAGGTCGACGTCCTTCAGCGCCAGCTTGCCGCCGACCTGGTGGTTCAGCAGCGCGAGCTGGATCCGTAGGTCGCGCAGCGCGGCCTTGATCTCGTTCCCGGCGCGGCGACGGCGGGGCCGATCGTGGCGCGCGTCACCCGATGATGTCTGTTCCATATATTATGATTTCCGTACTATATGAGTTGCAGAGAACATCACGGTAGCGCAGGAGGCGTTCGGATGAGGATCACAGTGTTCGGGGCGACGGGCGGGATCGGCGGCCACGTCGTACGGCAGGCCCTCGAGGCGGGGCACAAGGTGACGGCGGTCGTGCGGACGTCGTCGCAGTTCGAGGTGGAGCATTCGTCACTGGAGGTGGTCCGCGTGCCGGGCCTGGACGAGGCCGGGCCGCTGCGGGACGCGGTCGACGGGAGCGAGGCGGTCATCTCCGGGGTCGGACCCCGCGGTCGCAAGTCCGGGGCGGTCGCCTCGGGCAGCACCCGATCGATGCTGACCGCGATGGAAGCCGCCCAGGTACGCCGTTTCGTCGCGGTGAGCGCGGCGCCACTCGGGCCGATCCCGGCGGACGAGAGCTTCCTCAACCGGCGCGTCGTCCACCCGGTGATCAACGCCTTCGCCGCCGACGTGTACGCCGACCTTCGCGTGATGGAGGCGGACATCCGGAGCAGCGCCACCGACTGGACCGTCGTCCGGCCGCCCAAGCTCACCAACAAGGCCCTCACCGGCACGTACCGGACCGTCGTCGGCGGCTCGGTCACCCGCGGCTACTTCATCTCCCGCGCCGACGTCGCCCACCTGATGCTCGCCGTCCTCGACGACCCGGCAACCCTCAACCAGCCGATCGGTCTGGCGTACTGATGTCCCGGTTGATCCGTGGGGCGAGTCTGCTGTTCAGCGGGCTCTTCGCCGGCTTCCTGCTGGGGGTGCTGGTGCTGGAGAACTCGTTGCGTGGTTTCGACGCCTCGGTCTACACCCAGGTACGGCTGGTCGAACTCGACTCCCTGGACACGCTCGCGTCGGTGACGTTGATTCCGGCGATCGTGACCACGGTGGTGCTGGCGATCCGGGCCCGGGGCAACGATCGACGGGTGGTACTGGTGGCGGTCGCGTTGCTGATGCTCGTGTTCGCAACGACGCTTGCGGTCAACCTGCCGATCAACGCCGACCAAGCGTCGTGGTCGGTGCAGAACCCGCCGGCGGACTGGGCAACCGTCCGCGATCACTGGCAGGTGGCCCACCTGATCCGCACCGTCGCCGCGCTACTCGCCTTCGGCTCGCTCATCGGAGCCACCCTCACCCACCGAACCCCCACGACCCACCCGACCCCACCCGCCGTCGTACACGCCTGACCCACGACCCGGGCCGTCCGTTCGCCGCCCGATGGGGCACCGCGGACACCATCTGGGGACCGCGGACAGGAAATACCTTGTCCGAGGTCCCCGGTTCCTGTCCGGGCCCCACCGCAAAGCGGTCCGAGGGGGAGCCCGGTGCGGCCGGCGCGCGGCACCCTGCGATATGGACGGACAACCCTTGGAATTGCTGGTTGTCCGGCCGGAATTCGAGCGAGCAACCAGCAAGCTGAGGGGTTGTCCGGTGTCGTGCTCGGTGGCTGGGTGATCGTCGGTGGGGGTGGGGGTGGGGGTTGAGGGGATGCGGTCGTGCGGTTCGACAGGACGTGTCGACGTGATCCGGCCGGTCTCAGGCGTGATTGCCTCAGCGGACGTGGTCCCTGGATCGACACCTCCTGTCGACCTGTACGCCGAACCCCGCCCGCATCCACGACTCGACGACCACCCGCCGCTGAGTTGACCCCGACAAGACACAACCCACGCCAGCCCCGCGGCGCCGCACGCATGGCCCACACGCCAGTCACAAGAGCTTGGCCGAGGTCACGGGTTCCTGTCCGGGGTCCGGCGGGCGGCGAGCTCCGCGCCTATCCGGCCGCCGTGCGGATGCGGTTGTGGGGGACGGCGTGGGCGGTGTTGCCGCGGTGGCCGGTCGTGGTGCGGGCCATGGTGAGGGAGTTGAGGAGGGCTTCCTCGACCGACTCGGTGACGGCCTGGAAGGGGCCGCGGAGATTCCGGTCCAGGTAGCCGGGGGCGGGGTTGGTGGTGAAGGCGATGGCGTAGTCGCCGCTGCCGGGGGCGTAGTCGGAACCGACGCGGGCCAGCGCGAAGATCGCCCGGCGCGCCAGCCGGCCCAGCTGGCGGGCGTCCAGCGGGAGGTCGGTGGCGACCACGATCATGCAGGAGTTGCCGTCGGCATCCACAGGCTCGGCGGGGATCGGGGTGCCGGTGACCGTGAGCAGCCCGGAGAAGTTCGACTGGACCAGCGCGCCGACCGCACCGTGCTCCAGCGTGCGGGACGCCGTACCGATGCCGGCCTTGAAGCCGAGGGCTGTGGTGCCGGTGCCGGCTCCGACGCAGCCTTCCTCGGGGAGGCCGGGGGAGGCGGAGTCCAGGGCGGCGTGGACGTGTTCGGGGGTGATCGGGCGGCTGCGGATGTCGGACAGGTAGGCGTCGTTGGTCTCGCCGACGACCGGGTTGAGGCTGGTTGCCTTCGGGTCGCGGGCGATCAGCCAGGTGATCAGGGCGTCGGCGACCCGGAACACGCTCAGGGTGCCGGTGAGCAGGATGGGCGTCTCGATCCGGCCCAGTTCGTCGACCTGCGTGCTCCCGACGAGCTTGCCGTACCCGTTGCCCACCGCCACCGCGGCCGGCAGCCCGTCGGCGTACCCGTCCGGGACGATCGCGGTCACGCCGGTGTTCAGGTCGCCGGTGGCGAGGGTGGTCTGGCCGACGCGGACGCCGGGTACGTCGGTGATCGCGTTGAGCGGGCCGGTCGGCAGCGTGCCGACGACCACGCCGAGGTCACGGAGTCTCCGGGGAGTTTGCATGCGGCTATCGTCGGCCAGGTGCTCGAACACCTGAACGGCCGGGTCTGGCTCTTCCCACACGACCCCGACCCGGACGCGATCCGCCCGTCGGTCGCAGTGATCGCCGACGATCGCGGCAGCGTCCTGATCGACGCCGGCAACAGCCCGGAGCATGCACGCGAGATCCAGGCAGCCATCGCGGCCGCCGGTCTGCCCGCACCGCGCTGGCTGGTCTACACCCACCACCATTGGGACCACACCTGGGGCGCCTGCGCCTGGCCGGACGTCACGGTGGTCGCCCACTCGTCCGCGGTACCGATCCTGACCGCGGAAGCCGAACGCCCGTGGAGTCATCGCTACCTCCACGACCAGGTCAAGGCCAACCCCAAGCTCGGCCCAAGCTTCCGCGCCCGCGCGCTCGCCGTCGCCGACTGGACCGGATTCCGCGTCGTCGTCCCGGACCAGACCTTCGACGACACGCTCACCCTCCCGACGGGCGTCGTACTGCGTCATGTCGGGGGCAATCACGCGCCGGATTCGCTGGTGGCGGTCGACTCCGGCGTCATCCTGCTGGGCGACTCGTTCTACCCGCCGCCGTTCCACCTGCGCAGCCCGGAGGACACCCTCGACCACGCGCTGGTCAGGCGCCTGCTGTCCGAAGGACACGACTGGTACGTCGACGCGCACTCGCCGCCGCGCCTGCGGTCCGCCGCCCTCGCGGAGTCCGGCTAGCGGACCTGGGCGGCAGTCAGTCGGTCCGGCCCTCTAGGCTGGGCGCGCGATGAAGAGTTTCGAAGAGCTGTTTGCCGAGCTGGGTGAGAAGGCGCGGACGCGGCCGGAGGGATCCGGGACCGTGGCGGCGCTGGATGCCGGCGTGCACACGATCGGCAAGAAGCTGGTCGAGGAGGCCGCCGAGTCCTGGATGGCCGCCGAGCACGAGGGCAAGGAGCGGGCGGCGGAGGAGCTGTCGCAGCTGCTCTACCACGCCCAGGTGATGATGCACGCGCTCGGCCTGGACCTCGACGACGTGTACCGACATCTGTAGGAGCCACTCCCACAGACACCGGTTCACCTCAATCGAAAGGGCAGTGCCATGCTGCGCGTCGCAGTACCCAACAAGGGCTCGCTGAGCGAGGCCGCGACCGAGATCCTGACCGAGGCCGGCTACAAGCAGCGCCGGACCACCAAGGACCTCTCCCTGACCGACACGGCCAACGAGGTCGAGTTCTACTACCTGCGCCCCCGCGACATCGCCGTGTACGTCGGCGAGGGCACGCTCGACGTCGGGATCTCCGGGCGTGATCTCGTCCTGGACTCCCACGCCGACGCCGACGAGATCATGGAGCTCGGCTTCGGCGGCTCCACCTTCCGCTTCGCCGGTCCGCCCGGCGCGGCCGACTCGATCAAGGACCTGGCCGGCAAGCGGATCGCCACCTCGTACGCCGGGGTGCTGCAGGACCACCTGGCCGAGCACGGCGTGCAGGCCTCCGTGGTGCGGCTCGACGGTGCGGTCGAGTCCGCCGTCCAGCTGGGCGTCGCGGACGTGATCGCCGACGTCGTCGAGACCGGTACGACGTTGCGCCAGGCCGGCCTCGAGGTGTTCGGCGACCCGATCCTCAAGTCCGAGGCGGTGCTGATCAAGCGGCACGGTGTGGAGATCGCGCCGAACGGCATGCAGCAGCTGATCCGCCGGCTCCAGGGTGTCCTGATCGCGCGCAACTACGTGATGATGGACGACGACATCCCGGCCGAGGCGGTCGACGCGGCGACCGCGATCGCACCGGGACTGGAGTCGCCGACCGTGTCGCCGCTGCACCGGTCCGGCTGGGTCGCCGTCCGGGTGATGGTGCTCCGGGCGGACGCGCAGCGCCTGATGGACCAGCTGTGGGAGGTGGGCGCACGTGCCATCCTCACCACCGACATCCACGCCTGCCGGATCTGACGCGGACGCGACGATGCCCGCGGGTGACCGGTTGTTCAGCTTCCACCCGCGGATCGTCGCGCTGATGTCGAGCGTGATGGGGCTGTCGCTGATCGCGGTGTTCGGGGTGATCTGGTTCCGGTTGCCGGACAACGCCCGGGAGACGTTCAGCTGGTTCCAGCGGCTCACGCTGCTGGCGTTCTTCGGTGCGGTGCTGTGGATCCTCTACCGGCTGGCGACGCTGCGGGTGACGGCGTATCCGGACCGGTTGCAGGTCCGCAACGTGTTCAAGTCGTACACGTTGCCGTGGTCCGGGGTGACGGCGCTGCGGTTCCGGTCGGGTGACGCGTGGCTCCAGCTGTTCGATGCCGACGGCAACCGTCTGGGCATCCTCGCGGTCCAGGCCGCCGAGGGTTCCCGGGCGAGCCGCGCCGCCAAGGAGCTGGCGGCAGTGGCCCGCGAGCACGGCGCCGGTCCTAGACCGACACCTGGAAGCTAGTGGTGTGTGATTCGCCGGGTTTCAGGACCACGAGGTTCTGCCCGGTGATGAACGCGTTCGGCGGGCAGGTCATCGGCTCGACGGCGAGCGCCGTACGTCCGATCGCTCCGCCGGTGTAGAGCTGCAGCCACGGGGTGTCGCTGGTCAGCCGCGACCTGGCGCCGGTTTCCGGATCGGTCAGCGTGACCGACCACGAGCCGCCGACACCGGTGAATGCGTTGTCGATGTCGAGCTCGCCGATCGCCCGGGCCGTGTGGAAGTCGTACTGCGAACCCTTGACCGGCGACAGCCCGATCGGCGTCATCCGCTCCGGCGACACCTCGAGCCACTCGTTCGCGGCGAACTCGAGCACGCATTCGTCGATCACCCGGCCCACGCTCAGATACGGGTGGGTCCCATACCCGTACGGCGCGTCGCTCATGCCGACGTTGGTCGCGGTGGCTGTCACGGTGAGCCCGTCGGCCAGCTGGTAGCGCAGGTGGAGGTCGAGCTGGTGCGGATACCCGGGCTGGCCGTGGAGGCGGTGGCCGACCTCGACCACCGCCTCGTCGGAGCCGTCGTCGACGCGGTCCCAGGTCGTCCACCGGGTCAGGCCGTGGATCGCGTTCTGCCGGGTCGGCTCGGTCAGGGCGAGCTGGTGGTCGACGCCCTGGAACGTGTACTTCCCGTCGGTGATCCGGTTCGGCCACGGGAACAGGTGCTGGCCGATCCCCGCGTGCGCAGCCTCGTCCTCGCCGTACCCGAGCAGCACTTCGCGGCCGTCGTGGCTGAGCCCGCGGAGACCGCCGCCGACCCCCACCACGGTCGCGGCGTACCCGCCGGATCGAAGCGTCCACTGCTCACCCGAAGGACGTACCTGAGTGCTCATCCACGTCCTCGCTTCGCTCCGGGCGCGGATGAGACACGAGGCGCACTGTGCTTGCTGATGAACTCGCTTCGCTCGCTCATGGACCCCATCCTGACAAATTCTCCGGTCCTCGTGTCCATTGGTCCCGAACCCGTTCGTGGAGATGCTGTAAACACGCTGACAGGAGGTTCCACTGTGAAGTA
>Ga0164241_10005114_pt1 | contig 12420 bp, 13 predicted proteins | sample OricomyardsoilBY_FD_108780 | JGI IMG/M metagenome (GOLD analysis project Ga0164241, IMG submission 108780) | Backyard soil microbial communities from Emeryville, California, USA - Original compost - Back yard soil (BY) | ecosystem: Environmental > Terrestrial > Soil > Unclassified | place: USA...
CTAGGGCAGGCTAGAAGCCCCGAAGATGCCGGACAGAGCCATTTGGATATTCAAAGCCGTTGGCATTCTCGTGCTGGGCGCGGCTGCCATTGCCTTGGCCTTCCTGCTCCTGTTGGTCCTTAATCTCTTGATCTTCCACGTGCCCTTGAGCACTCGCTAACTCGCCTGGCTTTCGACTGGCTCACTGCCACCGACCTAGCTGCGAGAAAAGGGGGAGTCCGCCACCTCGGGGACCGAGACCGGCATGGGTTCCGCCGCAATCCGTTCGCCCAGGTTCGTCCGCGCCAGCGCCCGTTGCAGCAGCCGCAGGGTCACCGGAGGGCAGAGGTAGCGGACTCCCTCGTACTGTCCGCTCACGACCGCCCGCGCCCAGCCCCGCAGGATCACATCGAGGCGCCGTGGGGCCTTCGGCGTCAACTCGACCTCGACCGCTTCGGGGCACTCGCCGAGGACGATCAGGTCGGGGCGGTGCAGGCGCTCGCCGGTCTTCACGGAGTAGATGCGCTTGCCCTCCACGCGCTCGGCGGCCAGCAACTCGCGCTCGCTGAGGACGCGATGGCCGCCGGCTTCCAACCAGACGCCGACGCGGGCGACGGCGCTTTCGTGGCGGACCGCTCCGGCCGAGGGGCGCGAGACCCGAAGCTCGCTGCGCCCGACGGCGGCTAGGCCGCTCCGAGTCGCAAGGAGCAAGCGCCCGCTGTCGCCGAGTCCCGCCCCGACCTCGATCAGCCCCTCGATCCGCAACCGCCGCTCCCTGCTCGCAGTCGCCGCCCTCGCGGTCCCCGCCCAGGCCGCCGCCACCTCTCTTGGAACCACGCCGTAGCGGGCGATGAACTCAAGGACCGCCAAGTCCTTCTCGCTGATCCGGTCAGTCCGCCGTCCCCCTGCCATCGTGCCCACTAGACGAACCCGAATCGCATTTCGATACCCCGCAGCCGCTTCGCCTCTCCACCTCCCTGCCCGACGACGCAGCCGACCATGCGCATTCACATCGTGAAGGTGTGTGGTCGGCTGCGTCCAAAGGGCCGCATCCCGCTCCCCAGGCGAAGCGGCTGCGGACTGCGCTTCTGGCCCCTTCTCTGGACCCCTGCCCGCAGCGGGTGGGACGAACTAGCGGTTCCCTCCGTCTTGCTTGCATGGAGAGAGGAGACGACTTCTCGACTAATTGCTGGGGGCGTTCGGCGGGCGTTTCAGACGTATCCGGTGCGATGGACGTTCGTCACGGAGAAGAGGGGCAGAGATAGATGCCCGACCCTCTGCTCACCGAGCCGTTGATGACCGCCGACGAGGCGGCCAAGCTTCTCCACGTCCCTCGCAGCACGCTTTACGAGCTGGTCCGCTCGCGCGGTCTGCCCCACGTAAGGATCGGTCTTCGCGGCCTCCGGTTCACTCGCTCGGACCTGGCGCGATGGGTCGGCGAGAACAGCGTCGGCCGCTAGCTGGAGGTCGGGACCGGCTGAGCGCTCCCGGCGTCGCGGAACGCCTCTGCAACCAAAGCGGCATCGCCCTCGCGGGGCGCGTAGTGGAGGTACTTCATCGTCGTCTGGATATCCGCGTGGCCCATCCACTCTTGAACCCGGCGAATGTCGGCCTTGCCGATCATGCGGGTGCCGAAGGTGTGGCGCAGGTCGTGGAAGCGGAGCTTGCGGAGTCCGGCTCGTTTGAGAGCCGAGTCGTAGCGGCGCCGAAGCGCGCGGCCGTCGAGGTAGCTGCCACCCTGACCGACGAAGACGAGATCGTCGTCATCAGTCCAACTCGCGCGCTGCCCGAGCTTCGCCAGCGCCTCCGCCACATCGGGCGCCATCGGCACCGAGCGGACCTTGCCGGACTTTGGAGTCGTCAGCGCCCCATCCGCGTAGCTGGCGCGCACCCGAACGACTTGGTTGGAGAAGTCCACATCGCGCCAGCGCAGGGCAAGGAGCTCGCCCCGTCGCAGGCCGGTGAAGGCGGCGGTCAGGTAGATCGCGGCGTCCTGGGCCGACGCCGCCGCCCGGACGAGCGCCATGACCTCCTCCAAGGAGAAGACCTCGATGTTGCCGCTCTGCTGGATCGGCGGCCTCTCGACTTCGGCGGCGGGGTTGGTCGGCAAGCCGTAGGCCTTCCTCGCCCGTTTGAAGATGCCGTGGAGGAGAACGAGCGTCTTGGCTCGCGTTGCGGGCGCGCGGTCGACGCTCGAGATCCACGACTCGATCATCTCCGTGGTGATGGACTCGACCGGCTCGTCGCCGAAGGCGGGGAGGAGTTGCGCGTTGAGGATCGCCTTGTAGCCGACGATGGTGGAGTGCTTCCGATTGCGGTCATGCTCGACGTAGCGCAGCCACTCGTCGGCCGCCTCGGAGAAGGTGACGCTGGTCTTGACCAGGCCGGGCAGGGTTCCCCGCCGCGCTTCGCCGAGCAGGTCGCGCAGCCAGTCTTCCGCCGTACGTTTCGTGAAGTAGCCCGCCGCCGGTCGTCCCCGGTCGGTCCAAGCGGGGCCGATCCGGCGCTGCAACTGGCGGCCGTCGGGGAGCCTGTACTTCGCGTACCACTGCGCGCCGCGCTTTCTCTCAACCCGGAAAACGTGCCCGGACGGGGGCCTGGTGGGGGCCTTTCTCGACGTTGCCATACCCGCATTCTAGCCCCTTCTTGGGACATATTGGGGACATATTTCTGTCCCTAGCGAAAATGTCCTGTGCCAAAAGCGGCTATTTGCTGGGTTTTTTAGAGCCGACGCCCGGACTTGAACCGGGGACCCCTTCATTACGAATGAAGTGCTCTACCAACTGAGCTACGCCGGCAACCCGGCCATTCTAAGAGGAGCGGCACCAGCTCCGTCGCGGTCGGCTTGGCTCCGTCTCTCAATTCGACAGGTTCTATCGCTACCCGGCTGCAGCAGCACCAGTGAGCGCCGGCAATAGGTCAAGGCAAGGGGCTGCGAGCCGAGCAGGGGGCGAACTCTGATCGGTTGCCCGAGCGCAGCGCTCAGACGAGAGCGGGCAAATCGATGTCGCGCCGCTGCAGGGCCTGGCGCACGATTCTGTCCACTTCATTGGAGGCGCCGCAGACGGTGACCGCGAATGGAACCCTGCCCTCCCGAGAGTCCTCGGCCAGCTGGGCGACGAACTCATCGGCAAATGAGTGGCTGGCAGCGGCAACGCCGCTGAAGTCGAGTACAACCAGCTGATGTTCGCCGGCGCGCTCAGCCAAGTCGTTGCGAAGTTCCTTGGCGAGGGGCCGGGTTGCGAGAGTGCTCCCACGAGCGGCGAGTGCGTAGCTGTACGGCACCGACTTTCTCCTCTCGAACGTTTTGAAGTGCATGGCGATGTTAGGCCCCGGGTCGGAGGCTTAGACGGAAGTCAGATCGTAGGTAATCCAGGTTCCGCGCCGAAAGCGGGTCGCGGGGAATACCTCCACCTTGCGCTTTTCTTGGACGATTTGAACTCGGCAGAAGCCGTTGGCGGAGAGCAGATCCATTTTCGCGGCGTGCAGCGAGTTGGTCAGGGCGGCTTCGAAGACGGAGGAGTAGCCGAAGCCGCGATGAGGGTCGTTGGTGCCGGTGACGCGCTCCTCGGTGGCGTGTGCGATCGCCCAGCCATCGTCGCTCCACTCTGGGTAGCGCTGGCGAATGTGCTCGGGAACGCCGAGGCCGAGGTCGCTGATCGCAATCGAGACGTTTTTACGCGGCTCGCTGAAGCGCATCACCGCGGCGTAGGCGCCGAGGTCGTTATGGCCGTGGTCGATCGCGTTGCCGCATAGCTCGGAGACCGCCATGAAGGTGGCCTGGCCGAGCGGGGAGACGTCGGGTAGCTGGTACTCGATGATCTCCTGCGTGCGCGCGGCGACGCTCTCGACGTCGTCGAACTCCGCCAGTCTCGTTACCGGCACGATTGCGTCGTCTTCGTGCTCGACGGCCTTGTCCGGGTCGATCGCCATCGCCTCGAAGACGCGCCGAGCCTCGGGATCGGTCGGTGGGATGATCTGGACATCACGGCCCTGCTCGGTGTGCCAGTCGACGAAGACGCGGACCCGAACCGAGAACATCGGCTGAATCGGGAGCCGCAGGCGACTGCAGTCGACTTCCAGCTTGTCCGGCAGCTCGTGGTGCAGCGGCAAATCGCCGCGCCAGCCACCATCGCCGCCGCCCTTGGGGCCGATTTCTTTGATCCAGGCCATCGCTTCAGGCTATGAACTGATGCGGACCCGCAGCACGGCCACGATCAATCGACTTGCGGTTCCGTCGCGGTCACTGGCGATGATCCCGGGATGGCCCGAGAGCGGAACTCGAAGCGGCGCGAGGGGAACGAGATCGAGTTCTCGCGGATCGTCGCCTTCAGCGACGGCGTCTTCGCGATCGCGATCACCCTGCTGGTGCTGGCGCTCACGGTCCCCGAGCACCTGCACGACGAAAGCCTCGGGGAGGCGCTCTGGGGGCAGCGCGAGGGCCTGGTCGCCTACGCGCTCAGCTTCGCCGTGATCGGTCGCTTCTGGGTCGTCCACCACCGCTTTTTCGGCGAAGTCACCGGCTTCGACGGCCGCCTGCTGGCGATCAACATCTTCTACCTCGCCTGGATCGTCCTCATCCCCTTCTCCAGCGAGGTGCTCGGCGACCACGGCGGCGAAACCGCGGCCGTCGTCCTCTACGCGGCGAACCTGAGTGGCGTGGTCCTGACCGGGATGTGGATGGTCGCCGACGCCCACGGCGCCGGCCTCACCTCGATCGACGCCTCCTCGCACCACGAACAGCGCCTGCGCTCCCTCTACATCGCTGCCGTCTTCCTGGCCTCGATCCCGATCGCCTTCGTCGCCCCCGGCATCGCCCAGCTGATGTGGCTCGCCCTCTTCTTCGACCCCGCCGCCCGCTTCGCCCGCGGCTAGCGGGAGCGGACGACGAAGGCGACGGAGCGGCCGGGGCGGGAGCAGCTGACGGCGGTGCCGCGATCGGTCCTGGTGCCGGTGCAGCGGTAGGAGCGGCTCGAGCAGGCGACCCGGGAGGCGCCGGCCGGGGTGGAGCAGGAGCTCTTTTGCTGCCAGCCGTACATCACTTGGCGGGCCCGGGCACAGGAGATGCCGGTGGCACGCAGGTCGACGGCGTCGACGGCGTCGGTCTCGCAGCTTTTTGCGGCGGCGCCAATCGGCCCGCCCGAGCTGTCCTCCCGCGGCGCCGTCTCAATCCGGGTCGACTCCTGCTCCGAGGACGATCCGCAGCCCGCCACCAGCGTGGCGGCGATGACGGCGGCAAGTGCGATGGCGAGCCTCATCGGTTCGCCGCCAACCTACCCCTCCGCGGTCTCCGCACCGGCCGCCGCCGGCTGCAGGTGGCCGCAGACGGGGCAGTCGGGCTCGGGCACCACCGGCTCGCGCTCGACCGCCATCGTCCGCAGGTCGGAGATGTGGGCGACGCCGAGCGTCGAGGGCTCGGCCAGGCCGGTCAGCAGGTGCATCACGTCGAGGCCGACGTGGCCGCCGATCATCCCGCAGGCGGGCCCCAGCGTCGCCGCCGGCGAGGGTTTGGCGCGGCTCTGCTCCACGACCATGTCGAAGAGCGGGTACTGGCGCCGGTAGGCGGCCTCTTGGCAGGCGAAGCAGCCGGTCTTTCCGGGCACGTAGAGCGGCCCGACCCGGGCGATCGGCGGGAAGTGACTCATCGTCATGTAGGGGATGCCGGCCTCGAAGCAGGCCGAGTTGCACCAGTGCTCGATGTCGTGCGCGGGCCAGTCGGCGGCGTCGATGACGACGTCGGCGCCGACGATGAACTCGGCGACGTCCGCCTCGCTCTCCAGCCGCCGCGCCGTCGCGGTCACCCGCATCGCCGGGTAGAAGGCGCGCAGCCGCGCCGCCGCGGCCTCGACCTTGAGCACGCCGATCTCCGCCTCGGCGAAGAGGACCTGGCGGTTGAGGTTGCTGGCCTCGACCCGGTCGCCGTCGATCAACCACATCTCGCCGATGCCGACGCTGGCCAGCCAGAGCGCCGCCGAGCCGCCGAGGCCGCCGACCCCGAGCACCGCCACCTTCGCCTCGCGTAGTCGCCGCTGACACTCCGACGGCGGCAGCTCGCTGGTGCCGATGTCGCTGAAGTAGCGCAGCTGGCGGTCGAAGCGGGCCCATTCGGCGGCGGGGATGAGGTCGTCGTCGGCCGCGTCCTCGATCAGCTCCAGCTCCTGGAACTGGGCGATCAGGTCGTCGACTTCCTTCGCCCCGAAGCGCTCCCGCAGCTGCTCCGGGGTGTGCTTGCCGTCGAGCGCCTCGAGCAGCTGCCGCTGCTCCTCGCTCGGCTTCTCGATCCTGATGTCGCCGTCGGCGCTCGGCCGCATCAGGAAGACGTCCCCCTCGGGGGAGCGGATCGATTCGGTCGTGCGTTTTATTCGCGGGCGTTGCATCTGGTGAAGACCGACGGATCGATGAAAAGAGTTCCGGCGATCGAAGGAAGCTAGCCGCTGAGCTCGCGCGCCCGCCCGACGACGGCGTCGATCATCGGCACCGTCAACTTCCCGGTGAAGGTGTTCTGCTGGCTGGGGTGGAAGCAGCCGAGCAGCGTCCAGCGGCCGAGGTCGGCCTCGGCGCCGTGACCGAAGCGGGGCTTGGGGCGCGGCACCTCGGCCCCGAGCGCGCGGGCGGCGCGGAGGAAGCCGTCCCAGCCGAAGGAGCCGAGGGCGACGATCACCCGGCAGCGCTCGAGCAGCTCCAGCTCGCGCTGCAGGTAGGGGAGGCAGCTGTCGCGCTCTGCGATCGTCGGCTTGTTGGCCGGCGGGGCGCAGCGGACGACGGCGGTCACGTAGGCGTCGCGCAGGCGCAGCCCGTCGCCGCGGTGCTCGGACTCGGCCTGGTTGGCGTAGCCGGCCCGGTGCAGCGCCGCGTAGAGCCAGTCGCCGGAACGGTCGCCGGTGAACATGCGGCCGGTGCGGTTGGCCCCGTGCGCGGCCGGCGCCAGGCCGACGATCGCCACCCTTGCCTCGGGGTCGCCGAAGCCGGAGGCCGGCTTTGCCCAGTAGTCCTCGCCGCGGTGGCGGCGGGGCGGATCGGCGGCCACGGCCTCGCGCCACTCGACCAGCCGCGGGCAGCGGCGGCAGCTGTGGACCTCGTGGGCCAGGGCGGCAAGCGCCTCGGCGCTGGCTTTGCTCATAGGGTTGACCTCTCCATGGCCGGGAACCCAATCACTTGCAAGGCGAGCCCTGCCGTTGATGGGCCTATTTCCCTCCATATAGGGGGGTTTGCGGCCCGTCGACGCCGGGGACGACATCTGGCGGCAGCGGTCGTAGCTGTTTTGCTGATGGCTGTTGCCGGGTGCGGTGGCGGTGGGACGACGACCACCGCCGTCCCCGACAAGGCCGGCGACGCCGAGATCCTCAACAACGTCCTCACCCGGGAGCAGGCTGCGATCCGCGCCTATGAGCGCACGTTGCCGCTGCTGCGAGGCCGCGCCCTCGCGAGCGCCCGCGAGTTCCGCGCCCAGGAACAGGAACACGCCAACGCCGTCGTCAAAGCCCTGCGCGGCCTCGGCGAAGCGGCCGTGCCGGTGCAGGAAGAGATCGAAAGCGAGGGCCTGAAGACCCAGGCCGACGCGCTCGGGTTCCTCTACGAAGTGGAAAGCGTTTCCGTCGCCAACGACCTGCGGGCGATCTCCCATCTCACCTCCACTTGGCCGCGGGCGCTGCTCGGCTCGATCGCCGCCAACCAGGCCCAGCACCTGGTTCTGCTGCGGCGCGCGCTCGGCGCCGACGCTGCCGAATCGATCCCAGGCGCGTTCGAGGACGGCACGACGCCCGCGCCTTCGGAGATGATGCCCGAATGACCGGGCCTCTCTACGCGATCGGACGCTTCTGCTCGCGTCATCACTGGCCGGTGATCGGGGCCTGGCTGGTGCTGGCGATCGCCCTCGTCCTGATCGGCCAGGCCGGCGGCAGCAAGACCAGCGAAAACCTGACCCTGCCCGGCACCGACTCGACGATCGCGACCGAACTGCTGGAAGACAACCTGCCCGAACAGGCCTACGGCAGCAACCCGCTGGTGATGGAAGCGCCCAAGGGCGCCAGGCTGACCGACCCCAAGTACAGCGCCGCCGTCGCCGAAACCGCGAAGAACCTGGAAGCGTTGGGTGACGTCAACTCGGCGACCAGCCCGCTCAGCCCGCAGGGCGCCAACTTCCTCAGCAGGAACGAGCAGGTCGGCTACATCCCCGTCGTCCTCGCCATCGGCCCCGGCGAAATCGACGAAGAGGAGGCGCAGCGGATCCTCGACGCCGCCCGGCCCGCCCGCGCCGCCGGCCTCCACACCGCCGTCGGCAGCTACGTCGGCCAGCAGCTCTCCAAGCCCTCGACCGAGGTCAGCGAGGCGATCGGCCTCACCGCCGCCGTGATCATCCTGCTCTTCGCCTTCGGCACCGCGACGGCGATGATGCTGCCGATCGTCTCGGCCCTGATCGGCCTCGCCTGCGCGCTCTCGATCATCCGCATGCTCGAGCACGTGCTGCAGGTGCCGGGGGTCGCTTCGACCCTGGCGACGATGATCGGGCTCGGGGTCGGGATCGACTACGCGCTCTTCATCGTCACCCGCCACAAACTGCAGCTGGCCGAAGGGATGGAGCTGCGCGAGTCGATCGCCCGCGCCACCGCCACCGCCGGCGGCGCCGTCGTCTTCGCCGGCTTCACGGTCGTGATCGCGCTCTGCTCGCTGGCCTTCGCCGGGATCCCGCTGGTCAGCACCCTTGGCTTCACCGCCGCGGTCGCCGTCGTCGTCGCCGTCTTCGCCGCGGCGACGCTGCTGCCGGCGATGCTGGGGGCGCTGGGCCCGCGGATCGACTCGCTCAGCATCCGCCGCAGCAAGGGCAAGCCGGAGGACTCCGAGCCGCACGGCTGGCGCCGCTGGGCGGAGCGGGTGGCCAACCGGCCCTGGCGCTCGGCGATCGTCGCCCTGATCGTCCTGGTGGTGCTGGCGCTGCCGATCTTCCAGCTCGAGCTGGGCCAGAACGACATCAGCGCCCTGCCCAAGGACACGACCTCGCGCCAGGCCTACGACAGCCTCAACAAGGGGTTCGGGGCCGGTGTCAACGGGCCGCTGCTGGTCGCCTCCGAATTCGGCTCGGCGGCGGAAGCGAAACAGGTGCTGCCGGGATTGCAGAAAGCGGTCGACGGCAGCGGCGACGTCGAAGCGGTCAGCGAACCGACCCTCGACAAGCAGGGGACGGTGGCGGTCTTCACCGTCCTCTCCAAGTCGGAGCCCTGGGCGGACAAGACCGTCGAACTGGTCGAAGAACTGCGCGACACGACGATCCCCGCCGCCCTGAAGGGGACCGCGGCCAGCTCCTACGTTGGCGGCCAGACCGCCGGCTACATCGACCTCGGCTCCCAGATCGCGGAAAAGCTGCCGCTGATGATCGCGATCGTCGTCGCCCTCAGCTTCTTCGTGCTGCTGATCGCCTTCCGCTCGCTGCTGGTGCCGATCAAGGCGGCGGCGATGAACCTGCTCTCGGTTGCCGCGGCCTACGGCGTCGTCACCGCGGTCTTCCAGCTGGGCTGGGGCTCCTCGCTGATCGGGCTCGACCACTCGATCCCGATCGTCAGCTTCGTGCCGCTGCTGATGTTCGCGATCCTCTTCGGGCTCTCGATGGACTACGAGGTCTTCCTGCTGACGCAGATGCGGGAGCACTTCACCAAGTACGGCGACGAGAAGCGGGCGGTGATCGAAGGGCTGGCCAACACCGGCCGCGTGATCACCTCGGCGGCGGCGATCATGGTCTGCGTCTTCACCAGCTTCGTCCTCAACGGCGACCCGGTGGTGAAGGAGTTCGGGGTCGGGTTGGCGGTGGCGATCGCGATCGACTCGACCCTGGTTCGCTGCCTGCTGGTCCCCGCGGTGATGGTCCTGCTTGGCAAGCGCGCCTGGTGGCTGCCACGCTGGATGGACCGGATCGTCCCCCACGTCAGCATCGAGGGCGAGGAGTTCTTCGCCAAGCGCGACGCGGAACGGAAAAGCTGAGGAAGGATGTTCCCGCTGAACCTGCCGAATGCGCTGACGCTGCTGCGCATCCTGGCGGTGCCGGTGGTCGTGGTCGCTTTGCTGGGGGAGACGCCTAACGGCGATGCGCTGGCGGCCGTGGTCTTCGCCCTGGCGGCGCTGACCGACGGCCTCGACGGCTACTTCGCTCGCTCGCGGGACGCTGTCACCACCTTCGGCAAGCTGATGGACCCGCTGGCCGACAAGCTGCTGATCATCGGCGCCCTGCTCTCGCTGGTCTCGCTGAACCGGCTTGCGGCTTGGGTGGCGATGGTGATCATCACCCGTGAGATCGCCGTCACCATCCTCCGCACGATCGCTGCCGAGCGCGGCATCGTGATCGCCGCCAGCTGGCTCGGCAAGCTGAAGACGGTGCTGCAGATCGCCGCCGTGATCGCCCTGATCGTCACCGACCCGGCCCCGCTCGGCGTCGACCTGCTCGTCTACCTCGCCCTGATCGTCACCGTCGTCAGCGGCGCCGACTACTTCTTCGGCCTCAGGCGCCGTATCGAGGCCCAGCAGAAAGAGCGTGCCGGGGCTCTAGGCGGTCGCAGCCTCTAGCCACTCGCGCATGGTCTGGTGGCGCGCCTGGTGTTCGCCGCTGGCCAGCTCGGCCCGCAGCTCCCCCAGGGTCCCGTAGCGCTCGGCCACGACGTTGTGGCGGTGGATCGTCTCCAGGTTCTCCTGGCGGGCCATCACGAAGGCGCCGTCCGGGAGGTCGGGGTAGCCCTCGACCACCTGACGCACCATCTCCCGTACGCAGTCCTCGACGAAGCGCGGGTTTTCGTGCGCCTTGACGACGACCGACATCTCGTCGGGCCGCTTCATCAGCTCGTAGATCTCCGAGCTCATCGAGCTCTCGACGATCCGCAGCAGCTCCGGCGCATCGATCCACGAGGGCCCGCCCTCGGGGCAGCCGATATGGAGAGTGCCGATGCCGCGCTGGTTGTGAGTCGCGATCGGGACCACGTCGACGACGCGCTCGATCTGCTCGGCGCTGAAGCCCTGCTCGGCCAGGCGTTCGCGCGAGAGCCCGGCGACCATCTCCTGGGCGCAGGGGCAGGCGGTCATCCCTTGGGCCTCGACGCCGGTCAGGGTCCGGGTGCCGCCCGCGGAGGCGACGGCGGTGCCGTAGAGGACGTAGATCTCCTGGGTGCTCTTGCCGCTCTCCGGGGTCGCGACCGTCTCCGGGTAGTGCGCGGTCACCGATACCTCGGCCCGTAGGCCGCCCTGGCGCTCGCGCACCTTCTCGGCGACGTGGGCGGCCAGGACCTCGGCCTTGAAGGCCTCGCCCAGCACCACCTCGTCGATCGCCTCGCCGACGATCTCCTCGAAGCGGGACATGTGGACGCCGGCCTGCTGCGGGTTGAGGTCGACGAAACACTCGAACTCGGCGTAGAAGAGGTTCTCGGCGCCGTCGGCCTTGACCCGGATCACCTTCTCGACTCCGGTGACTCCGACCCGGGAGAGGCTGACCTGCGTCGCCGGCAAGGATGCCTGGACGTCGGGCGTGGCTGGGGCAGTGGGTTGGCTTGCCATCGACTCCATGCAGGGTAAGCGATGGAGAACTTCTGCCTATACTTCGACGAGCCGGAGCTTCAGGGCCGGCCCATGGGAATGGGGAGAGCTGCACCGGAGGGAGTGACCATCGAACCGTTGGAGACGGTGACCGACGTCATGGAGCGCGACGGGGAGTCCAACCCGATTGTCGAGATCGAGGAGCTGCGCGGGCTCGTCGCTCTGGGTCGCGAACGCGGCTACCTCACCTTCGAGCAGATCGCGACCACCCTCGAGGAGGTCGAGATCACCAAGGAGCAGGTCTCCGGCCTGCACGCCCACCTGGTCGAGCACGGCGTCGACGTGATCGCCGAGGATGGGGTCAGCGCCTACAAGGAGCAGCGCAGCGGCGAGTCCAACGGGCAGCCGAAGAAGGAAGAGCTCGATCTCACGGTCGAGCCCAGCCTCGACTCGCTGCGCCTCTACCTGCGCTCGATCGGCCGGGTCGAGCTGCTGACCGCGGCGCAGGAGGTCGAACTGGCGAAACGGATCGAGCGCGGCGACATGCTGGCGAAGCGGCAGATGGTCGAGGCCAACCTGCGCCTCGTCGTCTCGATCGCCAAAGGCTATCTGGGCCGCGGGCTGAGCTTCCTCGACCTGATCCAGGAGGGCTCGCTGGGGCTGATCCGGGCGGTGGAGAAGTTCGACTACCGCCGCGGCTACAAGTTCTCCACCTACGCCACCTGGTGGATCCGCCAGGCGGTGACGCGGGCGATCGCCGACAAGGCACGGACGATCCGCATCCCGGTGCACATGGTCGAGAAGCTGAACCGGGTCGCCCACGTCGAGCGCCAGCTGGTGCAGAAGCTGGGGCGGGAGCCGGAGCCGGCGGAGATCGCCGAGGAGCTGCGCTGGCCGGTCGCCGACGTGCGCGACATCCTCCGGGTCTCCCAG
>Ga0164241_10005115_pt1 | contig 12420 bp, 10 predicted proteins | sample OricomyardsoilBY_FD_108780 | JGI IMG/M metagenome (GOLD analysis project Ga0164241, IMG submission 108780) | Backyard soil microbial communities from Emeryville, California, USA - Original compost - Back yard soil (BY) | ecosystem: Environmental > Terrestrial > Soil > Unclassified | place: USA...
GCGCGGTTAAAAGATTTACACCTTTGTCGGTACCACTTACCTGCACAAGTGGAAGAGGTACGCCTTCTTTCTCCATTAGTTCAATCAATTTCACCAGTTCATCTAATGTAAGTGAAGGATTACGATGCGTTTCTTCTTTTATAAATTCAAATAGTCCATTTAGTATTTGTATCTGCCAATGTTTATCATCGCTTTGCATAATGTGATGCAATACACCTGCTTCCCTTATTATGTTTTCAAACAATTGCTGTAAAGTAAGATTCGGCACTTTTGCAATCAGCTTTTCAATGATAACAGATGCTTCTTTCATGTTCTGCGGTAAGCCTGTACTAAAAAGGTCTTTGGCAGGTTCATTCGCTTTGTCGTGTAGCAGCCGGCGGAATGATGAACTGCTATCGCTGTATTTTTTTTCTGATGATTCAATACTCAGTTTCGCAATCTGTATCGGGTGAATACCAAACCAATCGAAATGTAAAATTTCAAATAGCTGTTCGTCGCCGCTATAGGGAATATAATGTTCAGATGCAAGATATTTTAAAACTAAAATGATTTTTTTGGCAAGTGGCAATTCTAAAATATTCAGGTGCCGTTTAGAATATACCGGAATATTTAAAAGCTTTAAGTACTGTGTTAATTCTTCGCCGTACTTATTTTCTTTATAAATAACACCAATAGCACCGGGACTGATACCTTGTTGAATCAGTTGTTCTACTTCTTTGGCAATGCCAATCATCTCCTGCCGCTGCGTCTCATATTCTTTAATCAAAGGTGCATGGGTAAATGTTTTGATATGCGGATGGGACGATAATAATTCTTTACTCAGTCCGGGTCGCTTTTTTATCAGTCGTTCTTCATTCCGATTGATTAACGTTTTTGAAATATCAAGAATAGGTTGGGTAGAACGATAGTTATTAGTGAGCACAACAGTCAGCATATCTTTTTTATAATTATCAGCAAACTGCAACATGTTTTCTACGTTAGCTCCCTGGAAGCGATAAATACTCTGATCATCATCACCCACTACAAAAACATTCGGGTTATCCCAATAGCTGATTAATAATTCCACTAACCGGTTTTGTGTACCGCTTGTATCCTGGTATTCATCAACAAGTATGTATTGGTATTTTTCCTGGTAGTCAGATAAAACATTTTTATTGTCTTCAAATACGCCATTTACCCAATTGATCATATCATCAAAATCATATCGGTTCTTTTGGCGCATCAACTGCTGAAAGCGGTCAAACTCATTGACAGCAGCCCGCAACTTTTCCATCTTTTCTTTCTCTTCTTCTATTTTATCTTTCTTAAGGTCGCCGGCATTAAACTCTTTGTATTTTCTTTTGTAAATAAACTCATCCCGCTCCGGCAGGCTGTGTATATATTCGTCAATTTTCTGATTGATATAGAGTGGCGCCCAGCCTTCCCGTTTCATGGTGCTAAAAAGCGATTGCAAATTTTTTACTTCAAAGTAAACATCGCCACGGTAGCGTTTTAATAAATGGTTTTTAGGAAAACTATCAATGAGCTCTTTGAACAACTGAATTTTTTCTAACTCAGAAATAGGGTCTAATGTCTGCTTTTCGAAATAGGAAAGGTTTTCCTGTATCACATCATTACAAAAAGCGTGAAATGTATAGATGTTTACTTTATAAGCATCCGGCCCGATGAATTGTAATAAGCGTTTGCGCATCGCTACTACACCTGCATCAGTATAGGTAAGGCATAGGATATTTTCAGGAAATACATCCGTATCCAGCAATATTTTACCAATGCGGCTCGCCAGTATTTGTGTCTTGCCCGTACCCGGCCCAGCAATTACCATAACCGGCCCTTCAATGGTATCTACAGCCTGCCGCTGTTGTTCATTCAGTTTCTGGTATTCTTCACTGAATTTTTTTTGTAATCTTTCCCGGTTCAATGACATAATGGGCAAATTTAATTGAAACGAAATATGATAATTTTTATTTCCTAATTTTTTTGGCAGAATACTAAAAATATTATTTATTTGTAACCATGTATAATGTTGTTTAATCTTTAATATAATGAAGAAATACTATACTTTATCAGAAGTAGCAAATATGTTGTCAGTTAGCAAAGAAACCTTAAGACGTTGGGATAGGAGCGGAAAGCTAAAAGCAATTCGGGAACCAATGAGTAACTATCGGGTATATAAATCAAATCAGCTAAAAATTTTTGATCAATTGGATTTTATTTTTAAAAAAGAAAAAATTACAAATGAGGTCAAACCTGAAAAAAAATTTACTGCAATAGAACTTTTTGCCGGAGCGGGCGGATTGGCAATAGGCCTAGAGCAGGCAGGGATTAAATGCTTAGCCTTAAATGAAATTGATCATTGGGCTGCACAGACTTTAAGAGTTAATCGTCCTGAATGGAATGTAATTGAGGATAATATAAAAAATGTATCGTTTAAAAGTTTTAGTGGGAAAGTGGATATTGTTACAGGCGGGTTTCCATGTCAAGCATTCAGTTATGCTGGCAAAAAGCTCGGACTAAAAGATGCCCGGGGTACTTTGTTTTATGAGTTTGCTAGAATTGTTCAAGAAACAAGGCCTTTGATTTGTGTAGGAGAAAATGTACGTGGCTTATTGAATCATGATGGAGGAAAAACAATAGAAGGTATGAAGTCTATTCTCGATGAAATCGGTTACCATGTTTTGCCGCCAAGAATTCTAAAAGCTATTTTTTATAAGGTTCCGCAAAAAAGAGAAAGAGTGCTTATTGTTGGCATAAGGAAAGACTTAGATAACTCTCTTTTTGAATTTCCAAAGCCGTATCAAAAGATATATAATTTAAAAGATGCTTTGAAAAAAGGGGATCTTTATAAAAAGGATGTCCCTGTTTCTAGAGGGCAGCTTTATCCGCCATCAAAAAAGAAAGTGCTAGATATGGTTCCCCCTGGAGGTTATTGGAGGGATCTTCCACTTGAAATTCAGAAGTCTTTTATGGGAAAAAGTTTTTATCTAGGTGGTGGAAAGACCGGCATGGCCAGAAGAATGAGTTGGGAAGAGCCAAGTCTTACTTTGACATGTAGCCCAGCTCAAAAACAAACAGAGCGTTGTCACCCTGATGAAACACGCCCTTTTACTGTTAGGGAATATGCTCGAATACAGACATTCCCAGATGAGTGGCAATTTCAGGGCTCAGTTTTGCAACAGTATAAGCAAATTGGAAATGCTGTGCCAGTCAATATGGCGAAGGAAATTGGCTATTCAATTATAAACTTTTTGAATAAGATTGTTTAGCTTGTAACTTTAGCATATTGAGTTTAAAATTTTAATATGCCTTACCTAGAATGGATTTCAGATGAAAATTTAGATCATGCAGTTGATTTATTACTACAAAAATCTACTCAAGCCAAAGCTAATGCCGTAAGAAATTTTGGAAGAAATGTAATTGATCCTTTTTCAGCTCTTTTTGAAATAGCTGGGTTTAGTATGAGTTATGAAGAATGGATAAAAAGTGAAACAGCTAGGCAAGCTCAAAAAACATTACAAAATCACGTAGGTGATTTTCATCAAAATATTTTGGGATCCTGTAATGGCTGGGCGAATTTATATACTGGTGCTATCGTTGATTTATGCTCAATTGAAAACAAAGTAATTGCTGAAGTAAAGAACAAATTTAATACAATATCAGGAGGAAAACTTGCTGATTTGTATTATACACTTGAGGAGGCGGTGATGAATAAAACAAGTATATATAGAAACTATACTGCGTATTATGTATCAATCATTCCTAAAAACACTAAAAGATATAATATTGAGTTCACTCCTTCTAATAACAAGAAAAGTCAAAGGTGCCCTGCCAACCCGTTAGTTAGATATATTGATGGAGCGAGTTTCTATGCTAAGGTAACTGGAAAAGAAAATGCCTTAGAAGAACTTTTTGATGTTTTGCCAGTTCTTATAGCTAATAAAACTGGGGCAAGTTTAACTGATCTTCAAAGCCTCAAAATTTTCTATAATAAGGCTTATAATAAAAAATGACCAAAGGCATTAAAAAAGACATCTCTCGTACAATTAAAGTTCCAAGATTTAAAAAAGAATTGGGTTTTGAAACTACAGTAAGCCGTTCGCGCTTGATGTCCAAAATACATTCCGTTAATACAACACCGGAATTACATTTCAGGAAAAAATTATGGGCATTAGGGTTGCGGTACAGAGTAAACTCTAAAAACCTACCAGGTAAACCTGATATTGTAATTAAGAAATTTAAGGCAATTATTTTTATTGATGGTGAGTTTTGGCATGGTTATAATTGGGAGGAGAAAAAAGAAAGAATAAAAAGCAATAGAAAATTTTGGATACCTAAAATTGAAAGAAATATGCAGCGAGATATCGAGAACAATATTATATTGAAAAAAATGGGATTTAAAGTTTTTAGATTTTGGGAAAACGAGATAAAGAAAAATACATTGGGATGTGTACGAAAGGTTACGACTTACATAAATAAGCTTAGGTAATTCAATGGCTATTTATTCCATCCACCGCGTACAAAATATACCTGCACCACTGCCACAGGTTTGGGATTTTTTTTCGGTAGCTACAAATTTACAGGCTATTACCCCTGCCGATATGAATTTTAAAATTATTTCCCGACATCTTGCTGACCGTGTATATGCCGGGCAGATTATTGAGTATAGGCTCAGGCCGGTATTGGGTATACCCTTTTATTGGATGACGGAGATCACGCATGTAGAGCATCACCGTTTTTTTGTAGATGAGCAACGCCGCGGGCCTTATAAACTATGGCATCATCAACATCATTTTAAAGAAATAAACGAAGGTGTGGAGATGACAGATATTATTCACTACCAAAATCCCCTTTGGCTGCTGGGGGACATTGCCAATACATTATTCGTAGAGAAAAAGCTCTATACTATCTTCAAATACAGGGAACAGAGAATTGAAGAACTATTCGGTAAGTGGCAATAAGATGATTCGTTCAGCGTTTTACCGCTGTTTGATATATTAAAAGGCTTTATTACTTTTGAGCCTCCCACGAGGGAATGACCTTATCTTATATGAAGAACCCAATTCACCTAGTTGCTATACTTGTATGCCTGCTTTATGGCAAAGCTTTATTGGCACAATTCCCTTCTACTTATATTTTTCAAAAAGATGATACCGTTTTACGGACACAATATTTGCAGCAGTCTGTAAATAAACACAAAGCGGCCATTGCATCTATTACTCAATATTCCTCTGACTATAAAGAATTTTACAATCAACAGTTTGAGCAGGCGGAAGGCTTTTGGGAAAGCACACGCCCGGTAACAGCACCTGACATACAGGCATATCTGCAAGAGATCGTTCAGAAAATTATTACAGCGAATGATGAATTGAACGGAACAGATGCGCGTATTGTTTTTTCAAGAGACTGGTGGCCCAATGCAGTAAGTATGGGCGATGGAACGATTGCTGTAAACGCAGGGCTTTTTGTTTTTTTAGAAAACGAGGCCCAGTTGGTATATATCATCAGCCATGAACTGGCGCACTATCATTTAGCGCATACACAATCTGCTATAAAAGGATATGTAGAAAAAATAAATAGTAAAGAATATAAAGATGAAGTGAAGCGATTGTCGAAAATGGAATATGGTGCGAATAGAAAGATAGAAGACTTTATGAAATCGCTGGCGTTTGATAGCCGCAAACATAGCCGCGATAAAGAAGCAGAAGCAGACCGTAAAGCTTTTGATTTTATGAAGAATACCGGCTATGACCGCCTGGCGGTAAAAAGCTGCCTCCAATTACTGGATAAAATTGATGACTCACTTTATTTTCCCAATAGCTTTTCTGTAAATACATTTTTCAATTTTCCGGAATATGCATTCAAGCCGCGCTGGATACAGAAAGAATCTGCCCTTTTTAGTGAGATGAAAGATGAAGAATCATTCAGGGATAAAAAAGAAAAAGATTCTTTAAAAACACATCCTGATTGCAGCAAGCGTATTGCATTGCTACAAAATGATTTTGATAAAGAAACGGCAAATGGAAAATTGTTTCTTGTGAATGAAAACCTCTTCCATCAGCTAAAACGGGATTTCTATTTTGAAATGATGGAAGAAAGCTATCGCAGCAATTCCTTAAGCCGCAATCTTTATTTCAATATTCTGTTACTAAGTAACCATCCGGATAATAAAGTAGCTGTGTATTCCATTACCCGCTGCCTTAATGATTTGTTTGCTTTACAGAAAGCACATAAAATAGGATTGACTATTGATGCGGAAGATAACGGGTATCCGCAGAGCTATAATTTATTAATACGTATGCTCAGCCGCCTGAAGCTGGACGAGATATTGCAAGTGAACACTTATTTCAGTAAAAAATATTACAGTCTTGTACAGGACGATGAAGCGTTTAAGAAAGAACTTATCCGATTACATGATTTCAAAACAAATTAACTACCCAAAACCCGACTACATGAAAAAACATTTATTAATGATGGCACTGGCGATTATGAGCGCTTTTGTCCTTGTTGCACAAAAGAGCACATTGGAAAACGTGTACAAATTATCGATGAGAAATTCCGGTGTGATTAAAGAAGGAACTGAAGTGAAAGGATATTTTTTATTTTTTGCAAGTGATAAAATTGATAAAAACTCAAATGAATACACTTTGCAGATTATTGATAATAACCTCAAAAAATTAAAAGAGATCAAGTTTGTTGATTCCAAACATGTCGCAATCCTTGAATCGTCTTTTAATGGAACAGACCTTATTTTTCTTTTGTATAATGATGATGAGAATACGTTTGAATACCAGGTATATGGTGCTGATGGTAAAAAGAAGTATACATACAATCGCATATTAACAAAGAAAGAGGATCGCTATTTAAAAATGACATATCTCGCTAATAATGGCGATGATGAGGATACATATAAAGGTATTTACCCGATAGAAGGGCTAGGCTTTATATCAAACATGCCGAGCCGGGAAGATAAGGATTATACATTCCAGCTCGATTTCTTTTCCACTCAAAAAAGAAAGCAGTGGACATATATACCTACACTTGGCGGTAAAAAATTTATCGGCGATTATCTTGGTACTGCTAATGGTGTTGTTTATATCTCTATATTAAAATATTCAGGGGCCTTCGATAAAAAGCCAGAATCAGTAATCGTAGGCTTATCTCTGGAAAATGGCAAACAACTCTTTGAAGTATCTACAGAAAGCAAACAGCTTTTTTATCCATCCAGCATGTTTACATTGGCAGATGGAAAATCGTATATGTTTGGCGAATACTTTGACCCGAGTGGCAATATTGCAAAAGATAAATCGGTAGGCTTTGCTTTCTGGAGCATGAATGAAAAAGGAAAAATAGAAAGCGAGAAATATTGTTCATGGTCTTTAGATATGTCAAAATTCATAGACGTAAGTGCGAAAGGTAAAATCGATGATTTTGGTTTTATGTTTTTGCATAATATGGTACAGACAGCCGATGGAAGTATATATGCAATAGGGGAAGGCTATAAAAAAGTGGGTAGTGCATTAGGCATTGCTGCAAAAGTACTTTCCGCCGGAAGAACTTCAATGAGTACGACCAAAATGAAAATCACAGATATGATCTTATTGAATTTCGATAAAGACTTCAATATAAAAGGGGCAAAGATTTATGAAAAAAATTCAAACAACATAATGATCCCAGACGGAATGGATTTTTCGAGCACTCCGTTATTAGGTAAAATGATCAAGTATAATTTCGGTGGATTTGATTATTCCTACACACAGGTGACGAAAGATGCTACATCATTTACTGTTTGCTATAGTGATTATGAAAGAAGCAAAGATTATAAAGGTTCCACCTTTAATGCAATAACATATACAGAGGGAAAAATTACTACGGATAAAATCAATACAAAATCAGATGCAACAAGCTCCATTATTTTACCTGCTCAGCAGGGACAGGTATTGATTTTAGATTATTATAAAAAAGCAAAGCGGTTAGATTTACATATAGAAAAATTGAATTAAAGTTTCTATTGTTATATATAAAAAAGAAGCTGCTTCATCACGAAGCAGCTTCTTTTTTATTCAGGCAAATCAACTCGCCTGTCCATCGTCGTCTGTTCCTGTTATAAATGTTTTGTCTTTTAATGTACTATCTCTTTCTCTGTCATAACGGCTATTAGTGAGATTGCCTTCGCTCATTGAACCCGGTGAAGGGTTGGAAGTATCCACGTTGCGTTGCCGTAATATATCTTCGTTTTCTTCAATGATATTGTTTTTTTCGGGCTGCTGTATATCTTTTTTTTCTGGCATAACAAACATTTTAAAGTGATATAATAAGCAATGTCATAACATGTGATGAAAAAATGGTGCCATGCCAGTATGCAAATAAAAAAGGTTAACAAGTAAAAACTCATTAACCTTTTTCTGAATGCAGAAATGATTGTTACCCCGGCATTCTGGATATATATTTTTCTATCTGTTTAATCTGATCTACAATTTGTGGCGTAGTAGGTTTTAACGCTTTTGTTTTGCGGAAAAATTCTTTTGCGGCGCGAAATTCCCTTTTATTCATCATCAGGCTACACATTTGCAGATAAGCAGCCGCTTCGTTTTCTTTATCAGGCAAGCCTTTGCGCAGCGCAGAGCGGATATAACTTTCTGCCTGCTTCATATCATTTTTCTGCATAGAAAGCATCCCCATTTGTAAAAGGCTGGCGCCTTCTGCTTCTTTCATCGGCATACCCAGGTCAAGGCCTTTCTTCATCATTTTTTCAGCGCCATCAAAATCCTGTTTCATCATCGCTACATTTCCCTTCAGTGTAAAATATACTGAGCGGATGGGCTTATATAAAAGATTGGGGAATTTGATAGAGTTTAAAACTTTTTCAGCGCCTTCCATATCGCCACTTTCCATATAGTCTTGTATCAGGCGGAGTGGGCCAAAAAAGAAATGGCCGGCTATTAAAATAAGTCCGATAAGATAAAGCGGAAAAGCAGGCCAGAAGCCTGAAAAATAGTTCACTACAGCACCCAGGATAGCCAGCAAAATACCCAACGGCAGCCTGTATTTGATAACGAGATTATAAAATTTCATTGCTTGAGATTAAATTCCGGAGCCTTTTCCGGAGGTTGGCAAAGATAAGCTTGTTGCGCTTTTGAAAAACAGGAAATACAAGGCATAGAATCGAACCGAAACTATTAATTTTGTCGCCCTTGCGAATAGTCAATGACATAGAAAGCAAGAGAAAAATATTTGAAATCAGGAATTGGTAAAGAATTTCTGAAATCTTTGGTCCCGTAGTTCAATGGATAGAATAGAAGTTTCCTAAACTTTTGATGCAGGTTCGATTCCTGCCGGGACTACCACTTACATCATCTTTCTTTTCAATTTATTATAGACATTATTAGTCTCTATCCCTCAACTCCTTCAACGTCTTCCCCTCGTCCTCTTTTTTCTGTAGCCATTTAGAAAAGCCAACCCGCTGAGAAAGATAAATACCGGAATGCCCGCTGAAGTAATAAGCTGTAAAACAGACGATGGCATAGTACAATACATAATTGCCCCCGAATAATTCCACGCCCATCAATGTACAGGCGATGGGTGTATTGGTAGCAGCCGCAAATACAGCAATAAAACCCAGGCCTGCCATCAGGTCGACAGGCGCACCTGTAAGTATGGCAATGGTATTTCCCAGTACTGCGCCTATAAAAAATAAAGGAGTGACTTCGCCGCCTTTAAATCCTGTACCTAATGTAATAGCGGTAAATAAAATTTTCCAGAACCAGCTAAAGTAACCTGCACCTCCTTCATGAAATGCATTGACTATAGATACGCCGGATGAATCGGGAGTAGTAACACCAAGCCCTAAATAGTCACGTGTGCCCAATAAAAAAGTTAATACTATAATCACTACACCACCAATAGCAGGTATCAGCCATTTTGTTTTTATAAAACGGTTGGAATAATGTTTAATACCATGAGAAAGTTCAGCAAAGAAATAACCCGCCAACCCAAAACAAATACCTCCGATAATAACCTTGCCTAATAATATAATATCGAAATGCAGATAAGGGATCGTGCCATTTAATACATCTTTGAATGCAATATGATAGGCTGTATGATGAATGCCCCAGGCTTCACAAACGAAATTCGCAAGCACGCTCGAAATAAAACAGGGCATTAATGCTTTATGATGAATGCGCCCGATAGCCAATACTTCTAAAGCGAAAATAGCGCCCGTAACCGGTGTACCGAATACAGCACCGAAGCCTGCAGCAATTCCACATTGCAAAAGAATTTTTACATCTTCTGCTTTTAGTTTAAACCAACGCCCTGCTAACTGTGCCATGCTTCCTCCCATTTGCACAGCAGTACCTTCTCTGCCGGCAGAGCCGCCGAATAAATGAGTAAGGACTGTAGTGAATAATACAAGAGGTGTCATGGCAACAGGCACACCACCACCGGGTTCATGTATTTCATCCATGATCAGGTTATTACCTGCTTCAGATTTTTTTCCAAAATAGTTGTATAAAAAATAAATCGCTATACCAGCTATTGGTAAAAAGTATAATAACCATCCATGCTGCCAGCGTAATTCTGTCGCTTTATCCAACAGCCATAAAAATAACGCAACGAGTGAACCGGTAATGATTGCAACAGGAAGGCTGAGTAATGTCCAGCGAAGAAGATACTTGATAATGCCAGACTGTTCGAAGTAAAGTTTTTTTATCATCCTACAAATAATTTAAAAATCCCGCTCATGCGGATGGCATAATTTATTTGTAGGCGCCATCAGTTCTTTGAGAACGGTTAAGTAGGAAGACACCATTTCCTTTGTGATAAAGTTATAATAAAAATATGACCTATAAAAACGTTTCAATAAGAAATTCTATTGATGCTTGCATACTTCTTATCAATAAACAGCCGTTCGTTTTTTCAAAATTTTATATGAGCAACTGCGAATAATGATTTGTTACTTTGCAGTTCTTATTATTATGCAAAAGACAGGAACCGTATTCGCGATTTTATTTACAATCAGTTTTGGACATATGTTGAACGATATGCTGCAGGCAGTAATACCGGCAGTATATCCCTTATTAAAAACAAATTATAGTTTAACCTTTTCACAAATCGGGTTGATCACTTTTGTTTTTCAATTTACAGCATCATTGCTGCAGCCTGTAGTGGGAATGTATACAGATAAATATCCCAAACCTTATTCTTTATCGGTTGGTATGTTGTTTACGTTGACAGGCTTATTATTGCTATCCTTTGCGGGTAGTTTTACAAGTATATTATTATCCGTAGCATTAATAGGAACAGGTTCTTCTATCTTTCATCCGGAATCTTCACGCGTTGCCTATCTCGCTTCGGGTGGTAAAAAAGGATTGGCGCAATCTATCTTTCAATTGGGTGGCAATACGGGTTCGGCTATCGGGCCTTTATTAGCAGCACTAATTGTAATGCCGCATGGACAAGTATATATCAGTTGGTTTGGATTGATTGCTTTGTTAGGTATTTATATTCTCTTCCGCATTGGTAACTGGTATAAGAATCATTTACGTGAAAAAATAAAAAGCAATGTAGTTGTTGATACATTTTACCCGGGATTAACACGCAAAAAAGTATTGATGTCTTTAGGAGTATTGCTGATCCTTATTTTCTCCAAATACTTTTATATGGCAGGGATGACCAGCTATTTTACATTTTATCTCATTGAAAAATTTCATGTTACCGCACAACAATCACAGATATATCTTTTCATTTTTCTCGCTTCCGTTGCTGCGGGAACATTAATAGGTGGGCCCATCGGCGATAAGTTTGGAAGAAAATATGTGATCTGGTTTTCTATTTTGGGAGCTGCACCATTTACATTGTTGTTGCCGCATGCTAATCTTTTCTGGACAAGCGTATTGTCCGTTATTATAGGGATCATCATTTCTTCCGCATTCTCAGCTATACTGGTATATGCTACGGAACTGGTCCCCGGCAAAGTCGGTTTGATTGCAGGCTTATTCTTTGGATTGGCATTTGGTATGGGTGGGCTTGGCTCTGCTTTATTGGGAAAACTGGCCGATATAAAAGGCGTGATCTATGTTTTTAAAATATGTGCCTTCCTTCCCTTATTAGGTATTGTAACGGCTTTCTTGCCGGATTTGTCCCCGGGAAAGAATAAGCAATCCGCTGCTTAAATAAAACATATTCTCATAATAGTAACTTCCCTGTTTACAAAGAAATTATAATCTTCCTGAAAGCCTTTTATACACTGATGCTTCTGTGTATTTTTTAAGCGTTACTTCGGAATAACACATTACGGTGATGTTCCGCTTGTCAAACATATTATTGCTATTGGGCACAGTTCATAGTATGATGGCGCAAAGCGACAACAAGTATCTGCCTGCGTCGGAATTAGGTATTAGTACAGGCATTTATATTTACCAGGGA
>Ga0164241_10005116_pt1 | contig 12420 bp, 14 predicted proteins | sample OricomyardsoilBY_FD_108780 | JGI IMG/M metagenome (GOLD analysis project Ga0164241, IMG submission 108780) | Backyard soil microbial communities from Emeryville, California, USA - Original compost - Back yard soil (BY) | ecosystem: Environmental > Terrestrial > Soil > Unclassified | place: USA...
CGCTGGCCCCGGAGCTCGGCGTCAGCCGGGGCACCGTGTCCCGCGCCTACGACGCGTTGCGGGCCGACGGCCATCTCGCCAGCGCGCGCGGAGCGGGCAGCTGGCTGACGCTGCCCGGTGAAGCGGTCGCCCCGCCCGGGATGCCCGCGCCGCACGAGCTGCAGCCGCGGCGGATGGTCGATCTGTCCTGTGCGGCACTGCCCGCCTCGGATGCGCTTCTCTCGGCGGCCGCGGAGCGGGCCGCCCGCGCCGTGCACCGGCACACCGGGGGCGACGGGTACACCGCCACGGGCCTGCCGGAGCTGCGCGAGGCCGTCGCCGCCCGGCTGACCGCGCGGGGCCTGGCCACCCGGGCCGACGAGATCATCGTCACCTCGGGGGCCCAGCACGCGCTGCACCTGCTGCTGTCGGTCCTCTGCGCTCCGGGGGACCGCGTGCTGGTCGACGCGCCCGCCTATCCCCGCACGCTGTCGGCGATCCGCCGGGCCCGGATCCGCGCGGTGCCGGTGCCGCTGACCGACACGGGGTGGGACGAGGACGGCTGGAGCGCCGCGCTGGCCGGTGCCGGGCCGCGGCTGGCCGTCGTGGTGCCGGACTTCCACAACCCGACGGGGCTGACGATGGCCGCCGCGCAGCGCGCCGCGCTGGCCGAGGAGTGCGCGTGCGCGGGCACGATCCTCGTCGCCGACGAGACCCTGACCGAGCTGCGTCTCGACGGTCCGGCCGTGCCGCCGCCGCTGGCCGCCCACGACCCCGGCGCCGCGGTGGTGACGATCGGCTCGATGAGCAAGGCGGCGTGGGGCGGCCTGCGTCTGGGATGGATCCGGGGGGCGCCGAGCCTCGTCCACGAGCTGGCCGTGGCGCGGGCCGACCTCGACATGGCGAGCCCGGTCCTCGACCAGCTGATCGCGGTGGAGCTGCTTGCCGTGTGGGAGCAGGTGCTGGACGTGAACCGGGCCCGGCTGCGTGAGCGCCGTGACGTGCTGCTGGCCGCGCTGGCCGAGCACGCGCCGGAGTGGGAGGTGCGGCGGCCGCGCGGGGGCATGAGCGCCTGGGTGCGGATGCCGGCTCCGGTGGCGACCCGGCTGGCGGCCGAGGCCGCCCGCGAGCGCCTCCTGGTCACGCCCGGCCCGGCGTTCTCCGTCGACGGCACGTTCGAGCGCCACCTGCGCCTGCCCTACACGGCAGCGCCGGCGCAGCTCGAGGACGCGGTCCGCACACTCTCCGCCATCGCCGCCCGCCTGGACCCGACCGAGGCCGCCCGCCCGGACCTGGGCACGACGCTGGCGTTCTGACGGCGCTGGGGCCCGCATCGGGCGCCCGGCGATCAGATGTGTGCCGTACGCCGTGACAACTTGCACGTTTTCGCGAACGGACCGTGCCAATTGCGTGCCGACGGGCCGAAACGGCCCTGGCGGCGTGCAAGGCTGAACGCACAGGAGCGCGGGGTCGTCACCGCCAGGCGTTTCGGGGCCGGCAGCTAGCGGCTTATCCCCGAACGAAAGGAGGTGTCCTCATGGAAGCCGCGCTCCTTCTCGCGCTGGTCTTGATCCTGCTTGACAGAGTCAGGACCTAGCACGAAGAAGGGCCCCGACTAGACCTCGGGGCCCTTCACACGACCACTCCCGCGGAGCGGTGGAGGTGATCCGCATGGATCGCGCTTCTTCTCGGATCGAGCGTACCACCACCAAACCACTCCCTCGGTAGTACACCCCGCCCCGCTAGGCATCCCCACCCCGACGTGAAACGATCTCCCGGTGACGAGCAGACCCGCCGCGACGCCGGACCTCAGCGACCTCGCACGGCTGCGCCGCGTCCGTGACCGCATGGACCGGGAGTACGCGCAGCCGCTGGACGTGGAGGCGCTCGCCCGCGGCGCGCACATGTCGGCCGGGCACTTCAGCCGCCAGTTCCGACTGGCCTACGGCGAGTCGCCGTACAGCTACCTGATGACCCGACGGATCGAGCGGGCGATGGCGCTGCTGCGGCGCGGCGACCTCAGCGTCACCGAGGTCTGCTTCGAGGTCGGCTGCACGTCGCTGGGCACGTTCAGCACCCGCTTCACCGAGCTCGTCGGCATGCCGCCCAGCGCCTATCGGCAGCGTGAGGCGGACGCGACGGCGGGGATGCCGTCGTGCGTCGCCAAGCAGGTGACGCGACCGATCAGGAATCGAGAAGCGCCCGCCCCGAGCCGGTCCTAGAGTGACCGCCATGGACATCACCATTCACCAGGCCATGCTTCCGCAGGACGATCCGGAGGCCGCGCTGGCCTTCTACCGCGACACCCTCGTCTTCGAGGTGCGCAACGACGTCGGGTACGAGGGGATGCGCTGGATCACCGTCGGTCCCGCCGATCAGCCCGGCACGTCGATCGTGCTGTACCCGCCGACCGCGACCCCCGGCATCACCGAGGACGAGCAGCGGGTGATCGCCGAGATGATGGCCAAGGGCACGTTCGCCAGCATCAACCTGGCCACCCACGACCTCGACGGCCTCTTCGCGCGGCTGCAGGCCAGCGACGCCGAGGTCGTGCAGGAGCCGACCGACCAGCCGTACGGCATCCGCGACAGCGCGTTCCGGGACCCGGCGGGCAACCTGCTGCGCATCCAGCAGCTGAGCTGAACCGGTGCACGCAGCGGACAGCCACGACCTGATCCGCGTGCAGGGCGCGCGGGTCAACAACCTCAAGGACGTCAGCGTCGAGCTCCCCAAGCGCCGGCTGACCGTGTTCACCGGCGTGTCCGGCTCCGGCAAGAGCTCGCTGGTCTTCAGCACGATCGCCGCGGAGTCGCAGCGGATGATCAACGAGACGTACAGCACGTTCGTGCAGGGCTTCATGCCGACGCTGGCGCGGCCCGAGGTCGACGTGCTCGACGGGCTGACGACCGCGATCATCGTCGACCAGGAGCGGCTGGGCTCCGACCCACGCTCCACGGTCGGCACGGCCACCGACGCCAACGCCCTGCTGCGCATCCTGTTCAGCCGCCTCGGCGAGCCGCACGTCGGCTCGCCGCAGGCGTTCTCGTTCAACGTCGCGTCGGTCACGGCCAGCGGTGGGATGACGGTCGAGCGCGGCAACCGCAAGACGGTCGCGGTGAGCTTCTCCCGGACCGGCGGCATGTGCCCGCGCTGCGAGGGCCGGGGGTCGGTCACCGACTTCGACCGCTCCGCGCTGTACGACGACCGCAAGTCGCTGAACGAGGGCGCGCTGACGATCCCCGGCTACAGCGTCGACGGCTGGTTCGGCCGGATCTTCAAGGGCTGCGGCTACTTCGACCCGGACAAGCCGATCCGCAAGTTCACCAAGCAGGAGCTCGACGACCTCCTCTACAAGGAGCCGACGAAGATCAAGGTGGAGGGCATCAACCTCACCTACGAGGGCCTGATCCCGAAGATCCAGAAGTCGATGCTGTCGAAGGACAGGGAGGCGATGCAGCCGCACATCCGGGCCTTCGTGGACCGGGCCGTCACGTTCACCACGTGCCCGGACTGCGACGGCACCCGGCTCAGCGAGGCCGCCCGGTCGTCGAAGGTGGCGGGCATCGGCATCGCGGACGCCTGCGCGATGCAGATCACCGATCTCGCCGCCTGGGTCCGCGGTCTCGACGAGCCGTCGGTGGGCCCGCTGCTCACGACGCTGGGAAACACCCTCGACGCGTTCGTGGAGATCGGGCTCGGCTACCTCTCGCTCGACCGGCCCTCGGGCACGCTGTCGGGCGGCGAGGCGCAACGCACCAAGATGATCCGCCACCTCGGGTCGTCGCTGACCGACGTGACGTACGTCTTCGACGAGCCGACGATCGGCCTGCACCCGCACGACATCCAGCGGATGAACGACCTGCTGCTGCGGCTGCGGGACAAGGGGAACACGGTGCTCGTCGTCGAGCACAAGCCGGAGGCGATCGCGATCGCCGACCACGCCGTCGACCTCGGCCCCGGGGCCGGCAGCGAGGGCGGCGAGGTCGTGTTCGAGGGCACCGTCGCGAAGCTGCGGGCCAGCGGCACCCGCACCGGACGCCACCTCGACGACCGGGCCGCGCTGAAGGAGGCGGTGCGGGAGCCGACCGGCGCGCTGGAGGTGCGCGGGGCGAGCACCCACAACCTCCAGGACGTCGACGTCGACGTCCCGCTCGGCGTCCTCGTCGTCGTCACCGGGGTGGCCGGCTCGGGCAAGAGCTCGCTGATCCGGGGCTCGGTCTCGGGGCAGGAGGGCGTGGTGTCGGTCGACCAGCAGGCGATCAAGGGGTCGCGGCGCAGCAACCCGGCGACGTACACCGGCCTGCTCGACCCGATCCGCAAGGCGTTCGCCAAGGCCAACGGCGTGAAGCCGGCGCTGTTCAGCGCCAACTCCGAGGGCGCCTGCCCGAACTGCAACGGCGCCGGGGTCGTCTACACCGAGCTGGGTGTGATGGCCACGGTCGCCAACCCGTGCGAGGTCTGCGAGGGCAAGCGATTCGACGCGTCGGTGCTGGAGTACCGCTTCGGCGGCCGGGACATCAGCGAGGTGCTCACGATGTCGGTGACGGAGGCCGAGGCGTTCTTCGGCGAGGGGGACGCGCGGCTGCCGGCCGCGCACAAGATCCTCGTCCGGCTCGCCGACGTCGGGCTCGGCTACCTCACCATCGGCCAGCCGCTCACGACGCTCTCCGGCGGCGAGCGCCAGCGGCTCAAGCTGGCCACGCAGATGGCCGAGAAGGGTGGGGTGTACGTCCTGGACGAGCCGACGTCCGGCCTGCACCTCGCGGACGTGGAGCAGCTGCTCGGCCTGCTCGACCGGCTGGTGGACTCCGGCAAGTCGGTCATCGTCATCGAGCACCACCAGGCGGTGATGGCCCACGCCGACTGGATCATCGACCTGGGCCCGGGCGCCGGCCACGACGGCGGCCAGGTCGTCTTCGAGGGCACGCCGGCGGACCTCGTCGCGGACGCCTCGACCCTCACGGGCGAGCACCTCGCGGCCTACGTCGCGGGCTGACCGCCTCCCGCCCCCTCCCGAACTGTCGGTTCTGGAGCCCGCTCAGCGGGTCTCAGAACCGACGGTTCGTCGACGTGGGTGAGGGGACTCGAACGCTGGACGTCCTGCATGGCAAGCGGGTGGGGCAGTTGCCCCGCCGTTGCCGGAGCAGGGCGGGATCGCGGTGGTGGAGCGGGACGGGCGGCCGAAGCCGGCCACCCGCTCGCCGGTGCCGTTGCGCCCTCGTGGGCCCGGTTCGGGTCCTTCGAGCCAAGTTCGAGCCAAACCCCGACCCCACAGGAGTCCCCGCATGATCGCCACCAAGGCCAACCTCTGGCATCTCGGCAAGGGCAACCCCCAGACCATCCACGTCCAGCAGGCGCACTGGCGCCACCCGATGGCGCCGCGCGCCGGGCGGGTGTACAAGCTCACCGTCGAGGGCGGGGGAGGGATGGACGCCACCGCGATGGCCGTCGTCGCCCACGAGGTCGACGGCTGGCTCGTCACCGTGCAGCGCGGCGACCACCGCGACGTCCCGCGGCTGCTGCGCGCGCGCCCGGGGGCGGGAGGGGACTACACCGACCAGTCGCGGCTCGCCGCGCTCGGGGAGCCCGAGGCGGTGCCCGAGGCCGACCAGCGCCGGTACGCCAAGACCGCGAGCGATCGCGACGACCTGGTGCGGCGGGCCAAGGTCGCCGAAGCCCGCCGGTTGATCGACCAGGGCGTCGAGATCCTGCGTGGACAGGGGGCTCGCGCCAAGCGGGCCGCCGATTCCATCACCCACTACGCCGACGGGATCGATCGCGATGCCGCATGAATCTCCCAAGACGCCGGTGGAGTGCGCTATGCTCCTCGGAGCCCACTGCCAGCAGACCGGCCAGGAGCCGTTCAGCAAGGCGTCACGCGCTACTTCCGTGACCCCAGATTCAGTGGTGGGCTCCTCTCTCATGGACTCCACGCCCCAGCAGGGCGCGACCCTGCGTCTGGTGACGTTTCCACAGGACCGCGATACGCCCGGCGATCAGCACGATTGCACGGGGTACACGTGCGAGCACTGCCAGGACGAGCGCGACAAGCTCGTCGCGCGCGGCGTCCGCCCGCGCGTCAAGCAGCCCTGGGACACCGCCGCCTAGCCCTTCACGGGCCTGCGCCGTACGGGCAGGCCCCACCCACCGCACCGCACCGCCGTCCGCACGCCCGACTGGGCGTGCGGGTCGGCGGGCGCGTCGCCGCCGACCCGGGAGGTCGCTGTGTCAGACATCGTCGTGAGCGGGCCCGTCGAGGTGGAGCAGCTCGACGGGTCGCTCGTGCCCCTCAACGTGGAGGACCTCCGGGGCGACCCGGGCCCGACCGGAGCGACCGGCTCCCCGGGCGCGACCGGAGCGACCGGCGCCACCGGGCCGGCGGGGATCGCCCCCGTGTCCCTCATGATGCCGGCGAGCGCCCTGTCCGAGACCTACCCGCGCGGGGGCGCCGTGACGTCCGCCGTCGCGGCGGCCACCTCCGGGCGCCTGATGCTCTACGCGATCCCGCTGACCGCCGGCCAGGTCGTCTCCACGATCACCTTCGTCAGCCAGTCCACGGCGCTCTCGGGCGGCACCAACCAGTGGTTCGCGCTGTACTCGGCCGCCCGCGCCAAGCTCGCGGTGACCGGCGACGACGGCGCCACGGCCTGGGCGGCGACCACCCCCAAGTCGCTCACCCTCACGTCGGCGTACACGGTGCCCACGACCGGCCTGTACTACGTCGGCATCTGCGTGGTGGCCTCGACGCCGCCCACGCTCTCGGGCGTGGCCAACGGCTCGTGGATGACCGGCCTGGCGCCGATCACCGCCGGGGGCAGCACCACCGGCCTGACCAACCCGGCGTCGGCACCGTCGACGGCAGCGGCCATCACCGCGACGTCCGGCCAAGCCTACGCGTACGTCAGCTGATGGCTGACGGAGACCTGCACATCACCGTGACCGTCGCGGTGTCCGACAACGCGTTCGGCACGCCGACCGCAGGACCGTCCGCGGGCAAGCCGTCCGCCGGAACCGCGACCGGGAGGCCGACCGCATGACCTACACCCACTCCTTCTTCGGCGTCACCCCGCCGGCCCGCTACGACAGCCTGCCCTGGACCGACGTGCGCGTCGAGCAGGGGCCGAGCGACGCGGGCCCGTGGACGCAGATCGACGCGCAGTCGATCGCGGTCGACGCCACGCCCGCGACGCCCGACCCGGTCGACCTCACCGTCACCACGGCGACGGTCGAGACCGGCTTCTTCCGCTTCCGCTTCGAGGACGCCGCCGCCACGCTGTCGCCGTACAGCAACGCGATCGCCAGCCCCGACGACGGGACGACGGAGCCCTGGCTGCCCACCGTCTCCGAAGTGGGGGACCGCATGGCCGCCCGCACCTGGGACGGCACCGTGCAGGTCGGGACGTTCACGGCGGACACCACCCCCACCGCGTGGCAGGTCACGCGGCTCATCCAGGATGCGGCGGGGGTCGTGCTCGCGGCCCTCGGCACGCCCCCGGAACCCCAGTATCGCGTCGCGAAGTACGCGGTCATCTGCCGCACCGCGATGGCGATCGAGCGCGGCTACTACCCGACCGACGCCGACGAGTCCGACGCCGCCTACACGCGGTGGGGAACCGAGTACCAGACGGCGCACGACGCGCTGGCCGCGGCCATCGCCGCGGCCGAGGAGTAGCCGCCATGGCCGAGCCGAAGCCGATCCGGCACGCCGGACACGTCGAGGACGCGGTCGAGGCCTTCCTGCGCCTGTGGGAGGAGACGGAGCTCGCCCGCGTCGAGCGCGACGAGGGACTCGCGCCACGGTCGCTGCCCACGGCGCGGTCGTGGAACGCCGGCCAGGTCTTCGACTGGCAGGCGGCGGACCACCTTCCCGGCGTCTACGTGGTCGGCGGGAAGCTCGCCCCGGTGGAGCGCCGCCGCGGCGGCCTCACCGGGACGCAGGAGATCACCGTCATGGTGGTGTGCGAGGGCCAGGCCCACGCGGACTCCGCCCGGCAGGCCAAGCGCCTCCTCACCGCGTACAAGACCGCCCTGATCGAGCACCCGAACCTGGGCGGTGTCGCCTCGGACGTGCGCTGGAACGGCGACACGCACGACAACCTGAAGAAGCAGGCGCGCCGGGCGACGGCGGCCCAGGCCGCCTTCACGATCCACATCCCGCTCGGGCCCTACGTCATCGGGCCCGCCGAACCGCCGGTCAACCCCTACGACGATCCCCCCGGCGAAGTCCTGGTCACCGAGACCGTGCTTGCCGTCGAGCCTACGGAGGCCGCATGACCCGTGTGAAGAACGCCACCACGTCCCTCGTGGACGTGGAGGCCAACGGTCAGATCCTCGCACCGTGCGAGGTCTCTGACGACATCAAGCTCACCGAGCGCGACCGGGGCCTCGTGGCCTCCGGCCATCTGCTCGCCCTGCCCAAGAAGCGCGGCCGGAAGGCCGTCGACCCGAATGGAGACGAGTCGTGACCCTTCCCGGTCCCGTCCTGAACATCGTCGATGAGCCCAGCCGGCCCATCGACCTCACCGACACCGGCACGCTGCACGTCGTGGCCACGGCCCACTACGGGTCGACCACGGCCCCCGTGGAGTCCCGGTCGATGACGCAGCTCATCGCCAACCACGGCCCCGCCCAGACGTACAGCGGCCTGCACAACTACGCCCGGGCGTTCTTCGCCGCCGGCGGCTCGCGGCTGAACGTCCAGCGCTACGTCGGCCCGGCCGCGGCCAACGCCACGCTGGCCCTGGCCGGCACGAGCGGCACGACCCTCAACGTCACGGCGATCAGCCCCGGCGAGTGGGGCAACGGCGCGAGCGGCGGCCTCTCGGCCACCGTCACCGACTCGGCGGGCGCCCGCGTCCTCGTCATCTCCTACGGGGGCGTCGAGGTCGAGCGGACCCCGGCGTTCACCACCCAGGCCGACTTCGTCGCCTGGGGCGCCACGTCCAAGTGGGTGCGCGTGACCGCCGGCGCCGGCTCCGGTGTGCCGACGGCCGTCGCGATCACCGCGCTGGCCAGCGGCGCCTCCGACATCGCCTCCGCCGGGTCCAGCCAGGCCATCGCGGCGCTGGCGAAGATCGACGACTCCTACGGGCCGGGCCAGGTCGCCATCGTCGACCGCACCACGGACGCCGACCACGTCGCCCTCGCGGCGCACGCGCTCGCGTTCAACCGGTTCGCCCTGCTCGACGCGACGCCGGGCCTCGCGGTCTCGTCCCTCGTCTCGGCCGCCGCGGCGGTCACCGGTGCGGGCAAGCGCGTCGCCCAGTTGTGGGCGCAGCAGGCTGCCGTCGCGGGCGCCACCCCGGGGTCCCGGGTGACCGTGCCGTGGTCCGCCGTGCAGGCCGGCCTGTACGCCAAGAACGACCGGACGTTCGGCCCGCAGCAGCCGTCGGCCGGCGAGGCTGGGCAGGCCGACATGGTGTACGCCCTGTCGACGGAGTACACGATCAAGTCCGATCGCGAGACGCTGAACGACGCCGGGGTCAACATCGCCCGGACGGTCGGCGGCATCATCCGGGCGTACAGCAACCGGACCCTCGCCAGCCCGACGCTGGAGAAGCCCTGGCTGCCGGCGTCCAGCACGCGCGAGCTGATGCGCATCGTCGCGCTCGCCCAGCCCATCCTCGAGCACTACGTGCACGTCCCGATCGACGGCGAGGGAGTCACCGTCGCCAGTGTGGAGCGTGACCTGACCGGCATGCTGCTCGACGAGTGGCGGGCGCCCCGCCGCGCGCTCTACGGGGACGCGGCGGCCGATGCGTTCGCCGTGACCGTGACCGCGACGGTGAGCGATCCGGCGGACGCCAAGATCACCGCGAGCGTCTGGGTCGTCACGACCCGTGGGGCTGAGCGGGTCCTTCTGAACCTGACGCACCGACTGGAGGCATAGCCATGACCGCCACCGTTCCCCTCACGCCACTGCCCAAGCACCTGTTGCGCGTCACCGTCGGTCTCACCGACGTGGCCGGCAACAAGACCACCCCCACCAACCTGGGTGAGTTCGACTCGTTCAGCGGCGGAGGCTCCAAGTCCGAGCCGACGATGTATCGCGCCGGGGGCAGCTTGTCGCAGACGCCGCTCCCGGCGCTGCAGGCGACGGAACCGCTCAAGGTCGTCCGCGGCTACCGGCACACCGACGACATGGACCTGTACGACAAGAACGTCGGGAAGGGCAAGGTCTCCGTCACGTTCCAGCCGCTCGACGCCAATCACCAGCCCATCGGGACGGCCATCGTCCGCACCGGGCTGCTGGCGAACGTGAAGTGGCCCGAGGGAGACAGCAACTCCAACGAGGTCGCCACCATGGAGCTCGAGATCGCGTTGGACGGCAGCGTCTGATGGGCGGCGAGAGAGAGGGGCTCCTCGCCAGGCTGCAGGCGGCCGAAGAGGCCGCGAAGGCCGATCGCTCGATCACGCTCAAGGCAGGGCCGGACTTCGCCGTGCGGTACGAGCTGCCGTCGGATGCCGCGTTCTACCGTGCGACGGGCGCCGAAGCGGGTGCTCCCGCGTGGGACGACCCGGAGCCGGACCAGGTGAAGTTCCTCGAGGTCCTGCACGACGAGTACGTGGACTTCCTCACGTCCTGCTGCGTCGGGTTGTTCCTCCTCGGGGACGACGACCAGGAGCTCCCGCTGGCGTCGCTGCGCGAGCAGGGCGACGGCACGGAGACGCTGACGTTCCAGCACCCCGAAGCCGTCGAGTTGATCGGCGGCACCGTGCGGGACACGACGCGGGCCAACGCGAAGGAGCTCTTCCGTCGCGCCGTGCCCCGCGATCCGCGTGCCCCGGTGAACCTCCACGTGGCTGCGCTGACGCGTTGGCGCACGGAGGCCCTGCAGGACATCGGGGACGTCCTCCTCAAGGGGTAGAGGGCGCGCCGGAGATCCGGCTTGCGGCGCGCCTGGACGTGCTGGGGATCGACGGGACGTCGATCCTCGGTGGAGCGGGCCTGGCGACCACGATCGTCCAGGAGGCTCGAGCCGGAGAGGCCGAGCGGTTGCGCGACGAGCGCGACCGCACACACGCGGCGATGACCGCGGAGTTCGTCATCGAAGCGCTGGTGCGGGAGATCCCGGCCGGCGGATAGCGCGAAGGGGGTGGGCCAGTGTCGGAAGAGAGCCTGGACGTGCGGATTCGGCTGCTCGATGCGCGGGCCGCGGCGGCGGACGCCGCCCTCGTGCGGTTCGGCATCGTCGGGATCGGCACCGCCACCGAGGACGCCGGCGAGGCCGCGATCACCGCGAGTCGGGGCTTCCAGCGCGGGACCGCCGCCGCGCGCTCGTTCGGCACGGCGGCCGCCGGCGCCGCCCTGGGGATCGATCGGCTGACCAGGAAGGTCGACCGCGATCTGGGGCGGGCCGGCGCCACCATCCGGAGCGCTCTCGGGAGACCGGGCGGCGTGGGGGCGACGGCCATGCCGGGGATCGGCGCTCGGGGAGCCGGAGCGCGAGGACCGGGGAACGGGTTCGGGTTCGGCCTCAGTCCCGTGTTCCGGATCACCAAGCGCGATCTGCAGCCGCTCATCGTCGGCCTGGCGCACGTCTTGAAGGACAAGAAGATCAGCAAGCTGTTCGAGAACGCCTTCATGGAGATCTCGCCGAGCATCTCCAGTGCGTTCGTCCGGTCGGCCCCCACCGCGATGCACGCCTTCGCGGTGGCCTTCCAGCTCGCCGGTCCGCTGCTCAGCGTCGGGGTGATCGTCGGCAAGCTCGGCGCCTTCCGGGAGGCCGGCACGCGGACGGCCGGCATGTTCATCGCCGCATTCAACCTCGCGATCCAGAACGGAACCTTCGCGGCCCCGAACGTTCCGGCCCCGGGCGTGTCGGGTGGGTCCGGCGCGGGGGGCGAGAAGAAGAGCTGGCTGGAGCGGAACGTCCTGCCGGTCGTCACGGGCGCGGCCGGGGCGGCGGCCGCGGCCGGATCGCTCGGGGCCGCCGTGCCCGTGCTCTTCGGAGCCATCACGGCGGCCGGCACGGCGAAGGCGTTCGCGGACGCCTACGCCGGGAACAACTTCTCGGACCTGGGGCTCGTCGCCCATGCGCTGCACCTTCCCGGCCTCGACGCGAAGGCCATCAAACGGCAGATACCCGCCAAGATCAAGTCGGTCGTCTCCAGCGGAGATCCGGTGAAGATCCGCGCGACCGCCCAGGAACTGCGCGAGCTGCTGGAGCGCAACCGGGACCTCACGCACGGCGACACCCTGAAGAAGCTCATCGCGGAGTTGGAGCAGGCCGCGAACGAGACCGGTCGCACATTGGATCACCGCGGCACCCGCAAGCAGGTCAACGGGATCGCGGGGATCGGGACGACCGCGTGGGGCGGTGCGAAGGCGTCTAGTCGCAACAACGTCGGGACCGGCACCTACACCGGCGCGCGGACGTCCACCGGGCGCTCGCTGTCTGGCGGCGACCCGACCTCCCCTGGTGGCCGCCTCGTACTGAC
>Ga0164241_10005117_pt1 | contig 12411 bp, 9 predicted proteins | sample OricomyardsoilBY_FD_108780 | JGI IMG/M metagenome (GOLD analysis project Ga0164241, IMG submission 108780) | Backyard soil microbial communities from Emeryville, California, USA - Original compost - Back yard soil (BY) | ecosystem: Environmental > Terrestrial > Soil > Unclassified | place: USA...
CTGCGGGTCGCGCCAGCGCGCGGGCGGGTGCAGCCACGCCGGCCCGCCCACCAGCTCGGGCGGCTCCCACCCGTAGCGCGGCCACACGTGCGCGTGCAGGAACGGGTCGGTGTTGCCGAGGATCTCCAGGTTGACCCGGCGAAACCGCTGATCGCGCCGGGCGCACACCCGCTCGACGGCCTCGCCGAGAAGGTCCATGTCCGCGAGGAACCGCAGCCGCTCCGCACGCGGGAGGTCGGTCAGCCGGGAGACACCCGGCGACGCCGCCAGCAGGACGCAGTAGCCCGGCAGGAACTGCACGTCGCCGAGCACCGCGAAGCCCGCGTCGAGCCGCCGGAGCACCGTCGGGTTCTCGCCGCGAAGCGCCGCCCCGATCCGGTCCGCCCGCCAGTCCGCCGCCATGGTCGGGACCATAACGTGGGACCGATTGGCGGAAATTGTCCAACTATGCGTTGACTGCGTAGATCCACGCTGTCACGATCTTCGCGGCGACGGACACCCCTGCACCGTCGCACATCCCTGTGTGGAGGCGTGATGCGCAAACGTCTTACCTACCTCCTCGCCGTCCTCGTGCTCGCGATCGCCGGCACGGTCACCGTGGCGGTGGTCGCGTCGCCCGAGGCGGCGGCGGACGAGTGCTACACCTGGAACCGCCCGCTCTCGCCCGGCATGAGCGGCGCGGACGTCACCCAGCTGCAGATCCGCGTGGCCGGCTGGGTCGCGTCCGGCGAGAACCTCGCGCTGGACGGGTCCTACGGCCCGGCCACGCAGAACGCCGTCAAGCGCTTCCAGGCCGGCTACGGCCTCGGCGCGGACGGGATCGCCGGGACGGCGACGTTCAACAAGCTCTACGCACTGCAGGACGGCGACTGCACGCCGGTCCACTTCGCCTACTCCGAGTTCGACGACAACTGCGGCGCCAACAACTTCAACGGCGGCAAGGTGTCCGCGGCGACCGCGAAGGAGAACATCCGGCGGATCATGTGGCAGCTGGAGGCCCTGCGGCACAAACTGGGCGATCGTCCACTCGTGGTGACCTCGTCGTTCCGCAGCGTGTCGTGCAACTCGTCGGTCGGTGGCTCGTCGACCAGCCTGCACATGTACGGGCAGGCCGCGGACCTCGGCCTGTCCAGCGGCCCGACCCAGTGTCAGATGTGGAACGCCGGCAAGTCGGCCGGTTTCGAGGAGCTGCTGAGCTCGGGCTACCCCGACCACAACGACCACACCCACGTCGGCAACAAGGCGAGTCGCTTCTGGAGCGCGCCGAACTGCTGACGCGGGCGCGGGCTTTCGGCACTATGGCGGCATGCGTGCATGGCGGGTCGAGCGGCCAGGTCCGGCGGCGAGCGGGCCCATGCGGCTGCGGGACGTACCGACGCCCTCGCCGGTGAGTGACGAGCTGCTGGTCCGCGTGCGGGCCTGCGGCGTGTGCCGGACCGACCTGCACGTGGCCGAGGGCGACCTGGCGGTACGCCGACCGCTGGTCGTCCCCGGTCACGAGGTCGTCGGGCAGGTGGTCAACGGGGGCGGCGGGTTCGTTCCCGGCGATCTGGTGGGCATCCCGTGGCTGCGGGAGACCTGTGGCAAGTGCGCGTTCTGCGTGCGCGGCGCGGAGAACCTCTGCCCCGACTCGCGCTACACGGGCTGGGACGCCGACGGCGGCTACGCCGACCTCGCGATCGTGCCGGTCGACTACGCGCTGCGGCTGCCCACCGGGTACAGCGACTCGGCCCTCGCGCCGCTGCTGTGCGCGGGCGTCATCGGCTACCACGCGCTCGTGCGCGCCGAGGTGCCGCCGGGCGGGCGGCTCGGCGTCTACGGGTTCGGCGGCAGCGCGCACCTCGCCGCGCAGGTGGCGATCGCGCAGGGTGCGACGGTGCACGTGATGACCCGCAGCCCCGCCGCGCGACGGCTCGCGATGGAGCTGGGCGCGGCGTCGGCGCAGGGCGCCGCGGACGCGCCGCCGGAGCCGCTGGACTCGGCGATCCTGTTCGCGCCGGCCGGCGAGCTGGTGGGCCCGGCGATGGCCGCGCTGGACCGGGGCGGGACGCTCGCGATCGCGGGCATCCACCTCACCGACATCCCGCCCCTGAACTACCAGCAGCACCTGTTCCAGGACCGGCAGCTGCGCAGCGTCACGGCCAACACCCGCACCCAGGCCAGGGAGTTCCTCGAGTTCGCCGGCCAGCACCGGCTGCGCGTCGAGACCACGGACTATCCACTTGAGACGGCCGACCGCGCGCTGGTGGACCTCGCCGAGGGCCGGGTGAACGGCGCGGCCGTCCTCGTCCCCTGATCCGCGGGCACTGCCGCTGCGGGGCGAACAGGGACATGCTGTGCTGTGCACACACCACCGTGCGTCACCGCTACGAGCCGCTGGGAGTGAAAATGCCGGGTACCGAAGTGGATGTCGTCGTCATCGGGATGGGGCCGGGCGGCGAGGACGTCGGCGCGCGGTTGGCCAGGGCAGGGCTGTCGGTGGTCGGCGTGGATGCGCGGCTGGTCGGCGGCGAGTGCCCGTATTACGCGTGCGTGCCCACCAAGATCATGATCAGAGCCACCGACGCGCTGGGCGAGGCCCGGCGCGTCGGCGCGCTCGCGGGCTCGGCGGACGTGCACCAGGACTGGTCACCGGTGGCCACCCGGATCCGGGACGAGGCCACCGACAACTGGGACGACGCGGTCGCGGTCAACCGGTTCACCGCCACCGGCGGCACGTTCGTGCGCGGCCGCGGCCGCATCACCGGCGACCGTGAGGTCGCGGTGTCCACATCGGACGGCGAACAGGTGTTCTCGGCCCGCCGGGGGATCGTGCTCAACACCGGCACCGACCCGGCCGTGCCGCCCATCGACGGGCTGGCCGAGACCCCGTACTGGACCAACCGGGACGCGGTGGCCGTCGGGGAGGTGCCCGGCTCGCTGATCGTGCTCGGCGGCGGGCCGGTCGGCTGCGAGCTGGCCCAGGTGTTCTCCCGCTTCGGCGCGGCCGTCACCGTCGTGCAGCGCCCGGACCGGCTGGTGCCCGTCGACGAGCCGGAGTCGAGCGTGCTGCTCGCGCGGGCGTTCGCGGCCGAGGGGATCACGGTGCGCACCGGGGTCTCGGCCGCCCGCGTGCAGTTCGACACCCAGTTCGCCGTCAAGCTGGACAACGGCGAGACCCTGACCGCCGACCGGCTGCTCGTGGCCGCGGGCCGGAGCACGGACATGGCCGCGCTCGGCATCGGCGCGATGGGGCTGGACGAGTCGGCCCGCGGCGTGACCACCGACGAGCGGATGCGGGCGGCCGATGGCCTGTGGGCGATCGGCGACATCACCGGCCGCGGCGCGTTCACCCACATGTCGATGTACCAGGCACGCATCGCGGCGGCGGACATCCTCGGCGAGGAGGACCCCGAGCTGGCCGACTACCGGGCCGTGCCGCACGTGACGTTCACCGATCCGGAGATCGGCGGCGTCGGCCTGACCGAGGCGCAGGCTCGCGACCGGAAGCTGAACGTGCGGACCGGCCTGTCCCGCATCCAGGACTCCACCCGCGGCTTCATCCACAAGACCGGCAACGACGGGTTCATCAAGCTCGTCGAGGACGCCGACCGCGGCGTGCTGGTCGGCGCGACGTCGGCGGGCCCGAACGGCGGCGAGGTGCTGGGTGCGCTGGCGGTGGCGGTGCACGCGGAGGTGCCGACCAAGCTGCTGCGCCAGATGATCTACGCGTACCCGACGTTCCACCGGGCCATCGAGTCCGCGCTGGCCGACCTCGGCTGAGCGGGCGCTCAGGCACCCGTAACGTCCCCGTGACACCCTTCGATAGCAGGGGTGCCAATCGGCCGTGGACCGGAGCACACTGGTCCAGCCAGGGTCGGGAGTGGTCAATGTCGGACGGTTCGCCAGGAGAGCCACGGAGATCATCCGTGGGGCCTCCGCTTGCCGGTCTGCGCCTCGACGAGCTACTGGCCGAGCTGCAGGATCGCCTCACGGAGATCACCAACACCCGTGACCGCCTCCAGGGTCTGCTGAAGGCGGTCATCGCGGTCGGCACCGGCCTGGAGCTGGAGAGCACGCTGCAGCGGATCGTGCAGACGGCCGTCGACCTGGTGGACGCCCGCTACGGCGCGCTGGGCGTGGTCAGCGACGAGGGGCTGTCGGAGTTCGTCTACGTCGGCATCGACGAGCGGATCCGCGGCGACATGGGCCACTTGCCGGAGGGAAAGGGCCTGCTCGGACACCTGATCCAGCACCCGTACCCGATCCGGCTGCCGGACCTGACCTCACACCTGTCGTCGGTCGGCTTCCCGCCCAACCACCCGCCGATGCGCAGCTTCCTCGGCACGCCGATCCGGCTGCGCGACGAGGTGTTCGGCAACCTCTACCTGACCGAGAAGAAGGGCGAGGCCGAGTTCACCGCCGACGATGTGGTGGTGCTGGAGGCGCTCGCCGCCGCGGCCGGGGTGGCGGTCGAGAACGCCCGCCTGTTCGAGGAGGCCCGGCTGCGCGAGCGCTGGCAGCAGGCCTCCGGCGAGGTCAACGCGCTGCTGCTGGGCGGCGCGTCCAGTGCGGAGGCGCTCGACCTGATCGTGCACCGCACCCGCGAGCTGTCCCGCTCCGACTCGGCGCTGATCCTGCTCGCCGACGACCTGGCGGAGACCCTGGTGGTGCGCGCCGCGGCGGGCCCGCGCGGTCCGCAGCTGATCGGCCAGGTCGTGTCCGCCGCCGACCCGACCTTCTCCGCCGTGCTGACCGACCGCACGCCTGCCGCGTTCGCCGACTTCACCCACCTCGTCGGCGAGGACGCCTCGGTGCTCGGCGAGTTCGGCCCGGCGCACGCGGTGCCGCTGGGCCCGCCGTCGGCCGCGCCCGGCGGCCTGCTGCTGGCCCTGCGGAACAAGGGCGGTGACCAGTTCGGCAAGGAGCAGCTCTCGCTGCTCGCGTCGTTCGCCGACCAGGCCGCGCTGGCGATCGAGCTGGCCGACAAGCAGCGCCAGCAACGGATGCTCGACGTGCTGGCCGACCGCGACCGCATCGCGGGCGACCTGCACGATCACGTCATCCAGCGGCTGTTCGCGGCCGGCATGAGCCTGCAGGGCATCGTCCGGCGCATCGCCGACCCGAGCGCGCGGGGCCGGGTGACCCGCGTCGTCAGCCAGCTCGACGAGACCGTCCGCGAGATCCGCACGTCGATCTTCGACCTGCACACCGTGCACGACGTCGGCCTGGGCAGCCTGCGCAGGCGGATGCTCGACGTGGTCGCGGAGAGCAGCGCGGGGACCGGCATCTCGCCGTCCGTACGCATCTCCGGGGCGGTCGACTCGCTGGTGCCCGAGTCGCTGGGCGAGCACGCGCTCGCCGCGCTGCGCGAGGGGATCAGCAACGCCGTCCGGCACGCGAACGCCACCGCGATCACGGTCACCGTGGAGGCGGGCGAGGACCTGGTCATCGACGTCGCCGACGACGGCGTCGGCATGCCACCGGACGTGGCCCGCAGCGGGCTGCGCAACCTCGAGCGCCGGGCCGAGACGTCCGGCGGCAGCTGCGTGATCGCCTCCCGGCCGGCCAACGGCACGCGCCTGACCTGGCGGGTCCCACTCGCCGACTCGTGACCGGCCGGCTGGTCAGCCCGTGTCGTCCACGCGCAGCCGCGCGCCCAGTTCGGCCAGTTGCGTGCGCCGGTGCGGTTGGGCACCGCGCCGATCAGCTCGAGTACCGAGCGCTCCCCGGCCGTCGGCAGCTCCACCGGGTCGATCGCGGCTGCGCTCCTCGCGCAGCCTGGTCAGCAGCGTGGCGGTGGTCCGCGCGTCCAGCAGCGAGCCGCCCGCGCCGAGGATGCGCACCGCCTGCACGAGTTCCACACGCTCCGGCTCATCGACCAGTAGGACCCGCACCCTCACCTGGCGCCGGTCATGATCGCGTGGCGCAGGTCGTCGATGGTCTCGTCGACCCGCCCGATGGCCATCCGGATCCGCTGCCCCGCCTGGGGGTCCTCCCGATTGCCGACGAGGTCGAGCGCCCGGTGCAGGTCCAGCCCGACCCGGAACAGCCTGTTGACAGCCTGATCGACGACGCCGTACGGCGCGTTGGTCGGGTGCTCCGCGTCGGATGTGGACATCGTGTTGATCTCTCCTCCGGGGCCTGGTGGCAATCGGGTCACGAACGGCGCAGGTCCGCTATGTCCTTGATAACGTGCCAATCTGGTCGGTTTGTGCGGCACAACCTCAACATCGGATCAACGTGGAACCTGCGGGCTCGGTCGGCGCCGCCACCGGTCGGCGTCCCAAGATCATGCTGATCGAGGACGACCGGGACCTGGTGGCGATGTGCGACGCCTACCTGACACGCAGCGGCTTCCTCGTCGAGATTGCCCCAGACGCCGGCACGGCAAACGCGACGCTGACCCGCCAGCGCGTCGATCTCGTGGTCCTCGACCTCGGGCTGCCCGACGGCGACGGCCTGGACCTGCTGCGCTCGCTGCGCCAGGGCGAGGGCGCGCTACCCGTGATCGTCGTGACCGGACGTGGCGAGGAGGCGGACCGCGTCGTCGGCCTCGAGCTCGGCGCCGACGACTACCTCGTCAAGCCGTTCTTCCTGCGCGAGCTCGTGGCCCGCATCCGCGCCGTGCTGCGCCGGTCCGGGACCGACGTGCCCTCGCCGACGGTGATCCACCTCGGCGGCCTGGTGATCGACACCGGCGCGCACGTCATCCGCGCCGCGGGCGAGCCGATCGAGCTGACGCCCCGCGAGTACGCGCTGCTGGAGTTCCTCGCGACCACGCCGGGCCGGGTCTACTCGCGTGAGCAGCTGCTCTCGAACGTGTGGGAGTCGTCGGTGCAGTGGCAGGCGCAGGCCACGGTGGACGAACATGTGTACCGGATCCGCCGCAAGCTGACGAGCGCCGGCGTCGAGATCCCCAGGATCACGACCGTACGCGGCTTCGGGTACCGCCTCGACACCTGAAAGGCCCACCGATGGCCGACACCGCAACCGGACCCGCGCCCGACTATCACCGGCTGTTCGACGCCGCGCCCACGCCGTACCTGGTCCTCGACCCGGACCTGACGATCGTCGCGGTCAACGAGGCGTACCTGACCGCGACCAGGACCCACCGCGACACGCTCGTCGGCAGGCCGATCTTCGCCGCGTTCCCGGACAACCCCGACGACGGCGCCGCTGACGGGGTGGCGAACCTGCGCCGATCGCTGGAGGCGGCGCTCGCCACGGGGCAGCCGGACACGATGGCGCTGCAGCGCTACGACATCCCGGTGAGCGACGGGCAGTTCGAGGAGCGGTACTGGAGCCCGATCAACACGCCGATCCTCGACGCGGACGGCAAGATCACGCACATCATCCACCGGGTGCAGGACGTCACCGAGTTCGTGCGCACGGCCGGACACACCCCGAACCGCGCGCTGGCCAGGTTGTCCGAGCTGGAGGCGGACCTGTTCGCGCGGGCCCGCGAGGTCCAGGACATGAACCGCCAGCTTCGCGAGACGAACCACGAGCTGGCGGCGACGACCGCGGCGCTGCGCGAGCAGCAGCAGGCGAAGGACCGGTTCATCGCGACGCTGTCCCACGAGCTGCGCAACCCGCTCGCGGCGATCCGCGCGGCCGTCGAACTGATGGCCCTCGACGTGCCGGGTGACCACCCGTCGCTGGCGGTGCTGGAGCGGCAGACGGGCGCGCTGGTCCGGATGACCGACGACCTGCTCGACGCCACCCGCGCGCTGACCGGCCGGCTCGAGCTGCGGCGGGAACGGCTGGACCTGCGGGAGATCGTGCACGAGGCCGTCAACGACGTCGCCGCGGAGTTCGCCGCCGGGCGGCGCGCGCTGCGGGTCGCGACGCCGCCGGAGCCCGTCCTGGTGGACGGCGACCGGGTACGGCTCGCGCAGCTGCTGGGCAACTTGGTGAGCAACGCGGGCAAGTACAGCGAGCCGGGCGCCACCATCGCGGTCGCGGTCGAGACGGACGGCCCGGAGATCCTGCTGACCGTGACCGACGACGGGATCGGCTTTCCTCCCGCGATCGCGGAGTCGCTGTTCGAGGTGTTCACCCGGGCCGCGCCGTCGGGCACCACGGCGGTCGGCGGGCTGGGGCTGGGCCTCGCGATCGTGCGCACGATCGCGGACCTGCACGGCGGCTCGGTGTCCGCACACAGCGACGGCGCGGGCACGGGCGCGCGGTTCCGCGTCCGGCTGCCCCTGGCCGCCGGCACACCCGACGGTCCACACAGGACGGCCGCGCCGGCGCGGGACCCGTTGCGGTTCCTGGTGATCGAGGACAACGCCGACCTCGGCGTCACGTACCGCACGTTGCTGGAGCGGCGCGGCGACGCGGCCACGGTCGTCACCACCGGCCGGGCGGGCCTGGCGGCGGCCACCACGGCGGAGTTCGACGTCGTGCTGTGCGACATCGGGCTGCCGGACATCGGTGGCCTGCAGATCGCGCGCCACCTGCGGGCGCAGCCGGAGACCGGCGGGCTCACGCTGGTCGCGGTGTCCGGGTTCATCCAGGACTCCGACCGCAAGCAGGCCCTGGACGCGGGCTTCGACGCGTACCTCCCGAAGCCGATGACCCTAGCCGACCTGGACCGCGCGCTGTCCGCCGTGCGCGGTTGAGCCACATGGACTTCCCCGAGCCGTCCACCCCGGCGTCCTCGCGTGACGAGGTCTTCCTGCGCTACCTGGACTACTTCCGCACCCGGGCGATCGAGAAGGTGGCGTCGCTGCCCCGGGCGGCCGCGTACTCGAGCCGCCTCCCGTCCGGCTGGACCCCGGCCGAGCTGCTGAAGCACCTGCGTTACATGGAACGCCGCTGGATCGAGTGGCGCTTCGAGGGGCGCTCGCTGCCCGACCCGTGGGCCGACCGGAAGGACGACCGCTGGCACGCGCCGGAGCCGCTGCCGGAACTGGTGGCGGCCCTGGAGTCCCAGGCCGAGCGCACCCGCGAGGTGGTGTCGTCGACCCCGCTGACGACGGTCGGCGTGTCCGGTCCCGGCTGGCCCGCGCCGGCGACCCTGGAGCGGGTGCTGTTCCACATGCTGCAGGAGTACGCCCGCCACGTCGGCCATCTGGACATCGTCGCGGAACTTGCCGACGGCGCGGTGGGGGAGTAACCGACCGTCCACTGTAGACGGATCGGCGCATGCCGAAACCGCGGAAGGTCGCTTCCGGCATGTACACGTTCACCAGCGGTTTTCGGTTCATGCCGGCCTTGTGGAAAAGGCGGAATGTTCCGCCGAAGGTTTGTTGTGGGCAACAACTCCACCTCCCTAGCATCACGTAATGCAGTGACCACGTACCGGCATGCCACCGGTGCGGGACGCCGCCGCCAACCTGATCCAGCCAGTCCGGGGGGACTCGACGTGTCCGAGCAGGGAGGGACCTCCTCATGAAGCCCAACCGACCGTCCAGCGCCGCTGACGCCGTCGAAAAGCAGTGGCTGGACTGGTTCGCCGGCCAGATGATGGACGACACAGCCCCGGTCGCTCCGGTAAGACCAGCAGCCCGGGCCGCTTGTGAGCACCCCGTCGCGACCGTCGCCCCGGCAGCCGAGGACAGGTACCGCCCGAACCGCCGCTCGCGCCGCTCGCTGTCCAAGCGCGCCGCGGCCGCGGCCGGCGTCGCGCTCGCCGCCGGCATCATGGCGCCCACGCTCGCGTCGGCGCTCACGGACTCGTCCCCGCAGCAGGACGCCGACCGCAAGCACGCGTTGCCCGACGGGTACCAGCTGGCCTCCGACGACGCCCGCAGCGCGCTCGCCCCCGCCCCGGTCCAGCCGCCTGCCGACGTCGCGCCCGCCCAGCAGCAGCAGCCGAAGGCGCCCGAGGCACGGAACATGCCGCCCGCGCCACTGCGGGCCAAGCAGCAGGAGGCGCCGGCCGAGCCGGCCGCGCCGGACCAGCAGACCGGCGCGACGAGCATCCCCGGCCTCGACCTCCCGTACTCGCAGCAGCAGATCGACGCGATGCGCGACGTGCTCGCGAAGGCCGAGTCGCCGGGCTACATCAGCCTGTACTCGGACAAGGCGCTGCAAGCCACGACGCTGCCGCCCGAGGTGCGCAGCTCGCTGGACAAGAAGGCCATCGACTCGCAGATGGCCCAGTCGTTCCTGAACGACCAGTACAACAAGGACGTCCGGGACGGCTTCAAGACCCGGTTCGGCCAGGCCATCGACGCCATCCACAGCGCGCAGACGCCGCAGGCCCAGAGCGCCGCGATCGGAAAGTTCAACCAGACGGCCAAGGAGTTCAACGCCACCGAGCTGGCCGAGCGGGACGCCTTCGGTGGCCAGCCGGCGAACGCGCAGGGCCAGGTCGTCCGGCAGGTGCCGAAGTCCCTGGCGAACCCGACCGCCACCCTGGCCGAGATCGGCAGCCTGCCGAACGCGCAGCCGGGCCTCGACGGCCAGTTCGTCGCGAACATCCCGCAGGCCGCCGCTCCGACGGGCAACGTCCAGGCCAACACGCTCCCGGCGCCCGCAGGCAACGGTCAGGCGGCGCCCGCGTCGGCCGGCAACTTCCAGGCCAGCACCCTTCCGGCCACCGACGGTCAGGCCGCGCCGGCCGCGGCATCCTCCGGCAACTTCCAGGCAAACACCCTCCCGGCTACCGATGGTCAGGCCGCGCCGGCGTCGGCCGGCACCTTCCAGGCCAACACGTTGGCGGCATCCGACGGCCAGGCCGCCCCGGCCAACGGCCCGACGACGCTCGCCGCCAACGACGGCCAGCAGCCGCAGGTGCTGGCCGGCGACGCCCAGCAGAGCGACGTTCCCGGGACGTCCGTCGACGGGGGACCGCAGGTCATCGCGGGCGGCTCCACCGAGTTCGGCCAGTTCGGCGCGCTCGGCGGCCCGGCCTTCCCCGCCACGCCGGGTGCGCCCGGCGGCGCGAACGGGGCACCGAACGTCGGCATCTCGCTGGGCAGCGGGAAGATCGAGGGCAGCCAGTTCCAGACGGGTGGCTCCGGCACGACCCAGCTCGGCCCGGCCACGGCCACCGGCGGGTTCGACGCCCAGGCGCTGGGCGGCCAGGCGACCGCGTCGGGCAACTTCAGCACCTCGAACGGGCTCAATGCACAGGCCGCGGCGCAGGCGTTCCTCGGCCAGGTCAGCGCGCAGGGCTCGCTGCAGGCCGGCCCCGTCGAGATCGGCGGCTCGGGCCGCGGCTTCGTCGGCGCCGAGGGCTCGGTGAACGGCTCGATCGGCCCCAACGGCGTGAACGTGGGCGGAAACGCTTTCGCGGGCGCGAAGTTGAGCGGCGAAGGCCACGCAGACGTCGGCGGTGTCCGGGCAGGTGTGTCGGGCGACGTCCGGGTCGGCCTGGGCGGCGAGTTCAGCGGCACGATCGGCCGCGGCGCCGACGGCAAGATCACGATCGGTGCGGACGCAGGCCTCGCCATCGGTGTGGGTGGAAAGGCCGGCTTCAGCGTGACGGTGGACCCCGCGAAGGTCTACCAGACCGTGCAGGACGCGGTGAACTCGCTGAACCCGTTCGGCTCGGCCAAGCCGGAGCAGCCGCAGGCCCAGCAGCCTCCGGCGGAGCAGCCGCCGGCGGCCCAGCCCGAGCAGCCGGCCCAGCCTGAACAGCCGGCCGCCGGTGAGGACACCCCGCAGGCGCAGGCCCCGCAGGACCAGGCCCCGACGGACGTGGCGCAGGCCGACCAGCCCGCCGACCAGGGCGGCACCGGGAGCATCGACGGCTCGGCCGACGGCAGCGCCGGTGTCGGCGCGGACGGTCAAGGCAGTGTCGACGGTTCGGCGAACGGCTCGGCCGGTGTCGACGGCTCTGGCGATGGCTCGGCCGGTGTCGGTGCCGATGGTCAGGGCAGCGTCGATGGTTCGGCGAGCGGCTCGGCGGGTGTCGACGGTCAGGGCAGCGCGGACGGTGGTGCCGGTGTCGGTGCCGACGGCCAGGGCAGCGTTGACGGTTCGGCGAGCGGTTCGGCCGGTGTCGACGGCCAGGGCGGCACCCGAGGCATCGGCGGTTCGGCCGACGGCTCCGCCGGTGTCGGCGCCGACGGCTCCGGCAGCATCAGCGGCGACCTGGGCGCCGACGGCGGCGCAGCGTCCGGCGGCGTGAGCGGTGACGTCTCCGGTGGTGGTGGCGACTTCGGTGGTGGCGGCGCGTCGGGTGACTTCTCCGGTGGCGGCGGTGACTCCGGTGGCGGTGGCGCCAGTGGCGACTTCTCCGGCGGTGGCGGTGACTTCGGTGGTGGCGGTGCCAGCGGTGACTTCTCCGGCGGTGGCGACAGCGGCAGCTTCAGCGGCGACCTCGGTGGCGGTGGCGGCGACTTCGGCGGTGGTGGCGGCGACTTCGGCGGTGGTGGCGGCGACTTCGGCGGAGGCGGCGGGGACTTCGGAGGAGGGGGGGGGGAGGGAGGAGGGGGGGGGGGGGAGGTCGGCGGAGGAGGGGGGAAAAAAGGA
>Ga0164241_10005118_pt1 | contig 12403 bp, 8 predicted proteins | sample OricomyardsoilBY_FD_108780 | JGI IMG/M metagenome (GOLD analysis project Ga0164241, IMG submission 108780) | Backyard soil microbial communities from Emeryville, California, USA - Original compost - Back yard soil (BY) | ecosystem: Environmental > Terrestrial > Soil > Unclassified | place: USA...
TAAGCTCGCGGCGTTCGCGCAGGGAGAGACGGGAAATCTCCTGTTTGAGCTCAAACATCGTCATGGCGGTAAGCTTGCGGCGGAGATGAAAACGTCAAGGGGCGGTTCGGGAAAGCCGGAGCAAGCGGCTCATGGCGGCGCGGGTCACAGGTGCTTGATCATCACCTTCGGGTGCTGGCCGCTGGCGTCGTAGGGTTTCAGGCGCGCTTCCGGCAAAATGTCTTTGCTCGTCTCCTCGAAGTTGAGCGCGCTCGTGAAGAACGAGTAACTCTGCGTCGAAAGGGCGACGATGGTTTTGGCACCGCGCTCTTTGGCCATCATGCAGGCGTAATCGACCATCTTCCGGCCGATGCCGCGGTTGTGGTAGAAGGGCAGCACGTACAGCGAACCGACTTCGGCGATCTGAGGTTTGTCGGGATAGAAGTAGAGCGAGACGCAGGCGATGAGGTTCTCGTCGATTTCAAAAACGAAGAACTGCTCGATGTTTTTCTCGATGGCTTGCTGGGTGCGGTAAACGAGCTCTTCGCGTTTCACGGCGCCGCGCGTGAGGTTGTAGATGGCGCGGACGTCGCTGCGTTTGGCGCGGCGGATTTGTTGATAGTCGTTCCCGTAGATGAGCGAGCCGACGCCCTCGCTGGAGAAAATTTCGTTGATCAGGCCGTCGAAGATTCGGCCGTCCACGAGGTGGACGCGCGGAGTGCCTGTCTCGATGGCTTTGATCGCGTGGATGGCTTTGCTGCGCGCGCTTTCGGGAATGGAATCGGGCTGTTCCTTCAGAAGCGCGCGGAGTGCATCCACGGAGATTTCGCGTTTCACCTCGCCGCTGATTTCGAGTCCGCTTTGCGGAGTGAGGTAGAGGATTTTTGAGGCGCGGAGGGCTTCGGCGATCTCGGCGGCGAGGAGGTCCGAGTTAACGCGCAGCGCCTTGCCGTCGGGGCCGTAACCGATGGGCGAGAGAATCGGGATGATGCTCTTGTTGATGAGCGTGAGGATGAACTCGGTGTCGATGCGGTCGACGCGGCCGGTGAACTGGTGATCGACGCCTTTGAGTATGCCGAGCGGGAGTGCGCGAACGGCGTTGGTGATCGCGCACTTCAATGTGTTTTGCGTGAGACCCTCCAGGATGACGTGCGACACGCGCGAGGAGGCGCGGATGGCGAGGTCGAGCGTGGCTGTATCGGTGGCGCCAGTACCGAAGGCGTCGGTGATGGCGATGCCGCGGGATTCGGAGAGTTCCCGGAGTTGCTGGCCGATGCCGTGGACGAGCACGACCTTGATGCCGAGGCTGCGGAGGACGGCGATATCGACGAGCAGGTTGCCGAAGTTTTCATCGGCGACGATCGCTCCGTCGAGGGCGATGACGAAGATCTGATCCTGAAAACGCGGAACGTATTTGAGGATGCCGCGGAGGTCGGTCGGCTTGATCGTGGTCGTGGTGGCCGAAGAAGTGGCGCTATTGCTCATCGAGGAGTGGGTGCGCCTTTTTTCGGCGATGCGGGCGGAGGCGTCAATGCACTTGGAGGCTCCAGCGTTTCGAGCCGGTTTTGCCGATGAGGAGAACGTCGAAGTTTTCTCCCGAGTGGAAAATGCCGGCGGGCAGTTGCAGCAGCACGGTGGCGTCGGCGGTGCGCGCGAGCAGTTCGCCGTCGATCTCGTCGAAGTCGGTGACGATGGCGATGTCGTGCTCTTTCACATACACGCGCGTTTCGCCGAGGACCTCGCGGTTGTCGGGAAGCTGGCAGGTGTACTGAACGAAGTAGGGGAGCATCGCCGTGTGGGCGGCCGGCGCGGCGACGTCGTGAAACGAGCTGGGGAGCTTCGGCGGTTCGGGAAAAGTTTCCGCGAGGCCCGCGGGCAGACCGGCGGGCGCGTCGTGAATTTCCGCGAGAGGGCGGAGCAGGCCGGCGAGCGTGTGGGCGGGATCGGCCGGGCGTTCGGCGTGCACCATGACGCGGCTGTACCCGGCCTCGCGCAGACGGTGGACTGTGAAACGTTCCTTGGCGTCGGCATAGGGTTCGCTTGAACGCGTGTCCTTGCGAAAGTGAAGCGTGACGTAGGTGTAGCCGGCGAGGCCGAGGAGTGTCGCGAGAGCGACCCATTTCATCGGCCAAGGTTTGCGCGAGGAGGAAGCAGACATGAAAGGGGGCGGAGTTAACGGACGACGAGCGCAGGCTCGCAAATAAATTTGCGCCGCTCCGGGGCCGCTGCTTCGGTCGCGGGCTCCATGAAATTCTGGTCCCAGTTTTTTATTCCCACGCTCAAAGAGAGTCCGGCCGACGCCGAAATCGCTTCTCACAAGCTGCTCGTGCGTGCGGGGCTCGTGCGCAAATTAAGCGGCGGGCTGTACACCTATATGCCGCTCGGCCTGCGTGCGGTGCAGAAGATCACGCAGATCTGCCGCGAGGAAATCGACGGCGCGGGCGGCATCGAACTGTGGATGCCGCATGTGCATCCAGTGGAGCTTTGGGAGCAGGGGCCGCGTTGGGCGGCGGCGCGCGAGATCATGTTTCGCGCGGACAGCGCGGGCGATGGCAAGCGCGCGGGCAAGGATCCGGAGTTCGTGCTCGGGCCGACGCATGAGGAAGTGATCACGCCGCTGGTGAAGGCGGAGATCACGAGCTACCGGGATCTGCCGAAAAACTTTTACCAGATCGCCACGAAATTTCGTAATGAGATCCGCCCGCGCTTCGGCCTGATGCGCGCCCGTGAGTTCATCATGATGGATGCGTATTCTTTCGACGCGACCGACGAAGGCGCGGTGAAAAGCTACCACGCGATGAAAGCCGCGTACGAAAAATTCTTCCGGCGCATCGGCGCAACCGCCATCGCGGTCGAAGCGGACACTGGCGTGATGGGCGGCAGTTTTTCGCATGAGTTCATGATTCCGGCGGAGATCGGTGACGACGACGTGATCTATAATGAAGAGAGCGGCTACGCGGCGAATCGCGAAAAAGCCACCAGCGGCATCGTGCCGGCGGATTTCGCCGACGCGGCGCCGTCGGGCGCGCTGGAAGAGTTTGCGACGCCGGGCGTCGTGACCATCGCTTCTCTTGAAGCGGCCCCGTATTCAGTGAGCGGTGACAAGCAATTCAAGACGCTCGTCTTCATCGGCGACGGGAAACCGTTCATCGTGATTCTTCGCGGCAGCGACGAACTGGAGGAGGCGAAACTCGGTTCGCTCGGGTTCACGGTTTTCCGCGCGGCCACAGCGGAGGAGATCGAACCCGTGCTCGGCGCGAAGCCCGGCAGCCTCGGCGCGATTAAGGGGACCATCAAAAATCCCGGCGCGCTCGCGGGCGTTTTCGCGGATCAAGCGATCCGGCTCGTGGGCAACGGGACGACGGGCGCGAACAAGGACGGTTTTCACGTGCGCAACGTCAACGTGACGCGCGATCTCGCGATCACGCGATTCGGCGATTTTCGTCGCGTGCGTCCGGGCGAGCCCGATCCGAAATCGGGCCAGCCGCTCAAGGTCCGGCGCGGCATCGAGGTCGGCCACATTTTCAAACTGGGCACCAAGTATTCCGAGAAGTTCGGCGCGGTTTATACCGACGATCAGAAGCAGAGTCATCTGATGGTGATGGGCTGTTACGGCATCGGCATCAGCCGCACGATGCAGGCATTGATCGAGCAAAACCACGACACCGATGGCATTCTCTGGCCATGGGCGGTGGCGCCGTTTCAGGTGCTGATTTGCCTCCTCGATCCGAAGGTCGAAGAAGCCGCTGGGGTGGCAAAAAAAATAGCTGCCGCAGCCGAGGCGGCGGGTGGAGATGTCCTCATCGACGATCGCGACGAACGCCCGGGCGTGAAATTCAAGGACGCCGATCTCATCGGCATACCTTTGCGCATCACCATCGGCGGCAAAGGCCTCAAGGAAGGCATCGTCGAGATGAAGTGGCGCGCGCAAAAAGACGTCGCGAAAATTCCGCTGGCGGAAGCGGAGGCGCGGATCGCCGCGGCCGTGCAGGATGCAGGCGGAAAAAGCTGAAACGTCTGGCGATCGTTTCGATAGACGAAGGCGCGGCACCGAGAGGTCCGCGCCTTCGCTTTTTTTTCACTCAGCATGTCCCAATCGCGCGCGGAGATCGCGATGGATTTCGCGCGCATCGCGGTTCCCGCAGGAGCCACGCTTCATGGTTTGTTTACGTATCCGATCGGCGGATAAGGGGACCACCTTATGTTTCGCGGAAACAGATGGTAAAAACAGGGCGCGCTGAGGTGTCTCCATTGACCGCATACCGGTTTGTTCCGACAGAGGCGCATGTTCAAAAAGGACGTTCAAGCACGCCGGAAATTTTCGGTCCTTCTTTCTATTTTTGTCGCGGTGACAGTGTTTTTACTGAGCCGCAGTTTGTCCGTCAAAAAGGCCTCGCTCGCCGCCACCGGCAAGGCGAACGCGCGTGCCGCAGCCTCAGCTTCCTCCGATGCCGCGGCGAACGCCGATGCTCAAGCGAATGCCGCCGGTTCCCTCGCTTCGGTCGCCCGCCCGGTGAAGCAGGCTTATCGTTTCGAGACGCGCTTCGCGCCAGGCCAGCCAGCGACGATCGCGCCGCGCTTTTCCACGCCTTCCGCAGCGGAGGCCACGATTCGCTCCGCGCGTCTTGCTGAACTGATCGATGGCAGCCTCGCTTCGCTTCGTCAGGGCGACACCGTGCAACTTCCGTTGCCTGATAATCGGGTGGTCGAAGGTCAGGTCGCTCTCGTGCAGCACGAAGCGAACGGACACATCCTTGTCGGTGGTCAGTTGACGGGTGGGATCAAGGGTTCATTCAGTCTCGGCGAAGACGAAAGCCGCCTCGGCGGCATGGTGCTTCCCACCGAAGGGACTGTTGGCTACCTGATCGAAACCGGCACGGACGGTGCGGCTTATCTTCTGGAAAAAAACAAAGGTGCGATCGTGTGCATGGAGCTTCCGGTCGTGATCATTTCCCACGCGGTGGTGCGCGATGCCAAGCAGGCCGCAGCCGACAGCCATGTGATCGCGGGCGCCGAGGCGTTGTTGGAAGTTTCCGCCCAAGGAGCGACTCCTGAATATTCCCTGAGCAGCCGTCCTTCCGCTCCCGCGGTCGCATATCTCGATTTCGACGGTGAGAATGTGACCGATGTAAACTGGAACGGTGGCTCGCTCATCAACGCCTCCGCGAGCGGCATGACGGCGGATCAGATCACTGAGATCTGGCGCCGGGTTTCCGAAGATTATCGCCCGTTCAACATCGACGTGACGACGAACCGCAGCCGCTATGACAATGCGCCCGCGGGAAGCCGTATCCGTTGCGTCGTGACACAAACCAGCAGCTGGTACGGCAGCGCCGGTGGCGTGGCCTACATCGGTTCCTGGGGATCGGCCGGCGGCGGCGGCCTGACCAGCACGACGCCGTGCTGGGTTTTTGCCAACATGCTTTCCTCGAACGCCCGTTACATCGCCGAGGCCTGCTCGCACGAGATCGGCCACACGCTCGGTCTCTCGCACGACGGGTTGAAGAGCGCGTCCGGCGGAACCACCACGGCTTATTATACCGGCAACGGCACGGGAGCCACGAGCTGGGCGCCTATCATGGGCACTGGCTACTACAATAGCGTCGTTCAGTGGAGCAAGGGCGACTACGGCGTGAACACCAACGTGGGAAACAACAACGAGGACGACCTCGCGATCATCTCGGACTCGCGTAATCATGGCGGCTACATGGCGGACGATGCGGGCGGCACGATCGCCTCCGCGGCCACGCTGGGCGTGAGCGGCTCCACGGTTTCCACGGTCGGCATCGTCGAGCGTACGGGCGATGTGGATATCTACAAATTCACCACGGCGGGCGGCAGCGTGACATTCACGCTGGTGCCGGAGTTCAGCAGCCTGAACGGCCTGACGAATCTCGATGCGCAAGCCACCCTCTACAACGCGTCGGGCTCCGTCGTCGCCGACGCGAATCCCACCGGATCACTTTTCCCCTCGATCACCACGACGCTCTCCGCAGGCACCTATTATCTTTCGATCAAAGGTGTCGGCGAAGGCGTGACGCCTGGAGTTGGCTACACGAATTACGGCAGCATCGGCCGCTACGAAATCACGGGCACGGTTGTCGCTTCCGTGGCGCAACCGCCATCGATCACGAGCGCGTCATCCGCAAACGCGGTGGTTGGCTCGGCGTTCAGCCACCAAGTGACGGCCAGCAATTCTCCCACGTCGTACAGCGCGAGCGGACTTCCCTCGGGCGTTTCAATCAACGCCTCGACCGGGTTGATCTCCGGCACCATTTCCGGCTCGGCCGGCGTGTACACGGTCTCGCTGTCCGCCGCAAATTCCAGCGGCTCGGGTTCGCAAACTTTCAAGATCACGGTGACCGCACCGATGCCCGCAGCTCCCTCGATCACGAGCGCCTCTTCCAAGAGCGCGGTCATCGGTTCGTCGTTCAGCCATCAAGTCACGGCGACCAATTCACCCACGTCGTTCTCGGCGACCGGCCTGCCTTCCGGCCTGAGCATCAACGGCACGAGCGGCCTCATCTCCGGCACGGTTTTATCCTCCGCGACGGCGGGCGTTTATTCAGTGGCGATCAAGGCCACGAACGCCGGCGGCACTGGTTCGCAGACGTTCTCGCTCACGCTCACCAGCCCCGTTCCACCCGCACCGGTCATCTCGAGCCCAACCAGCAGCAGCAATGTCCGCGGCTCATCGTTCTCTTACCAGATCACCGCCACGAATACGCCGACCTCCTATTCCGCGAGCGGCCTGCCTTCGGGGTTAAGCATCAACACGTCCACCGGCCTCATCTCCGGCACGGTTTCCTCGTCGCTTTCCGCCGGGATTTACTCGGTGACGATCACCGCGACGAACGCCGGCGGCTCGAGCACCAAAACCTTGTTGCTCACGCTGTCGCTTCCCGCGCTGCCGCTGCCGATCATCACCAGCGTTTCTTCGATCCGTGTCGTCCTCGGGGTCACCGTTTCCCATCAAGTCGTGGGAACCAACTCGCCGACTCTGTATCTCGCGGTGGGTTTACCCGCCGGCATCTCGCTCAACAGTTCGAATGGCATTCTCTCCGGTGCCGCGCTTACCACCGTGAGCCCCGGGCTTTACGTCGCGACGATCACGGTGTCCAACTCAAGCGGCATCGCGACGCAGCTCCTGACCCTCGACGTGAAGTCCGCCTTCGCCGCCTGGGCGCAGGATCAGCAGATCGGCGACATCAACTCCGCCAGCGCCGCCGACCCCGATGGTGATGGCGCGGGCAACCTGCTGGAGTACGCGTTCGATCGCTCGCCTTCGAGCCCTGACAACGCCGCGATGACCGAGACCAGCATGGTCAATGTCAGCGGTGTTCCGCGCATGGAAATTTCCTTTGTTCGCCCCAATAACCGTCCTGATCTGCGCTACACCGTCGAAGTCTCGTCCGACATGAAAACGTGGGCGGCGGGCCACGCCTACGGCGCAAACGTGACCAATGGCTCAAGCCTCCCCACGCAAGAGATCGAGCACGTGTCACTCGGTTCTGAAGGCGAGCGCATCCGCGTTCGTGACGTCGGCGGCACCGGCCAGCGCTTCATCCGCGTGAAGGTGACGACGCTTTAATCTTCCGACAGCGACAGGGATCACGCCGGGTTTCCGGAGCGCGAGCGATCGCCTCCGCCACCCGGCGCGATCGTTTTTGGAGGGTTGGCGAGACGGTGCGCCTTGCGAGTTGCGCAGCGGGGCGCGGGTCTTTTACTGCGCCTGATCGTGACAACGACCTCTTCCGCCACGCAGCCGCAACACGACACGCACACCGAGCTTTCACTCGCGGGTGCCTGCCGCGTCGTCGTGTTAAACGACCCGGTCAACCTCATGTCCTACGTCGTGCTCGTTTTCAAAAAGGTGTTCGGCTTCGACGAACAAACCGCGCGGAAACACATGTTGGAGGTCCACGAGCTCGGGCGTTCCGTGGTCTGGAGCGGCTTGCGGGAAAAAGCGGAAGCCTACGCTTTCACGCTTCACGAATGGCAGCTCACCGCGATCATCGAGCCGGATGAAAAGAATTGAGGTCAAACTAAGCCTGCCGGTGGTCGCACCGCTCCTCGATGTGATGAAAACGGTCGCCGACTCCCTCGAGCATCACCTCGCGGTGCCGCTCGAACACGTGGAATTCGACGACGACATGCGCGAGACGTGGAGCACCGACCTGCTCGGCGCGCAAAACGACGGGGTGCGCAGCCTGCTCGCGATGTTTGACCACGAGTTTTTCGAAAGCGGTGTCGTCTCCTTCGACGAACAAAACGCCGAGCCCATCCTCCGCGCCTGCGCCGCGCTCCGGCTGCATCTGCGCGAACGTTATTTGAAGTCCTTCGAAGACGAGTCATTGGAATCTGGAGACGTGGAAATGGAGGAGCTGTCCGAAACGCTCCGGCCGGTTTTCATGTGCTACGTTTTCCTCGCGACGATCCAGGAGCTCATCATCCAGCACTTGGATTCCGAAATCCTCGAAGGATGACGCCCGTCGCCTGCCGCTACTGCGGACTGCCGTTCAAAGTCCGCCGAGTGGAGCCCGGCCGGGACTACTTTTGCTGCACCGGGTGCGCGATGCTTGCGCGTGTGCCGGTCGATGCCGACGGCCAGTTTCCGGTGAACGCGCACCTCGTGTCGGCGCTGGTGGTCGGGTTTCTTTATTTCAACCAATTGCTCTTCTGGTTGCTCGGCTTGCTCAGCGACCGCGATGCCGCGCATGCCGCCGTCGCGACACGACTGCATTGGATGGCAGCGGCGGCGGCGCTGGCGGTGTGGGCGGGCGTGTTTTGGCTGCAACGACGGGAACGCTCCGGCCGGGCGGCGGATGGCATCGTCGTCATACTCGTGCTCGGCGTGCACGCGCTGGCCTTCCGGACGCTGCCGCCCTCGGCCGCGTGCATGGCGGCGGCGAACGCGGCGCTGCTCCTGTGGAGCGCACGCGGAGTGCTTCGCGCGAAGCGAAGCGGCTGATACGATTTTCTCCAACGGAGAACATCCTCGGACGCTGTCTGGCTCTCAAGAGCCGGACAAAGGATCTCATTAACACCAAGGGCGGGATTTCGTACGATGGCGGTCCACTTCGCGCGCCACCACCCCTCTGCCGCGTTCGCACGCCCCGCTTTCTCTCCGCGTCTATTTCCTCTCACATGCAAAGCCTTTCGCTTGCCGCCGCGTCCTGGCGCTTCCGGGACTGCTCGACCAAATCCTGGCTACCGGCCGTCGTCCCCGGTTGCGTCCATACAGACCTGATACGCGAAAAGAAAATCCCCGACCCGTTTTGGGGCGCCAACGAAGCCGACGTCCAGTGGATCGAGGAACGCGATTGGGAATATAAAACCAGTTTCTCCGCGCCGCCGGAATTGCTCGCCGAGGAGACCGTCGAGCTCGTCGCCGATGGTCTCGACACGGTCGCCACGGTCACGCTGAACGGAAAGGAAATCGCCCGGACGGAAAACATGTTCATCGGCTGGCGCTGGAGCGTGAAACCGCTGCTGCGCGCGGGAAAAAACGAACTCGTTATCCGCTTCGACAGCGCGATGAAGTACATCCGTTCGCATCGCGCCGAACACGCGCCGCGCGAAATCAACGATCCCGTCGGCGGCTGCACGCGCATCCGCAAACAGCAATGCCAGTTCGGCTGGGACTGGGGCCCTCGCTTCGTCACCGCCGGCATCTGGCGGGATCTGCGACTCGAAGCGTGGAGCCGAAACCGTCTCGACGGTATCCGTGTTTCCCAGACACATGCCGCCGATGGCAGCGTGACGATCGCGCTCGCCCCCGAGCTCATCCGGCGCGATGCGGGGGCGCTCTGTCGTTGGAAGCTCGCGCTCGGCGCGGTCACGGTCGCGGCGGGCGAAGGGACGCAGATCCTCGTTAAAAACCCGCAGCTTTGGTGGCCAAACGGGCAGGGCAGCCAGACGCTTTATCGCCTCGAAGTCAGCGTGGCGACCGCTGGTGGCGATGTCATCGGCCACTGGCAAAAACGCATCGGACTTCGGACGATCGCGCTCGACCGGCACAAGGACGAGTGGGGCGAATCATTTCAATTTCTCGTGAATGGTCGCGCCATTTTTGCCAAAGGCGCCAACTGGATTCCCGCGCACAGCTTCGTCGCCGCGCTCGGTCGCGAAGACTACGCGCGCGATCTTCAGAGTGCTGCGGCGGCCAACATGAACATGGTCCGCGTCTGGGGCGGCGGCATCTACGAAAGCGAAGATTTCTACGATCTCTGCGACGAGCTCGGCCTGCTGGTCTGGCAGGATTTCATGTTCGGCTGCACGATGTATCCGGGCGACGACGACTTCGTCGCCAGTGTGGAAGCCGAGGCTGCCTTTCAGATCAAGCGACTCCGCCATCGCGCGTCGCTCGCGCTCTGGTGCGGCAACAACGAAGTCTGGGCGATCGGCGTGCACGACTACGTGAAGCCGGAATTCGCCACGCTTCGCGCCGCCTACGACCGCGTTTTCCACGAGGCGCTCCCGCCGGTCGTCGAGAAAAACGACGGCAGCACGCCCTACTGGCCGGCGTCGCCCTGGCGCGGCGACATCGCGGCGGACCACCCGGCCGGCGAGCAGCGTGGCGACACTCATTACTGGGACGTCTGGCACGCACGTCATCCGGTGAAGGATTACGAAAAGTGGGCGTTTCGTTTCGTATCCGAGTTTGGGATGCAGAGCTACAGCTCGCCCGCCACCAACGCGACCTTCTGCCCGTCCGAGGACGGCAACGTCTTCGGCCCGGTGATGGAGAACCATCAAAAAAACCGCGCAGGCAACCAGATCATCCTCGACTACGTTTCCCGCCGCTACCGTTTCCCGAAAGGGCAGGACGCGTTGATCTATCTCTCGCAGCTCAACCAGGCGTACTGCATGCAGACGGGAGTCGAACATTACCGCCGGCTGATGCCGCGGTGCATGGGCGCGTTGTATTGGCAACTCAACGACTGCTGGCCCGTCGCCTCGTGGAGCTCGATCGAATTCACCGGCCGCTGGAAAGCGCTCCAGTACGTCGCGCGCCGCTTCTTCGCGCCCGCGCTGGTGAGCGCGCATGTACCCGGCGACGAAGGTTCGATCATCGGCAACTACCGCACGAGCACGGTCCGCGAGGTGCATCTTCACACCAGCTACGACGCGCCGGCCCCGGCCAAGGGGACGCTTCGCTGGGACTTGTTTCACCTCGATGGACGCGTCTTGTTGCGCGGGAAAAAAGCGGTCGCGCTCGAACCCGGCAAAAGCGCGAAACAACAAACGCTCGATCTCGCCGGGCAGCTTGAGAAACACGGCCGCGATTCCGTTTACCTGCGCATCGCTCTCGACGTGAACGGTGCATGTGTGAGTGAAGACACCGTATTTTTGACGCCCCCGCGTTTTCTCGCGCTGCCGAAAGGCGCGGTCAAAACCACGGTCAAACTCACGTCGCCCAAGACCGCCACGCTCACCGTCCGCTCGCCTGTTTTCCAGCACCGGTTCGCCTTCGATTTCGCAGGCATCACCGGATGGCGCGCGGACGATAATTTCTTCGAGCTGTATCCCAACGAACCCCGCAGCGTGACAGTGACGTTTTCGCGCGGCACGACCGAAGCCCGTTTGAAAAAAGCGCTCGCACAACGCTCGCTGGCTGACACGTATTAAACGTTAAATCATTTCCGGCCCCAAAACCCGTTTCCAGCCCCCACCGTCTATGTCCAAGCTCTTCGGTAGCTCTGATCGCGCCCTCAATCGTGACTACGTCATTTCCCCTGCGGATCGAGTGCCGCTCGTACAGAAAGTGGCCTATGGGCTAGGGACTACTTTGGACATGTGGGGTAATTGGCTTTATCCCACCCTCGTATGGATCGTCTTTAATATCTATCTCGGGGTTCCTCCGTGGCTGGTCAGCACGGCGCTTATGTTGAACAGGCTCTTCGATGCGATATCCGATCCGTTTTTCGGATGGCTTTCCGACAATACCAGAAGCCGTTGGGGACGTCGTCGGCCGTATATTTTGATCGGGTCAATCCTCGCCGGTATCTTTCTCCCAGGGTTGGTATGGATTTCTCCGGGCTGGGGCAGCACCCTAATATTCGGACGCGAAATACCTGATTATTTTTGGTATATGGTGGCTTCCTCCGCGATCTACATAACGATTGTCAGCTGTTTTAATGTTCCTTGGCAAAGTTTGGGAGCGGAGCTCACTCCGGATCTCCACGAGCGCACCAGCTTGTATACCTTTAAAACCGCGCTGCAAAAATTACCTGAAATCGGTCTTTTTGCGGCAGCCGCATTTTCGACCGCCACGGTTTGGGTCGGTGCGACCAAGGACAATGCCGTTGAGCGGCTGGGGTTGATGGCTGATCGGACCGGCGCCTGGTTCGGAGATTTTTTCCGAAGCGTTTTCGCGCTCGACTGGAAGGCTCTTGGGGCGCTGTTAACGAATCCGTTCGGA
>Ga0164241_10005119_pt1 | contig 12402 bp, 10 predicted proteins | sample OricomyardsoilBY_FD_108780 | JGI IMG/M metagenome (GOLD analysis project Ga0164241, IMG submission 108780) | Backyard soil microbial communities from Emeryville, California, USA - Original compost - Back yard soil (BY) | ecosystem: Environmental > Terrestrial > Soil > Unclassified | place: USA...
CAGGTAGAGTTCCTGGATGTTGTCGGGCGACGGCTTCAGGATGACCTGGAACTGGTAGTAGTGCTGCAACCGGTTGGGGTTCTCGCCGTAACGGCCGTCCTTGGGGCGGCGCGAGGGCTGTACGTAGGCGGCGCTCCAGGGCTTGGGGCCGAGGGCGCGCAGGGTCGTCGCGGTATGGAACGTGCCGGCGCCCATCTGCATGTCGTAGGGCTGCAGGATCACGCAGCCCTGGTTCGCCCAGAATTGCTGGAGCGTCAGGATGAGGCCCTGGAAGGAATTCCGCGGGTCCATGTTGGCAGGCAAATTGGGCATTGGTCCGGTCCGGTGAGAGCGCGCGGAACCTAGTTATTGGCGGGGGTACGGTCAACTCGGGGAGAGTGGCCCTTGGGCGGAGTGCTCCCCGTATTACAGCAGGCCGCGGGCGGAGAGGCGGGCGACGGCGTGGGTGCGGTTGGTGGCGCCGAGTTTGCGGCGGGCGTTGTTGATGTGGAAGCGGACGGTGGTTTCGGCGATGCCGAGGAGGCCGGCGATCTCCACGTCTGTATGGCCGTCGGCGGCGAAGGCGAGGCAGTCGCGTTCGCGAGCGGTCAGGTCGGGGAGCGGCGTGGGTGGGGTCGAGAACTCCATCAGCCGCTCGGTCAGCAAGAGGCCGGTCATGTGGATGGTACGAGCTTCCTCGACGTCGAAGTCGCGGCGGCTGAAGCCGAGATGCAGGGACGCAATGGCGCGGCCGGGGCCATAGGAGGTGGCGCACAGGGCATCGGCGATGCCGGCTTCGCTCATGGCGTCCCAATAGTTGCCGTAGGCCGGATCGTCGAAGGCGGCGAAATCGGAGAAGCGGTAGCGCGTGCGGCTCTCGCGAATGGCGCCGAGGAGCGGGTTCTGCTCGAAGCAGATGTACTTAAAGGCGGGGCTGTCGACCCAGCCCTCCGGACAGAACCGGGCGAGGACACCGCCGGCCGCCCAATGGACCTGTGAGGTCAGCGGGGCGATGGGCCGATAGTAGAGGCGGGTCTGAAGGTAGCTGGCGCCGAGCGGGGCGACGGTTTCGAAGAAAATCCTGCTCGCGGCATCGGGTGTTTGGGCAGCGAGCACGCCGTCCATCGTCGAGAGCAGTTCAGTGAACATCTTCGCCAGGTATCCGCACCGCGATCGAGTGTGGCACGGCATCTACACTGACGTAAATCCTGCGCGATCACGATCGTCGCTGTGCAAAAAGCGCAGCGACCTGTCGTTTCCGATAGTTGGCCTATCCGCTTCTGCCGCCTACGGGTTTTGGCAACGCCCAAGAGCATGGGCGACCTGGGGGAATGGATGTCATCCGCACGCTTTCTCGCGCCAGTCTCGGTTCTGGCACTAATCACCGCCGTGCCGGCGCTTGCCGCAAGCTTCACCGTCAACACGCTCAACGACACGACGCCTCGCACACTGAACGGGAACGCAGAGACCGGGACGGTCACCAGCTCCGGGGAGCTGACCGTCACCAACGCCGACGCCATTTCCGGCACCGATGCCCTCAGCATCGAGAATGCGGGAACGATCTATGCCAGTGGGACCAGCAGCGCTGCAATCAATCTGTCGGGCACCGTCGGCTCGATCACCAACAGCGGCAGCATTTCGACCGAGAAATACAATGTGATCATTCTGGGGGGCACGCTCACGGGTGCCTTCCTGAACGACACCGCAGGGGTGATTACCAGTTCGGCGGATAGCACCCTCTTCGTCGATACCTTCGGTGCCAACGGCACCTTCACCAACCGTGGCACGATCACTAACACTTCGGCGGGCCCCGGTGACAGCGCAGTGCTTTCGGACGGAATGCCGAAGGGCTTCGTCAACGCCGCAGGAGCGCTGATCCAGTCGAACAGCGGATTCGGCGTGTCGTTTGGGGGCGGCGTCGGCGCCGACGGCGCCACCAACGCCGGTACCATCATCGGCGGCAACAACGTCAACCAGGCCGCGTTCAACCTGCAAGGCGCCGGAGGCAGCATTACGAACACTGCCACGGGCGTCATCCGCGGGACAGGCGGCATCATTTATGCCACGAGCGCAACCGTTGCGACGGTCGTCAATGCCGGCACAGTCGAATCGACCCTCTCCAATGGGACCGCCATCGCGCTTACACAGAACGACGACAAGCTCACCCTGATGACCGGATCGACCACGACAGGGCTCATCGACGGCCGCGCAAATGGCGGCGGTGGAGACGAACTGATTTTCGACGGAGCCGGTGCGTCCGCGCTGGGGATAGACAAGGTTCTCCGGTTCGAGAAGTTGACCAAGACAGGCAGCGGATCGTGGACCCTCAACGGCGACAACGGTACGGCGATGCAAGCGGCGATCTCGGCCGGCCTACTGTCGGTCAATGGCAACCTCGCGAGCACGAATGTCACCCTGACCGGCGGTACGCTGGCTGGCACGGGCAGTGTCGGCAACGTAACGCTCGGATCGGGCTCGACGATCTCGCCGGGCAACAGCTCGGTCGACACGCTCACGGTCGCCGATATCGCTTTCAGTTCGGGCTCGATGTACCAGCTCGATGTGCTGGGAAAGACCTCCGACAAGATCGTTGCGACTGGAACGCTGACGTTCCCAGCGGGCGCCATCGTCAACATCAACGGGGCGACCTGCGGGATCAACACCTACACCATCATCACGGCCAATGGCGGCTTTGCCGGCGGCACCAACGCCGGAAATTTCTCAGCCACCGGCACAGCTTCGCCGACGCAGTTCTCGATTGTCGGGAACGATGTCCTGCTGACCATCGACGGCGGCGTCGGCAGGCTTTTCACGGGCTATACCAACACAGCAAACCAGGGTGCAACAGCCGTTGCACTCGACGCGCTGGGCTGCAGCAGCCAGCCCTATGCCGCGCAGCTCGCGGCGCTCACCGATGCGCAAGTTCCGGCTGCGATGGATGCACTCTCCGGCGAGGGGCACGCGGCCATCGCGGCAAGCATGGTGCAGAACGCCGTTCCGGTGTCCGGTTCCGCCAGTACGCGGATCGACGAGGTGTTCGACGCGGCCAAGGGCGATGTGATCGCGTCGGGCAATGATGGGGTCGCTTCGTTGCTCGATCCGGGCGTATTCGAGGGTCTCGACGTGTGGGCCAGCGGTTATGGATCGGTGATGCTGCAGGCCGGCAACGGCAACGCAGCGGCCACACAGAATACAACGGGCGGCTTGCTGTTCGGGACGGACAGGCAGTTGACCGAGGACTGGATCGGCGGGCTCCTGGGCGGGTTTGGCGTCACCGGCATTCAGGCTGACGCGACGAGTGGGCAGAGCCTCGATGCAACATTAGGTGCTTATGCCGGCGGACAGCTGGGTGTGGTCAGGGTCAAGGCGGGGGCCGCCTATTCGCGGCACTTCATCAGCACAGCGCGGTCCATCGTGTTCCCGGGGGTAAACGATACGGTGAGTGCCAGCTACCAGGCGGGCACCGCGCAGGGTTTTGTCGAGATCGGCACCGATATCGAGGCGGGGGCGACGACAATCACTCCATTCGGCAAGCTCGAAGGCGTGAGCCACGCGACCGACGCATTCACCGAGACGGGCGGCCAGGGAGCGCTCGCAACGGCCGCAAGTGTCGCCAATGCGCTTTTCGTCACCATCGGCGTCGGCGCCGAGCAGTCGTTCGTGCTGGATGACGACATGGTGGTGAAGGCGCGGGGCAGCATCGGCTGGCGGCATGCGTTCGCGGGTCAGGTGCATGTGGTCAATGCGTTTGGCGGCGGGGGGCCGTTCACGATCGCTTCGGCGGGCATTGCGTCGGATGTGCTCCTCGTGTCGCTGGGGGCGGCGGTCGATATCGACGACCGCACGAGCCTCGATGTGTCTTACGACGGCTCGCTCGGCAGCGGGCTCGGCTCGGGCGCGGTGAAGGTGACGCTCAGCGGGCGGTTCTGATCTGCCGCAGCGCCGGTGAGGCTGGAACCGGCGCGCCGACGAGCGCCGGGTTGCCGGCGGCGTTCATACAATCTTCGCTACGTCATTTATCGGTTTGGGCAGATTTTTCCTGCATTTTTCCGCTTTGCAGAGATTTTCAGCGTCGTAACGGATGAGTTTTCGCCAGCGTATTTTGATTGCGTGCCTCTTCGCGGCCAGCCTCGCAGTTTTTGCGACCGGGCCGAGCCTCCTGTCGCTCGATGCGGACGGCGTCATCGTCTGGCTGGCGGCAGCTACGCTGACCGGACCGCTCGTGGCGACGATCGCCGCGTTCGTGGCGTCGCGGCGCGGGACCGATGGGGAACGGGCGGCGTGGCGCAATTTCTGTATCGGTTCGGCCCTCTACTTCCTCGGCAATGTCGGCTACCTCGCCCTGGCGCTGGTCGACCGCGCGCCGGTGTTTCCCTCGCTGCCGGAAGCCGCATTCTTCGTCATGGCGCTGTTCTTTGCGGCGGGCATGCTGCAGTTCACGCAGGTGCAGAACCGCTTCGGGGCGGTGCAGATCTACAATTTCGTGCTGATCTATTGCGCGGTGGCTCTGTCGGCGATCTTCGTGCTCAACCACAATATCGCGACCTCGGTGATGCCGCCGATGGCGACGGTGGTGGCGTTCCTTTACCCGGCGCTGTGGTGGGCGGTTGCGGCGTTCGGCGTCGTGTCGCTGGCGCTCTATGCCTACGGGCGCAAATCGGTGGCTTACGGGCTGATGGTGCTCGCGGTGGTGTCCGAAGCCGTGGCGGACGGGCGCTATGCGCTGGCGCTGATGAACGGCACGTACCAGGTGGGCGGCCCGACCCAATTGTTGTGGATGGCCTCGAGCGGCCTGATCGTGTGGTCGGCGCTCGAACAGATCTCGGCCACGCGCCGGCCGCGTGCGGAGGTCGAAGCGAAGCCGCGCGTACGCGGCGACAGGTCCGTCGCACAGGCGACGGTGCCGGCGTCGGCAGTGGGCATTATCCTGTTGTCGGGATCGCTGTCCGGTGTCGTGGGCGGCGCCCCCTACTCCACGGTCGCCGCGCTGCTGGCGATTGCGTTCGCGCTCGTGGCGGGACTGCGCGAGCACTGGATCATCAGCATGCAGCGGCAGTTGCGGCACAGCGTGGAGCAGAGCCGCGAGGAACTCGCGGCGAGCCGCAAGCAGTTGTGGGCCGTGCTCGAAAGCACGCATGACAGCGTGCTCGCCGTCGATCGCGACTGGCGGGTGGTTTACTGGAACGGCCGGGCGGCCGTGACCATCGACGAACCCGACATGCTGCAAGTGGGCGTCAGCATCTGGGATCTCTTCACCCCGACGCTCACCGAGGAAGAGGCCGACCAGTACAAGCGCGCCGTCGCGACTCGCAAACCCCAGGAGTTCGAGATTTTCGTCCCTGCCCGCCAGATCTGGCTGGGCATCACGGCCTATCCGACCGATGAAGGGCTCTCGATCTTCTTCCGCGATATCTCCGAACAGAAGCGAGCCCGGGACGAGATCGTCCATCTCGCCCATCACGACCCGCTGACGGGGCTCGCAAATCGCGCGCTGTTCCAGACGCGACTCGACGAGGCCGCCGGGAGCGACCTCGCAGTGCTGCTGCTCGACCTCGATCATTTCAAGGAAGTGAACGATACGCTGGGCCATCCAGTGGGCGACGTGCTGCTCGTGAGCGTGGCCAACCGGCTGCGCGAGGTGCTTGGGCCGGAGGCTACGATCGCGCGGCTCGGCGGCGACGAGTTCTCTGCCCTGCTCACGGCGCATGACGGTGAGAACGAAGTCGCGATGGTCGCCATGCGGCTGATCGAGGCCGTGGGTGCGCCCTACATGATCAACGGGCAATTGGTGCGCGTCGCGGCCAGCATCGGTATCGCGATCGCCAGGGGCAAGGCGACGACGAGTGGCGACCTGCTGAAAGATGCCGACATCGCGCTCTATGCGGCTAAGACTGAGACGCGCGGATCGTACCGGTTCTTCGAGCTGTCGATGCAGGTGGAGCTACTGCGTAAGCAGGCGCTGCGTTCGGACCTTGCCGATGCGATCGAGCGCAACGAGTTCGCCCTGGTCTTCCAGCCGCTGGTCGCGCTTCAGACCAACCGCGTTTCGGGCTTTGAGGCCCTTATCCGCTGGAACCATCCGCGCCGAGGCCTGGTCTCGCCCGACGAGTTCATCCCGGTTGCGGAGGAAAGCGGCCTGATCGTGCCGATCGGCGAATGGGTTCTGCGGCAGGCCGCATTGCAGGCGACAAGCTGGCCGGCCGACGTGTCGGTGTCGGTGAACCTTTCGTCCCGGCAGTTCGCGGACGACGACCTGACGAGCATGATCGACCGGGTTCTGCGGGAAACTGGTTTGCCGGCGGCGCGACTCGAACTCGAGATCACCGAGACCGTGCTGATGCGGGATTCCGACGCCAATATCCGAACGCTCAGGTTGTTGCGGGATCGCGGCATCCGGATCGCACTCGACGATTTTGGAACGGGGTTCTCGTCGCTCGGCTATTTGCAGCGGTTCCCGTTCTCCAAGATCAAGGTCGACCGTGCCTTCATCACGGGACTGCCCGAGAGCGAGGAGAGCCAGGCGATAGTGCGCTCGGTGATCGGACTAGGCAAATCGCTGGGCATGAAGGTCACCGCCGAGGGTGTCGAGACCGTTGCCCAGCTCGAATGGATCCGCAATGGCTGCGATGAGGCGCAGGGTTACCTGATGAGCCGGCCGGTGAGCGCGACGGAGGTGCCGCGCGTTCTCGCCGAGATCAACGGAGCGACCGGTCAAAGGCGGCTGGCGAGCTAGGACTTTCGGTCGTTGTCGGGAGGACGGAACGTACCGTCCTTGTCGCGCTGCAATGTGATGACGTCGGGACGTTCGCGCTCCTTGAGGTCGCGCTGGTGGATTTCCGCTTCTTCGGCTTTGAACTGCTTGGTCCAGTCGCGCCAGATGCGGCGAATGCCGAAGACGATGGCACCGAAGATCAAAGCCAGAATAACGATCCGGATGAGAATGAGCGTCACAGCCCAAGCCTCGTCCAGTGGGCGCGGTCTTCGAGGGCGGAAGCGATGTCAGCGGCGAGGCCCAGGCGCGGGAGCTGGAACAGACCGCGCCGGGGTTCGATGACACGCGTGCGGACCTTGTCGCCGAAGCGGGTGCGGAGCGTTTCGTGGAGGTCGCCAAGGCCGTCGATGAGACCGAGTTCGAGGCCGCGCGTGCCGCTCCAGAATTCGCCGGTGAAGAGCTCGTCGTCGGGGGCGGTAAGTTTTGTGCCGCGGCGCGATTTCACCCAGTCGATGAAGACCTGATGGATGTCGGATTCGAGGGCCTTGATGCGCTCGACGTCCTCCGTCTTCTCGGGAAGGAAGGGATCCATGGTGGATTTGTTCTTGCCCGAGGTGTGGACGCGGCGGTCGATGCCGAGCTTGTCGAGCGCGCGGGGAAAGCCGAAGCCGGCGAAGATGACGCCGATCGAGCCGACGATCGACGAAGGATCGGCGATGATCTCGTCGCCGGCGGTGGCGATGAAATAACCGCCGGACGCCGCCGCGTCTTCGACGAAGACCAGGACGTATTTGTTGTGCTCGGCGGCGAGGTCGCGGATGCGTTTCGAGATGAGGCGCGATTGTACCGGCGAGCCACCGGGAGAATTGACGATGATGGCGACGGTGTCGCCCTTCATGCGGAACGCGCGGTCGAGCAACGGGGCGACGGATTGGATGTTGAGGCGCCCGGGCCGGACTTCGGCCGTGATCACGCCGTGCAGCCGTACCACCGGAATCACCGGGCCGCCCTTGCGGAAGGGCCGCGTCAGCCAGCCGGCTATGCCTGTGGGTTCGCGCATCGGGCGCAGATGTAGGGCGGAGCGGCGCGTTTTACCAGTGGAGGCGGTCGCGGCCGCGGAAGATGGCGTCGAACTCGGGGCGGAAGGTGCGGCCCGCGGGGGTGTGGAGCGCGCGGGAGGCGAGAAGGGTCAGCGGCGCCCGCGAGCCCTTGATGCCGCGGATGAGGATGCGGTGAGCGGGTTCACCCTCGCGCGGAGTGAGCGGCAGGACGGTGATGCCACCGAAACGGGCCTCGATGCTTTGCAGCAGGGGTGCGAGGCGCTCGGCGATGTGGATGAAGATGATCTCGCCGCCCGGCGCCGCGTGGGCGGCCGCGGACTTGACCCAGGCGTCGAGCTTTTCGGGTGACATGTGGCGCGATGCGGCGCGCGAGCTGGAAGGCGCCGTTCCCGTCTCGAAAAAGGGGGGATTGGCGATGACCGAGGCGAAGTGATCGGCGATCAGTCCGGCGGCGGATCGGGCGCGTCCGGCAGCAGTGAGATCGAGCTCGAGGACGCGGGCGCGCGCCGTAAAGCCATTGGCCGCAATGTTCTGCCGCGCGAGGGCGGCCGCCTCCGGATCGAGCTCAAGGAGGGTCGCCGTCAGCGCCTCGTGATCGGCAAGAGCGGCGAGACTGGCGGTTCCGACCCCTGCCCCCAGGTCGAGGAGATCGCCTGCGCTGTGGCCGACCGCGGCGCCCAGCAGGACAGAATCGAGCCCGGCGCGGAAGCCGTCAGCGGGCTGGGAAATGGTCAGCCGGCCGCCCAGAAACGCGTCGGATGTGACGTTGCTGCGTTTGCCAATTGTCTCGCCGTGAGCTAGGGACATCGCGAATTCCAAGGCTTGCCGTGTGCGATCATACGGGATTGCGGGCGGGCCTCAACGGCAGAACGGCACGGTATGGTCAGCGCAGTGGCAGCAGCGAATGAGACGGCGGCGCTCGGGGCGCTCGACCGGTTGCTCGCCGCGACCCATGACGAAATGGACAAGGTCAACGCGCTGATTTTGAAGCGCGCCGAATCCCATGTGGAAATGGTGCCGCAACTGGCCCGCTATCTCATCGAAGCCGGCGGCAAGCGGCTGAGGCCGATGCTCACGGTCGCCGCTGCGATGGTGTTCGGCGAGGCGACGGGCGCGCAGACCAATTACGCCGCCGCCGTCGAGTTCATGCACAACGCCACGCTGCTGCATGACGATGTGGTGGACGAAAGCGACCTTCGCCGAGGGCGTCCGGCGGCGCGCATCATCTGGGGCAACCAGGCGAGCGTGCTGGTCGGCGACTACCTGCTGGGCCAGGCATTCCTGATGATGGTCGAGACGGGTGAGCTCGATGCGCTGGGCGTTCTCGCCAAGGCGGCGACGGTGATCGCCGAGGGCGAGGTGTTCCAGCTGAGCAAGGCGGGCGACCTCGCGGCGACGCCGGCCGACTACAACCAGGTGATCCACGCCAAGACTGCAACGCTGTTCCAGGCGGCAGCGGAAGTCGGCGCGATGGCGGGCGGCGCGGACGATGCCGGCCGTACGGCGCTGCGCGACTACGGTCTCGAACTCGGCCTAGCGTTCCAGCTTGTCGACGACGTGCTCGACTACCGCGGCGAGAGTGGCGCGATGGGCAAGAATACCGGCGACGATCTGCGCGAAGGCAAGATGACATTGCCGGTGATCCTGACACTTGCCGATGCCAATCCCGCAGAGCGCGAGATCATCACGGCCTCGCTCGGCAAGGTGGACGCGACCGATGCGGCCCTGTCGCAGATCGTTGCGATCATGAACCGGCACAATGCGCTCGGCCGGACGGTCGAGGAGGCGCACGAGCATGTGCGCCGGGCCCGTGCGGCTCTCGCACCGCTGCCGGAGTCGGAGATGAAGACGATCCTCTCGGACATCGCCGAGTTCTATGTGAGCCGAGCTTACTAGCGCGAGGAGCAAGCATGGCCGGCCGGTCCGCGTCACAGGTGCAGGCTGCGCGTGACGCCTGGCGGATGCTGTTCAATGCCTTCATGCTCACGCATCCCGAACGCCAAGCCCTGCTCGGAGAACACGGGCTGACGCCAAACGATTCCCGGGCGCTCCATTCGCTCGACCGGGAAGGCGGCCTCGCTATCGGCACGCTCGCCAAGCGCTGGGCCTGCGATCCCTCGACGGCGACATGGGTGGTCGACCGGCTGGAGCGCGCAGGGCTCGCGGAGCGGCACCCTTCGCCAGAGGACCGTCGGGTGAAGCTTGTCGCATTGACCAGCAAGGGGGCGGAGACGCTCAAGGTGCTCGACGCGGCGTTCTTCGAACCCCCGCTCGCCATGTCGGCGCTGGACGAGGACGAACTCGCGACACTCGAGGCGCTCCTAAGAAAGATCACCGCCGCCCACGGCGCAAAATCATTTGATCCATCAAAATAGTTGAATCGTCAAAGTGACGCGCCTACTTTCTTGGGACTACCGAGGAGGATGCGATGGATTATGTGCTGATCGTACTCGTTGCCGTCCACGCGATGACCGGCGTGTTCTGGGCCGGATCAACCGGGGCGCTTGCCAATCTCAAAGGCGCGATGGCGGAGAAGCTGTTCCCGTTCCAGATGGGATCAGCGGGTATCGCGATCATTGCCGGGATCATCCTGTTCGGTGTCTATCGCGGCTTCAGCGGAAGTACCTCGGACTGGGTGTTGATCACTGGTATCGCAACGGCGGCAGTGGCGTTGGTGGTGCAGGTCGCGTTGATCGCCCCTGCCCGGTCGGCCCTTGCCGGAGGCGGCGACGCGGAGGCGCGATATCGCCCGCGCATTGCGGCGGCAAACAGGATTGCGGCTGGACTGCTGTCGATAACCGTCGCAGCGATGGTGATCGCGAAGTACTTCTGAGGCTCAACCGGCGTCGATGAGAGCTGCTGCGGCAACCCAGTAGTCGGGCCAGGTTTCGCGCAGGTCGTGCGCGGCCTCATGGGCTTGCGCGGACGATCCGAAGAGGCCGAAGACGGTGGCGCCGGAGCCCGACATGCGGGCAAGGATACAGCCGCTGGCCGTCCGCAACTGCGCGATCAACTCGCCGATCGCGGGGACCATCGCGATGGCCGGCGGCTCGAGGTCGTTGCGGGTTTCATCGAGCCACAAGCCGAGTTGGGCCGGACGGGTCAGCGGATCGCTGAGGTCTGGCAGGCCGGGATTGTCGCGGCTCTCGAGCCGGCGAAAGACGTCGGCGGTGACCACCGGGACAAGCGGATTGACCAGAACGACATGGCCGAGCGGGAAGTCGCGCAGCGGCACGACGATTTCTCCGATCCCGCGCACGAGGGCGGGGCGCGAGTAGAGGCACATCGGGACGTCCGCGCCGAGGGTGCGGGCGAGATCGAGGAGATCGGCGAACGGAATGTCGCCCGCCATAGTGGCAAACAAGCGGAGTGCAGCAGCGGCATCGGCGGAACCACCACCAAGCCCCGCGGCGACCGGCAGATTCTTGGCCAGGCGGATGTCGATGCCGTCCGGCAGCGTGTTCGGCCAGCGGCCGCGGAAGGCGGCCAGCGCGCGAAGGACAAGATTGCCCTCGCCATTGCCGAGAGCCGGAGCGAAGGGGCCAGTGATGGCGAGGCTGTCTTTCGCGGCGGACGTGGCGGTCAACTCATCGCCGAGCTCGGCGAACGCGACGAGCATTTCGAGCGAATGGTAGCCATCGGCGCGGCGGCCGGTGACATGGAGCGCGAGGTTGATCTTGGCGGGGGCCGCCTCGATCAATGTTGATGGATCAATTGACAGAGGCCTGCTCGCCGGGAACGGGTTCGACGGGAGCGGAATCTTCTGTCACGGGCGCCGCGTCAAGACCGCCGGTGAGCTTGGGCTCGACCCGGGCCTTGACGTTGCCCTCGGTGTCCATCGCGTAGGCGATCTTCCACTGGAAGCCGGCCTCGAGCTTGCGGCCGACGCGCCAGTAGGCGTCGCCAAGATGATCGTTGATCTCAGGATCGTTGGGCAGGAGCGTTGCGGCCAGTTCGAGCTTGTTGACGGCTTCGTCGAAGCGGCCGAGGCGGTAGTAGGCCCACCCGAGGCTATCGATGATGTAGCCGTCGTTGGGAGTGGCCTCGATGGCCTTTTCGATGAGGCCGAGGGCGCGGTCGAGATGGAGGCCCTTATCGACCCAGGAGTAGCCCAGATAGTTCAGCACCTGGGGCTGGTTGGGGTTGAGCTCGAGGGCGCGGAGGAAGTCCTTTTCCGCGAGCGGGAACTGCTCGGAGCGCTCGTAGACGATGCCGCGGACATAGTGGAAGAGCCAGTCGCCGGGGGTGTTGCCACCGGTGATCGCGAGGGCCTTCGAGTAGGTTTCCGCGGCGGCCCCGTACTGCTTGTCGGCACGCTGCAAGTCGCCCAGCACAGAGATCGCTTCGAGGTCATTGGGGTTGGAGGTGACGATGTTCGAGAGCCGGCGGATCGCCTCGGTGCGGTCGCCCATGGCATCGAGGTTGCCGGCCATGCGCACCGTCGCCATCGGCTTCAGCAGCGAGGTGGCCGGCAAGGCGTCGTAGATGGAATTGGCGAGCTCGTGCTGGTCGGCCGCATCGTAGATTTGGCCCATGACGATAGCGGCCATATCGTTGCGCGGATCGAGATAGTTGGACAGCCGCTCGAGAACGAGGGCGAGATCGTTGGTGCCGTCGCGCACGAAACTGACGCCGATGGCGTGGAACATC
>Ga0164241_10005120_pt1 | contig 12402 bp, 11 predicted proteins | sample OricomyardsoilBY_FD_108780 | JGI IMG/M metagenome (GOLD analysis project Ga0164241, IMG submission 108780) | Backyard soil microbial communities from Emeryville, California, USA - Original compost - Back yard soil (BY) | ecosystem: Environmental > Terrestrial > Soil > Unclassified | place: USA...
AGCGCGACGTCGTCCAGGCCGTCTTACAGCTCGACTGACCGACCCGGCATCACGCTCCGCGCGCTACCGCGCGCCCGGCGTGATGCCCATCAACTAGGCCGCGTGCTCGCCCATCAACCAGCGCGCGTGGCAACAGTATGGACTTCGTGCCAACCGCGTGCTTGGTCAGCACCGTTGGGCCCAGGACCATGCGCCCTGCGTCGATCTTTGGACTCGTCGCTTGAACGCCGTAGAGGTAGGCAGCCACCATCGTATGGGACAACGAAAGAGCAAGCGGCTCGTGGAAGGCTTCAACGGCGATCACAAATGGTAGCCCAGCACACTCGCTTTTCTCCCAGTAGCGCTTGGCCAGCTTTGCAGTAAGAGGGGCTCCGATTCGGATGGCCCAGTCGTTGTGCAAGTAGTTCCATCTCTCGTCGCGGCTATGCTCGTGGAGCGGGCGGCTATGCTGCGCCATCACTCCGGACCGAGAGGGGTTCGTGGTGGTCGCTTCGACAGCGATCCGATGCCCACCTCTCTCAATAAGAAAGTCGGGTGCCTTAGGTCGGTGGATGCTGTACCCCAGCTCTGAGAATCCCGCATGAAGACACAGCTCGAAAACGCGAGCGTCGAAGCCCTGTGACTGGAACTGCTCGACGAAATTTCCGTCCGGATCCAGGAAAGACGCAAAGACATCAAGCATCGTCCGACGAGCAACGAGGCTGTGCGGGCTGCTTCGTATGTACTCGAACACTTTGTTGGGATTCTTGGTGGCCAGATCGAACAGTCCCATGAGTCCTCACGCGTAGAAGGCGTCGCGGCGACGTGTGGTCGTGACCAGGTTGATTCCGACGCTATTCGTTTGATCCCTGATCGAGCCGAGTACTCCGGCCACTTCGTGGCTCGAGACGCTCTTGCCGGCGATGATTTCGTTCAGGCGCTGCGTACAGAAGCTCGCAAGGACATCCGCCACCTGGATTCCTGGCGTCAGGTCCGATTTCTCGAAGCGCAGTGAAAATTTTCCGGGTTCGAAGCGCCAGTTGGGGCCGGCTGTGCCGGTGAGCCGTGCCAAGTCGTCCGCATGGACGTTTGAGTCGAGGGTTTTGGCGTACGCTCGCAGAACGTGGTCGACGTGCAACTGCTCGTCATGCACGACGACCACGGAGCGCGCATCGGACGCGTAGCGGTTCAGGCGGCCATAGAGGTTCGTGAACGCCGGAGCGTGAGCAAGCATGGCGACCGGGTTGCCTGTGCGCGTCCGGTCTGGCTCCGGCAGGAACGCCTCGTGCGCCTGTGAGTCGTGTGTCGCGACACGTCGGTAGGCCTCGAAAGCGTCGTCCGTCATGGCCGTTGCCATTTCGACCAACTCCTTCGCCTGGCTGTCACCTGCGCGCGTCTGGCTTTCGGCTAGAGCGCGGAGCAGAGTCGCTTCGAAGGTTGCCAGCGTGGTCGCGCTCGGCGTCTGGGCAAAGTCGCTGTACGCACCCATCACGGGCGGTCCGAGTTGTTCGACGATGAGGTCCGAAATTGCGTTTGCTGCCTCACGGCTGAGCGGGGCACGCAGATCGAACCAGGGCGCTTTCGCGCATACGTACGTCGCAATGTTGGTGGCGACGTAGTACCACTTGTCCATCAACTCGATGAGGATCGGGACGCCTTCCTCGTACAACATGCCGAGCAGGTCCATCGCGAGAGTTGGCCGCTTCTTCATGGCGCGCCCCTTCAGCTCGGCGCCCAATCCTCGATGCTTCTGCCGCAGACGATCAAGGATGCCAGGCAAACGGGTGCCCTCCGCCGATTCTCCGACGCACGCCAGCGCGAATGATGGTTGCCCATGAAATGCTCCGCTTGGCGCATGCACGATCGCGTCCCCCGTGTTTCCGCTCTCGTCGATGAACACGGCGAGATGCTCAGGACAGGGCAGAGTTGAGATTGGATCGGGGCCGGGCATGTCTATTGACGTCACCTTGATTGCCCGTCCGTACTGCTCGAATCGGACGCGCGACGGAAAGGGCTTCGCGCCACTTCGCGCGGCCGCGCAACATTCGACCGCCCACGCCCCGAGCGCGGTGGGAAGCCGGAGCCAGGCCGGACCTGCATCGCTCTGGATCGTAACCATGCCGACGACTGCTAGGTCGCGTTCACGATCCAACATGACCGGCTCTTTGATGCCGACAGCGCTGAATTCAGACTTTGATGCTGCAAGAAAGGCAGCCCGCAATACATACAGCTCGAGGTGTCCGGTGTTCGGGACGGTCAACTCGGGCAGGGCGAGCCAATCGCTTATGCCTGGCATGCCGTAGTTCTGAATGATTCCCCCGGAAGATGCTAGCTCCTCGGCCGTCAAACGCGCTGCGCAGCGTGCGAAGCGTTTTTGCCTTCGTTCTCGTCAAGCGTGCGCAGTAGCGAGAGCGCGTATTCGTCGGCCGCTTGACGAACGAACTCCTTCCGCACGATCAGCGCAAAGACCAAAACAAAACAGAAATCGCCCAACCAGGCCGCAAACAACGGAGGTCGCGCCAGGCCCGCACCAAAAGGGGACCAGTATGTGACGCTTGTAACCGCGATCGAGGCAGCAACGAGAGAAAGGGCGACGGGTTTGAGGCCAAGGAGATTCCGCCTGAACCCGTATTGCGCATTCTCGCCTTGGAGCAGCTTGTAATCAGGTCCTCTACGCAGTTCGAGCAGGCGGGCGGTAGCGGATCTATAGACGTCGTCTGCTCGTCGAGGATCGCGTCGCTCGTCGCCCTCGTTCGGGAGGCTCAGGTCCGGAGATAGCTGCTGGAGCTTCGCGTGGTAGCGGGCCTTCGTAAACGGGTCGATGATTGCGTTTCGATGCCGCAGAAACCGCGTCGTCGGCCACCCGTCCCATTCCACCAGCAGAACCGACTCGGCCTCTTTGCCACGGGAACGAGCAAGATTTGCGAGAAGCGCGATGCCCCCCAAACCTACCGCGGCGGTCAGGCCAACGCGCAACGTGCTCTCGGTAAACGCGTTCGGCGCCACAGCCGCCGCGGTCCAGATGACCGGAGCGAGCGAAATCAGCGCCGGGTAGACGCGTGCCACGCGCGTGTAGCCATCAAAGAGGGCTCCGAGATTTGGCTTCAAGGCGTTTCTCCTGGTGCCACTATCCGCGCGGCCGTAGCAGCGTCGTGACCCGATCCTTTGCGTCCCTGAATGCTTCGACCGCTCGATCCTTTAGGGGCCGCGCCTGCTCACGCGGAAACCGAGTGGCCGCAGGCGCTCCAAACATGGGCGACGGGGTCGCCTTCATTCGTACCTGACATTCGAGAGTTTTGAACGTTGCCAATGACCCCGTTGCGAAAACCGCAACGCCTATGGCGTCGCGTCCCTCGTGGCGGCCGACGATCATCATGAGACCCCTGCGTGGTGGCGTGCGCCCCTCCGTTAGGATCAAGCCCATGCCGCCAAAGTCTGTCGTGCTTGGCAGAGGCGTCGACACGGGGTGAGTGTGCCACATCCCGACGTAGTTCCCGGCGCCCCGAAAGCGTTGCTCCTTGTCTTTCCACTCCTTTTCGGTTCCTTCGATGCCGCAAACAAACCCGTCGCGCGAATGGTGGCTATCCGGCGGTGGTGGTGAAGCCATGGAGACCCAGATTGTGCGGGTAGCTTCATCCCACTCGCCCCAGAGGAGGCCTCCGGTCTCGACTTGACCACCTAGCCTTGCCGCGTCGGCTTTGATGACGCTACGGATGGCATTCAGCGTGGGTTGCTCAATTCGCACCTCGTAGTCGTACAAATCAACGCAGAAGTCGGGCTCATGCACCAGCCGCTTGTGCATCGAGGCGGCATCCGCCCGTGGCGTCTTGTGGACGTGCGTGACCGCTGGCGGTGGCGCCGCATTGGCCCATTCGCCGGCTACCAGGTTCAGCCCAATCCCTGCGAGCAGCGCGGAATCGGCTGCTGAGCCCACGAACGTGGGTTCGGAGCAGCCCGGTTCTGGTTGAAACGCCTTTGGTGGAGAAGCCGGAAAAAAAGCGTCAGCCTCGGTTGAGGGTTCCCCAAGCAAGTTCACCTTTGTCTTTCGGATGCTGTCCCAGGTAAAGCCGGAGTACTCCGGTCCCACAACGGTTGCCAAGACGCTTCGCGCCTTCTGGTCGATCATGATGGACGCAAGCCGGCATCTGCGCGGGCGCCGCGCTTCTAGTTGCTGGCGAACTGACGCCGACGCCGTCGCATCGATCGTGTAGTCGGCGTCAAACCAGTCGAATGCTTCGGCGCGAAATAGGTTTGCGACGTCGGCATGATGCGTCTCAACCACAAGTTCGGGTCGGATGGCTGCAAGCTGTGCTCGAAGCGCGTCGACTTTTGTCCGACCAATGTCGGCGTCAAAGTACGGCTGTCGGACAAGAATGCCGGGCGTGACGTTGGCTCGATCGACGAGCACCAACTTTTTGGCTCCTGCTCTCGCCAGGGCCAAGGCGACGTTGGCTCCGAGAGCGCCGCAACCCCAAACGGCCACGGCCTTCTCCCGGAAAACAGCGGATGGTGAATCGACGTCGCGGCGAATCGTGACCTCTGCGCGGGCTTCAAGAACCGGGCACCAGCTAATTTCAGAGACCTCCAAGAGGGCCAACATGCTGGTCAGGAGTTCACCCCGGAGCTGCTCTAACTTGTTGCTGTCGTCTTCCTCGGGCACCGTCAATCGCAACCGTCTCGCCGTCTCGCCGTCGAGCGCCCATACGGCGAGGTGCTGGCGTCTGGCTCCTGCAATGCGTCGCATGGGAGCACCTACGACGACGTACATCGGCTCTCCTTCGGGCGCCGCCAAGGCAGCCAGACGGAGGAGCGTCGTCACGCCGCCAATATCGACCCCATGGTCGACCAGCGTTCGTAAGAGAGCATCGCCCTTAGTTGGGTACTCCCACGGCATCGGTTCGCTGAAGAGAATGGCCGGCGCGAGACGGTTGCCCTCGAGCGATTGCGTTCGGTGTATCCACCCGGTGATGTCTATCCGGTACGGGTACTCCTCAAGTCTCGCAAACCCCAGCCAGACCTGATCGCCGAACTCCGGCGCATTGCACTTCGGCACGAAGCTCTTCCCCAGCTTGTACTGCGTGTAGACAGCCGGCGGGTGGAGCGGTGCGTCGTCTGGATCGAGCCGATTCAGCGCTGCGCTGGTTATCCAATCGTGGAGGCGGTCCAGTAGCCCATGCATGCCATCAGACGGATTCCACTCTGCTGATGCCTGATATAGGCAGATGTACTTGCCCCATTGGACATGGGGATACCCCGCGAATCGGGTGTGTCTCACCCACACGCTCGGTTTCTCGAACGGGAACGCCGCGGGGATGGAAATGATGAAGCGTTCGTAGTCGCGGAACTGCAGCCCATCGGGCGCGGTGGGAATGCGTCCGACTCGGATGCTCACGACGAGTATTAGTGGCGACGTATCGGTCTTTGGCTCAATTGCGTCGACCTCTTCCACTACGTCGCTCGCCTCGCAGACGAGCGAGAGTTGCTTGGCGGCGAGCGTCGTGCCGTCACTCACGATTTCTCACCCGAACCCAACTTGCTGCTGGGGTGGCGCCTTGCCTCCGCGCGCAGCTTCGACAGCAGTCCTTAGGCTCAGCTGGCTTGCGCCTGCCACGAGCGCCTTGGCCAGCGCCAACCCCGAGGGCTTCAGCTCAAACTTCACCGGTGCCGGGTCATTTTTGTCGGGATGCGTGTGCGTGCAGATGAAGCAATCTGCATCGATGATCTCCTGGTATCGGCGCCTCGCCCGCCCATGTGGGGGAAGATCGCCTTCGCCGTCGGAAAATGAGTCATTGGCGCTGGCAATGATGTGCGCGCCGGGTCGAGCGTGCTCTTGCAAGAGGTCCATGACGTCGGCGCGGAATCGCTCTTTTTCCTCACCTTCGTCGGCCCAGTGCATGACCTTCTTGGAGCAATGGTGCGGGGCCAACAAGATGTCCCATTCACACTTGTCCGCGTTGCCCTGCTGCTTGCTAACTTCGAAAACTTGTTTGACGGTGAGGTACTCGCGGTCGCCGAAGAAGAGAGCGCTCGCCAAGCTTGCGCCGTCTTTCAGCGTGATTTGGAGCGCGAGGCTGGTGTTGTTGCGAGATTCGGCCATGTCGTCCTTGAAAGGCGCATGAACGAACGCTTCAAAGTCCGTTGAAATGTCTTCGCCATCTAGCTCCGTGACCACCGAGCCGGGGACGGTGAGGTAGTCACGCGGAAAGTCCTTGTAGTCGTCTTCCTCGAACAGCTCGTCGTACCCCACGACGCGCAATCGGTCACCCGCTGCTGCGTTGCCTCCGGTCTCCGTCATCTTGCGGCGGCGCCGATGCGCTTCCTTCCTGAAGGCCTTGGCGGCCTCGCACAACGGCAGGTGTTTCTCGTAGTCGCGAAAGATGCGAGGCGTGTGCCATATTTCGCCGATCACAACCCGGCGCAGCAGCTCCTCGAAGCCTGCAATGTGATCTTGATCGGGGTGGGTCAGCGCGAAAACCGAGAGGTACGGCTTGCCGTTCTTTCGAGGTAGCAGCCGCACGAGCTCGTCGATGACTGGCCAAGCGGGGTCGTCGTCATCCTCCGATCTCTCCATGTGCCGGAGGTCCAGTTGGAACACGACGCGATCGCTCACCACGATGGTGCTGCTGTCGCCGCAACCCACAGGCCAAAACACGAAACCACGCTCGGGAAGTTCGAAATCGTCGCTCATGTCACCGAATCCTTCTTCTCGCTGGGCGCCCCGCCCGATCTAAAGGTCTAGGAGGCTGGCGACGGACTAGCTCCATTCGGGCTTAGCGCAACAAACGTTCAGCACTGCCCAGCAAGTTCCAATAGTTACCAGTGCTTGAGGAGGCTCCGGCACACAGCGTCGTCGCGGTGTGGCTCGGAATAATCACCAGGTTCTGGGACAGGGGGTGGGCCAATCGACCGCATGGCAAGTCGCGGTTGTTTATTGTTGTTCACACCATGACCAAGCCTGAGACGGACTTCCACGACGACGACCGGGCGATGGCACGTCGCGCTGCCTGGCTGCTCAATGGGCACGCGCCAGGGCGCGAACAGCCACCGCCAGATTGGGACCTCGGAGGGTTTGGTCGCGTTGTTGGCAAGCACGGCGGTCTAACACCATTGGCTCACTTCGCGACGATACGTCTCGAGGACGCGATCCGGGGGCACGCTGATCCGCCACCCACAACGCCGAACGATGTCGTAGAGCTGCCGACGAGCGAGCCCTCGCGACGAAACCAGATGCGGGCGCAAGCCTGTCGTCTCGAGAAGCGGACTATCGAGCAGCTGCGCGAAGGCGAGCTGCGGATCGCGAATGCGCTTAGCGATTGGTTGGAAGCCTCCGGAGCGCGGGCAGACGACTACGCTGGTCCGTTAGCCCAGTTTCTCACGGGCGAGCACCACGCAGTGCTAGGGGAGTTGTTGTCCGTCGCGGAGCAACTCGGCACAGTTCGGCTATCCCTTGAGAATTCCTTGCGCCATATCGCCTCGGAGGACGATGGCGATGCGGACCCGTTTCCGAGCCTTTTCGGGCTTCCCAAAGCGGCACGGAACATCGCGCTCGACGACCAGGCGCTGTGCCTGCTCCATGCAGAACATACGCTGGAGGAAGTCGCTTACGTGATGGGCTGGTACTACGGCGACGTTGAGCAGATCGAGAAGCGTACGGCCAAGCGCCTCAAGGAAGCGGAGGAGCGGCGACGGGAGGAGCCGGAGCCAAGTATTGCGTCCGACATGGCCTGGAACTTCTCGGGGTTCCCCTAGAAGTTACTCGCGGACTCACCTCGCTGTTCGTTAATGGTTGACGCATGCCACCGCCAACCGTTCCCAACCCGCAGCTACTGTTAGTTCCGGAAGTCGCCGCCCTCGCACGCGTGTCGATCGGCACGGTTCGTTATTGGATTGCCACCGGCAGGCTCCCCAGCTTGAGGCCAGGGAGGCGTGTGATGGTGCGCCTAACCGCGCTGCAGCAGTTCCTGGCCAACGCGGAGCGGGGCGCGCACGCGGAGCCGGGCCGTGCGCGGTGAAGCGTCCTACGCCCGCTCCGGCAGCGTGCCGCGGGACGCCTCGTGGCTGCACAGGGAACCAAAAGAGGGGGCGAAATGGAGGCTAAGTCGGGCAGAAAGCAGGGCAAAAGTGGCGAGAAATCGCCCGGAAAAGTCCTGCTCTTTCGGTCCGTCGTTCAAAGTCGAGCCGAAAGTGACCAGAGAGCGGGGAGAAGTTACGGTCCCCCAAAGCGATCGGAGCTTGGGGCGTGTCTAGGGCCATTCAGGGCGGCGCGCGCCTCGTCGAGACGGCAGGGAACCCGCGGCTGCTGTCGGCGCTGGCGTATGTGAAGCGCGGATTTGCCGTGCTGCCGTGCGTGCCGGGGGAGAAGCGCCCCGCCACGCGCCACGGCGTGAAGGATGCGACGACGGACAAGGCCTCGGTCATTCGCACTTGGAGCGCGCAGGGCGACGCGAACGTCGCGATCGCTACGGGCGCGGCGTCGAACATCGTGGTGCTCGACGTCGATCCTCGCAACGGAGGAGACGCCAGCCTGGCAGAGCTTGAGCGGCAGCATGGTGAGCTGCCGGATACACTGCGGGTTTTGACCGGCGGTGGCGGACGCCACTACTATTTTCTTGCGGACTGTTCGGTGGCGAGCGGCGTTCTCGCACCCGGCCTCGACGTGAAGGGGGATGGCGGCTACGTGGTTGCGCCACCTTCTGTGCATCCCAATGGCGCGCCGTACCGGTGGGAAAGCGATCCCGCAACGAAGGCGCTCGCTGCACCCCCGGCGTGGCTTGCAGTTTTCAAGGGAAAACGAACCAAAATCGCGTCCGAGGTGTCGGCGCCCGACGCAGCGGTCTCGCTCCTGGGACGCCGGTTTTCGAGTCTCGGCATGCTCGGCCGTGCGCTCGACGGCGGGAAGCGCTCGGTCGTCTGCCCGTGGCGAGCGAAGCACACCACGGGATCGGTGCACGACTCGTCGACCGTGATCTTTCCGGCGAACACCGAGGACGGGCTCGGTGGGTTCCATTGCTCGCATGCGCATTGTGCGGCGCGCAGCGGGACTGAGGTGCTTCGCGAGCTCGAGCGGCTTGCCGCGGCAGGAGCGGCTGAAGAGCAGTGGATGGCCAACCTGCGTCGAACGCCGAAGGGCGAGATCAAACTTAGCTTTGGCAACGTGGTGCAGATCCTCACGCACGACGCGGCCTACGCGAACAAGTTGCGCCTCGACGAAATGCGCGGCGTCGTCGCGATCGGAGCCGTCGAGGTGACTGACGCTGCGATTGGCGCGATCCGCGTGGACTTCGAGAATCGGTACGGCATCCAGGCCGGCGACGCCGAGACGGCGCGTGCCGTGCAGTTGGTTGCGGCGAAGAACGCCTTCCACCCCGTACGCGACTTCATCAACTCGCTCGCGTGGGACGGCGTGCACCGGCTTGATGAGGTGGCGTCGCGGATTCTCCGCGCTCGGGCCGAATCGGAGGACGAGCGCGCCTTGTTAGCGCTCCTCGTGCGCCGCTGGTTCATTTCGTTCGTGGCTCGGCCGCTCTCGCCAGGGTGCAAGGTTGATACGGCGTTGATTCTTGAAGGCGCACAGGGCGTCGGAAAGAGCACGTTCTTTCGCATCCTGGCTGGTGAGTGGTTCTCGGACACGGAAATGGCCCTCGACAAGGACGCGATGATGCAGCTTCGCAACGCATGGGCATACGAGTGGGCAGAGTTGGAGAACGTCACGAGTCGACAGAGCAACTCTCGGGTCAAGGCGTTCCTGACGAGCACCGAGGACAAATACCGCCCACCGTTCGGGCGGGCTGCTGTCACGGTGAAGCGGAGTGGCGTGATCGTCGGCACTACGAATACGCAAGACTTCCTGCACGACCCGTCGGGTAGTCGGCGGTTTTGGGTGGTACCGGTCGGGCTGGTTGATACGGCACTGTTGCGCGAACAGCGGGAGCAGCTGATCGCTGAAGCCGTGGTCGCGTTCCGAGCCGGTGAGCGCTTCTGGCTCAGTGACGAGGAAGAGGCACGCCGAGAGAGGCTTGCTGAACGTTTCGTCGAGGTGGATCCGTGGGAGGACCGAGTCTTCGAGTTTGCCCAAGCGCAAGCCCGTGTGCGCACCACGGACGTGCTGCTCCAGGCGCTTGGCCTTCCGCTCGATCGCCTGACCAAGCGCGACGAGATGCGGGTTGCGGCGATCCTGCGCCGTGGCGGATGGCGCGCAGACCAGGCTCGCGTCGACGGCAAGGTGACGCGCTACTGGGTGAAGGCATCCCGTGGGGACGGCCGGGACGGCGGGGACCATGCCTAGCCGCCGCCTTTTTGCCGCTTTCCCCGCTGTACCAACCTGTTTTCAGAGGTTGGTACAGGTAGCTACAGAGGGACCGACGCACCAACCCCGTCCCGACGGCAGCGTCGGCGGGTCGACGGTTGGAACGAAACCCTTTCGAGGAGTTGTGACCCCGTCCCAACCGTACCGTCCACTTTCGCCAGCCTTCGCGGGCGCAGCCCAAACGGTGGTCAGTGTCTAACGACACGCGGATCGTGGTGGTCGCGCTCGACGAGTTGCGCGGCCTGCTCGCGGAGGCGGTGCGGGGTGCGCACACGGTGCGAGCGGACGAATGGGTCGACGCGCGCAGCTCCGGTCTGGGTCGTCGTCTCTTCCTCCGCCTCGGACGCGAGGGAGCCTTCCCGATCTTCAAGCGTGGTCGCTCGTACGTTGCGAAGCGATCCGACGTCGACGCCTACATCGAGCGTCAGCGCGTGCCGCCGGCACCGCCCGAGCCCGAGTCCGATCCTCCCCAGCCGCCGCCCGGTTCTAACGACCCGATCGCAGCGGCGCTGGCAGCAGGCCGGCTGCGCGTCATCAAGAAGTGTCCATGAATCGCGACCTTACGCGTCTCGTCTGTTCGTAGGACTGACCGTCAGGCAAGGATCGAGAGAAGCATGGCCAAGCAAGCTCGCGGCACCGTCAAGTATCGGCCCGGTCGTGATGGTGGACCCGGGGCGTGGTTCGGTCGATTCACGGCGGTGGACGGCTCCCGGCCTTGGGTTGAGCTTGGCCCATGGCCGAACAGCCCGCAGGGGCGCGCTCGCGCGAAGGAGACGGCTGCGCATCACGCTCCGCGCTTCAAGGCTGAGGGCTTCGTCGCGACGCCGCAGCGCGGTCCGAAGGCGAAGGCAATGCGCCTTGGCGCGCCGGCCTGGTGGGACGACTACTTCAAGCACCGCGAGGCGCTCGGCTTCGACTCGAACGAGGGCGTGTATCGAACGCACATCCAGCCCACGCTCGACAAGCCCTGGGTGGAGGTCACGCCCTCGGACTGCGAGCGGCTGCGCGACGCGTTCGACACGAAAGCGCTCGATGGCAAGGCCTCGCCCAAGACCATGTTCAACGCCTGGACGGTCTTCACGACCGCTGCGAAAGCTGCCGCGGGCCAGTGGAAGAAGGACAAGCCCAAGAAGCTGCGCGTTCGCGCCGACAACCCGTGCATCGGCATCGCGCCGCCTGACATGGATGACGCCAAGGAGCTGCAGTGGCTCTACCCCGATGAGTTCCTGCAGCTCGTCTCCTGCACGCGCGTGCCGGTCGCCGCGCGCCGGCTCTACGCGCTGGCGACATACCTGTTTGTTCGAGCTGGCGAGCTGAAGGCGCTCGATTGGAGTGACGTCGACATCGAGCGGGGCATCGTTTCGATCCGCGTCGCCTGGGACCGCGACACCGGCGAGATCAAACAAACCAAGACGGGCAACAAGGGCATCCGCCACTTCGCGATCGAGGCGAACCTGATGCCACTCCTGCGCGCCATGCACGCCGAGGCGAACGGTACCGGCCCCGTCATCACGATGCGCCAGCAGAAATGGTGGGCGACGGATCTCCGAAAACACCTCGAAGCCGCTCAAATCAAGCGCGCCGCGCTCTTCCGCAACGACTCGACGAGCAAGCGGCTGCGCTTCCACGACTTGCGCGGTACCGGGCTCACTTGGATGGCCATCCGCGGCGACGACGCGCTCAAGATTCAGCAGCGCGCGGGTCACACCACGTTCGACATGACCCAGAAGTACATTCGGACCGCCGAAGCGGTCGGGGAGGTCATTGGCGACGTGTTCCCGGCGCTGCCGGGGAGCCTGCTAAACACAACCAACGGCCTTGCGAATCGTCCTAACGATCCGCAAGCCGTTGATCTTGTTGTGGAGGCGCCGGGAATTGAACCCGGGTCCGCGAGGCGTCCAATCAGCTTTCGTTCACGTGCGTAGTCGGATTACCCAACCGACGGGGTTCGACATATTCGGTTGCCGAGCCTAGCTCCAGATTTTCTCGGCCCCGCCACCCAGAGCATTGGCGGGACCCAGCTTTAGTGATGACGCCCTTCCGATACCAAAACTATCTCTCGGTTGGACGGCTCTACTGTTTCTTAGGCAGCGAGAGCGATTGCATTGTCGTTTGCA
>Ga0164241_10005121_pt1 | contig 12398 bp, 9 predicted proteins | sample OricomyardsoilBY_FD_108780 | JGI IMG/M metagenome (GOLD analysis project Ga0164241, IMG submission 108780) | Backyard soil microbial communities from Emeryville, California, USA - Original compost - Back yard soil (BY) | ecosystem: Environmental > Terrestrial > Soil > Unclassified | place: USA...
CCTCGCTCGATTCCATCACCCGGAAGCCGACCGCGTCGGCAGGCAAGAACACGATCGGCGGGTTGATGGGCTCGAGGTCGATGGTCATGGCCATCGCGCCGCGTGGCACCCCGGTGGTCCAGATGTAGCTGCCGTCCTGGGGGGCTGCCTGGTGCAGGGGTCGCGTCCGCGTCCAGGCCGCGCCATCGTAGCGATCGAAGGAGGTGCCGCGCAGGTATAGCGCCAAGCGCGCTGCAGGTACGGGCGGTGCATCCATCACGTGCACGCGCATGGCGATGGTGGGGTCGCTGCGCAGCTTGCCCACACTGCCCAGATCGACCCGCGTGGAGAAGCCGATCATGCGGCTCGAACGCGAGTGATTCAGCAGCAAGAGCGACAGCCCGACGCGCGGAAACAACAGGAACAAGAGCGCGGTGAAGATGAAGACCGGGATGGACAGGCTGCAGGTGACCAGCAGAAAGCCGCGGCTGATCACGCGCCGGCTGCGCAGGATGCGCGGTACGTCTACGGGGAGGCCGGTGCGGTCGCGCGCGCCCTGGCGGTAGTTGCCCTCCACTTCGCGGCGCAGGTGGCTGAGCACGAGGGCGCCGGGAGCGATCACCAAGAAGCCGACCAAGCTGAGCGCGTACGCCAGGCCTCCGCCGAGCACGGTGCCGGCCACGAGGTGCAGGAGCGCGAGCAGAATGATCTGCTGATCGTGGGCGGCGCCGCGCCGGGTGGCCACGCGGATGACCTGCAGAGCAGCTGCAAACTCCACTGCGAGCTGCAGCAGATCGCCCCCGCTGGCGGCGCGGGTGAGCTGCACACCGAGCAGCGTCAGCGAGGCAAAGACGCCCAGACTGCGCAACCTCGGGTGATCCTGGAAGCGCTCCGGGATGAACACGGCGAACGCCATGCACACTCCCGTGAGAATGGTCATCGTCAGATCGAGCTCGCCGCCGGTGAGCAGGGACAACAGACCCAGCGTGGCCAGCGCATCGGTCATGATCCGATGGACGAGCCCGAACTTCATACTCGCATCCTCTTGCCCGCGGCACCGCTCGGCGGCACCGGCTCGCTCTCGAGCGCCCGGGCTCGTGGGGCGGGCGGGCGCACGGGGCTCTGCGGCTTGGTGGCGGCGCGGGCGATTCGGCGTGCGGTGTGCGTGGAGCGCTGCCCCACCGGAGACGACTCGACCAGTGCCAGGAAGCGCAGTACCGGGTCGGCGCCGACACTGCTGTTGCCGATCACACTCTCGCCAGCGGTGCTCTGTACGGTGACCCAGTCACCACGCTTGATGTGGGCCACCGCGCGCGACGCCACCTCGCGAATGCGCACCTCGAACTGATCGAGCCAGGCCGTCTCCGGCGCCTCGCCGGGATGCTCCGAGTCCAACATCAGGTGTACCTGGCGCGAGGTCTCACGCGCCCGTTCGCGCAGCACCATTTGCCGCCCGCTTGCGCTCTTGCGCCAGTAAATGTCGCGATGATCGTCGCCCTCGCGCATCGGGCGCACGCCCATGATTTCATCCCCCGAGCCCGGCCCGAACTTGCCGTCCGCCACCAACGAGCGCGCGTCGGCTTTGGCCGGCAACTCCAGAGGGTCGGTGGCGGGGTAGATGATGATCTCGCCCTCCGCGCCCGTTTCCCGTGACTTCTCGAAGAGCCCGAACGGAAAGCGCGTGGCGATGCGAAAACCGACGTGGCGGTCGCGACCACGCCGAGCCGGCGTGCGCCGATAGGCGGCGATCTGCGCCGAGTCCGGGCTGATCTTGAGAAAGAAGCAGCGCTTGTCCGCAGGCTGACCCTCGCGCAGGTCCTCGATCTCGATCGCGTAGCTCGGGATCTTGCCCTTGTGGTTGTGGACCTCGACCTCGACCAAGTGGGGACGGCCCACCTGGGTGCGCGGCGGCAAGCGCCGCACGACAGTCAGACGTCGCAAGCTGAGCTCGCTCATCACGCTCGACACGACGATCAGCGCCAGCAGCATCCCGAGCAGCAGGTACAAAAGGTTGTTGCCGGTATTGATGGCGGCGAAGCCGACGCCAAACGTGATGCCGATGAAGTACTTGCCTTCGCGCGTGACGCGCAGCTTGCGCGGCGGGCGCCACCAGGAGCGTTTGCCGAGCAGTGTCGGTGCGGAGCTGGGCCGCCGTTCCGGACGGCTGCTGGTGACGCCGGAAGGTTGCGCGGGGTTGCCGGGCGCGGGGGCGCCCGACGCCGTGGGCGGAACCGACATGGGACGCGCCGGCGTGGAGTCGCTGGACTTGCGCTTGCGGGCAGAGCCTGGGTCTGAAGCAGCCACTACAACGGCACGGGGACTCGCCCAACGATGTCCCGCACCACGCTCTCCGCTTCTTCTCGGCTGGGCACGTAGCCTTCCGCGTGGGCGGCGAGGCGGACGCGGTGGGCCAAGAGAGGCACAGCGAGTTCCTGGATGTCGTCGGCGATGCAATAGCCTCGCCCGTGCACCATGGCACGGGCGCGGGCCGCCTGAGACAGGTTCTTGGCAGCACGGGGCGAGGCGCCCAGCGCCAGCGCGGAAGATGCGCGCGTCGCCGCTACCAAGGCCTGCAGGTACGTGGCAAGCGCATGGTCGATGTCTACCCCGTCCACCTCCTGCTGGAGCATGCAGAGCTCCTTTGGGTCGAGTACGGCCTTGACGCGATCGACGCGGTCGAGCGCGGGCTCCAGGATCAACCGCGTCTCGACGTGCGCCGGCGGATAGCCGATGCTGATGCGCAGCATGAAACGGTCCAGCTGCGACTCGGGCAGCGGGAACGTACCCGCGAAGTCTTGCGGGTTCTGCGTGGCGAGCACCAGGAAGGGTTCCGGCAAGCTCAACGTCTGCCCGTCGATCGAAACTTGCCCATCCCCCATCGCCTCGAGCAGCGCAGACTGCGTGCGCGGGCTGGAACGGTTGATCTCGTCCGCGAGCAACACGTGACTGAAGATCGGCCCGCGCCGCAGCGAGAACTCACTGCGCCGCTGGTCGTAGACGGAGACACCGAGCAGGTCGCTCGGCAACAGATCGCTCGTGAACTGAACGCGATTCATCTTCGCGCCGATGGCCCGGGCCAGGGCGCGCGCCAGCGTCGTCTTGCCGACGCCCGGCACGTCCTCGATCAGGATGTGCCCTCGGGCCAAAAACGCGATCGTGGCCAGCTCGACCACGGCGGGTTTGCCCTCCAGCGCACTTTCGACGACGCGTCGAAACTCCGCCAGACGCGCAACTCTTTCGGCATCAACGGCGAGGGCGGAAGACGACATTCTTGGCAATCGTAGCACGGTAGGAAACCGCGTTCGCATGGACAATACGGCCCATGAGGCGCTGGGAGATACTACCTCGACCGCAAAACGTCAGCGGAAGATCTCAACGCGGCGCGGCTCGCACCCTCGGCTGATCGCGGTCGCCCAGCTCTGGCACCGCGATCTCGCAGTGATCCCTGCTGACCTAGGTCAGGGTTGCGGAGCACCGGTAGGGTGACCTGCGACCCCGCGAGGAGCATTGGCGCTTATATACCGTGTGACTCGATCCGAAACGAGCTTTGCCCGTGTCTGGGGGAGAGCGGCGGCTCGGCTCGCGGGTCAAGTGAACGACTCTCGCTCGCACTCGCACGATCCGCGAGATCCGGGAGCCCGGAGCAGTGTAGATCGCGGGCCCGTGGTCGGCATTTCTCGGATCGAGGTGCAGGGCGTGACTCGCCTGTTCGGGGCGAGTGTCGCCCTTCGCTCCGTCGACGTGGAGTTTGAGCCTGGACCCATCACGTTTGTTCAGGGCCCGAACGGGGCGGGCAAGAGCACGCTGCTATCGATCGTGGGCACGGCACTCCGGCCGTCGAAGGGTACGGTCGTGTACGCACCGTACGGCGGTTCGCGCCAGGTCGCGCGGCGCTACATCGGCTGGGTGGCGCACGACTCTCACTGTTACTCCGAGCTCAACGGCCGCGAGAACGTCGAGTTGGCGGCGCGCATTCATGGGCTCGAACCCAGACCGGCGTGGCGTGCGGTGTGTGCGCGTGTGCAAGCGGAGCGGTTTGCGGAGCAGGCCGTCTCGACACTGTCGCGGGGCCAGCGCCAGCGCATTGCCTTGGCGCGGGCCCTCGTGCATTCACCCTCGGTGTTGCTGCTGGACGAACCTTTGACCGGTCTGGATGCCGCGAGCGTGCAACGCATGGAGAAGATCCTCCTGGAAGAACGCGATCGCGGCACGATCGTGATCGTGATCAATCACACGGCAGGCATGGCCGAGCGCCTCGAAGGGCGGAAAATTTTCATGCAGCAAGGGCGCATCGAGCGGATTGAGGAGCCCTGACGCCGGCCCGCTGGTACCGCGGTTCCCTCCAGGTCCACTGCCCTTGTTTGTCCCAGAGCCGCGCCGGGTGGGTGCCCCGCGGCGTCGAGGAGTGCCTGAGTCCCTGGGAGGTGGCAGGTGTGCCCCAGATCGGCTTCGCCTTGGCGGTTTTTCGCTTGCGGGGCGGTTTTGCGGACACAACACTGAAGCACGATGCATCAGGGTAGCAGTTCGGTCGTCATTTTTTGCCTCGTCGTGGCCCTGGTGTTCCAGGTTTGGGTCACGGTGCGCTTGCGCCGCACGCCCCTGTTTGATTCGCCGCAGAAGAACGCGCAGACCAAACTGATCTGGCTCGTACCGGTGATCGGCGCCGCCATCGTCTTCTCCGTGCTCGTGGGAGAAGAGCAACACGAGCGCCGCCACGACGACCGCGGGCAGTCGAGCTGATTCGGTCCGCGTTCTAGCTCACGCCCATCGAGGTCTGTCCGCAAGCGCACATCCTTCTCGATGCCATCGTCTCGGTGACGCCGGCAGCCAACCGATCACGTCCTCAGCGCGTTGGCTCAGCTCCGATCGCCGTCGTCGAGCAGGGTGCGCTCAGGGTGCTCAGGGCTCGGGCAGGTACGTGACTTCGCACTGGCCCGCGTTGCAAGCGGCCTGCGGCGTTCCGAGCGGCGGCAGGCAAGGCAACTCAGGCTCGGCGGGGCAACCGAGGGACTCGGCCGCGCCGCAATAGAGACTCTCCGTCGCCGCGATGCCCCGCTGTAGGTCCGCGAGCGCGCCGCTGGCCACGCTCTGGACGTTGCTGCAGCTGGGCACGCAGCGGAGGCCTACCTCGGCCAGCGAGCAATCGGCGTCCTCGGAGCAGGTGTGCGAAGCATCGTCGAGCAGGGTGGTCACGCGCGCAGCGGCCCGCGCCGGCAGTTCGTCGCAGCTCAGCGTGGAGATTGGCACGCAGCTTCCATTGCAGGCCAGGACGGGAGCGCCCTCGTTGCAGACCGAAAACAGGGGCACGCACCCTTGGTCATCGATCTCCTTGCACAGAGGTGCGATGTCCTGCACGAGCGCCGCGGCAGCTGCTTGCGCGCCCGACTGCGACGCGATCACCCCTTGGCAACTGGAGTAGCAGCTCGCGCTGGGGCGGGTGAACACGCACTGTTCATCCCGCTGACAGCTCTTGTCCACGTCAGCGAACCCGGCCGAGCCCCGCGCCGCCAGCGTCCGTTGCAAGTCCGGGCAGGCGCTGCCGGCGTCTCCATTGTCGCCGCTCGCCTGCACGCTCACCTGCACCGTCTGCGAGCCGCTGCCGTTCGAGACCGTCACCTCGTACTCGTCCTGCGCCGAGCCCGGCACGACGATGTTTACCGAGCCGTCGGCACGCGCAGTGGCCTCGGCGCTGGCACCCGTGGTGCGGTTGGTCACGCGCACACTCGCGCCGGGGCTGATGGCGCCGGCGTCTCCCACGACCTCGACGCCGCTGTCGCGCAGCTTCACGTGCAGCTTCTGCTGCTCGACGACGGGCGGGTTGCCAGTCTCCGTGCTCTGCTCCACCGCGCCGCCGCAGCGGCCGAGCAGCGGCGGACAGACGGCGATCAGGAGCCAGGGGAGGGAGCGGGTGAGCATGGAGTGTTTCATGTCGAGTCCTTGACTGTCGGCGGACCGGGTAACGGCGCGTCTTCGGCCGTGTCGTGGCTCAGTGGGAAGAGCTGGAAGTTGACCTGAACGACCTGGCTGGGCTGGCGCTCGCTTTCGGCGAACTCGAGCAGCTCGCGCCGGAACGCCCGGATGCGTTCCTTCAAGCGGGCGAGCCCGTCGGAGCCGAGGCACAGCGTGAGAGAGGAAATGTCGCGTTCCTGGGCGGGCACCAGCGTCATGGCGGCGTTCGCGCGCTGCATCATCTCGGCATGGTAGTTGGTGATGTGCATCCCCGCGGTCTCGGGCCCGGTGGACACGACGCGCGTACCTTGACGTAGCTGCCCCTCGGGGCCGCGTTCGAGCAGCCCCAGCTCGAGCAAGGTGTCGAGCGCTTGGCGCGCTTCCGCTGGCTTGATCGCGGGGCGCAGGCGCTCGGCGATCCACTCCGGGTCTTCGCGGAAGCTCGCACTCAGGGCCAGCTCGCGAATCGCTGGGAGGTAGCCGTGGGAGTGGTACGCCGCCTCGCGCAGCTCCAGCTTTTGCGCGCGACGGTAGCGACGAAAGCCGCTCAGCCTCTCGTACTGCTGGTTGCGCTCCTGGTTGTCGCTGGCCTGATTGAACGCGACCAGTGTCACAAAGTACTCGGCCGCATCTTGCCCGAGGCCGCACGCCTCCGCGAAGCGGCGCGCCATGTCCCCGGTCAGGTTGCGGCGCCCCTGAATGACCAGTTGCAGGTAGTTGGGGGCACCGAGTCCCGCTGCGTTGGCGAAGGCGCGGTAGGAGAAGCCGCGCGGCTTTTTGTGCTCGTAGTACGCCGCGAGGAAGGCCCGGTAGTCATGGTACCGGAACACATCGATCGGGCAGCGCAGCCGCTTGCGGGCCTGGGTGGGCACGACATAACCGTTCCACGCGGTCTGCCGTCACGCCAACCCTGTGCGTTGAAACCGTATTCTCGAGAATACGTTCCTGTCCCTTAAATTTCTAAATTACGCGCGTGGTATCGAAGAGTTGCACTCCTGGGGCAGGTCCGGCGTCGTGCCTGCGGAGGACCTCCCGGGCATACAGCGTGTCGACTCCACGCGGCCCGGAACGAGACGCTCCAGCGCTGCATCCAGCCGCTGCTAATCCATCAAGACGAGGTCGTCTTTGTGCACGACGACGGCTGCTGGAGTGTCCATGGGCTCGGCGCCGGGTCCGGCATCGCGGTAGGCGCCAGCGACACGCGCGAGCTCGAGGGAGCTCAGCCGGGACAAGCCGCGCGCGATGTCTTCCCCCCCGGGGCCGAGCAGGCGCACGGCGTCCCCGGGATCGAACTGACCGCGCACGCCGAGCACGCCGATCGGCAGCAGGCTCTTTTTGCCGGTCTGCAGCGCTGACATGGCCCCCGGATCGACCACGATCGCGCCGCGCGGTCGCAGCGTGAAGGCGATCCAGTGTTTGCGCGCCTTGAGTGCGTTGCCGCGTGGCTCAAACAAGGTCCCGACATCCTCCCCGCCGAGGATACTGCGCAAGATGTTCGGCGCGTGCGCCTGAGCGACCACCGCGCGCGCTCCGGAGCGGCAGGCTTTGCGTGCGGCTTCTACCTTGCTCGCAATGCCACCGCGCCCCTGGGCGCCGACCGCTGCGCGATGCTCGAACACGGCCTCGCTGGCGGCAAACGTGGAGATGCGCTGCCCGTCCGAGTCGAGCACGCCTTCGACGTTGCTGAGCAGAATCAACAGATCGGCGTTGACCAGCGGGGCGACCATGGCTGCCAGCTGGTCGTTGTCGCCGAAGCGGATCTCCTCGGTCGATACGGTGTCGTTTTCGTTGACGATGGGTACGGCGCGCGCGTCGAGCAGGGCACCGAGCGAGGCGCGCGCGTTGTTCAGGCTGACCCGCTTGGAGAGGTCGGAGTGGGTGAGCAGCACCTGGGCCACACACAGGCCGTGCACGCTGAACGCCTCCGCGTAGCGATTCATGAGCAGGCTTTGACCGGCAGCGGCGGAGGCCTGAAGCTGGGGGATCTCTTTGGGCCGCCGACGATAGCCGAGGCGCCGCCAGCCGAGGGCGACAGCTCCGCTCGAGACGAGCAAGAAGCTGGCGCCGCTGGCGCTCAATTCGGCGACCTCCTCCGCCAGCGCGGGGATCAACTCTGGATGATCGGCCAGTGCATTGGAGCCGATCTTGACGATGATGCGCCGCGAACGGGCGAGGGCTTTGCGTCCTGCTTCCATGTCAGGCGCCTCCCGGAGCCGGCTGGGGGAGTGGGGCGGGTGAGGGCACGGAGGGTGGGGGCCGCAGCCGCAGCGGACCGAGCTCGACGATCGGGGCGTCCACCAGCGCCGCGGCCTCCAGCAGAGGACCGGTGCCGCGTTTGCCGACGTCCGCCACGAGCAAGCCGAGGCCGTTGCCCGCGGGGCGCGAGCGCACCACATAGCCTGTCTCCGCCAGGCGCAGCGACAGCGCTTCGGCGTGACGCAGCACCACGACGCGATAGCTCCCCTCGGCGGCTGCCAGTTCTGCGTAGCGACCGCGCATGCACGGACCGTGCTCGTCCTGGAAGAGCAGCTCGTCGCTCGACTGCACGAAGGCGTCTTGTTCGACGTTGCCCGGCAGCTCCGCCACGGACACCAGTGCCCGGCGGCCGCGCAGCGCCCTCTTCAGCACGAGCCCGAGCTCGGCACAGCCGGACGGCTCGAGCCCCGCAAACGGCTCCTGGAGCGCGACGGCCAGGGGCTGGCCGAGCGTGGCGGCAGCGACGGCCGCGCAGCGACGTTCCGGGGCGCTCAGGCGACCGAGCGGTTTGTTCAACCGCGCTTCGAGACCGAGCTCGCGCGCGTGCTCGTGACCGCGTGCGCTGGCGGTACGGCGCGACTGGCCCAGCAATGCACCGCTGTGAGAGAGCACCTCGCTCAGGGTCCAGGTCGGGGGAAACGGTGCGTCCGCCAGTATCAGGCCCACGCGACCCGAGGCCGCTGCGCCCTCGGCAGCCACGCCGGCGATGGAGAGCGTGCCGCCCGAGAGTCGGCGCTGTCCCGCCAAGAGCTGAAACAGCGCGCCCCACGCGCCGACCAAGACGAGCAGCGGGCCTTCGGCCACGAACTCGCCGAGTTCGAGGTCGCTGCCGGCAAAGCGAGGCCGGTCGCAGCTGAGCAGCGGGGCGTTCACGGCTGGAAGTCTTCGAGGCGCATCAGCGGTAGCCGGCTCGGATAGATCAAAAATGGAGCGAGCGCGTCGCCCACGTCCTCGACGCGTCCGAGCAGCGCGTCCCGCGGCACCGAGCGGAGCAGCGCCTCGACCCCCAGCCCGCCGAGCAGCGGAACATCGGTGGAGCCGTTCGGTTGGTCGGCGTTCGCGCCCGCAATCCCGAGCAAGCGTCCGAGCAGACTGGTCTCGATCCTGGGGAGCTCGATGATCGGCGCGTAGTCCGGCAGCTCTCCGAGTTTGCGAGCGTACGCGAGCGCCTGGCGCAGCCCGCCGATTTCGTCGACGAGGCCGTTGGCCTTGGCTTGTTCGCCCGTCCAGACGCGACCTTGCCCGACGCCGTCGACCACCTTCTTGTCGAGCTTGCGGCCGTCGGCGACGCGCTGCAAAAACAGATCGTAGAACTGCCGCAGCTGGCGCTCGAGCTGGGCGCGCTCGGACGCGGTATACGGTCGATAGAAGGCATCGGCATCCGCGCGGTCGGCGGTCTTGTAGACTTCCACGTCAACGCCGATGCGATCGAGCAGTCCAGAGATGTCCGCTTTGCCGTAGAAGACCCCGATGCTACCGGTGATGGTGGAGGGGTTGGCAAAGATGCGCGTGCCGGGCGCGGCGATGTAGTAACCGCCGCTCGCCGCATAGCCGCCCATGCTGACGATGACCGGTTTGACCTTGGCGGTCAGCGCGACCTGACGCCAGATCACGTCCGCGGCGATCGACGAGCCGCCGGGGGTCTCGACGCGCAACACGACCGCCTTGATCAGCGGGCTCTGGCGCGCGCCCTCGAGCGCATCGGCGATGGTGTAGGAGCCCGCCGTTTCCGCACCGATCAGGGGCACGTGCCGGCTGCGACCGTCCGCCATGTCGCCCGAGACGTAGATCAGGGCGATCGAGGGCTGCGCCGCCAGGCGCTCGGGTGCGGGCGGGACGCGGTCGTCCTCCTTGAGCTCCGTGGAGTGTCCGAGCAGGTTGCTCAGCTCCTGATCGATCTGATCATCGAAGGCGAGCCCATCGACGAAGCCGACGCTCTTGGCTTGCTCTGCCAGGAAGGGGCCCTGCTTGGCGGCCGCGCGCACTTGCGCAAAGCTCAGGTGCCTGCCCGAGGCCACGCCCTCGGTGAACTGGCGTTCGGTCTGTTGCAGCAGATCGATCTTGTCGGCGCGTGAGACCTCGCTCGAAGCGTCGTTAGTAAAACGCTCGGGCGCGGACTTGTGTGCGCCGATGCGGATCACGTCGGCCTTGATGCCGAGGTTGCCGAGGAGGCGCGCGAGGTACAGGTAGCGCGCTTCGAGGCCGGCAAACTGCAGGCCGCCGGCGGGGTTGAGCAGGATCTTGTCGGCGGCCGAACACACGTACAGGTCGGTGGCGTCCGCGTCCTCCAGATGACAGAGCACGCGCTTGCCGTTTTGTCGCAGCAAGAGCAGCGCATCGCGCAGCTCCTGGGCGTGCGCCAGGGTGTCTGCAGGCCGGGTGCGCAGCTCGAGCACCACGGCGTCGAGCCGCTCTTCGTCCTTGAGCGACCAGAGCTCGCGCAAGAGCGAGACGTGTTCGCGCGTGTCCGGGGTTTCTTCCAGACGCAGCCGCACCGAGAAGCGACCGAAGTTGATGCCGACAGGTTCGGGGAAGCCGCGCGCCGCCAGGCCCCCCTGCATGTTGAACGAGCCGCCCTCTCCGAGGCCGTTGCCGTCCACGCCGTTGCCAGCGAAACCCGTGGCGTTCACCTCGAACGAGCCATCGTTGCGATTCAGATACACCGCGAGCCCAGCGGAGGCGATCCAGGCGCGATTGTTGCTGTTGCCGGGATCGCTGATCTCGACCTCTCCGCGCAGGCGGCCCACGTACGGGATGTCCACGCCAAGCGTCGCCCGAGGCACCCAGACATCGATATCGTCGACGTATTTGCCTTCGAGACCGAGCTCCACGGCGCGCGTACCCAGGGGGCGGAGCGCCAGCGCCGCCGCATACGAGGCGGACAGGGTGCCCGCCAGGTTGCTTGGCGCGTTCATGTTCTGACCGACGAGCGAGATGCCGAGCTCGTCGAGCCAGCGAAAGGAGGCGCCGAGCGAGTAGGCGAAGAGATCGTCGCCGAACTGGCCTTTCGAGAACGAATGCTGGAGCGTGCCGCCGAACGCAAACGATTTGCTGGAGCGCACGGCCAGACCCCAGGTCAACCACTGGTAGTTGGAGTAGTTGGAGCCGACGTCGCTCCCGAGGTTGGGCGGATCGACCAGGTCGACCCGCAGCCCTGTGGCGAGCGAAAAGGGCAGCGGCACTGCCATGGCCAAGGCATGCCCGCGCCAGGGGACGAGCACGTCGTCCGGCATGAAGGTGCCCGTCCAGCGCAGCTCGCTGCCGGGCAGAAACCCGAGGTTGGCAGGGTTCAGCGCCAGCGCCGTCGAGTCGTCTGTGCTCGCAATGCTTCGTCCCAGCTCTGGCAGGCGCTGCTGCTGCACGACCGGCGACTGGGCTGAGCTGGGCCCCGCCAGGCCGGCGATGGCCAGGAGAGTGAGCGGACGGAGGAATTTTTGCATCGATCGCCTGGACTCTGGGTCAGCCGGAGGGAAGTCGGCGCGGGCAGACTAGTATCCCGGCTCCATCGAGGCGATGGGTATTTCGCTGCCCCCAATGGGTGAGGGACGCCGAAATTCCTCGCATTGTTCGCGTCTCCGCTCCGTGATCGCCCCTCCGGGCTCGGGCAGGTGCGCGCCGAACTGTCAGAGCTTTACAAAACCGCTGGCTTTGGGCTGCCCTTCGGCAAGAATCCTCGAGCATGTCGCAGCGCAGCGGTCAGCGGCGAGCGTCCCCGAAGCTCGGGGGCAGGCGCGTCCCCTTGGGGTTCGGCGCGCGCCGCTCCGGCTGGCTCGTCTCGTTCGGCGCTTGGCTGCTCCAGAGCCTGGCGCTGCCGCTCGGCGCCGGGGCGGAGCCGGTGTTGCACGAGTACATCGACCTCGGACCGGGCCAGGATCCCGTGGAGCCGGTGGTCACCGGGCAGCGTCCGGAGAGTGACCGCGGTGAGCCGGAGGTGAGCGGGGAGGAGAGCGATGTGGGCTCCGGCGGTCTCGACCCCGCAGCTTCGGATCCAACAGCTGCTCCGCAGGGAGACGGCGCGTTGACGCCGGGAGCTCCCTTCGCCATCGATCGCGATACGACGCGGCCGAGCCGGGTCAGCTACGAAGATCCCTTCACGCCCAGCGTGGTGCCGTTCAAGCGCGGGCTGGTCTACGACGCGGTGACGGCAGACGGGGAGCTGATCGTGCGCGAGGCCCGCCTGAGCGCGATTCCGGGCGCGGGCGCGGTGCTGCCGA
>Ga0164241_10005122_pt1 | contig 12397 bp, 12 predicted proteins | sample OricomyardsoilBY_FD_108780 | JGI IMG/M metagenome (GOLD analysis project Ga0164241, IMG submission 108780) | Backyard soil microbial communities from Emeryville, California, USA - Original compost - Back yard soil (BY) | ecosystem: Environmental > Terrestrial > Soil > Unclassified | place: USA...
AAGCCAACAACGAATATAGTGTAGTAAGTGCCCGCACGTTTAGCATGGATGAGGTAACACGTTATAGCGGTGGCCGTAACGATGTGGGCCGCTTGGTTGCCAACTATGCAGGCGTAGCCACCAGCAGCGATGCCCGTAACGATATTGTGGTGCGCGGCAACTCGCCTACCAGTGTACTTTGGCGCATAGATGGCATACCTGTACCCAGCCCTAACCACTTCTCAACCTTAGGCACAAGTGGCGGACCTGTAAGTGCGCTTAACACCAACATGCTTAAAAACAGCGATTTTTTAACGGGTGCATTTGCGGCTGAATATGGCAATACCAACAGCGCTGTTTTCGATTTAAATTTTAGGAGCGGCAATACACAAAAGCACGAGTTTATGTTGCAGGTGGCAGCCTTTAGTGGTTTTGAATTTACCGCCGAAGGGCCCATGAACAAAGCTAAAGATGCCAGCTACCTGATAAGTGCGCGTTATGCCTTGGCAGGTATTGCCGCAAGGTTACACCTACCCATAGGCACGGGTGCATCGCCTAACTATTCCGACCTTAGCTTTAAGTTCGATTTGCCTAACAAAAAGAAGATTGGCAAATTTTCAATTTTCGGTGTAGGTGCATTTAGCTATATTAATTTTATTGGTAGCAAAACCACCGAAACCGATTTGTTTGCCGATAAGTATAGCGACCAATATGTAAAATCGGGTTTTGGCATATTAGGCATAAAGCATAGCATACCTGTTGGCAAAAATGCCTATGTAAAAACTATCCTTTCGGGCTCAATAGGTATTGCCACTTTAGACCAATACGAATACCCCGATAGCGTTAACCGCAAGTATGTAATTAAGGGCCGTGACTATAACACTGTACTACGTTTATCATCATACTACAACCGTAAGTTTAGCGCTAAAACCAATTTGCGCACAGGCATGTTAACGGAGGTGTACTTTCTGAAAACATTAACCGATAACCGCCAAAAAACTACCGACTGGGTACACCAACGCAACTTTGACGGCGCGCTAAGTTTACTACAACCTTTTGCACAAATTCAATACAAACCTGTTGAGGTAATAACCCTTAATTTTGGTGTGCACTTGCAATATCTTACCATTAACAACTCGTGGAGCGCCGAGCCACGCGCAGCTATTAGTTACCAACCGCATCCGCGCCATACCATATCATTAGCATACGGCTGGCATAGCCAAATGCAACCGCTGCCTGTGTATTTTTACCGTGCACCGCTGCCATCGGGCGATTACGATAACAGCAACAGGCAATTAGATTTTACACGCGCACACCACATAGTATTAGCTTACGATGTAAAAATTGCGAACGACTGGCGTATAAAGCTGGAACCATACATACAATTTATTACCGGTGCACCTACCGAAATTGCCTACAGCTCGTTCAGTATTTTAAACACAGGTGCCGATTTTATTTTTCCCGATAAAGGCTTTTTGCGCAATGCAGGCTTAGGCCGTAACATGGGTGCCGAATTTACTTTAGAAAAGTTTTTCAGCAAGGGGTATTATGGCTTGCTTACCGTATCGGTGTTTGATAGTAAGTACAAAGGCAGCGATAACGTATGGCGCAACACTACCTTTAACAACCGCTACATAATTAACTTTTTGGCGGGTAAAGAATTTAAAATGGGTAAGCAAAAACGCCAGGCTATAACGCTGGACCTACGCTTTGCTACCAGCGGCGGACGTTGGTACACACCTATTGATGAAGCGGCATCGTTAGCAGCGGGCGAAGAAGTAAGGATAGACTCGTTAGCATATACTAAGCAATACCCTTACTACATGCGTTTAGATTTTAAAATAGGGTTTAGGATGAACGACAAAAAAGGCAGGATAAGCCAAACCTTCTTCCTTGATTTTGAAAATTTAACCTTCCGTAAAAACATATTTGAAACACGCTTTGATGTACACACGGGCAAGCTGTACAATGTTTACCAAATGGGTTTCTTCCCCGATGTGCTGTGGCGGTTAAGTTTTTAATTTTTTTATCTCTCGCAGAATACGCTGAAACACGCAGAATAATACAAGGGAGTTAGTACAAAAATGCAATTGCCGCAAAGACACTAAGTTACTAAGAAATACTAAGGTGTGAATGCAAAATATATTTACCACAGAGGCACTAAGTGCACAGAGGTTCACTAAGGATTTTCTATTTCTGTAATTTTATTTCAATAATGTGGAATTACAATATTTCCTCATCTGCTAAGTATATAATCATGCAATGAATATCAGTTTTGCAATAATTTTCAATTTACTAGGGCTATGGCTTAGTGCCCAATGCGATTCGATAGTATACACTTATTACCCTAACCGAGTTGTATACGAGGAGTATAAAATAAACTGCAAGGACACAGTAAAAAACGGATACTACAAGCGTTACACACCACAGGGCAAAATACTTACCCAAGGATACTATGAAAATGGCACACGAATGGGCACTTGGGTTTGGTATGCTAATAAGGAAGCACGAGTGCGTGATACTATTGAAAAATATAATTACGATACGCATGTATCTATATTTTATAAAGACACCTTATACAGCGGTCCGCGTTATCCGGGTGGTATTGATGAGTTTATACGCGATGTTGTTTCAGAAATAAAAATTCCGGATAGCCTGATGGCTAAATATAATGGAGGCAAAATAACACCCGTCTTTAAATTGAATTGCGATGGAAGTATTACTAATATCAAATTTCGCATTCGCAACGATGCGGCCAATAACGACCTACAGATGCAGGAAATAATCAAGGCTGTACTCATAAAAAAATATCCCTTATGGATATCCTGTAAAGATGCTACCAAATGGAATGAAGATATGGCAATCTCTTACGAAATTCCCTTAATTATATCATCACCATAAAAAAAGCGCAGGCTCATCACCTGCGCTTTATATCTAACCAATATGTTTTGTATTATCTCAATACTCACTACTATTTACTCAATAGTAATTATGCTTTCTTCCATTTAATGGTGCAGCCAATAGCTTTTGTAAAATCGGTGCTTATTGCCTTGCCGCCTAATAATGCATCAACAGCATTTTCAACATATTTTTCTTTTACGGCGCTTTCATCATCGCTGTTATCATCAATAGCGCCAATGTACCTTACTATGTTATCGTTGCCTTCTTTTTGTAACAAGTAAACATGCGGTGTGCGGGTAGCGCCATAAGCTAAAGCTACTTCCTGTGTTTCATCGAACAAATAAGGGAATGGGTATTTTTTTACTTTGGCTACCTTCTGCATGTTTTCGTAGCTATCTTCAGGTGCAGCAACAGGGTCGTTAGGGTTAATGGCTATAACGGGGTAGCCCATTTTTTTGTATTTCTTATCTAAAGCAATAATCCTGCTTTCGTACTTTTTAGCAAAGGGGCAATGGTTACAGGTAAACACTACAATGTAGCCTTTGGCATCTTTATAATCGCTTAGCGATACCATTTTGCCATCCACATTTTTTAATTTAAAATCGGTAGCCTTACTACCTGTGTGCAAGCCATCGGCTGCGGGTTTAAATGCGGCCAACATAATAAATGCAGCTGCAAGGGTCATTAACTTTTTCATAGTTTATTTGGTTTTGTTTTTAATAATCGAATCTAATTCTGCTTGTGTAAACTCCCCCTCGCGGAATAATACTTTTTTGCCGCCTTTATACATAATAGTGGCGGGTATGGCGCCACTCCAGTTTGTATCTACCTGGTTAATCCAAACATTAGGGTTGCCTGCATCTAATACATGTACTTGCTGCGTTATATTTTTATCGGCTACAAATTTATTTACCTGTGCCAGTTCCTTGGTCGAGTTAAGGCTAACAAACACCACCTTTACTTTTTGGCCTTTAAACTTTTCGTCGGCTTGCCTAAAATACGGCATTTCGGCTACACATGGCTTACACCACGTTGCCCAAAAGTTTACTACATATAAAGTATCGTTAGTTTGGTTTTGGGTAGCATCCTTCAATTGTTGCATATTTATAGTACCTACATTGGCACCCAACATACCCAAAGCTAAAGCTGTAATTATTAAACCGCGCAACATATATTGTATCTACACATTTTGTAAATCTAAGTTGCGGTAAATAGGCGAAACTAAATCACAAAAAAATAAAAACCCCGCAGGGATTGCTCCACCGCGGGGTACCCGATTTCCTTCAAATCCGGTTATAAATCTTCCTTATCCCATTGCCTTTGTACCGTATTGGTAATTGCGGGCACTGTTTTAAGATATTTAAATATAGCTTTTACTTCCAAATCTGTCAAGCCATTGTATGGCAACATGGGGTTTCTTAACGTTTTCCCTTCCTTATTTCTGCTATTGCGTAATGCAGTGGCTAAATCTTCTTCGGTCCAAGTACCAAGCCCTGTTTTTTCATCGGGGGTAATGTTGGCAGTATATATCAGGTTGCCATTCATGGTTATCATGCTATTGCCGCCTCCGCAAAAGCCGGGTGTTTTTTCGGGGAACTCCATATTCAAAGTTTTAAAATCGGCACTATGGCATGGGTAACAGTCGTAGCGGCCTGTAACTAAGTAATGGCCGTAACCCGGCAAATTATTGGTATCAGGATCGGCAATGGGGGCGTTGTTTAATGGTATTTTTTTAAACGCTACATGGCTTAAAAATTTAACCAAAAACGAAGGTTTGCTTGGCACCTTGGCAATTTCCGAGGCTTGCACTTCGGGGCTTTGGCTACGCAGCCAGGCTATTACACTTTGTATATCGGTTTCGCTCATGTGCGGAAACTTAGGCATGTACACGGGTAAGTACTGGCCATCGGGCTTGCAGCCTGTGCGTAGTAAACAATATATCTGCCCGTCGGTCCAGTTAGCAATGCCTTGGTCTTTACTTTGTGTAATGTTAGCGCTGTGTATTTCGCCAAACTCGGGCGGTAATTCGCTAATTAAGCGGCCCGATAATTTACCATCGCTGCCGCGGTGGCATACCATACATTGTACGGCGGCAATTTTTTGGCCCAAGGCTACCCGTTCGGGTGTTACTTCAACTTTCAGGTCCACTTTTTCAACTTCATACTTGGGTATGCCGTCTATTTGTATATAGGCTACAAAGCCACCTATTACAACTATTACCGCTATAACTAAGTATAGCAGCACCTTTCCTACTTTCTTCATATTGTGTGGTTTAAGGGGTTCTGTTTTTTCAAAAACGCCGAAAAGATAGGATTTGTATTTATGAAAAACGAATTTTATTTAACATATAATACTAAGCACACGGTTATTTGAAAATCCTTTTAGTTACACCACCATGTGCACCATTAAAATTTACCAATAGCAAGCCACTTAGGTTAGTGGCATTAATTGTATTAGTTGTATTTGCGGTGTATTGACTACTGCATAATAGCCTGCCCATTAGGTCGGTTACGGTAATAAGCCCCGGCTCTTCAATTCCACTAATGCTTATGGTGTTGTTGGCTATCTCAAACTTAGCATTGGCGGTATAGTTTTCAATGGCGTTTACTACAGTTTGTACGCAGGGTTGTATGTTGTTATCGGTAACTTGTAGTTTAAAAAATCTATCTATAAAATTGGTAGTTTGTGGTTCTGGAAATCCAACATAATATACCATGTGCGGATAATAAACTGCCGCGGTAGTACATGTTGTTCCAATAAAAGTAATACATACAGTATCCCCATGTTTTGCATGATTATTATTTAACGTCCAACACATTCCATCGGGTAAAGAATCTATACTTAAGATAGTGAAACTACTAATATCGATCCAATAGTCATTCCCTTGAAAAGTAACTTTCGCAGTTCCTAAATAAAATGAAATAGTAGATTGGTAGGGAGTTCCCTTTATAGCTTCGGGTAAGGTATAATAAGCACTATTTGTATCAACAGGCTGAAATCCAACTATCGAGGTATCTATATTAGTAGGTATGCATACATTAGCTCCATAATAGCCGCAATATTGTGCTTGCAAATTTGCGCATAGGCATAGCACTGTTAGCAGAGTAAAAACTGTTTTCATATTTTAAATATATACATTATTCAATTAATAGTATTAAGCCCATATTTACCTAATAATAAGCCCCTATTGGCATTTTGGGTAAATTGCTTAGGTTTGCGCCCTCAAAACACAAAACAATTTATGGCTACAACCGCAGACATCAGAAACGGACTTTGTATTGAATGGAACCACGACATTTATCAATTTGTTGAATTTCAGCACGTAAAACCAGGTAAAGGCAATGCATTTGTTCGCTGCCGTATGAAAAGCCTAAAAACAGGCCGTGTGTTGGAACACACCTTCCCCGCCGGGCACGATATTACTACCGCCCGTGTTATCCGCAAGCCTTATCAGTTTTTATATAAAGACGATAACGGCTACAACTTTATGGATCAGGAAACTTTCGACCAGATAGTGATTGAGGAGAAAATGATTGAAAACAACGACTTTTTGAAAGATGGCGATGTTTGCGAGGTAATAATACACGAAGAAAACAACCAGATACTTGGTTGCGAACTACCACAACACGTGGTACTTGAAATAACTTACAGCGAGCCGGGCGTACGCGGCGATACTGCTACCAACGCTACTAAACCGGCTACCCTTGAGACCGGAGCTGTGGTAAGTGTGCCGTTATTTGTGGACCAAGGCGAAAAAATTAAGGTAGATACCCGCACCCGTCAATATGTTGAAAGGGTAAAAGATAAATAGGCTTAAGTCATTTAAACAATTGCGGTTCAATTGCTTTTTTCAAAAACTTCTTACATTCATAGTCCCGAACCAAACAGTTCGGGATTTTTTATACCACTATAGTAGGATGCAGTAAACTCATTTTTAGGTATTATTGCCTTTACTATTTAAAACGAGGTATAATTAAGTAGAATATCATAAAAACATCTGCAACATGGAATTGAAAGAAATTCAGGAACTGATTAAAATGGTTAAGAAGGCCGACCTTGTGGAACTACGTGTTAAGGAAGGCGATTTTGCTATTACCATAAAAAATAAGGCCGACCAGCCTACTGTATATGCAGCGCCTGCAAACATGCAGCCTGCTACTACCCAACAGGCAGCTAACACCCAGCAGGCGCCGGCAGGTAATACTGCTGCACCAGCGGTTACCGAAACGACTAATGCTAATATAACCACGTTTAAATCGCCAATGGTAGGTACGTTTTACCGTAAGCCAAGCGCCGATAAAGACACTTATGTTAAAGTAGGCGATGTAATTAAAAATGGCGATGTGCTTTGTATTATCGAAGCCATGAAACTATTTAACGAAATAGAATTTGACGGTGGCGAAGGCAAAGTTGTAAAAGTATTGGCTGACGATGCTTCGCCGGTTGAGTACGACCAACCACTATTTTTGATAGAAAAGGTTTAGTAGAAAATTTGATGAAATGATAATTTGATAATTGGTACAAAACCGTGTTTTAAATTGTCAATTCGTCATATTCTCACATTATCAAATTAATACAAATGTTCAAGAAAATACTAATAGCTAACCGTGGCGAAATAGCCCTGCGCATTATACGTACCTGTAAGGAAATGGGCATTAAAACGGTAGCTGTATACAGTACCGCCGACCACGAAAGCCTGCATGTACGCTTTGCCGACGAGGCCGTGTGCATAGGCCCGCCTAAAAGCAAAGATAGCTACCTGAACATGCAAAACCTGATGGCTGTGGCCGAGCTTACCAACGCCGATGCCATACACCCGGGTTACGGTTTTTTGGCCGAGAACGCCGAGTTTAGCGAACTATGCGAAAAATATAAAATTAAGTTTATAGGTCCGCGCCCGCAACACATACGTGCCATGGGCGATAAAATAACTGCTAAAGAAACCATGATAAAAGCGGGCGTACCCTGTATACCCGGTAGCGATGGCTTAATAGCATCGGTAGAGGATGCTGCTAAAAGTGCGAAGCAAATTGGTTTCCCGGTTATACTAAAAGCTACGGCAGGTGGCGGTGGTAAAGGTATGCGTATAGTACGCAATGCCGATGAGCTGGAGAAGGCCTATAACATGGCTAAAACCGAAGCGGGTGCATCGTTCGGGAACGATGGGGTTTATATGGAGAAGTTTATTGAAGAACCCCACCATATAGAAATACAAGTAGCGGGCGACCAATACGGCGAAGCCTGCCACCTTAGCGAGCGCGATTGCAGCGTACAGCGCCGCCATCAAAAGTTGGTGGAGGAAGCCCCATCGCCGTTTGTGGATGAAGCCTTACGCAAAAAAATGGGCGATGCTGCCGTTAAAGCAGTTAAAGCCATAGCATACGAAAGTGTAGGTACTGTAGAGTTTTTAGTGGATAAGCACAAGAACTTCTACTTTATGGAAATGAATACCCGTATACAAGTTGAACACCCCGTTACCGAAGAGGTAATGGACTTTGATTTGATAAAGGAACAGATAATGATTGCCGCGGGCACACCTATATCTGGCGAGTTGTATTTCCCCGATAAAATGCACGCTATTGAGTGCCGTGTAAATGCCGAAGACCCATTGAATAACTTTGCACCAAGCCCGGGCAAAATAACCGCCCTGCATACACCTAAAGGTTATGGCGTACGGGTAGATACACACATATACGCAGGCTACACGGTACCACCGTATTACGATTCGCTATTGGCCAAAGTAATTTGTCGCGCCAAAAGCCGCGAGGAGTGTATTGTAAAAATGAAGCGCGCCTTGCAGGAGTTTATTATTGAGGGCGTAAAAACTACCATACCATTCCACATTGCATTAATGGATAACGAAGAGTTCCGCTCGGGTAAATTCGATACCGGATTGTTAGATCGTTTCGATTACGTAAGCGCCATTAAGGAACTACACTTAGAAAACCAGCATAGTTAAGCGCCAACGCATAATTGTAGAATTATTGCATATAATATAATTTACCAGCTTTCGTTTATAGGGCAACAAAAAATTGTACCTCATGAAACGAATAAGCTTTTTAGCCGCCCTGCTGCTATTGCTAACTATTACTGCTTGTAAAAAAGACAAGCCAGACCCCGACACCACCCCTGCTGAAACGTTAACCGGTAAAGACTATTTTTTTAAACTTAAGGTTGGCAATTATTGGGTTTATAAAACTGAAAACCATGATGACCCGAATGTTCCGCCCTATACGCGATATGATACCGTAAGGGTAGTCTCTGATTCGGTAATTAATGGTAATCACACCTATTATATTACTAGCGCTTGTCTTGGAGTTAGAACAGGTGATTATACCGATAGTGCAGCTGTAATAATTGATTCGTATGACAACCCATTTAAATACTTACCTCATCAGGGCGATACTATCAACATAGATGATAATACCTACGTGAGTACCATAACCTATACAGGTAAGCGCGATACCGTACTCAGCACTAATGCCGGAAGCTTCCATTGTTTTGAAGATTTAATTGATGGATATTACATGAACCAACCACCTCCACCACCTACCACAAACCCTCGTACCCTGTATACCTATTATGGCAAAAATATAGGATTGGTAAAATATGTGTATTGGTATGCATTTTCGCCTGCAACATTCACTTCGGAACTATACAGCTACCACATTGAGCCGTAAATACTGTGGCTACTTCTTCACTTTCAGTAAATCTTTAAAGCCGAGGTACATACCTGCCACTAAAAATACCATGCTGCACACTATGGTAAAATAGGGTTTTGGGGTGGCCAGTTTTTTATCTAAAAACCAGCCCAACGCCACACCCGCACCTATGGTTCCGGCTATTTGAAAACCAAGGCCCACATAACGCATGGCGCTAAAGTTGTCTTCGTGTTTTGTTTTTTCGGGCTTTGGCTGCATAAGGTATGTTTTAAACAAAATCACCCCGCATATGCGGGGTGATTTATACAGTTAAAAATTTGTGCCTTACAGTACACCGGCCATTTTAGGCTTGGCGGCAGGTTGGTCAGCCACTTCGTTATTTCGCGCTACGCTCATACCCATGGTACAGCTGCCGTTAAACTTGGCGCCTTCTTCAACCACTAATTTCTTAATTTTTATATCGCCCATTACATGTGCGGTTTTGCTAAGTATAAGCAGTTCGCTTACCTCAATATTGCCTTTTACACGGCCATCTATGTAGGCATTTTGGCAAACAATATCGCCTTCAATAATACCCGTAGCGCCCAATACTACCTTACTGCGCGACGTAACCGTACCTACCACCTTTCCATCAATCCTCATATCGCCTTCGCTAGTTACATCACCGTTAATAATGGTGCCTTGCCCCACTTGGTTCATGGCATTAGGTATAGCGGGTTTGTTCTCTTTTTTGTTAAACATAAATTACAGTTTGCGTTAAACAAGGCTACTAAAATACAATATAATCTTTAGGGTTCAAACTTCTGCCCTCGTGCCAAAGCTCAAAATGCAGGTGCGGGCCGCTGGTATTTTCGCCCGTATTGCCTGCAAAAGCTATTACCTCGCCTGCTTTTACGGCATCGCCCTCTTTTTTAAGCAGCTTGGCATTGTGCTTGTACAGCGATATTAAGTTATTACTGTGCTGAATAGCAATAACATAGCCCGTTTCTAAGGTGTATGATGATGAAACCACCTTGCCATCTAAAACAGCCATTACGGGGGCATCTTCCTTGGCGGCAATATCTATCCCAAAATGTTGTTTAGCAGGGTCGTAGCCATCGGTTACATAGCCGTTTACAGGCACTATAGGGTGTAATTGGCGTACTTCCTCCACCAAAAGGCTGCCTTTACCGCCGTTTACGCTTAAGGCAAAGTTCTCATCATCCTCTACTTCCTTGCGTAATTCGCGGTCGGTATCGCTTACATCATTTAACTTTATTTTAGATTTATCGATGTCGCCGGGCTTAACCGCTACGGGTTTCGTGGTATCAATATCGCCTTGCGCTACGTTCATCAGGTTCTCTAACCACAGCTCGCGGGCGTTAATAGTTTCGCTAAGCGAATCGGCCTTAAACTGCAATTGTAATATTTGGCCCCGGTAGTTATAATCGCCAAAACCAGGTATAAAATACTTTAAAGGGGTGTAAATAATGGCCGAAGCAGTTAAAAATATAAGGGTAAACGATATGGTACCCATAAATAGCCACACATTGGTACGGGTTAACGAAAGGGCAAACTTCTCCTCAAACGTTTCATCGTTCAGTATTACAAATCTAAATCGGTTTTTAAGCTTATTATTTGCCTTTGTTTTTATCTTGTCAGCCATTGCCGGTTATATCATTTAGCAAGCAATTAAATATATTTGTCATAATTTCAGAAACGAATAAAGCGCCGGGTAAACTTTTATTTTCTGCAAAACGAAATAATTTTGTTTTTTCCGTGTTGTAATTGGCGTTTTGCCTTAAACTGTTCAGAAACTTGAAGTTGCCAAAAGTATCAATAATTTTATTTTATGCCGCGTTGCTTATGCTGTGGGGGTGCTCAACCACCAATCACGGCACCTTGCCCACTATGGCATACCACGATATAACCTCGCACTATAACGCTTATTTTAACAGTAGCGAAAAGTTAAAAGGGATATTACAAACTTCCGATCAAACCCATAAGGATAAATTCGATTCGGTAATAGCCGTTTATGCGCATAACGACCCACAGGAATTTACCAGCTATGGCAGCGATTTAGATGATGTGGTTAAGCGCTCAACCCAAGCCATACAATACCATAACATTAGTAACTGGAGCGACGACCATTTGTTATTAATAGGTAAAGTAAACTACCTGAAAGGCGATTACGATAAAGCATCAACCAGTTTTAAGTACATAACTACCGAGTACAAAGAGGGTGTTGACTATGTAAAGGAGCGTAAGCGTGCAGGCAAAAAAGTAGGTAAGTACGTACGCAAAAAGAAGAAGAAAAAGAAACCGCAGGTAAAAGTGGTGGTTAAAGAAGACGGCACCAAATCGCTTGAAAAAATTGACAACCGACCATCTATATCGGTGTTGGTACACACACCTGCACGTAGCGAGGCATTAGTATGGCTTATAAAAACTTACACCCGCCAAAAGAAATACGATGAAGCGGCATCGGTAGTTACGTACGTTAAAAACGACGACCTGTTTTTCAAAAACTTCGACCCGCAGGTTAGTTTGGCCGAAGCCGATTTAGAGGTAAGCCGCAAAAACTATACTGCAGCTATTGAACCGCTTGAAACTTACCTGAAAGCAAAAAAGATACGTAAAAAGAAGAAGCTGAAAGTGCGTCCGCTATTTGTATTAGCACAATGCTACGAGCAAATGGGCAATAATAAAAAAGCCGTTGATAATTATAAGGAAGTTTTAAAAAGCCACCCTAATTACGATATGGAGTTTTATGCCAAACTTAAAATGGCAAAACTGGGCCGCGGCGCCGATAACAACAGCGTGCGCAACCTGTTAGCTAAAATGGCTAAAGATGGTAAGTATAAAGATTACTGGGA
>Ga0164241_10005123_pt1 | contig 12396 bp, 12 predicted proteins | sample OricomyardsoilBY_FD_108780 | JGI IMG/M metagenome (GOLD analysis project Ga0164241, IMG submission 108780) | Backyard soil microbial communities from Emeryville, California, USA - Original compost - Back yard soil (BY) | ecosystem: Environmental > Terrestrial > Soil > Unclassified | place: USA...
AAGAAGGACAAGGGACCGCCGACGGTCCACTTCGCCGCCGGCGACATGCCGCTGACCACCGGCGAGGACTGGCGCACGCCGGGCTCGCTGCATCCCCGCTTCGCCGCCGCCGTGGCGGTGCTGATCGCGCCGTTGCCGGCAGATCGCCGCGACGACGAGCCAGCGGAGCTGGCCGGCGCGCTCGCTACCAGGCTGCCGGCGCTTGCCGTCGTGGACGCCAGCGGAGGCGCCGCGCTGCTCGACCTGCGCACGATCGCGAAGGCGCTGCGCGACGCCGGTGGCCTGGACCTCCCGGACGGCGAGCCGCTCGGGCCGGTACTCGCCCACGGGCAGTTCAGGCTGCGCGCCGCGAAGCGGAAGGCGTCCTCCGCCGGCGCGAACGGCGCCGGGCCGGCCGACGCCCGCGCGGAGCAGGCGTCCGCGACGGGCCCGAGCGACCCCGGCGCGCTGACCGCGGCCCACGGCGCCGACGCGATCCGTCTGGCGCTGCTGCACGCCGCGGCACCCGCCAAGCGGTTCAACGGCGCGGACGACGTCGTCGGCTACGCGGCGGCCTTTCTCGCCGAGCTGCGCGATCTCGCCGGCAAGCGGCTCGACGGCACCGTCGCCGGCACACGCATCGACAGCGCCGACGGCCTGCGAAGACGACTCGCCGGCTGGTGCGACATCGCGCTTGCCAGGACGACCGAGAACTACGCCCAGCTCGACATGCACCGGGCAACCCGCAACGCGATCGCGCTGCTGGCACGGATCGAGGACTTCGACGCTCGCGTCACGGAGGCTCGCGGCGACGTCGCGGGTGCGGATCGCGAGGCGGTCGGCGTGGCGCTGGCGTTGCTGGCGCAGCTACTCGCCCCGCTGGCCCCTGCTGCGGCGGACGACGTCTGGAGACAGGCCGGACGCGACGGCTCGCCCGCCGACGCCGACTGGCCGAGCCCGCAGCGCGAGCCCGCCGCGGCTTGACGCACACCGCCCAGAGGCGTGCCCGCGAGCACTTGCGGGCCGACCCAAGTCAGGGTAATCTCGTGTCCTCATCCTGTTCCCGTTGGTCGTAGGGGAGGGAACGGGAGTTGCCATGCGGTCGCCTGTCGGCCGCGGGTGGGGAACCATAGGGCCCCGGCGCTACCGCCGGGGCCCTATGTACTCCAGGTGAGGAAATTTCTGTGAAGGGACGGCGCCGAGGGCCGCCCCACCTGTACCGATATGGGCGCCGGCCCCGGGCGAGAGTCGGGGCGCTGACGCGACGGCACAGCCGATCTACGTGCTGTTAGGAGAACCCGGAATCGGCGGCCTTTCACACCGCGGCTCGGCGCCGCGACCGCGTCCAGATACCCAAGCTGCGTAGGTCTTCTTCACTTCCCCTTCCCTCCTTGGGGGGAGCAATGACCGGAACCCTCCCCGGATTGCAAACACGAACTTACCGAGACGCGCGGCTCGCGTCAAGCCCGCCGCTAGACGAGCTCGGCAATGTCATCGACGAGATCGAGCTGCTGGTCGAGACGGGTGATCGAAAAGACGCGTTGGACGGTGTCCGGGCCACGCACGACAACGAAGCGCCGATTCTCACGGCGAGCGCGTTTGTCGGCACTGACGATTACGCGCAGGCCACTCGAGTCGAGGAAGGTCAGGCGGGAGAGGTCGAGCGCGACCGTCGCCGGCCCCGCGCCCTCGACGCGGGCAAGCTCCTGCTCGACCTTGCCGATCGTCGACAGGTCCAGCTCACCGGTCAGGACGACATGGGCCAGGCCGTCGTGATCGTGCGCCTCTATCTGGAGGAGGGTCACGCGCCCAACCTATCGCGCGGGCGCAGTGCCCGTCGCGCGAGACTCCAGGCGAAGAACAGCTGCACTGCGGCGAACGACAGCTCCAAAGTGCGCTCGGTGACCGCGTTCGCCAGAACCGTCCCGGCCAGCACGCCGAGCGGGGAGAGCACGCCGACTATCAGCCCGTCGCGGACGCGCAGGTTGCCGTAGCGGCCTTGGCGCCAAGCCCCGACGAGCGCAACGAAGACGATCGCCAGCAGCGACGTCGACTGCGCCTCGAGCTGAGTCAGGCCGAGGAAGATCACCAGGCCGGGCACGAACAGCACGCCGCCGCCGACGCCGACCAGCCCGCCGAGCATCCCGGCGCAGAAGCCAATCGCGAGCAGGCCGGTGACGTCGAGCGCATCCATCAGAACACCAGCACCGTCGCCGAGACGACCAGCAACACCGCGAAGATCCCGGCCACCGCCCGCTCGGGGATCCGTTGCTGCAGCGCGGTCCCGGCAATCACCCCGGCCATCGCGGGCACGCCGACCAGGATGCCCGCGCCGACATGGACGTTGCCGTAGGTCCCCTGCGCGAACGCGGCCAGCGTCGCGATCACGATGATCGCCAACAGCGACGTTCCGGTCGCCTCGCGCTCGCCGTAGCCGAACCAGAGGATCAGCAGCGGCACGATCACCGTCCCGCCGCCGACCCCGAACAGCCCGCTGAACGCGCCGCCGACGGTGGCGATCACGACGAGCTTCGGCAGCCGGGACGCCATCGCGAGGCATACTACGTCGAGTGTCCGCGCCCACGGCAGAGACGCTGCGGCAGAGCCTGCGCCCGCTGACCGACGACCCCCAGCGGGCGGCGATCTTCTGCGACATCGACGGCACCCTTGCGCCGATCGTCCGCCGGCCCGAGCAGGCCCACGTGCGGGAGGAGATCTCGCTGCTGCTGAGCCGCCTCGGCCGCCGCTACGGCTGCGTTGCGTGCGTCTCTGGGCGCCCGGTCGCCGAGGCGCGCCGGCTGGTCGGCGTCGGCAGCATCGCCTACGCCGGCGCGCATGGCGCCGAGCTGCTGCACGCCGGTGAGAAGAAGCCGACGCTCGCCCCCGCGTTCGCCAGCTGGGAGCCGCGCGTGCGCCGCTTCGTCAACGCACGTGAGAACCTCCGTGAGCTGAAGCTGCTGCGCATCCGGATCGAGGACAAGGGCCCGATCAAGGCGTTCCACTGGCGCGACGTGCCCGACGAGGAGGAGGCCGAGCGCTGGCTCAGCAACGTCGCCCAGGAGGCCGAGGCGGATGGCTTCGCGACCCACTGGGGCCGCAAGGTGCTCGAGATCCGGCCCCCGGTCCCGATCGACAAGGGCCAGGCTGTGCGCACCCTGATAGAGGAGACGCAGGTGCGCAGCGCGCTGTTCGCCGGCGACGACGTCACCGATCTCGATGCCTTCGATGCGCTCGACGCGCTCGCGGCGGCGGGCGCGCTCGACGCCACGGTGCATATCGGCGTCAGCTCGTCCGAGGGCCCACCGGCGATCGTGGAGCGCGCCGACATCGTCGTCGACGGGGTGCGTGGCATGGTCGACGTGCTGGCGGCGCTCGCCGAGTAGATGCTGTTCCGCGACTTCCTGCGCGTGGCGGTGATGCTGTTCGGCGGCGCCGGCACCGCACTGGCAATCGTCGCGATCGCCGGCGCGAGCGGCGAGGACACCAACCTGCCGATCTACATCTCCGTCGGCTGGTGGGTGCTCGCCGCGGCGGCGGGCCTCTGGCTCGGCCGCCGCAACGTGCCTACCCAGCAGATCGGCCGCCTACTCACTGCGGCGCGCAACACCAATCAGCTACCTGAGGTCGAGCCCGGCGCAATTGTCTTCAACCGCCTCTGGCCGCTCGCGGCGGTCACGCTGATCTCAGGCGGCGTCGCCTTCCTGTTGCCGCAGATCCCCGCAATCGCCGCCGGATACGCAATCGCCGTCGCGCTCACATGGCGCAAGCAGGCCAGCGCCGTCGAGGCGATCGAGGGACGCGACGGCGTCCGCTTCTATTTCGACCGCACCCCGCCCTTCGGCGCACCGCAGCTGCTTCGCACTCCCGGCTTGCGCAAGATCGAGCCGACTCGAGACGCCCCACGAACCGTCGAACCTCTGTAGGCTCGAAGCAAGGAGGGAGTTCGAAGCCACGGAGGGAGCTTTGAGGATGTTCGGAGGGATACGCAGACGGTCGTCGATCGTCGTGTGCATGGGCATGGCGATCTGCGGTTTCGTGGGCGCCGGCTGCGGCGGCGACGAGCAAAGCGATGCGGAGAGGGAGAGTGCACGGAGGGTCTCGTCGGCCAGCGAGCCGCCCGACGTGTTCGCCGTGCGCATGGCCAACCTGCTCGAGACGGCAAGCCGCAAGAAGGATTGCCCTCAGCTGGATGCGATCAACGCGCGCTCCTTGATCCGCTTCCCCTGCCCGGTCGAGAACAAGGGCCTGCGTACGAGCATGGCGCGGTTCAAGGTCTTAGACGCGGCCGAGTACGGCACCGGCGCGGTCGTCGACTACAAGTCGGGCGAGGTCGCGAAGGGCGCGTCGATCGTGCTCTTCGCGGCGCCCGATCGCAACTGGGGCCTGGCTCGCTTCGGCGTGGTCAGCGGCCGCACGGTTGGTACGAGCGACGACGAGACCAGGGACGGATTCGACAAGGCCGTCGCCGGATATCTGGCGGCCGTCGAGAAGCGCGACTGCAAGGCCTACAACCAGTTGGCGGTGACAAAGGCGGACGACGACAAGGCGGTGTGCAAGACCGAGTTTCCCTCGACCGCGGAGCTGGCGAAAAAGCTCGAGGCAAATCCGTCCGCTCGACCGTCGTATGAGGGCGGCAACTCAGTGTTCGGTTTCTACACGCTGGAGACCAGCAAGCCGGAGCCCGCAAACGTGACGATCAGCGTGGTCAAGGCGAACGCCAAGTCGCCGCAGCCCTACGTGGTCCTCGACGTCGCGCCGAGCCCCACGGCGGCCGCGCAGGAGCGGTTCCGGCGAGGGGTCGCTCAGCAGCGCAAGAGCGGCGGTCAGCCCGCGATGTCTCCTTCACGCAAGGCCGACGACAGCTGATCCCAGCTCCGCGTGTTCGCCACGTCGTCTGCCGTCAGCCAAGCGCGGCGGGCGGTGGCGACGCCGTAGCGGATGACGTCGAAGCGCTCGGCGCGGTGGGCGTCGGAGTCGATCAGCAGCTTTACGCCGGCGTCGGCCGCGGCGCGCGCGTGGACGTCGGATAAGTCGCGACGGTTCGGGTTGGCGTTGATCTCGAGGAATGTGCCGGTGCGCGCGGCGGCCGCGATCACCCGGTCCATGTCGACGGCGTAGGGCTCGCGGCGGCCGAGCATGCGGCCGGTCGGGTGGCCGATCGCGCGCACGCGCGGGTTCTCGATCGCGGTGACGATCCGCTTCGTCATCTCGTCCTCGGACATCCCGAACGAGGTGTGCGCCGACGCAATCACCCAGTCGAGCTCGGCGAGCAGCTCGTCCTCGTAGTCGAGCGAGCCGTCGGGCAGGATGTTCACCTCGCTGCCCGCCAGCACGGTGAAGCCGTCGAGCTTGTCGTTGGCCTTCGCGACCCGTTCGATCTGGCGCCGCAGCTCGTCGGGCGAGACGTCGTTGCCGAAGCCGTGACTCGCCGAGTGGTCGGTGATCGCGACGTACTCGTAGCCGCGCGCCTGTGCCGCGCGCGCCATCTCGAGCACGGTCTGGTGGCCGTCGGAGGCGGTCGTGTGGCAGTGCAGGTCGCCACGTATGTCCTCTACCTCGATCAGTCTCGGCAGCTCGTCCCTGCGCGCCGCCTCGAGCTCGCCACGGTCCTCGCGCAGCTCGGGCTCGACGTAGGCCATCCCCAGTCGCGCGTAGACGTCACGCTCGTCGGCGAAGCGCTCCGTCTCCCCGGTCGCGTCGTCGAGGATGCCGTACTCGCTGACGTGCAGGCCACGCCTGACGGCGGCGGTGCGCAGCGCCTCGTTGTGGCGACCCGAGCCGGTGAAGTGCTGCAGCAGGCTGCCGAAGCTGTCGAGCCCGACGACGCGCAGGTCTACCGCAAGGCCCTGATGGGTGACCGCCTTCGCACCGACCTCGCCACGGCTGATGACCTCATCGACCTCCGGCAGCGCCGCGAACGCGTCGATCAGCGCCTCGGCCGCCCCTGCATCGACCGGCTGCAGGCTTTTGTCCGCTGAGCGGGGCGAACCCTGCATCGGGCCGGCTTCGGAGGCCGCGACCGCCGCGACGATGTCGAGGTCCTTGCAGGTGTCGGCCCAGCGCCGGGCGCTTCCAGCGAGCTCGACCTGCTCGGCGGTCCCACTCGCGCGCAGGCCCTCGACGAGCGCGCCGCCGACCTCGCGCGCGACGGACAGCAGAACGCGCTCCTTGACCGAGCCGTCGGCGCCGGCCGCCAGCGCCGCGAGCACCTTCTCCTCCGCCTTCGCACCGAAGCCCGCGACGGTCCGGATCTGCTGCGCCTCGGCGGCGGCGCGCAGGCTGTCGATCGAGTCGATGCCGAGCTGGTCGTGCAGCAGCCGCGCACGCTTCGGCCCGAGGCCCGGGATCCGCGTCACCAACACGAGCCCCGCCGGGATCTTCGCCTTCAGCTTGCGCGCCGCCGGGATCTCGCCCCCGTCGAGCAGAGCGACGATCTTCTCGGCGATCGTCTTGCCGATTCCCGCCAGCTCCTCGGCTCGCCCCTGACGCGCCAGCTCGGCGACCGAAACTCCGGAGTCGCGAATCGCCTTGGCTGCGTTGCGGTAGGCGAGCACGCGGTAGACGACGGCGCCGTCGAGCTCGTAGAGCGTGCCGAGCTCGTCGAAGGCGGCGGCGATGTCGGCGTTCTTCATGGACCTCAGCAGCCGGAGAAGCCGCCGTCGAGGGGGATGACGGTGCCGGTGAGATAGGCGCCGGCGCGCGAGGACAGGAAGACCGTTAGCCCGACGACGTCCTCGGGCGTGCCGATCCGCCCGAGCGGGACCTGCTGCTCGACGAGCGAGCGCGCATCGGGGTTCTCCAGCATGAAGGCGGTCATCTTGCTCTCGAACGGGCCGGGGGCGATCGCGTTGACGGTGATCTGCTCGGAGGCGAGCCGCTTGGCGAGATGGCGGGTCAGCTGGTGGACCGCCGCCTTGCTGGCGCTGTAGGCGTAGGACTCCATCATCGGCGGGTTGAGCCCGTCGACCGAGCCGATGTTGATCACGCGCGCCGGGTCCTCGGCGGACGCCGACGCGCGCAGCAGGTCGAGCGCCGCGACCGTCAGCTGGAAGACGCCGCGCACGTTGGTGTCGAGCACCCGGTCCCAGGCCTTGTCGGGGTAGCTGTCGATCGGCTCGCCCCAGCTCGCGCCGGCATTGTTGACGAGGATGTCGAGCTTGTCGAACCGCTCGCGCACGGCGGCGGCCAACGCGACGGCGCCCTCCTGGCTCGACAGGTCGGCCTGGACGGCGGTGCAACTTCCGATCTTCGACAACTCCGCCGCGGCCGCCTCGAGCGGCTCCAGCTTGCGCGACGAGATCACCACCTCGGCGCCGGCTTCTACGAGCCCGCGGGCGATCATCAGCCCCACCCCGCGCGACCCCCCGGTCACGACGGCCGTCTTCCCCTTCACCGCAAACAGGTCGCTCATGGCCGGCACGCTATCGCGCGTCGCATAGGGTGTCCGCCGAATGGCGGGCGTCTGGCTGATCCTTCCGACCTACAACGAGGCGGAGAACATCGAGCGGATCGTCGCGGCGGCGCTGCCGCAGCTCGCGACGACCGGTTTGGAGCACCGCATCCTTGTCGTCGACGACGGCTCGCCCGACGGGACCGGCCAGATCGCGGAACGGCTCGCGGCGGAGAGTCCGGCGGTCGAGGTGCTGCACCGCACGAGCAAGGAGGGCATCGGGCCCGCCTACCTCGCCGGGTTCCGCCACGCGCTTGCCGGCGGTGCCGATCTGCTGATGGAGATGGACTCCGACTTCTCGCACGACCCGATCGACATCCCGCGCCTGGTCGCGGCGGCCGAGCGCGCGGACCTCGTGCTCGGGTCGCGCTACGTGCCCGGCGGCGGGGTCACCGACTGGGGCTTCTTGCGGCGCGTGATCAGCCGCGGCGGCTCGCTCTACGCGCGCCTGCTGCTCGGCATCCCGGTCAACGACCTGACCGGCGGCTTCAAGTGCTTCCGTCGCTCGGTGCTCGAGACGCTCGACCTCTCCGGCGTGGGAACCGACGGCTACGGCTTCCAGATCGAGGTGACCTACCGCGCGGTCAAGGCGGGCTTTCACGTCGAAGAGGTCCCGATCGTCTTCCGCGACCGCACTGCGGGCACGTCCAAGATGTCTGCGAAGATCGCCGTGGAGGCGTTCTGGAAGGTCCCGCTATTGCGCTTCAGGGTGCGGTAGACAGTCGCTATACTTTCTGAAGTATCGAACCAAGAAACCCGATCCCGATTCGCTGAAGGAGCCCGAATGCCCGGCCTCGACGCAGTGACCGACAATAACTTCCAGGCCGAGGTAGTCGAGGCCGACAAGCCGGTCCTCGTCGACTTCTGGGCCCCGTGGTGCGGTCCCTGCCGCGTCGTGGCCCCCCACCTCGAGGAGCTCGCCGGCGAGCGTGACGACCTGAAGATCGTGAAGCTGAACGTCGACGAGAACCCGCAGACCGCGGCCAACTTCAACGTCATGTCGATCCCGACGCTGCTGCTGTTCAAGAACGGCGCGGTCGCTCACCAGATCGTCGGAGCACTGCCGAAAAGCCGGCTGGTGCAGGAGCTCGAGCCGGCCCTCACGGCCTAGGCGCGGCAGCGATGCCGATCGTCACGATCGAGTGGTACGAGGGCCGCTCGGCCGAGCAGAAGCGCGAGATCGCCGAGAAGCTGACCGACCTGCTCGTCGAGGTGGGCAAGACCCAGCCCGACCATGTCTGGATCCGCTTCAAGGACTCCAAGCAGTCCGACTGGGCGATGGGCGGCGAAGTCCAGGGCGCCGGCGGCGAGCCAGCTCTGGGCCCGCCCGACTGATCACGTCCCGGCGTCCAGGTCGAGGTCGCCCTTGACGACCAGCGGGCTGTCGAACCGGAAGCCGGTATCCCCGCCGCCGTTGATCGGCACCGCCCGCCAGCCATCGGCGTCTCGCACCAGTCGCATGTTCAGCCTCCCGACGAAGTAGCCGACGCACGTGCGCAGGCACATGTCCATTCGATGGACGAAGCCGTCGCCGTCCGGGTAGATGCGCCCGCGCCAGGGCACAAGCTCCTCCGTGTCGAAGTCGTAGCAGGCATTGACGTCACCACAGGCGACGCTCTTGGAGTCGCCCTCGACGTCGAAGTCCTCCGTCCACGTGCGGCCCGAGGCGTCGACGCGAACGCGATAGGCGATCGAGCAACGGTCGAACTTGAAGTCTCCGAACGGGGTCAGCATCGTGAGCGGAGTGATCCGGCCGGCCATCCGGATGCGGCAGCCTCCATCGATCGCCGGGAAGTCGGTCTCGGACAGGTCGGGACACGGCGTGCCGTCGCCATCCTTCGCCTCGACGGCGCCCGCGCCCTCGGCCGGGGGGAAATCCGTATCGGCAGTTCGCTCGGCGAGCCGTAGGGCAGGGCCGACAGGCGCTCCGAACAGCCCGTTCAACCGCCAGCGCCCGTCGCGACGGGCGAGCGCGATCTGCGCTCGCCAGCGTCGGTCGAGCGCCATCGTGGCCGTGGCGGTGTCGCCGTGCGTCTTCACCGCGATCACGCGCGGCGCGTTGACGCGCCGCCAGCCGCCGCCCTCGCGGATCAGCCCGAACAGCCTGCGCACGTCGCGCTCGCAGGTGGTGGCCTCGCCATGGGCCGCCTTGCCGGCCTCGCGGGCGGCCGAGGGCGTCATCCACGCGCAGAACCCGGCGTAGTCGCGCTCCGCGAACGCGCGCTGGAGACGATCGATCGCCTTGACAGCCGGGTGACGGACCTCTGGCGGCAGCCCTTCGCCGACGACCGGCGTGGTCGGCGGCGGCTCGAAGCTCGCCGTCCCGTCGTCGCCGGGACCGCACGCCGACACAGCCAACGTCAGCAGCACGAGCACGGAGCAGGACACCCTCACGACAACACTCCCTCCAGTTGCGGTTCGCAACCGCGGATACCGCCCTCCACGGCCCGCCGAGCTTAACCGACGAAGCGGCTCAGGCGCGGGCGACGCCGATCGAGAGGGTGCGGCCCTCGAGCTCGGCGGTCGCGCCACCGTTGGTGTCGCCACCAAGGTCGAGCGAGGTCGCGAGCGTCTCGCCGGTGACATAGGGCTCGTGGGCGCGGACGGCATCGAGCAGGGCGTCGTCGCCCGAGAGGGTCAGGGAGATGCGGTCCTGGACGTCGAGGCCGGCGTCCTTGCGGGCGTTCTGGACGGCGTGGACGATCTCGCGGGCGAGCGCCTCACGGCGCAGGTCGTCGTTCAGCTCCAGGTTGAGCGCGACGGCGTGGGTGCCGGCGCGCTCGACCTCGTAGCCGTCGAGCGGCTGAAGAGCCAACGCGATGTCGTCGGCGCCGAGCGGGTGGTCACGGCCGTCGATCGCGACGTGGACCTCGCCACCGTCGCGCAGCGTGGCCGCGGCGCGATCGGCGTCGAGGCCGGCGACGGCGTCGGCGACCTTCGGCATGTCCTTGCCGAAGCGCGGGCCGAGCGTGCGGTAGTTGGGCTTGAGCTCGAAGCGTCCGAGCTCGTCGGCCTGTGAGACGTAGCGGACCTGCTTGACGTTGAGCTCGTCGAGGACGAGGCCCTCGAAGCGGCCGATCGCGTCGCGCTCGCGGTCGGCGGCCACGACGACCGCCTCGGACAGCGGCTGGCGGACCTTCGCCTTGGCGGCGGCGCGCGCGGCACGACCGAGCTCGACGGCGTCGCGGACGACCTGCATCTGGTCCTCGAGCTGCGCGTCGCGCAGCGTGGAGCTCGGCTGCGGGTAGTCGCAGAGGTGGACCGACGGCTCTAAGCCGTCGAGGTTCTCGTAGATCGCGTCGGCGACGAACGGGGTCAGCGGCGCGAGCAGCTTCGCGGTCGTGACCAGGCACTCGCGCAGCGTCGCGAAGGCGGCCGCATCGCCATCCCAGAAGCGGCGCCGCGAGCGGCGTACGTACCAGTTCGACAGCTCGTCGACGAAGGCGGCGATCGCGCGACCGGCGGCGGTCGTGTCGTAGTCGTCGAGGCGCTCGATCGCGGTCGCGGTCGTCGCCTGGAGGCGCGACAGGACCCAACGGTCGAGGTCGGTCAGGTCGGCCTCGACGTCAGCCAGCTCCACCGGCTCGACGTCGTTGACGTTCGCGTAGAGCACGAACAGCGAGTACGTGTTCCAGAGCGGCTTCATGAACTGGCGCACCGACTCGCCGACCGTGTCGAGCGAGAAGCGGTAGCCGTCCCAGGGCTGCTTGGAGGTGAAGTAGTACCAGCGGAAGGCGTCCGCTCCGTGCTGGTCGAGGACCTCCCACGGCACGACGACGTTGCCCTTCGACTTCGACATCTTCTGGCCGTCCTCGTCGAGGATCAGGCCGAGGCAGAGCACCGTCTCGTAGGAGGCGCGGCCGCGCAGCATCGTCGAGATCGCCAGCAGCGAGTAGAACCAGCCGCGCGTCTGGTCGAGCGCCTCGCAGATGTAGTCGGCGGGGAACGACTGATCGAACTGCTCCTCGTTCTCGAACGGGTAGTGCCACTGGGCGAACGGCATCGCGCCCGAGTCCCACCAGACGTCGATCAGGTCGGGGACGCGGCGGAAGGTCTTGCCGTCGCGCTCGAAGACGACGTCGTCGACGTAGGGGCGGTGGAGGTCGTCGGGCAGCTCTCCGCCGGTCAGCTCCGCCAGCTCCGCCCGCGAGCCGACGCAGATCGTCTCCTCGCCGTCCTCGGAGCGCCAGATCGGCAGCGGCGTGCCCCAGTAGCGCTCGCGCGACAGCGCCCAGTCGACGTTGTTCTCGAGCCAGTTGCCGAAGCGCCCGTGCTTGATGTGCTCCGGGTGCCAGGTGACGTCCTCGTTGGCCGCCAGCAGCTGGTCCTTGACTGCCGTCGTACGCACGTACCAGCTCGACTTCGCGTAGTAGAGCAGCGGCGTGTCGCAGCGCCAACAGTGCGGGTAGGAGTGCTCGTAGTCCTCGGCCTTGAAGAGCAGCCCACGCGCGTCGAGGTCGGCGATCAGCGCGGCGGTGACCTCGGCGTCCTTGACGAAGCGGCCTTCGAAGCCGGTGACGCGCTCGTCGAAGGTGCCGTCGCGCTCGACGGGGTTGTAAAGGCCAGGGCCGCCCTGGTCGGCGGTCGCGGTGTCGCGATCACCGTCGGCCGATCCGGGAGCTGCCGCCGCGGGATCGAAGATGTGGGCCTTCGCCGCAGCCTCGAAGTCGTCCTCGCCGAACGCGGGGGCGATGTGCACCACACCCGTGCCGTCCTCCACCGTCACGAAGTTGCCGCCGATCACCTCGAAGGCGCCTTCCGGGCCACCGTCGGCGAGATCGAAGATCGGACCGCGGTAGCGGCGACCGACGAGGTCGGGACCGAGCAGCCGGTCGACGACCTCGGCTCCCTCCCCGAGCACGCGCTCGACCAGCGGCTCCGCGAGGATCAGGATCTCGTCACCGACGCGAGCGCGCACGTAGATCACGTCGATCGCGACCGCGGCGGCGACGTTGCCCGGCAGCGTC